>Ga0307378_10010174_pt1 | contig 12239 bp, 9 predicted proteins | sample UN1MG_FD_202238 | JGI IMG/M metagenome (GOLD analysis project Ga0307378, IMG submission 202238) | Soil microbial communities from Risofladan, Vaasa, Finland - UN-1 | ecosystem: Environmental > Terrestrial > Soil > Coastal area > Acid sulfate soil | place: Finland: Risofladan, Vaasa | collected...
AACCTTATGCCAATTGCCTAGTACCATCTAACACAATTGGTTGGCTTGTGATTTTATATTATATATATTTTTTAAGAAATTGCAAGTTTTTATAAAAAGTCCTGGCGTAAGGTTTGGTCAGGACTTTTTGCTTTTATAATAAAAAAATTACAATTTGGAGCTTAGTGAATATTCGTACTAGATGGAAAAACTAAAAACAAATTCAAAGAAGGGGGGGCGAGAGGTCAAATAAATCATTAGATGAGAGATAAAGGCAGAAATTTTAGAAATTAAAAAGAATATTAAAGATAAATTCTTTTTGGAGAGCTTTTAAAGAAAAAGCGAATTATCTCAACTGTAAAAGATATTATACAAGGGGGTGATATATGTAACAGAGGTTATTTTGAGGATTTTCCAAAAATTTATAATAAAAAGGGAGAAAAAAAGAATGAAAGTTAAAAGATTAATTTCAGTCGTTGTTGCATCAGCTTTGGTGCTGATACTGTCAGGTGTATGGGTATATGCGAATAGTGAGCAGGAGTTTGAGGAGTCCAGCAGTTGCACCGCAATTACAGTTTCACCAGGGGCTTCTGTTGATGGATCAGCAATGTGTACACATACTGATGACTCAGGATCGGATACCTTCCACGTGTATATAGTCCCTGCGAAGGACTGGGAGCCAGGGACGATGCGGCCAGTTCTTAAAAATACAGATGATGGACCGTATCGTCAATTAAGAGAGGGTCAAGCTATCTATTCTCCTGGTGAGATACCTCAAGTTGCACATACATATGCTTATACTAATGCATCCTATTCTTTTCAAAATGAGAAACAAGTAGGAATGGGCGAATCGACAATTGGTGGTCGTGGAGAATTATCTAATAAAGATGGGTGGTTCGAAGTAGTAGAATTACAGAGAATAGCTTTAGAGCGTGCTTCTTCTGCTCGCGAAGCTATCCAGATAATGGGAGATTTAGCTACAAAATATGGTTATTGTGTTTCTGGTGAACATATACCGGTTATTGACAAAAATGAAGCTTGGGTATTTGAAATTTGGGGTCCCGGTCCTCTATGGAAACCAGGAAGTGATGAATTAGGTGCTGTTTGGGTTGCTCAAAGAGTTCCAGATGGTGAGATTTCTGTTTGTGCTAATCGTCCTCGAATTGGTGCTATTGATCTTAATGATCCTGACCATTTTATGGCTTCTAAAAATATCTATTCTCTTGCTGAAAAAATGGGTTGGTGGGATCCTAAGAGTGGAAAAGAATTTAAAGTCTATGAAACTCATGGGAAAAAAGATTATTCTACTTATAATGCTCGTCGCGAATGGCGGGTATTTGATATAATTGCACCTTCGCTTAATCTTGATCCTTGGATGGAGCGTTATCCTTTCTCGGTCAAACCTGATAAGCCAGTTACTGCACAAGATATCATGAGGATTGAACGTGATTATTATGAAGGAACAGAATTTGATCTGACTAAGGGTCTTGCTGCTGGTCCCTTTGGGGGCCCTAACCGTTATCCCACTTCTAGTAGCCTGAATCCGGAAGGTAGTTATGGTTGGGAAAGAGCTATTTCCTTATTCCGAACTAATTATTCTACAGTAGTAGTAGCCCGCAAAAATATTCCTGATTGGATTGGTGGTTTAACCTGGTTTGGTTATGATGCTCCTCATTCTACATGTTATATTCCTATTTATTGTGGAGTTACAGAACTACCAAAGTCCTTTGACCTAGGTATGCGTGGTGGAGCATATGATGTATTTAGTCGAGAATCAGCTTGGTGGGCATTTAATTTTGTTTCTAACTACGCAGATCTTAAATATTCCTATATGATTGAAGACATAAAAGCTGTCCGCGATCCTTTGGAAACAGAATTTTTTGCAGTTCAGCCGATCATTGAAAGGAGTGCTATAGAATTATATGAACAAGATTCCGATCTTGCCCGTAGTTTTATAACTACTTATACTAATAGTTGTGCTATACGTGTTGTAAATGCGTACTGGAAATTAGCGAGCCAGCTGGTTGGTCGTTATACAGATGGTTATGTGTATGGAGATGAAACCTACAAGAGTGAGAGTGTTGGCTATCCAGATTGGTGGTTGAAGGCAGTTGATTTTGGGAAGAGCACTATCCCACCTGCAGGATGTCCGAAATAGCAGGGGACTAAAGTGGAATAAAAAATAACAGTAAGCTGTTATACAGCTTACTGTTATTTCCTTTTAGTTTTGCTACTATTTTAAGGAGAAAGAGTAAATTAAATAACTTTAAAAATTAAGAAGGAGGTATATTCAAAATGAAAAGTTTAAGGAGATTTATTGTATTTTTGATAATGGTTAGTGGTCTTATCTTTGTTCTATCTGTTTCTGGTTTAGCAAGTGATGAAGCAACTATTTCTACTGCTAAATTTCCTGTTTTAACTACCTCTGCTGGACAGAGTGCAGATATAAACACACTTAATATTGTAGCTGATGAGGCAGGACTAAAATATGATTATTGCGATGTTCCAACTATTGAGATGATAGGTGCGGGAGTCGGCTTAGGTGGAGCAGTGTCCAGCGAAGGTTTCCACGTAGAGATATTTACTGATTTAGTTAAGTATCCTGCTAAAACACCTTATAAAACTATTGTTTTTGCTATAGGTGCTAGCCTGAAAGGTATGGGAGCATCCGGTCTTACTTTGGATGATGAAGAAGCGCGATTAAAGAAAGTCATTGATTATTGCAAGAAAAATAAGATTTTTATTATCGCAGCGCACCTCGGAGGATTATCTGCAAGAGGTGCTGCAGGTAGTGACAATGAAAGGATGATCAATGCTATCGCTCCTTTTGCTGACTATCTCATTGTGACAGCTGATGGTAACAAAGATGGACGATTTACTACCATAGCTGAAAAAAATAAAATTAATCTGACCGAAATTGTATATGCTCTTGATCTTGTGGATATCCTAAAACAAGTATTTCAACTAGGTGAATAAGGCTTGAAGTTTATCAATAATTAAATTTAAGAGGAGGTAGTATTAATGGTTCTACAGATTGAAATAATTACGGTAATTATGGTAGTAGCATATGCTTTGGCTAAGTGGAAATTATCCGTTGAGTGGAGCATGCTTTCAGCTGCTATTGCAGGAGGCATAGCTGGAGCATTTATAAATACTCCCACGATAGGTCAACTAGCCCGTCACCTGGTGGAGGGATCTTTCACTTATTTGGATGTTGTCTTGATCTTTGTTACAGCAACCATATTTATGGATATAGTCAGAGAATCCGGTGGTGTGAATTATATAGTTAGAAGTATAATAAAAAACTTTTATAATAAACGTGTTATTGCCTTAATCCTCTTGATGCTAATACTACTTATACCAGGTGCTCTTACCGGAGCTGGTAGTGTATCCCTATTGGTTGTAGGAGCACCAGTAGCATTAGCCCTTGGTTATTTAGGTATACCGAAGATAAAAGTAACTGCTATACTTTTTATCCTCGCTGGTTTAAGTGCAGCTGCGCCTCCGGTGAACATCTGGGCTATGGTTACTTGTGCTGGAACCGCCATACCTTACGTCGGATTTGAGCTTCCTCTTGCTATCCCTATCCTTATCCTGGGGACTTTTACCATCCTTTTTCTGGGATGGAGAAGAGAGGGGTCAGTAAATATGGAAGCAGCCCTGAAAGAGATGCCCGAAGTGCCAGCAGGGATGAGCGGATGGAGAGTACTTTTACCTTTCCTTATATTTTTTGGATTAATAATAGCTTCCCGGATTTGGCCTTTTTCCATGCCCATATTGGGATTACCTTTGGAATTTGTTATCGCAGCTTTAATTGCGCTTCTGGTAAGCCCCAAAAGGATCAATATTCTTGTCTTATCAAGAGAGACAGTAAAAAGGTTACTCCCCTTAATTGCGACTATGGTCATTGTGGGTATACTACAACAGATAATGACTGTAACTGGAGTCCGAGGTCTTATATCCTTTTCCGTTATCAGCATACCCCTTACCTTACTGTTTATATCTTTAGCTGTGATAATACCAGTATCTGAAGGCGTTTTGACTTATGGTGCTGCAGCGGTTTTGGGCATTCCTTTAATATGGTACTTTGATTCCATAGGATTGCATGCCACTGTTGCTATTGCAGGACTGAGCTTGCTTTGGCCATTGGGAGATGGACTTCCCCCAACTGCTCTTATTGGAAGACTTAGCGTAATGGTATCAGAATATAAAGATTCTTACTGGAGATTTTTAAAGAATACCTGGGTTCCCTGGCTGATTATTACTTTGGTAGGAATTTTAATGGTTGTTTTTAGTGCTCGTTTAGCATTTTTAGTGCGATAGGATAGAAAGTATGTAACAGCGCATGTTTATGCTAATTGGCAAGACTAATAAAAAGTATAATCTATGGCAGGAGGTGATATTTATGCCTTTAATAATGGTGGTATATTATGCAATTAGTATATATTTGATAGGTATGTTAATATGGAATTTTGTAAGAGAAAAGAAGAGCACAAATGATATGCTTCTCTATTTGATCGTAGCGGTTCCCCTTGTTTTGAGGGTCTTGCGGATAAAGTAGAATAAGGAGGGAGATAATATGTCTCGTGAATGGAAGATAAAATCGATACTTCTTTTAGTAGTTTTAGTAGTAATGATAATTGCGGGTGTACAGCTTTATAACCATCGAAATTATATGGTACCTGTTGTAGCTGGGCCAGGCGTTACTAAAGTTACAAAACTGAGTGATTATTGCGAAGGTTTAAAAGGTACTGCTGGGGATACTAATGTATTTTTCTTGGAAGGAAAAGAGGAAGGCGGAAAGATGCTTATCATAGCAAATACCCATTCAAATGAACCCGTAGCCGGACTAACTGCACTCATATTTGTAGAAAACGCTATTGTTGATAAAGGCACACTCATCGTCATTCCTCAGTTTAATAATAGTGGAGGACGTAATACGAGAGCAGGGGATGGTTATCCTTTATATTTTGAAATCTCTACGGATTGGGGTAATAAAAAATTCAGAATGGGAAATCGGGATGCTTCTGCCTTAGATCAATGGCCAGATCCGGACGTATATGTTCATTATCCCGACAAGCAGTTACTATCCTATTTAGATATTAGAAATACTAATAGGACCTGGCCTGGTAGGGCTGATGGTCCCCTTATGGAGAAAGTAACTTATGCTGCGATGCAGATTATGAGAGAGGATAATGCCGATATGGCTGTCGATATACATGGAGCTGAAACGATGTTCCCAGTCACCAATTGTATCGTGGCTCCCGACAAATCTATAAGGGTAGCAACTATGGCGGTACTTACTGTAAAGGCTAAAGAAGGGTTTGATAACCATGTTGAACCTTCCCCCACTGGATTCCGCGGCCTTTCCCATCGAGAGATTGGAGATTATGCTGATACATTACCTTTTCTGCTAGAAGCGCCGTTGCCTTTTTTAGACCAGCCGACTGGTCCAAAGACTGTAGAGTTACTTTTGGATGGAAAAGATCCCTTTTTACTAAATCTTTCCAAGAAAAGAATGTTATTTGTACCTTATGATGAGACTGGGTGGCCAATAGATAAACGTGCTGGTCAACACTGTTCGGTTATATTAGAGCTTATTCAGCAGTTTTCAAAAAGAAATCCTGATAGAGCGATAGAAATCCACAATGTTCCTCGCTATGCTGAAGTAGTGGAAAATGGTATCGGACACTATTATCATGATCCAGGCAAAGCGGATAAGGCCGACATATATTATGAATAGGTAAACTTTAACTATAAATAAGTATCTATTAGTGTGCGCTACCATTGGTCTCTATGCTTAAAGAAGGAGGTGATAAATGTATAAGGAGTAATTTGAGATTTGTAGACTTTCAATAGAATTTTTTAAAAGGAGTGAAAAAAGATGAAATTTAAAAGATTGAGTTTAGTTGTTGCTACGTTAACTTTAATGTTAATACTATCAGGATTAGTGGTCTATGCGGATAGTGAGCAGGAGCTCGGTGGTTGCACCGCAATTACAGTTTCACAAGGGGCATCAGCTGATGGATCAGCCATGTGTACACATACTGATGATTCAGGATCGGATACCCCACATTTATTTATGGTTCCTGCTAAAGATTGGGAACTCGGAACTATGCGCCCAGTATTAAATTACACCGATAGAGGACCTCTTTATCATGTTTTAAATCCGGTTTATCAGACTGGTGAAATTCCTCAAGTTGCCCATACTTATGCTTATACTAATTCTGCGTATGTATTCCAAAATGAAATGGGAGTGGGAACCGGTGAATCAACAATTGGCGGAGCTAGCGAGTGCCGTAATTCGAATGGTATGTTTGAGCAGACCGAATTAACCCGTGTTGGTTTAGAACGAGGTGCTACTGCCCGGGAAGTAATAAAAATTATGGGAGAATTAGGCGAAAAATATGGTTATATCTCTTCAGGAGAAATGCGGGGTGTTATTGATAAAGATGAAGCATGGGTTATGGAGTTTTATGGACCCGGTACCTTATGGACTCCAAAAAGCGGAAAACCAGGTATGGTTTGGGTGGCTCAAAGAGTTCCGGATGGAGAAATTGCTACTACTGCGAATAGAAGTATGATAGGTGCGATTGACCTTGACGATACGGAAAACTTTATGGCATCATCCAATATCTATTCCCTTGCCGAAGAATTGGATTTGTGGGATCCTGATAGTGGTATTGAGTTCAAAGTCTATGATACTTATGGAAAGCGGGATTATGGTGTAGGTAACTCCCGCCGTGTATGGCGTGTTTTTGATACCTTGGCTCCTTCTCTTAATCTAAGTCCATGGATCTGGCATTATCCTTTTTCTATTAAGCCAGATAAGCCAGTTACTGCACAAGATATCATGAGGATTGAACGTGACTATTACGTAGGTACAGAGTTTGATAAGACAAAGGGCTTAGATGCAGGTCCTTTTGGTAACCCTAACCGCTATAGTTCTAACGTTGAAGGCTATTCTAGCGGGGAACGATCTATCGCTATACCTGGAACTAACTGGTCAACGGTTGTTGTTGCTCGTAAAGATATGCCTGCCTGGATAGGCAGCTTAACCTGGTTTGGGTATGACAATCCAGCTACTACTTGCTATATTCCGATTTATGCCGGTGTTACCGAATTACCGAAATCATTTGCAACTGGCAGACGGGGAGGCGGCTATGATGTCTTTAGTCGAGAATCAGCCTGGTGGGCTTTCAATACAGTTTCCAATCATGCGGAACTTCTCTGGTCTCTAATGCTTGAAGATATTAAAGCCGTACGTGACCCCTTGGAGGCAGAATTCTTTGCGCTTCAACCAGCCATTGAGAAGACTGCTTTGGAGTTATATAAACAGGATCCAAATCTTGCTCGGGCTTTCATAACTAACTACACCAATAGCTGTGCTAACCGCGTAGTTGATGCTTATTGGAAGCTTGCTAGTCAGCTATTCGGTCGTTACAATGACGGACGTAAATATGCTGATGATGTTTATGAAGCAAATAGTATTTACTATCCAGAATGGTGGGTAAAAGAGGTAAACCTTGGAAAGACAACAATTCCTCCAGAAGGCTATCCCTGGTATACTATTGATCAACAAAAAGCACCTGTCGTAAAATAGACAGCTAAAAAGGAATGAATAAAAATAAAATAGCTACAAGCCAGCTAATTGGCTTGTAGCTATTTTAAAGTAATCGAAGATAAATGTGCCTAGAGGGGGGATGATAGATGTAAAAAAGAAGATTTTAAATTTAGAGTTTTTCATTATAAAATATTTTAAAAAGGAGTGAAAAAATGAATTTAAAAAAGATAATTTATTTAGTTAGCGTCTCTATTTTAGCATTAATGTTGTTGAGCAGTTTTGTGTTTTGTGCACAGCCCGTTGTTTTACTTGATGATGAAGATAAAGGTTGTACAACAGTAATAAGTGGCAAAGATGCTACAGTTGATGGATCACTAATCACTTCTCACACCAACGATTGTGGCAGATGTGACCCAAGAATTGCCTATGTTCCGGCAGCAGATCACAAACCGGGAGACATGCGAGCAGTTTATGCGTTTACACTGCCTTATCCCCGATTATGTTGTTATGATAGAGGACCCACTTATTTTCCTAAAGCTGGAGAAGTGGCCGTGGAGCCGATTGGATTTATCCCCCAAGGGGAACATACTTATGCCTATTTTGATGGCGTTTACGGAATCATGAACGAACACCAATTGAATATAGGTGAATGTTCCTGTGGTGCAAGAACTAGTGCAAAACCGTTACCAGAAGGGCAGGCTTTGTTTGATATAGCGGAACTTTCCAGGGTTGCGCTGGAGAGATGTACTAAGGCAAGAGAAGCTATCCAATTAATGGGTGATTTAGGAGTAAAATATGGTTATTACTCTGGTGGGGAAACTTTAACTATTATTGATACAGAAGAAGCCTGGGTTTTTAATATGGTTGCTAGCCCGGATGGAAAAAGTGCGGTCTGGGCTGCCCAAAGGGTCCCGGATGATGAGGTTGCAGTCATGTGTAATCAGTTTACAATTCGAGAGATGGATTTAGATAATTCGGACTACTTCATGGCATCGGATAATATTTTGGATATCGCTAAAGCAGAAGGATGGTGGAAACCTGAAGATGGCCAATTAGATTTTAATCTGGTATATGGCCGTGCTTATGACCCTGTAAGGCTTTATAGTTTACGTCGTAAGTGGAGAGCCTTTGACCTTTTAGCACCTTCTAAGAAATTTACCCCTTGGGTAAACGATACATTTACGAAAGAATATCCTTTCTCAGTAAAACCCGATAAAAAGATTTCGGTGCAGGATGTCATTGCTATTACTCGAGATTATTACCAGGGGACTGAATTTGACTTAAGCAAAGGAATGGCCGCCGGACCTTTTGGAACCCCAAATCGTTATGGCGGTGCCGGTGCCGAAAAACTTATAGAAGGTGGTACTTGGGAAAGAGCTATAGGTATGTTCAGAGCTGATTATGTGCAGATATCTCAGACCAGAGGCTGGCTACCCGATTCTATCGGAAGTGTACTGTGGTATTCACCTGATGTTGCAACTACATCCTGTTTTATGCCTATCTATGCTGGATCTACCCAGCTTCCTGAATCTTTTTCTACAGGAACTCGTTATGAATATGACGAAAATTCTGCCTGGTGGGTCTTTAATTTCGTATCCAATTGGGCTGACCTTAAATTTAGTTATATGATTAAAGATATTAAGGAAAAACAGGTAGAACTGGAAAATAAGATGTTTGCCTTCCAGCCTGCGGTTGACCAGGCAGCTCTGGTCTTGTACGAGAAAGATCCGGAATTGGCCCGCGCATATTTAACTGAATACTCTGTTAACAATGCAAATGCTGTAGTGGATGAATGGCGCGAACTTGGCAAGTTTTTAGTGGCTAAATATATCGATGGATATGTTAATAAACCTAAGGTAGGTGAAAGCGTAGGTTATCCTTTATGGTGGCTTAAAGAAGTTGGATTTGGTCCACTTGAAACTAAACAATAAACCTGAGAAATAGAGGCATAAAAGAGTGGCAAGCTAGTTCAAAAACTTGCTACTCTTTTATGCAGTGAAAAAGTAATAGAAATTAACTATGTCATCATTAACTGATAATTATGGTTAACAAAATTATTGATTTTGAACCATAAGGTAAGTAAAGAAAGATAAAGAAAGAGAGGGGGAGGATGTATATAAGCAAGAATTGTAAGAAAATACTGTATCTTTTATAATTTTCACAAGACAAAATATGAAAAGGGGAAAAAATGAATTTAAAAAAGATAATTTATTTAGTTAGCGTCTCTATTTTAGCATTAATGTTGTTGAGCAGTTTTGTGTTTTGTGCACAGCCCGTTGTTTTACTTGATGATGAAGATAAAAGTTGTACTACAATAATAATAGGAAAAGATGCTTCGGTAGATGGCTCTACTATGACCAGTCATTCTGCCGACTGTGGATATTGTGACAGTCGTGCGATTTTTGTCCCTGCAGAAGATCATGAACCTGGGGAAATGCGTCCAGTTTACCTGTACATTCTTGGTTATCCACGATACATTGGTGTTGAAAGAGGACCAGGCTATCATCCCAAGGCAGGAGAAATTCCTACAGAACCCTTGGGTTTTATTCCTGAAGTAGCACATACTTATGCTTATTTTGATGCGGTATATGGTGTTATGAATGAACACCAAGTAGCTATAGGTGAATGTACCTGTGGTGCAAGAACTAGCGCAAAACCGTTACCAGAAGGGGAGGCTTTGTTTGATATTGCGGCAGCTTCGAGAGTAGCTATGGAGAGATGTACAACCGCCAGGGAAGCCGTGCAACTAATGGGCGACCTTTGTGTAGAATATGGTTACTACGGTAGCGGGGAAACTTATACTGTAGTTGACGGAAATGAAGCGTGGGTATGGAATATTCTTGCAACCCCAGATGAAAATAGCGCAGTATGGGCTGCCCAAAGGGTTCCGGATGATCATATTGCAGTCATGGCCAATCAGTTCACCATGCGAGAGATAGATTTAGATAATCCAGACTACTATATGGCATCGGATAATATTTTTGATGTTGCAATAGCACAGGGATGGTGGAATCCTGCAGATGGCCCATTTGATTTTACTCGGGCATATAGCCGTGTATACGATCCCATTAGGTACTACAGCTTGCGGCGTAAGTGGCGGGTATATGATTTATTGGCTCCATCCTATGGCTTTAAACCTTGGGTAGAGGATTCATATACCACAGAGTATCCCTTCTCAATCAAGCCTGATAAGAAGGTCTCAGTACATGACCTCTTTACTGTTTTCCGTGATCATTACGAAGGAACTGAATTTGATCTGACTAAAGGAATGGCTGCCGGTCCATTTGGTACACCTAATCGTTATGGTGGTGCTGGTGCCGAAAAACTTATAGAAGGTGGAACTTGGGAAAGAGCTATTTCTATGTTTAGGTCTGATTACACCACTGTCATACAATCAAGAAACTGGCTTCCTGCTTCTATCGGAGGTGTAATGTGGTTTACTCCTGATGTTTCTGCCACTAGTTGTTTTACTCCTTTTTATGCCGGAGTTACCGAGCTTCCTAAAATTTATAGTACCGGAAACCGTCTTGCCTTTACCAGAGATTCTGCATTTTGGGCAATGAATTTTGTAGGAAATTGGGCGGACCTTAAGTATAGTTATATGATTAAAGATATAAAAGCTAAGCAAGATGAGCTTGAAGGTAAAATGCTTGCAATGCAACCGGCAATCGATGAGGCTGCAAAGATGCTTTATGACCAAGATCCGGAATTAGCTAAACAATTCCTGACTGATTATTGTAATAACACTGCGAATAGCGTGGTAGCTGAATGGTGGGATCTTGCAGATTTCCTAGTTATGAAATATATCGATGGATATGTTAATGTTCCTAAAGTAGGTGAAAGTGTAGGTTATCCGTTATGGTGGCTTAAAGAAGTCGGATTTGGTCCACTCGAACCTAAAAAATAGAAATATGGGACAGTAAACACAAGGTTGGCAGTAAGTTGTTTAGATAACTTACTGCCAACCTTTCGCTTTAGAAACCTAGAATTTAAATACTTGCTATTTAGGTGATGAACTTAAATAGACCGGTTTTGAATTATTTTAAGTTCAATTTATAATTGACTCAATATTTACAATAGAAATTAACATTTATGATTGATGCTTAAGCTAAGTAAATTTACTTTACGTATCGCCAGGATTGATCCTCTAACCGGTCAAGTAGTTGGTTGGATAGACCTGAAAGGCATTTTAAGTCCGGAAGACGATAGCATGAAGGTTGATGTTCTTAATGGTATTGCCTATGATGCAAAGAATGACCGGTTGTTTGTGACTGGAAAATTTTGGCCAAAGCTTTTCGAGATTGAATTGATTAAAGATTAACCGGAGGTTCCTATTGTAAGGGTGGTAATAACACGTTAACTATAATTAAAACATTTGTAGTTAAAATATATAGTGTTTATCGTATATTATATTTATAATCTTTTTGTTTATTAATATTCTATATTAATATCAAAAAAAGCTGTTAGTTAAAAGTTAAAACCGGACTATTTAAAAGTTAAAACCGGACTAAATTAAACTCAGAATTTTTAACTTTTTGACTACCTAAAAACTCATCTTTATGCCAGAATCTTACTTCGGATAAGCCGGATTCTCTATCTGGTATTATACGAAGCTGTATTTTATCGTGCAGTGGTGCACCAGGCACTTTTAATTCTAAATTATTGATAGAAACTTTGCGATAAGGGTTTACCATTC
>Ga0307378_10010176_pt1 | contig 12238 bp, 7 predicted proteins | sample UN1MG_FD_202238 | JGI IMG/M metagenome (GOLD analysis project Ga0307378, IMG submission 202238) | Soil microbial communities from Risofladan, Vaasa, Finland - UN-1 | ecosystem: Environmental > Terrestrial > Soil > Coastal area > Acid sulfate soil | place: Finland: Risofladan, Vaasa | collected...
TGTGCTTACGAACTTCCGACGGATAGGGATCCATGGTCTCCTCCTGTACCACGAGATTGGCAACGACTCTCCCTATCAGTCTAACCCTTTTGCGAAAACCGGAAAGTTATTCCTCGGCCGGCCCTTAGATCCAGAGTTCCGAGTGGGGATGACGGCTCTGACATGCGTCGGGTCAGTTGCGAGGAACTCCGGGCAACGCGCTTGGGCAGAACATGAGCATACCGCTGCAACCAGCACCCGGCAAGGTAAGCGAGATCTCAAGCCGGAGCCCTGAGCACCGCTTGGAGTTCCGGCCGGCGCGGAACTGGCAAGAGCGTGCCGTGCCCAACCACGTCCTATGTTCCGTTCAAGGCAGGCCGTCGCTTGGCTCCCTCTAACCCCTCCTTCCGTCATTCGTCCCGGTCGGCCGCCAGTTCAATCCCGTCGAACGAGATCTCCCCCATCGCCCCCAACAGCCCGATGCGGAGGATCGCTTCGCGGGCTTTGGGGGGGACGTCGATCCGGGTGGACTGCTTCTGCCAGGGGAAGCTGCCTCGCCAGGGGCCCACGGTGCCTTGGCCCGTCATGTCGCGGTTCTCGTCGTAGAAGGTGATGACCAGCGCCGGCAGCTCGGTGCGGAAGATGCCGGGGCGAATGTCCTGGCAGCGAACGTGGAGGGTGACTTGGAGGCGCTCGACCTTTCGGCCGTCGACCGGGAAGCCCTGGAGCGCCCGGCAGCCGCGGCCCGGCTCGGCGTTGGTGAACCTGGCGTAGCGCTCGCCCGACGGGGCCTCGGCGTCGGTGACGATCTCGAGCTGGCGCTGGTAGTGCCATCCGGCCGGCTTGCCCGAGTCTTCCAGGACGTCTTCGAAGTCGCCGTTCTGGATCGTGGGGTTGGCCGGATCGGGCCGCACGCGGCGGCGATCCTCCGCCTCGCCGGTCATGGGCACGAAGAGCGTGGGCAAGAGCGCTTCGCGCTCGAGCTTGCCTTGCGACTTCCGGAACAGATAGAGCGTTTGCTGGTATCGCTCGCCCACCGGGATGACCATCGTGCCCCCCTCGCGGAGCTGTTCGATGAGAGGGCGGGGCACGCCTTCGGGGGAGCAGGTGACGATGATCTTGTCGAAGGGGGCGTGCTCGGGCCATCCCAGGAAGCCGTCGCCGACCTGGACGTGCACGTTGTCGTAGCGGAGCCGCAGCAGCGTGCGCGCGGCCTTGCGGCCCAGCGGCTCGACGATCTCGATCGTGTACACCTCGCGCACCAGCCCGCTCAGGACCGCCGCCTGGTAGCCGCTGCCCGTGCCGATCTCCAGGACCTTGTCGGTCGGCTGCGGGTCGAGCTGCTCGGTCATGTAGGCGACGACGAAGGGCGGGGAGATCGTCTGCTTGTAGCCGATGGGCATCGCCATGTCGTAGTAGGCGTGCTTCCGCTGTGCGCGGGAGACGAACTCGTGCCGGGGCGTGGTCCGCATCGCCTCGATCACGCGGGGATTCTTCACCCCGGCGGCGACGATCTCCTCGTCGACCATCCGGTTGCGAGCCCATTCGAGCTCCTTGGCGGTCTGGGCCCAACCGTGGGCCGGGCCGAGCCACAACGCCCAGAGGCAGCCAATGAGGACGAGTCGGAGAATGGCGGTGTTGCTCATCGGTTTGAACCTGCGGAGATGGTCGCCACGGGGCCGCGTCGGTTGCGGCCCCCCCTGCCCTGTCCTTCTGCTCGCTTGGGGATTCAGGGTTCGGAAGCCAGGGTTCAGGGGTCGGGGTTCAGGACTCGTGGACGAACGCGGAGGTCAGATCAATCCTGACCACCCGCCACTCGCCACCCGCCACTCGCCACCCACTACGGACCACGGAACCCTCGCTATTCCATTATGCGCTCTTGCGCCCGCCCACCCAAGTCGGCCCCCCTGTTTTCCGACAGGCCAATCTGCGAGAATTGACGGTTCGAGGCGATCCGGCCCCCCCTTCCCCGATTCATCGGGATGATCGATACCCGGTCCGTCGGCAATGATCAACCAATCGCTCAAGGATCTGCTGCTTGCGCGAGTTCTGCCCCGGGTGCAGACGCCGGGGCAGTACACGGGCGGGGAGCTGAACGCCGTCGTGAAGGACCACGCCCGGGTGCGGGGGAAGCTCTGCCTGGCGTTTCCCGACGCCTACACGATCGGCATGAGCCACCACGGGCTCCAGGTGCTCTACGCGGTGATGAATCGCCGGGAGGACTGGGCCTGCGAGCGGGTCTTCGCCCCCGCGGCCGACGTGGAGCGGCTCCTGCGCGAGAACCATCTGCCCCTGTACAGCCTGGAGACGTTCACGCCGCTTGGCGAGTTCGACGTGCTCGGGGTTACGCTCCAGTACGATCTCGGCTGCACGAACGTGCTGACGATCCTGGACCTTGCCGGGATCCCGCTTGCCGCCGACCAACGGACGCTCGAGCACCCCCTGGTCATCGCCGGGGGGCCGTGTGCCCAAAACCCGGAGCCGATGTCGCGGTTTATCGACCTGTTCGTGATCGGCGACGGGGAGGAGATGCTGCCGCGCGTGTGCGACGAGTGGCTGCGGCTTCGAGGGGCTCGCGGAGGAGGGTCGGGAGACCTGCGGTCGGCGGGGTCGGGAGACCCGCGCCGAGCGCGTGGGGGAGACCCGCGCCGAGCCATGCTGGCGGAGATGGCGGCGAGACTGCCGTCGGTGTATGTGCCCCAATGCTACGACGTTCAGTACGGATCCGATGGGAGCGTGGCTTCGTTGCGGCCGACGCGGCCCGACTTGCCCCAGGTGATCCAGCCGGCGGTCGTAGACGATCTCGACGCCGTGCCGCTCCCCACCGCGCCCGTGGTGCCGAACGTGGAGTGCGTGCAGGACCGGATCGCGATCGAGATCATGCGGGGCTGCCCGTGGCGGTGCCGGTTCTGTCAGTCGAGCACGACCAAGCGGCCGTTGCGACTGCGTCGGGTGGAGACGATCGTCCGGGCGGCGCTGGAGTCGTATCGCAACACGGGCTACAACGAGGTGTCGCTGTTGTCGCTATCGACGAGCGACTATCCGCAGTTCGACGAGCTGGTGCGGCGGTTGCAGGAGACGTTTCGGCCGCTCGACGTGAGCATCTCCGTGCCGAGTCTGCGGGTGAACGAGCAGTTGGCCGAGGTGAGCGAGCTGTTGGGCACGGGTCGCCGCTCCGGGTTGACGCTTGCCCCGGAGGCCGCCCTGGACGACATGCGCCGGCAGATCGACAAGCGGATCACCAACGCCGACCTGATCGAGGGCTGCCGCCGGGCGTTTCAGGAAGGCTTCCAGCGCGTTAAGCTCTACTTCATGTGCGGCCTGCCGGGCGAGCGGCCGGCCGACCTGGACGGGATCATCGACCTGGCGGAGGAGATCGCGCGGCTGGGGCGCAAAGTCCGCGGGCGAGGGGTGGCCGTGGTGGCCAACGTGTCGAACTTCGTGCCCAAGCCGCACACGCCCTTCCAGTGGAACGCCATGCAAACGCGGGCGTACTTCCGGCAAGCCCGGGAGCACCTGTTCCAGCGGCGGCGGATGCGGTCGGTGGAGCTGAAGTGCCACGATGTGGACGCGAGCCTGTTGGAAGGGGTGCTTTGTCGTGGGGACCGCCGGATGGGGGCGGTGGTCGAGTTGGCCTGGCGTTGCGGGGCCCGATTCGACGCCTGGACCGAGCGTTTCCAACCGGAGCTGTGGTGGGAGGCGTTGGCCGAGACGGGGATCGACGTGGAGGCGACGCTGCACCGCCCCCGCCCGCTCGACGCCCGGCTGCCCTGGGACCACGTCGGCATCCGCCAGGGACGCGGGCACTTGGAGCAGGAGCACGCCTGCGCACTGGAGCAGTTGGCGGCAATGGAAGGCGATGTGGCATGAGTGGCAAGTGGCGAGCGGTCAGTGGTCGCTGATCGCTCGACGTAGCAGGGCTCGGCCGCGCAGCCACACGCCGATACGCCGTTCGTAATTCATCCTTCATCCTTCATCCTTCATCCTCCCCCCCATGCCCCCCTACCGCCTACTCGCAGTCGACATTGACGGCACGCTGGTCGACCGTCGCGACGAGCTGACGCCCGAGACGCGGGAAGCGTTGCGCCGGGCAGGACGGTCGGGGATCCACGTGGTGCTGGCGACCGGGCGGAGGTACAGCCGCTCGCTGCACCTGGCCGAAGCGCTCGGGTTCGAGGTGCCCCTGGTGACGGCCAGCGGGGCCCTGGTCACGGACCCGCGCGATCATCGTACGCTCTATCGCGCCCGGTTCGACGACGCGGTGCTTTGCCGGGCGATGGCGATCATCGACCGATGCGGCTACGACCCGGTGCTCTGCGCCGACACGTACGGCCAAGGGTTCGACTTCTACCGGGCCCGCGAGGAGGTCGAAAGCCCCGAGCTCGGCGAGTACTTCGAGCGGAACCCGGGCGACGGGCGCGTCCGGCCCGATCTGATGACGGACCCGCCGCCGAACGTGTTCTCGGGCTTCACCATGGGCACGCGCGACGAGATGCTCGAGCTGGAACGGACCGTGGGCGAGCAATTGCCGGGTGGGCTGTCGACGAGTGTGCTCCGCAGCCCGATGTATAGCGGGTTCATCTACGAGTTTCGGCCCGCTGGCGTGACGAAGTGGTCGGCGATCCGCCGGTTGGCCGAAGGCTGGGGCATCGGCGACGAGGCGATCTGCGCGGTGGGCGACGACGTCAATGATATCGAGATGATCCGCGCCGCCGGGTTGGGCGTCGCCATGGGGAACGCCGTGCCCGAGGTGAAACAGGCCGCCGATCGCATCTGTCCCGCGCAGGCCGACGATGGGTTGGCCGAGGTGGTCGAGTGGCTGTTGGGCGATACCGTTTAGCGGCCGACGGCACGTCGGCCCGATCCGTGTACGATTCGCCATGAAACCTTCCAGAACAGTACGGCTCGTGTCGCCTTCGATCGCGTTTGTCCTGACGTGGGCGCTGGCCATTGTCGGGACGCCCGTCGCGACGGCGGCCGAGGACGATCTGGCCGAAGCTCGGCGTCTTCTGCTATCGGGCAAGTACGCCGAAGCCGCGGAGATCTACCGGCGCGCGGCCTCGGAGGACCCGGCGGCCACGTTGGGGCTCGCCCGATCGCTGGTGGCCGAAGGGAAGTCCGAAGAGGCGGTGCAGACGCTGACCTCGGGGCCCGGCGAGCATGCCGAGCTCCATGCCGAGCTGGCCCGGTTGGCCTTCGAGCGGGGCGACCACGCGGCGGCCGAGACGCACGTCGACGCGGCCATCCGGCTCGACGCCCACCAGTTGCTCGCCCGGTGGGTCCGCGGCGAGCTGTTTCGGACAAGCGGCCGATTGAAGGAGGCGGAAGAAGCGTACCTTTGGGTGATTCGCTTCTACAACGAGCACCAGCGCGAGATCCGCCGTGCCGAGTCGCTTCGCTGGATCGGTCTGGCCGCGGCCCGCTACGCCCGGTGGAACCGGCTCAGCGATCAGTTTCAGTTCTTGGTCAAAGAGCTGTACCCCGACGCGTTGAAGATCGAGCCCGACTACTGGCCGGCCCACTACGAGTTGGGGCGGTTGTTCCTGGAAAAGTACAACCAGGCCGACGCGGCCGCGGAGCTCAGCGCCGCGTTGGAGTTGAATCCGAACGCGGCGGAAGTCCACGTCGCGCTCTCCCGGCTGGCGCTTCAGAATCGCGAGGTCGACAAGGCCCAAACGTCGCTGGAGCGGGCCCTCCAGATCAACCCGAATCTCCCGTCGATCCACCTGGTCCTGGCGGACCTGGAGTGGGCCAACTTCCGGCCGGAAGAGGCGATCCGGACTCTCGACGAACAAGCCCTGCGGCTTAACCCCGTGTCGGAGGAAGCGTTGGGCCGGCTGGCCGCCTGCTACGTGTTGTTGGACGGACTGCCCGAAGAAGGAGGAGAGACGCGGTTTGCGCGACTGGTCGAGCAAGTCACGGCCCGCAACGAGCATGCCGGCGGGTTCTTCTACACGCTGGCCGATTGGCTCAGGGCTCGACACAAGATCCCCGAGGCGGAACGGTTCTACCAGGAGGCGATCCGGCGGATGCCGCAACTGGTCGGGCCCCGGGCGGAGCTGGGCATGATGTCCATGGACGCGGGCGAGGAAGCCAAAGCCCGAGGGCTGCTCGAAGCCGCGTTCGAGGCCGATCCGTTCAACGTCCGCGTGGACAACATGCTCAAGGTGCTCGACCTGCTGGACGAGATGGCCACGCGCAAGACCGAGCACTGCGTGGTCAAGTTCGACGCCGAGCGCGACGAGTTGCTGGCGCGCTACGCGGCGCGGCACCTGGACGCGGTCTACCCGGAGCTGTGCGATCTGTTCGGGTACGTCCCGCCCCAGCCGCCGTTGGTGGAGGTGTTCAACCGGGCGCACGGGGTGGGCGGGCAGCAGTGGTTCGGGACGCGACTGATCGGCTTGCCCTACTTGGGAACGGTGGCCGCGAGCACGGGCCGGATCGTGGGGATGGTCTCGCCCAGCGAGCCCGATTTGCCGCTGGAGTTCAATTGGGCGCAGACGCTCAAGCACGAGCTGGTCCACGTGATCACCCTCCAGCAGACGCATTTCAACATTCCGCACTGGTACACCGAAGGCCTGGCCGTGTGGAGCGAAGGCTGTCCCCGGCCGCAGCGGTGGAATGAGCTGCTGGTGCGCCGGGCGTCCAAGGGGGGGCTGTTCGATCTGGAGACGATCAACTTCGCCTTCACTCGCCCCAATTCGAGCGACGACTGGCACCTGGCCTACTGCCAGGCGGAACTCTACGTGGAGCACATGCTCCGCGGGCGATCGGAGGACGTCCTGCGCAGGCTCCTTTCGGCCTATGCCGACAACCTGACCACGAGCGAGGCGATCCCACGGGTGTTCGGCGTCTCGGAAGCGGAGTTCGAGCGAGGCTACCTGGAGTACGTGAAGGGGATCGTGGCGGGGCTGGCGGCCTCGAGCGGGCCCCAGGCGGGGAGCTTCGCCGAGTTGCTCCGGGCGCACGGCGAGAACCCCGACGACGTCGATCTTTGCGCCCGAGTGGCGTACGGGTATCTTGGGCGCGGGGCGCTCGACGAGGCCCTCAACGCGGCCGACCGCGCCCTGGAGCACGATCCCAAACACCAACTGGCCACCTACGTCGTCGCTCGGCTCCAGGCGCAAGCCGGACGGACCGAGCAGGCAATCGCGATTCTGGAAGCCTGTCTGAACCGCGAGGCCCCGGACCCCCGGGCACTCAACCTGCTGGCCGGCTTGAAGCTGAAGACGGAAAAGACTGCCGAGGCTGCCCAGTTATACCAGCTTGGCGCCGAGCACGATCTATACAATTTAAGATGGCCGAGGGCGCTGGCGCGTGTGTATTTAGTGTCTGGCGACGATGAGCGACTGGCCGAAATCCTTGCACGGCTGGCCGATGCCGATCCTGACGACTTGGCTACCCGGAAGAAGCTGGCCGAGCTGGCCCTGGCGCGGCAGGATTTTGCGGCAGCGGCGGACTGGGCGAACCGGGCGCTGGAGATCGCCGTAACGGATGCGGAGATCCACCGGGTGTTTGCCGAGGCGTCGCTCGGGCGGCATAATTTCGGGGAGGCGATCCGGGAGTTCCGCGCCGCGATCGAGCTGGGCGACGAGACCCCCCCTCTTCGGACGGGTTTGGCAAGGGCCTATTTGGAGGCCGGCCAACCCGCTGAGGCCCGCCAAGTCCTTGAGGAGCTGCTTCGGCTTGATCCGAACCACTCGGAGGCGGGGGCGCTTTTGGAGCAACTGGAGGAGAAAGACGAGCTGTGACCCCGAACCCCACTCCGAACGACCCCTCCGGGCCGGAATCCTCCCCCCAGGGCGAGTCGGCGCCGATCACGCTGGCGGAGTTCCAGAGGCTCATCCGCGACATGTATCTCCCTCGGGACGTGGATCGAGGCGTGGACGGGACGTTCATGTGGCTGATAGAGGAGGTCGGGGAGCTGGCCGCGGCCCTGCGCGAGGGGAGCCACGAGGAGCGGATGGCGGAGTTTGCCGACGTGCTGGCCTGGCTGGCGACGATTGCCAACGTGCTCGACGTCGACTTGACGGAGGCGGTGAGAAAGAAATACGGGTCCGGCTGCCCCGGCTGCGGTCAAAGGGTGTGCCAATGTCCGGAAGCGGGGAAGCCATGATCCGGCCCTCGGCTGCTATTCTGATGGTGGGTCTTTTGTTACTTTTCCCCGGGGCTCCGCGCAGCTCGGGGGCCGCGCCGGCGTTGCCGTCGGGCGGCGGACCGGAGATCGCGGGCGTTCGCGTGGGCGTGGCCGGACGCTACAAGCCGGGTTGCTGGACGCCGGTCCGAGTCGCGCTTCGTGGTGCGAAGACGCTCAACGGCGGCGAAGTCGCGCTGACGGTGCCCGACGGCGACGGCGTGCCCAGCCGGTTTGCCACCCCCCTGCCCTCCCCTGCCCCGGACGACGGAACGGGCCAAGCGTCCGTGGTCTTGTACGCCCGGCTCGGTCGAGTCAAGAGCGAGCTTGCCGTCGAGCTGCGTACGGCGGACGGCGTGGTCGATCGCCGGGTGTTCAAGCCGGGCGCGAGCGCGGATTACTTGCCGGCCATTCTCTCGGAGCAGGAGTTGGTGATCACCGTCGGCCCGGGTTCGTTGGGGGTGGAGGAGGCCGTCCGACTGCTCGACCAGGAGCCGGACCGGCGCACGGTGGTCGTTCGCGTCGAGGAGTTCGAGGAGCTGCCCGAGCGATGGTACGGGTACGAAGCGGTCGACACGGTCGTGCTTTCGACCAGCGATCCCGGGATCTACGCCGGCCTGAAGCCGGGCGATCCCCGCGTGGTCGCGCTGGACGAATGGGTTCGCTTGGGCGGAAGGCTGGTGTTGTGCGGCGGCGAGCACGCCGAGGAGGCGTTGGGCCGCGAGCCGGAGTCTGCGATGGGCAGGTTCGCCCCAGGTCGGATCAAGGAGATGGTCACGTTGCGGGCGGTGAAGGACTACGAGCTCTACGCCGGGAGCTCCGTTCGGATGCCCGGATCGAGGGATGGAATCCGCGTGCCCCACCTGATCGACGTGGACGGGAAGATCGAGGCCGCCGACGGCCAATTGCCGCTGGTGATTCGCGGGGCCCGCGGCTTCGGGCAGGTGACGTTCGTCGCGGCCGCCCTCGACCGGCCGCCGCTGGCCGAATGGGAGGATCGGGCGCTCTTGACGGGCAAGCTGCTCGGCTATCCGGCCACGCCCGGCGACGAAGACGAAGAGGGCACCGCCCTGATGCACTACGGCTACACCGACCTCTCCGGACAGTTGCGAAGCGCCCTGGATCAGTTTCCCAGCGTGTGGGTGGTTCCCTTCTGGCTTGTGGTCGGGCTGGTTGTTTTGTACGTCCTGGCGATCGGGCCCGGCGATTACTTCCTGCTGCGCAAGGTCGTCGGCCGGATGCAGCTCACGTGGATTACTTTTCCTTTGATCGTCGTCGCGTTCAGCGCGACGGCGTACGTGCTGGCGCACCGCTTCAAGGGAGATCGGGTCCTGGTCAATCAGGTCGACCTGGTCGACGTGGACGTGGAGTCGGGCCGCGTGCGGGGGACGGCGTGGGCGAACGTGTTCAGCCCGCGGATGAACCGCTACCATCTGGCATTCGAGCCCCGGCTGCTCGGCGGCCGGGCGGACGGAGAGGCCGCCGCGCTCTGCGCCTGGCTCGGCCTGCCCGGCGACGCCTTGGGGGGCATGAACCCCAGGACGGCCGAGCCGGCGGTCTGGCAGAATCACTACGGCTTCTCCCGCGACCTGGACGCCCTGGACGACGTGCCGATCCCCATCTGGTCGACCAAGAGCCTCACCGGGCGCTGGACCGCGCGGGCCGATGTCCCCGTCCAAGGCCGGCTGACCGAGGTGGAAGGCTTATTGCAGGGCACAATTACCAATACGCTCCCCTTCGCCCTTTCCGATTGTCTCTTGGCCTACGGCATTCACGCGTACGAGCTCGGGGCGGTGGGGCCGGGCGAGACGGTCGAGGTGGGCCTGAGGCGCCGCGAGCTGAAGTCGTTGCTCACCGGCCGTCAGATCGTGATCGTCAAAGAGGAGGAGAAGGACGACTACCGCTCCCAGTCCACGCCGTACGATCAGTCGAGCGTCGACGTGGCGTACGTCCTCCGCGCGATGATGTTCTACGAGGCCTGCGGCGGTCGGAACTACACGGGCCTGTCGAACCGCTATCAGGCCTTCGTCGACCTCAGCCACCTGTTGAAGACGGGCCGGGCCGTCCTGGTCGGCCGGGCCGAGCCCGCGGCGGGCGACGCCGAGCGCCACGGCGCCGAGCTGCTGTGCAACGGCCGGCCCGTGCCGCGCGGGCAGGTCCGGCACACGGCCGCGTATCGGTTTGTGTTTGCGGTGGAGAGTGGGGAGTAGGGAGTGGCGAGTGATGAGTGGCGAGTGGCGAGTGTGATGATTACGTCCCACTTGACGGCGAAGCCCACGGGCCGCGCTCGCGTGGGATGGACGATGTAAGGCTAGTTGTCATGTCCGGCGGTCGCCGCACGAGTGACCCGAGCGTAGCGAGTTCTAATAAATAGACCCCCATTTGCGACACAGCCAATCGTGATCAAGACACAAGACCTGACGAAAGTCTACGGCGAGATTCGGGCCATCGACCAGCTCACCTTGGAGCTGGCCCAGGGCGACTTGTTCGGCTACATCGGGCCCAACGGGTCGGGGAAGACCACGACGATGCGGATCCTGGCCACGCTGTTGCAGCCGAGCTGGGGCGAGGCCTACGTGTGCGACTACTCGATCTACACCCATCCCAAGGAGATCCGCCGCCTGGTCGGCTTCATGCCCGACTTCTTCGGCGTCTACGACGACATGAAGGTGATCGAGTACCTCGAGTTCTTCGCCGCCTGCTACCGCATCAAGGGCCCCAAGCGGCGCAAGGTGTGCGACGAGATGCTCGACCTGGTCGACCTGGGGTACAAGCGCCACGCCCTGGTCACCAGCCTCTCCCGCGGCATGACGCAGCGGCTGGGCCTGGCCCGGGTGCTTCTGCACGATCCGCAGGTCCTCATCCTCGACGAGCCGGCCAGCGGCCTGGACCCCCGGGCGCGGATCGAGATTCGCCAGGTCCTCAAAGAGCTCCGCAACCTGGGCAAAACGATCATGGTCTCCAGCCACATCCTCCCGGAGCTTGCCGACGTCTGCAACAAGGTGGGGATCATCGAGCAGGGCAAGCTGTTGGTCTCGGCCGAGGTGGCCGAGGTGATGCGACAGGTCCGCCAGCAGCCGGTCCTCCAGATCGGCGTGGTCGGCGACCCAGACGCCGCCGCCAAGCTGCTCGAAAGCCACGACCTGGTCGACAAGGTCGAGATCCGCGACGGCCAGCTCTACGCCACGCTCAACAAGGGCGTCGAAGACTACAGCGATCTTCCCACTCTGCTCGTTCAAGCCGGCTACAAGCTGAGCACCTTCAAGGAAGACGAGATCAACCTGGAGACGGCGTTCATGGCGCTGACGAAGGGGATCACGGCGTAGCGGGGAGACGGCGTGTGGATACCGCGGGCACGCTTGCGGCGTTGTGCTCGGACCACCGCAGCATGTTCACTCACGCGAGGAGGGCGCCCGGCGCCGAAGGCCAACCGCACTTGCGAGAAGCCCGTCGTGTCGGGCGGATCGCCATGCTGGGAGGACCGTCGACATGCTTCTTTGGGATCCACTCGTCGATCTGCTCCGCGCGGCGATCTTTGCGTACGCGCAGGCGTGCGGCGGGAACGTGGGCGTGGGGATCGTGGCGGTGACGTTTCTGGTGCGGATGGCGATGCTGCCGCTCACCCTGCGCCTGGCCCGGCTCACCGCGGCCCATCGGGAGGCCATGCTCAGGTTGAAGCCCAAGCTGGAGCGGATCCGCACGCGCTACCGGGGCAAGCCCGAGCGCGTCGCCCGCGAAACGCGGCGGCTGTTCGACAAGGAGGGGGTCTCCCGCCTGCCGCTGGCGGGGTGCCTCGGCTCGCTGGTGCAGATGCCGGTGCTCGTCGGGCTCTACTCCGCCGTGCGAGGCGCCGCGGCGGCCGGGGGCCGGTTCCTTTGGATCCGGAACATCGCCAAGCCGGACTTCCTGCTCGCGATCGCCGTCACCGCGCTGACCTACGCCGCAGTCGCACTGGGTGCGAAGGACGCGGAACAGAACAAGACGGTGATGCTCCTGATCCCGACGGTCGTGACGGTCCTTGTCCTCTCCAGGCTGGCCGCAGGCATCGGCCTCTACTGGGGTGTATCCAGCCTCGTGAGCCTGTTGCAGGCGGCGATCATCCGGCGGCAGTCGACGGCCAAGGCG
>Ga0307378_10010177_pt1 | contig 12238 bp, 7 predicted proteins | sample UN1MG_FD_202238 | JGI IMG/M metagenome (GOLD analysis project Ga0307378, IMG submission 202238) | Soil microbial communities from Risofladan, Vaasa, Finland - UN-1 | ecosystem: Environmental > Terrestrial > Soil > Coastal area > Acid sulfate soil | place: Finland: Risofladan, Vaasa | collected...
CCCCGGACCAGCTTGACGGGAGGGGATTGAGCTGGCGCGTGAGCTTCGATGACGGTGAGAAGCCGGGACAGGAGTTCCCCGCCCCGAATCTGGATGGCGCGAGAATGCGCCTGTCGCTGAACAAATGGACCATCGACAAGCAGGTCTCAGGCAGGTGGGAGTTCGGCGTCGCCAAGGAGCTCGTCCTGCACTTTCCCATCGGGGATGAGGCGTGGCGGACCGCGCCGATCGAGTTTTCTGCCAGGGGCAGCAAGGGAATGGCGTATCAGACCCGGTATGAGAGCCGGGTGGGAGCCTGCGTCGTTGACATACCCGAGTTCGAGCGCGACTGGAAGGCTGGGTACACCGACATCCGCGACTACGATGAGGTCGAGCTCCGAATCGACAACAGAAGCTCAGATCGGCACTACATCCCCGTGCTCTTTGACGTGAAGAACCCTGCGAACATCACGGGACAGACGCCGGTTCTCTGCGATGCCGCGGGACGGCCGATCGGGATCCCCGTCCAGCTCAGCAAGAACTGGCATCACGGCGCCTACTCGAAGTTCTATGCGATCCTGCCGGCCGCGCCAGGGCGGACCGACTACCGGCTTCGGATCGCCTATGGGTTCTGGGGCCAACTGCCTGCCGCGTCCCACGCGCAACTGAGTCTGTACGGCTACGGCAACAATGGTCGGTGGGATCAACTGGCCATCGGGTGCTGGGGCGAGACCATGTGTCTCGACGTGGACAACAGTTGCACCCCCATGATGATCACCGATGTGCGCATGCTCATGACCAGGAACGGCAGGGACGGCAGGAAATGGAGCTGGACCGACGGCGGCTGGGGCGGCGACTGGCTCGGGGTCAACAGGGGATCGGGCAACAAGCTCTTCCCTGTCGACCTGAAGACCGCATACCTGGCGCACGGCCCCTGTCTCACGGACGTGTGCTACAGCGGGTTCTACGGCAAGGATAGGGACGTTGCCTTCGAAGCTCGCGTGGCCACGCTTCGCACGGACGACTACAACCGCGTCTTCCAGCGATTGCGCTACCAGTTCACCAGGCAGCTCAGCACGGACGGCTCACACCTGTTCGAGATGGGACCGAACGACAACCTGCTCACGCCCCGTATCGCGTACGGCAACCGCGATGGTCTCATCGCAGAGCATGCGGTCACCGGGGACCTTCGAGCCAAGAGCGTCTTCCTGGAGGAGGTCGTCCTCACCGGTCGGGGGCCGTGGTGGGTCGCGTTCCCGGGGTCGTTCTTCGGTCGGACCAGGGACTGGGGAACTGGGAGCAGAGGCCTGATCATCCGCTCCTTCAGAGCCGTTCACGGAGGAAGGGTCTGCCGCAATCCTGTCGTGTCGTTCCCCGTCCAGAAGCTGGACAAGGCGAAGGGGCTGGCTGGCCTCAATCTGGAGCTGGTCGTCCCCGAGGGGGTCTCGCAATTCATGCCGGGCGACACGATCGAGATGGACGTGGAGTGGATTACCGTCCCCCGCGTTGCCGACGACTACTACGGCCTAAACGAGGCGTTCCTCGCCCATCTACAGCAGAACTCCAAGTCGTGGAAGACCGTCTATCGCGAAGCGATTGGCAACGATCTGAACGTGAGGGTGACGGGCGGGAAGTTGCTGCATAGGTATCCCATCATCGTTGCCGCCACCAAACCGGAAGTCGAGGTCTCAATCAAGGGCGGCGTTGGTGCCGTGCCACTCCGCTTTGAGGGACTGCGGTCCACGGCCGGCTATGCCCTCTTCCTGCTCCAGGGTGGTCGCCGCATTCCCCTCGATCAGTCTGTCCATGGCAACGACTTCTGGCAGACCGACTACGACGCGGAATCGGGCACATACAAGATGAGCTTCAACCTCATCCTCGACGGCGTCGAGGAGACGACCTGGCTTCTCACCCAGAGATGACAGCAGGGGACATACACGGAGAGCAGCACCGGCTCTCGCATCGAGAAGGGGCCATCGCTGAGCGCCGCTCGCCATCCTGTCGCCGTCATGCCCCTCCTGCCCGGCACTCGCACGACGCGCTGGCGAGCCCCCTGGAGGAAGCCGATACGGTGATCGCGCCTCGATCGGCATCCGCCTGCACGATTGCCAGGGCCATGCCGTTGAACACCCTGCGATGGCTGAGCTTGTAGTTGGTTGTATCGAGCGGATCGCCGTTCTCCAGCCCGATCAGACGGGCGGGCCCCTTCACCTCGAACACGACGTCGTGACCGGCGTGAGGAACGAAGCGCCCACGCTCATCCACAACAGCGACGGCCACGTGGGCAATGCCCCCTCGACCGGCAGCCAGGGCACATGCATCGCAGTCGAGCTTGAGAGCCGCCGGCGCCGACGCGGTCTCATGCGCGCGCCTTGCGACCTCCCTTCCTCCCCGATTGCCCACAGCCCTGAGAGTGCCGGGGCTGTAAGCCACGTCCCAGCGCAGGCACAGGGCTTCGCCCATCTCCTGCAAACCAAGTGACTCGCCGTCCAGGAAGAGCTCGACCCGCTCGCAGTTGGTGTAGCAGACCACGGGAATGGTCCTGCCTTCCAGGCCCGGCCAGGTCCAGTGCGGCACGATGTGCACCATGGGCGCGGCGGTCCACTGGCTCTGGTAGAAGTAGTAGGTGTCCTTCGGGAAGCCGCACAAGTCTATGACGCCGAAGTTCCAGCTCTTGGCCGGCCAGCCGTAGCACTCGCCCAGGTAGTCGAAGCCGGTCCAGCGGAACTCGCCGCACAGGAAGGGCAATGCCCTCGTGAGGCGCCAGGAGTCGATGCTCGAGATGCGTACCATGGCGTTGTCGTACGACGACTGGTAGTGCTCGTCGAAGCCGGTGAAGAGCTCCTCCTCGGTCAGATGCTGCACATCCAGACGCTCGACGTCTGGGTTGCGGGCCAGGTCGCGATACCAGGTCCGCGTCCTGTAGACGCCGCGCGTCTGGAGCGTGTGCGGTACCTCGCTGGCGAACATGACCCTGTCGGGGTAAGCAGCGTGATCCTTCTCGTAGTCGAAGCAGGAGCCGCCGCCGCCGTTGTAGCCGACCACGTCCATCAGAGGGCCGTAGCCTGCGGCATTGGTCTTGCGAATCGCGCAGCATCCGCAGGTCATGGGGCGAGTGGGATCCTCGCGGTGACACACGTCCCGCAGCGCCGCCATCATCGACAGCCCCTCGGGCCGTCCTTCGCGCACCTCCTTGATCTCGTTGCCGGCCGACCATATCACGATGCAGGGGTGATTGCGGTCCCGCCGGATCATGTCCGTGAGGTCCCGTTCCCACCATTCGTCCCAGTAGAGGCCATACCCGAAGGGCGTCTTCCCGTCCTTCCATTCGTCGAACGCATCCTCGACCACCATGAACCCCATCTCGTCGCAGAGGTCGAGGAACGTCGGCGATGCGGGGTTGTGCGCCACACGAATCGCGTTGCAGCCCATCTCCTTGAGGATCCGGAGTCGCCGACGGATCACATCATCGGGCACAGCCGCGCCCAGGCAGCCCGCATCATGGTGCTCGTTCACCCCGCGCAGCTTCAGCGACCGGCCATTGAGGAAGAACCCCGTATTGGCATCAACCCGAACGGAGCGAATCCCGCAGCGCGTCTCGTAGCGGTCAATGACCGTGCCGTCCTGCGTGAGCTCGGTCCGCAGTGTGTAGAGATGCGGCGCGTCGGGCGACCAGAGCTGCGGGCTCGTGACGGTCAGCGCCTGCTCGACGTTGGAACGAGAGCCCTCCGGTCCATCCATCGCCAGAAGCGTCGGAGCACAGGTGGCTCGGCGCTCTCCACCTGGGTCGATCAACGTCTGGCAGACCTCGACCTCACAGCCTTCCTCCCCATCACTCACCACGGTAGTGACGCACCGAACGATGGCCACGCGCTCGTTCACCTCGGGGGTCGTCACGCACGTCCCCCAGCGATCCACGCGCACGGGGCCGGCGAGGGTCAGCCACACGTGGCGGTAGATCCCGGAGCCGGTGTACCAGCGGGCGTTGGGCTGGCGCGAGTTGTCCACGCGCACCGCGATGCACGCGGGCCCGCCCGCCGTGACAAACGGGGTGAGGTCGTAGCAGAAGCTGCTGTAGCCATAGGGCCGTGTGCCGCACGAGTGTCCGTTGCACCACACTTCGCTGTTCATGTACACGCCATCGAACTCGATCAGCACGCGCCGGTCGCCGAGACCCGTAGGGACCTCGATCCGCTTGCGATACCAGCCGAGTCCGCCGGGGAAGAACCCGCCGGCTGCCCCAGCCGGGTTGCCCGCAGACGGGGTCGCCTCGATCGACCAGTCGTGCGGCACATCGAGCGTGCGCCAGCCGCTGTCGTCGAACTCCGGGTGCATCGCGTGCGGGAGATCGCCCAAGGCGAAGCGCCAGTCCCGGTCAATGCAGGTGCGAGTTCTCATCGTGTGTTCGCAGCGTCCAGTAGAAGAGTCAAGGGCGACGCGCCCTTCTCATCTCTCCGTTCACAATGTGCATCCCGTATGCGAAGGCCTCCTCGAACAGAGCCTCGAGGCTGGGGATCGGCGTGTCGCCGGTGATCGGGAAGGGACAGTAGGCGTTCTCCATCACGTGGCCTTCTACAGACAGCCTATCCAGATTCGGAGTCTTGGCGGCTCTGTCCGCGCCGTAGGCACGCAGGACCTTGGCCGTCAACTGGTCCGCCATAATCATCAGGATATTCGGTTGCTCACTCATTCCGTTACCTACTCCCCAACTCGGTCAATGCCTCGGCAAAGGCCTTGCCGATCTGTGCCATTATCTTGCCGCTGCCCATGTAGTGGTACGCGGCGTTCGACGCGCCGTTCAGCAGTTGCTGCTCGCGGCGCGTGAACACCGTGTCCATTCTCTTTCGCATATACTCTGCACTGTTCACGTACTCCCTGGCGTCCGCGGGGAGACCCTCGATCGCCAGGTCTATGGATGCATAGGGCTGTTGAGCTCCGTCATAGTGAACGTTGGAATACGCTGCCAAGACGTTGACACCCTTCTTCAGGTGCGCGACGTGACTTGGCTCGAGGTCGATACTTCGGTAGTAGGGTGCGTCCTTCCACCAAATGTAGGTGTGGATCTTGTGCCCGTTCAGGTACACGTGGAATCCCTGACGCGACAGTATGCTGAGGCGAAACTCTTCGTAGTCCAGGTTGTCGACCACGAAGGTCGTGCGCATCAGGATGAATTCGCCGCCGCCCCAGTCCGACACGTTCTTGACCGTCACATCGCGGGTGTTTCTGGGATACGGCCAGACGCCCTTGCCGATCGGGGCTCTGCCGCTCTTCCATTTGCTGTCGTCGAACCCGGGCTTGTACCACCCTTCCAGACCAGCGGGCAGTGTGACATCCCGGAAGCGTTTGCGTTCACGCTTGTCCTGCATCACGTCCTTCTCGTGCTGCGGATCGAACGTGGTGTACCGCCACACGCGCTCTTCCGGATCAGGCCTGCCGACCGGCTGCCAGTCGGGCGTGCCGGGGGCCCTCTTCTCCATGACGCCGTCATTGGTGATCACGTGTGCGCTGTCTTTGAGCCTGTTGAGGTCGGACAGCTTGGGCTCCATCGCCGCCATCTCGTAGTCCCAGAACGGCGCCGTCTCCACGGCCGCGACATTGCCTTTGAACTCGGGCATCTCCGCCGGCGCCGCCATGGCCGGCCGGATATTGGCCAACCGGCCAGTAGCCTTATCACCGTTCACGCCTATGACGCCGATCACAAAAGGCATCTTGGGGGCCGATAGATCCTTGCGAACGTCGCGGATGAACTGCGCCATCAGTTCAGTGCATTGCTTGTAGCCGTCAGGCCCTTTGCTCCCTTCCGGGTAGGTTTGGCCGTCACACATGTCGTTCCAGCCCTGGAACCAGACGAAACCGGCGATCTCGTAGCCGGCCTCGGCGTCGTAGGTCGGCACGACGCGCTTGGGATCGGCGAGCACCTTCTTTACGTGATCGATCATCAGTCGGTAGTACCGGCCTGTGGCTTTCGCCTTGTTGGCCTTGACCTCTTCGATGTCCTTGCCCTGCTTCTTGAACCCCTCCAGTACGGTCTCATTGAATACATAGGGGCCGGCGCTGGGCGGGCGGAAGTCCGTATTCAGGCTCTTGCCGCCCCAGGCGGTCTTGATGATCAGGATCGGGCCGTCGCAGGCCTTGGACATGTAGATGCCGAACGTGAACTCCGGGCCGATCTTGCCGCCGTCTTCCTTAGGGTTGCTGCGCGACCCGTACCCGGCCGTCAGCTTGCCGAACCCCTCGCCCAGTTCGCTACGATCCGGCGAGCCGGTCAGATAGGAGATCCACACGTGGTCGCAGACGCGCGGCTTGCCGTCGGCGCCTCGCATATCTTTCAGCATTGGCGCGGTTGCCGGGTCGTCGCCAATGTAGTCGAACGTCTCGATCTTGGCTTGGCCCTCCATGTTGGACTGCCCGGCCAGGATGTAGACCTTCAGCGGCGCGGCCAGGCTCCCGCGAGCCAGGAGCGCGGCCAGACAAACTACGCAGACGAGCATCGGCCTTCTCTGCATGTCGAGCTCCCGTCCTAGTTGCTCTTTGGCGCTGGCTTGCCCAGCGTCTTGAATCGCTCGAGGATCTCAAGCGCCCGCTTGGCCTCCTCGAGTTTTCTGTGCTCACAGCGATCGGCGGCCTCCTGGTTCATCGCCCGGCTCTTGGCGCGGTCCACGAGACTCTCGGCCGGGTCCTCACTCTCCGGCCAGTCCCAGTCGTCCGTGCGGAAGCTGTGCAGCGGCAGCCATTCCCTCCCGTTGACCTTCAGGTTGCCCATGGGGCTTGTGGCCCATGCGTAACGCACGGCCACAGGCTCCTTGACCAGCGGGCTCCAGACGACAATCTGTGTGGCATTGAAGTTCTTGTTGGCGACGTTCCAGATGCCGGCGTCCTTTGTCAACGGGTACGCGGCGTGGGCCCTGTAGAACTTGCCCGATTCGTCGGCAATCGAGAACCCCTCAGGGACCGTCGACATGTCATCCGGCATGACCTTCTCATCGAATGTCAGCACCATGCAATCGCCATCCCTCACGGCGGAGACGAGCGCGGCTGAGTCCCAATCGACCTTCATGCCGTAGACTCTGTTGAGCGCCCATCGTGCGGCCCGGACACCAAGCGCGCTCTTCTTGGCTGGATGCAACCCCGGGATCTGGACGTCGTACGCGGGCAGGAAGGCCGTATGGGCGGGATCCCTGAGATCGCTCAGCCCCAGCCGCTGGGCCTCGCGGATGTAGGCACCCCCCGAGACCGACCAGACCTCGAAGTTGTCGCGCGTCTGGGGAATGCTGCCCGCGCAGAAGCCGATGACCCCTACCGGCAACGTCGGGTCGCTGAACTCCTCACGCCACCCCTCGACCATGAGCTTCATCAGCACCCGGTAGCGCTTCGGCCGGCAAACCGATGCCATCGCGTTGTTGTAGCCCTGGTGGAAGAGCACGCCCTTGATGTTCAAGCCCTTGAAGACGCCGAACATGCCGTTGTAGCAGGAGGCGGCGTCGCTGGGGCTGCGCCCGGGCACGCTCCAGGAGCGCAGATCGTCGCGGGTCGGCTTGGGCGGCAGCTTGTCCTCGGGCACCCCTTTCTTGCGCTGATCGGCGACGGTCTTCTCCCACCTATCGACGAGCTTCTGCACCGCTGCGTCCCAGTCGAACTCGGCCTGGCGCTTCTCGACCCACGCCAGGTACTTGGCGGCCAGCGGATGGTCGCCAAACTTGTGCCGCGGGACGAGGCTCTCGATGGACGCGCCGCCGCGCGCGTTGTCGATGATCCCGACGGGAATCTGCAAGGCCCGTTGCAGGCGTGAAGCAAAGGTGTAGCCGATGGCGGAGAACCCGCCCGCGGTCTCCGGCGAGCACACGGTCCAGCCGTCGATCTTGTCGGCCGGGATGTCCGTCTGCAGCGTCTCCGACTCATTGGGCGAGATACCGATCCGACGCAGCAGCGGCAGGTGCGCGGTGGCGGTTTCCATGTCGGCCCCGGAGGTCTTGCCCAGCCCGAAGGCCATGTTGCTCTGGCCGTTCATCACCCACACGTCGCCGATGACGATGTCGTGCATCTCGATCTTCTCGTTGCCGGCGACGACGGTCAGCTTCCGGCCGGTGGGGTCGGCCTGCCGGGCAGGGAAGGTGACCTCCCAGCGGCCCGCCTTGCCGCCGGCCGTGGCCTCCGCTTTCTCCTGTCCAAACTCGACGGACACCTTCTGGCCGGCCTTCGCCCAACCCCAGACCGTGATCGGCTTGTCACGTTGGATGACCATGTTCGTCGAGAAGATGCCGTGCGTCTTGAGCCCGCCGGCGTCGCTCGCGCCGAACGCGACGGCCAGCAGGATCGATAACGAGAGGATGAACCGCCTGCTCCGCATAGTCAGTTCCCCTCCTTCGCTTGAGGCGGCCTCACGGTCTCGCGGTCCGCCTTGGAGTCTCGTAGCTTCCCGATCTCCGCCAGGGCCTTGATGCTGGACTCGATGATCTTCCCTTGCCGGTCCGGGCCGACGTTGAGCAGGAGATTCGAGTTCCGGCTGTGCGCCGTGGCCATGCGACCCATCACGCCCTTGGCTGATCCGGCCCGGGACCCTTCGTTCCAGAACCATTTCTGCTCGAGCTTCCAGCAGGTTTCGCCCGGCGCCGTGTTATCTTCCGGGAAGTCCCGCAGTTCCTTCACGGCAATATCCAGATACGGCGTGCCCTTCCTGCCCCAGCTCCACCAGTTCGAGCTGGCAAGGATGTCCGGACGCAGGCTTCGGACAAAGGCCAGCGCCTCTGCCGCCGGCATGATCCTGTCGTCGAGCGCGTCGTTCCAGATGTAGAAGACATCCGGGTACCGCTCGGCCAGCTCGGCGATCTGCTTCTTCTGGAACTCGATCTGCTCTTTCGGGGAATGGGTCGCCGGATCGCATTCCGGCGGCAGGACCTTGAACTCCTTCTTGAACCCCGGGTGACGCCAGCAATAGTAAAGCCCAACCTTCAGGCCCCGGCTCTTGAACGATCTAATGAACTGCGCCACCAGGTCCTGCTGGTACGGGCAATTGGGGTTCATCACGTCGTAGGTCGTATACTGGCTGTCCCACAGGCAGAAACCCGCGACGTGTTTTGCCGTCAGCACGCCGTACGTCATGCCGGCGGACACCGCCGCGTCCGCCCACGCGTCCGTGTCAACCTTGCCGCCCGGATTGAAGTCGGCGGGACTGTGGTAGCCTGCCACCCATTGGACGCCCTTGTAGGTCGCCATGTTGTAGTGGATGAACATGCCGAACTTGAGTTTCAGGAACTCCTCCTGAAGCTGCTTGACCGACTTGCCTGGCACGGCATTGACCTTCTCTGCGCCCGCCACGGTGGAGGTCCCCATTACCGCTGCCGCCAGCAGGGCGGCCACAGCCCGTAGCGTGACGGTCGCCGATCGTCTGCTGTTCACTCGTGGTCCCCTTCACCCATCATCCCAAGCCACTCTTGTGCAAAACAGCGTTTTGGAATTCAAGAATAGTCCGGTTCGGAGTAGGATGGTGATATGAACAAGTCACCGTGGCCGCGCCGAAGCGTGGCCCCCACTCACGAACCGGAGTGCATGTATGGGTACCACGGCAAGCTGTTTTGCGCAAGTCCTGTCGCAGGTGGACCGGAACGATTTCGCGGGGGCGGTCCATCGCCACGACGCGGAGAAGGCATCCAAGGGCTTCTCGTGCTGAGACCAATTCGTCTCGATGACCTTCTGCCAACTGGGCGCGGCGAACTCGCTGCGGGAGATCTGCGGCGGCCTCGCCACGGCGCTGGGGAAGCTGGTCCACTTGGGGATGAAAGAGGCACCGGCCCGCTCGACCCTGGCCTACGCGAACGAGCATCGGCCCTGGGAAGTCTACCAGGACGTCTTCTACAGCGTGCTGGGCCGTTGCAGCAGCCTGGCGACCACCAAGGGACGGAAGTTCCGCTTCAAGAACCCGCTGCGGAGCCTCGACTCGACGGTGATCGACCTGTGCGTGAAGGTCTTCGACTGGGCGCGGTTCCGCCGCACCAAGGGGGCCATCAAGCTGCATCTCCAGCTCGACCATCAGGGGTACCTTCCGTGCTGGGCACTGGTGACGGAGGGGAAGACGCACGACGTGAAGGCCGCACAGGGGCTTTCCTTCGTGCCTGGGACGATTGTGGCGATGGACCGCGGCTACAACGACTACCGGCTCTTTGCCGCCTGGACCGAGGCGGGCGTCTTCTTCGTCACGCGGGCGAAGGACAGCATGGTCTACGAGGTGGTCGAGGACCGCGACGTGCCGCAGCGGGGCAACGTGCTGGCGGACGAGACGATCTGCCTGACGGGCGTCGGGGCCGAGGCGAAGTGCCCGTGCCACCTGCGGCGCATCGTCGTGTGGGACGAGACGAATGCCCGGGAGATCGTCCTGCTGACGAACCTGTTCCACTTGGCGGCGAGCACGGTGGCGGCGATCTACAAGGAGCGGTGGCAGATCGAGTTGTTCTTCAAGGCGCTCAAGCAGTACCTCAAGGTCAAGACGTTCGCAGGCACGAGCGAGAACGCGGTGAAGACCCAGGTCTGGGTTGCCCTCATCGCGATGCTGCTGCTGAAGTTTCTTCAGCTGAAGTCCTCGTGGGGCTGGAGCCTCTCGAACCTGGCGGCGATGCTGCGGTTCAACCTGCTGACGTACCGCGACCTCTGGGCCTGGCTGGATGCCCCGTTTCATGTGGCTGCCCTCGAACCGCAGGAGCGCCAACTCGAACTCTTCGCCTCATGAGTATTGGACAGCATCCGGGGCGACCTCAAACGCGGAAGGCGTCCGAACCCATCCAAAACGCCCCTTCCTGCCTTCTACGAGGGGGACGGACAGTGAAAACGTGACCGTTTTGGACAGCAGTGAGCTGAAGTAAACCTTCAGGCGCTACTTGCGTCGCCAATGCGAGCGGCGTACACTTGAGGCCCGAGAAGGCCAACAGATGACAAGAGAAGACGCCTATGAAAGGTCCAACGGCCGCATTGAGCGCGATCGCGATTCTGATGCTCGGCCTGACCCCTTTGGCCTCTGCTGGGCACGTGTCGTTCACTGCCAAGCCGACCGCCGTCAAGGACGGTGAGAACGTCAACATCAGTTTCACCGTTTCCGCTCCGACGGACGTGGAGGTGGCAGTGCTGGCGGCTGACGGGAAGGTGGTGCGCCACCTGGCCGCCGGGGTGCTGGGCAGGAAGAACCCGCCCCCCGAGCCGCTGAAGGCTGGCCTGGCACAATCCCTCGCGTGGGATCGCCGCGACGACTGCGGCAAGCCGGTGCAGGGCGGGCCGTTCAAGGTGCGGGTGCGCGCGGGAATGGGCGTCAAGTTCGGCAGAATCATTGGGACCAGTCCCTACACCGGCGTGCTCAGCTCGGGCGCACCTTGCGACGGCGTGGCGGTGGCCCCCGACGGGACGATTTACGTGAAGATGGCGTCGCTGGTGCCTCAACTCCACGAGGGCCTCCCCTGGCAGGTCCGGAGGTTCGACAGGGCAGGTAAGTACCAGAAGACGATCCTGCCCTACCCGCCGTCCACTCCCGCGAACAAGCTCTCGGGCTTCCGGCTGATTGATGCCGGCGACGGGCAGATGACACCGGCGCAGACGTCCGGGCTGGACGTGGTGCTCTTCCGGTTCGGCGACAATCTCTTCAACCAGGTGGTGGACGGCCAACTGGTCTTCATGGACAACAGCGGCGCCAGGCTGACCTTCTTCAAGGTGGATGGCTCCAACGCGATCAAGACCGTGCCCATGCGCACTGCGCCGGACAAGCTCAAGTGGCCGAAGTGGCTCTCGCCGCAACTGGCCTTCTCGCCCGACGGCAGGTACGCCTACTACTCGAACGTGGCGAACACCCCCTACGACGCGAACGTGCACCCCAAGAAGCAGGACCAGCGGTTCCCCCAGGGCCGGGTCTACCGGCAGGATCTCTCAAAGCCCGGCTCGGACCCCGAGAGGTTCTACGACCTGGCACTGCCCGACTACGACAAGCAGAAATACTGGCTGCCCAACGCCTGGAACAAGAAGACCGCCGCGGCGGGCATCGCCGTGGATGCCAAGGGCAACCTGTTCGTCTGCGACCTGGTCAACCAGGAGGTCGTGGAGGTCTCGCCCGAGGGCAAGAAGCTCTCGGCAGCCAAGGCCCCCTGGCCCGACAAGGTGCTGGTCAGCTCCAAGACCGGGACGCTCTACGCGGTTTCGTGCAAGGTGTCCGACGGCTACCGCCCGCCGGCCGACCTGCTCAAGATCACCGGCCGTGGGGCGGAGGCCAAGATCGTGGCCAGGCTCC
>Ga0307378_10010178_pt1 | contig 12236 bp, 11 predicted proteins | sample UN1MG_FD_202238 | JGI IMG/M metagenome (GOLD analysis project Ga0307378, IMG submission 202238) | Soil microbial communities from Risofladan, Vaasa, Finland - UN-1 | ecosystem: Environmental > Terrestrial > Soil > Coastal area > Acid sulfate soil | place: Finland: Risofladan, Vaasa | collected...
GAAAGGAACGACCCCTATGCCAAAACGCATCCTGCTCTGCGACGACGAAATCCACATTGTCCGGGCCGCGGAGTTCAAGCTCAAGCGGGCCGGTTTCGACGTTCAGGTCGCCGGCGACGGCCAGGAGGCCTGGGAGCTGATCGAGGCTCAGCCGCCGGACATTCTCGTGACCGACTACCAGATGCCCCGGATGGACGGCTTCCAACTGACCCAGCGCGTCCGCGAGAATCCCGACCTCAAAGACCTCCCGATCCTGATGCTCACGGCCAAAGGCTTCGAGATAAGTCACGAGGAACTGGCCCAGAAGTGGAACGTGCGGGGAGTGATCGCCAAGCCGTTCAGCCCGCGCGAGCTGCTCCAGACCGTGCAGGACATCCTGGACGGGAAGAAAGATGAGGCACGAGAGAGTGACAAGGTGTTGGGATGACAAGGTGACGGGGTGACAAGGTGACGGGGTGATGGAGTGCTGCGCTGCGATGTCGAGGCGCAGACCACGCTTCGTCGCCTCCTCACCCCGTCACCCCGTCACCCCGTCACCTTGTCACCCCGTCACCAACCACTAACCCCTGACACCTCGCCACTATCCCATGAACCTCCCCACGGAAATCTTCGGCGACGTGATCGTGGTCCATACCCCGGAGGAGCTGGGCGAGGATCAGGCCGACGGGTTCGAGGCCTGCGTGCCGACGCTCGAACGCAGCAACGTCGTGCTCGATCTGGACAACACGGAAATGCTCGACAGCGCCGGGCTGACCTCGCTGTTGAACGTTCACGACCGGCTCCGCGCATCAGGCGGCGACGTGAAGATTGCCACCACCAACTTCAGCAACCGGAAGATCCTGGAGATCACCCGATTGGATCGCCAACTGGAAGTGTTCTCCAGCGTGATCGACGCCGTCAAGAGCTTCCGCTGATTCCGAGCAAGGGATTGACCCGCAATGGGAATCGCCGCCAGTACGCCGCGCCGCCTCGGCGACCTGCTCGTCCAGAGAGGCTACCTCTCCGACGAGCAGGTGCAGTCCGCCCTGGAGGCGCAGAAGCGGGGCGGGCGGAGCAAGCTGCTCGGCGAGATCCTCGTCGATCTGGAGTATTGCAGCGAGGATCAAATCGTCGAGTGTCTGGCGACTGAGTACGAGGTGCCGTACGCCAAGCTCGATGCCCGGCTGTACGATCCCCGGATCGTCGACGTGCTCCCCAGGGAGTACATCGAGAACAATCTGGTGATGCCCCTGTTCGTCGTCCGCGACACGCTCACCATCGCCGTCTCGGAGCCCTCCAACCTGTTCCTGATCGACGAGATTCGCAGCCTCTCGAATCTCGAGGTGCAGATCGTCGCCGCCACGCCCAAAGACATCCGGCGGATGATCACCTCGCTTCCCAACTCCAAGGTCTTCGTGATCGACGACATCATCGAAGACTCGCAGGACGCCGACGTCACCCTGATCGAGGAGGCCCTCGACGACATCGGCGACGTGGAGGAGATCGCCGGGCAATCGCCCGTCATCCGCCTCGTCAACTACATCATCTACAACGCCGTCAAAGAGGGCGCAAGCGACGTCCACATCGAGCCGGCCGAGCGCTGCATGCGGATCCGGTACCGCATCGACGGGCGCCTGTACAAGTCGCTCGAGGTGCCCCCGCACCTGCTGGCGGCCGTCACCAGCCGCATCAAGATCATGGCCTCGCTCGATATCAGCGAACGCCGGCTGCCGCAGGACGGGCGCGTCAACGTGCTTCTGGAAAGCCGCAGGATCGATCTCCGCGTGAGCACGTTCCCCACGTCCAAGGGCGAAAAGACCGTGATCCGCGTGCTCGATCAGCGAACCATCTCCCTGAATCTCGAAGACCTCGGGTTCGCCGAAGACGTCCTCAGCACCTTCCGAGAGAACATCCGGGCCCCCAACGGCATCATCCTGGTGACGGGTCCGACCGGGAGCGGCAAGTCCACGACGCTCTACGCCGCCTTGAACGCCATCAGCTCCATGGAGAACAACGTCTGCACCGTGGAGGACCCCATCGAGTACCACATGCCGCTGATCAACCAGTTCCAGGTGCAGGAGAAGATCGGTCTCACCTTCTCCAAGGCCCTCCGCACGCTGCTCAGGCAAGACCCCGACGTGATCATGGTCGGCGAGATCCGCGACGAGGAAACCGCCCGAACCGCCATCCAAGCCGCCTTGACCGGACACCTCGTCTTCAGCACCCTGCACACCAACAACGCCTGCGCGGCCATCACGCGGCTGGTGAACATGGGGGTGGAGTCCTACCTGATCAGCGCCGCCTTGAACATGGTCTTGGCCCAGCGCCTCGTACGCCGGATCTGCGCCAAGTGTCGCCAGACCTACGAGCCCCCGCGAGCCCTGCGCAAGACCCTGGAGCGGATGGGCTTCCAGTGCGAAGCCTTCCACAAGGGAGTCGGTTGCCGAAGCTGTCGCAACACGGGCTTCAAGGGCCGGATCGGCGTCCACGAGCTTCTCGTGATCACCGACGAAATGCGCGACGCCGTCGTCGCCAACCCCAACATCAGCCGCCTCAGGAAGCTCGCCGTCCGCGACGGCATGGTGGAGCTCCGTGGGGACGGCTTCCGAAAAGTCCGCGAAGGCATCACCACCGTCGAAGAAATCCTCCACATCGCCGGCGAAGTCCGGGAGGCAGCCAGTAGTGACTAGTGGTCAGGAGTCAGTGGTCAGGAGTCAGTAGGTATTAGTTAGTAGGCAGGAGTTAGTAGGCAGGAGTCAGTAATGTCTTATGTCCTATCGTTGCCACGCTTTGCGTGGGAACGGGTCGCCGCGGCGCTTCGCGTCGCAAATCAACACGCGAAGCGTCGGAACGATGAGCGAACGATGAAACGCGAGGGCTTTCCGAGGTCTTCACCATGACCTACCAATACCGCGTCCGCGACCCGTTGGGGAACATTCACAGCGGGGCCATCGAAGCTCCCACCCACGATGACGCCACGCAGCAATTGCGCCGCGACGGCTTCCAGGTCCTGGAACTGGAGGAGGACCTCGGCGAGGGCCTCGGGCCGCTGCTGGGAGGGCGCGTCGCCAAGCAGGAGATCATCTACGCCACCAGCCAGTTGGCCATCATGGTCGACACCGGCATCACGCTCTCCAGCGCCCTGGAGGGAATCGTCCAGCAGGAGAAAAACCTCGCCTTGCGCAAGGTGCTCTGCGAGCTGAAAGACGCCGTCGAATCCGGCGACGACTTCTCCACCGCCCTGGCCCGCCACCCCAAGCTGTTCGACAAGACCTACATCTCCCTGGTCAAGGCCAGCGAGGCCACCGGCACGCTCGGCGCGATGCTCGACCGAGTCGCCGGCTACCTCCGCAAGGAAGTGGAGACCCGGGGCAAGATCCGCGCCGCCATGGCCTACCCCACGGTGATGATGGTGCTGGCCGTCGGCGTGACCATCTTCCTCCTAACCTACATCCTGCCCAAATTCACCCCCCTGTTCAAATCCAAGGGCACGGACCTCCCCAAGCCGACCCTGTGGATGATGGCGATCTCCGACGTCATGCTCGGCTATTGGTACGTCTGGGTGGCCGGCCTGGTCGCGATGGTCGTCGGATATCTGTTCGCCAAGCGGACCGAATCCGGGCGGCGGTTCTTCGACCTGGTCAAAATTTATCTGCCCATCCTCGGCCCGATGTTCCGCAAGGTGACCCTCAGCCGGAGCATCCGCACGCTGGGCACCATGCTCACCAGCGGCGTCTCCATGCTCGACGCGGTCAGGCTCTGCGGCGAAGTCTCCGGCAACTACCACTACGAGAAGGTCTGGGAGGACGTCCGCGAACAGCTCACCACCGGAAAGCGGATCTGCGAAGTCCTCTCCGGAAACCCCCTATTCCCCGCGGTGCTCGTCCAGATGATCGCCGCCGGCGAGGAGACCGGCAAGCTCGACTACGTCCTGGAGCGAGTCAGCGGCTACTACGACCACGAAGTCGAGACCGCCCTGAAAACCGCCACCAGCCTCATCGAGCCGATCATGATCGCCATCATGGGCGTCATCGTCGGCGGCATCGGCCTGGCCCTCCTACTACCCATCTTCAGCCTCAGCCGGCAGCCGTGATGAGGAAGCCGCCGCGTCGGCCCTGCTGACGGCCTTGTTGACGAGGCACGTTCGCACCCGCGTCGCGCCTTGATTGACGGGGAGCCGAACCGGCCGGCATTTCGGGCATTCGCGGGCCTTTGGGTAGCCTTGGCGAGGCCGGGTAGCTGGCCAAACGAGGGGGACCGGCACGCCAGACCCGCTGGCCCACCATGTCGCGGTTCGGTAAACTGCAATCGGTTCCTGTTCCCAAGTGAACGGCCTGCTCACCGACGCCCGACCTGTCGCCATGCCCGCGAATCTGACCCAACAGTACCTCAAGGCCGAGGAGGCATATCGCCACGCGACCACCCTGGAGGAGGAGATAAAATGCCTCCAGGTGATGCTCCAGGAGATCCCCAAGCACAAGGGGACGGACCACCTCCAGGCGCAGCTCAAGACCAAGATTGCCAAGGCGAAAAGGGAACTCCAGGCAGACAAGCGGGCGGGCAAAAAATCGAGGGGGATTCGTATCCCTCGGCAAGGTGCAGGGACGGTTGTCCTTTTGGGGGGGCCCAATGCGGGCAAGAGTCAACTGCTGGCGAGCTTGACCCGCGCGACCCCACAAGTCGCCGAGTATCCTTTCACCACCCAAGTGCCCCAGCCAGGCATGATGCCCTGGGAGGACATCGCCGTCCAACTGGTCGACACTCCCCCGGTCACGGCCGACTATCTCGATCCGTTCATGTACGGGATCATCCGGGGGGCGGACCTGGCGCTGTTGCTGGTCGACCTGGGCGACGACTCGGGGATCGAACAGTGCCGGGAGGTGATCGATCGGCTCGGCCAGACCAAAACCCGGCTTGCCCGCGAGTCGTGTCTGAGCGAGGAGGACGTGGGGCTCTCCTACACGCGGACCTTCCTTGTGCCCAACAAGATCGACGTGCCCGGCGCGCCGGATCGCTTGGACTTGTTGCACGAGCTGTGTCCGTTGGACTTCGGCGAGCACGTGATCTCAGCCGAGCAGGGCACCGGGTTGGAGGAGTTGCGGGCGGCGATCTATGGGGCGTTGGACGTGGTCCGGGTCTACTCGAAGCTTCCTTCGGCCAAGGAGCCCGACCGGGACCGCCCCTTCACTCTCCGCCGCGGAAGCACGCTGATGGACATGGCCGGACAGGTCCACAAGGACTACGTCGACGGCCTCAAGTTCGCGCGAGTCTGGGGAACCGCCGTCCACGACGGCACGGTGGTCAAGGGCGACTACGTGCTGCACGACAAAGACGTCGTGGAACTGCACATGTGAGAGATCCACGGCCGGCGATGGGCAGGCAACACGATTGGGAAACGGACTTGGAACAGCCAAACAGCACGTGTTTCCGATGTCTCCGGGAAAGGAGCAGGTGATGAAGAAGCAAGTGACGGCGATTGTTGTCTTCGCGACGCTCTGCGTCGCCGTGGCCACGTGGGCCTTCGGACAAGCGGGATGGCGACACGACCCGTCGAGGGGGCGCCCGAGCCAGCGACCCAATTCGTTTCTGATCGACGACGTGGATCCCCGTCGGGTGCAGATCGAAATCATCGATCGGGACGACGAGCACAGAACTCCGAAGGTGAGGGCCGTCAAACCGATCGAACGGGGGCCCGTGGGAAGATACGCGGTCGAGGAGGCAGACGGCTGCACGTTGCTCGTCGACACCATGACCGGCAAGACGTGGGCCCTGTGTCCCGCGACGAGCGGGCGCCCTGCGGATGCCGTCTGGCTGCCGATCCGACGAATCGACGACAAGGACGAAGCCTCGCTGTGGAGAGACCACCAGGAAGACCTGAAGAGAAAAGCTACCAAAGGCGAAGAGAGCAAGCGGCGGTGAGTCCGGCGCTCTTGGTGGAACGGCAGTCCGCCGTAGAGTCCCATGGGACGCGGCCCGTGGGCTTCGCACTCCTCCGTAGCTTTCGCCCGGATATCTTCCTAGCCCCTAGCCCTCGGCCCTCCCCATGACCAACGCCGAAATCGCCGTCGTCTTCGAGCAAGTCGCCGACCTCCTGGAGTTCCAGGGGGCCAATCCCTTTCGCGTCCGGGCCTATCGGAACGGGGCCAGGGCGATCAAGGATCTGCCCGAGGCGATCGAGGACGTGGCCAACGACCCGGATCGCCAACTGACCGACATCGCCGGCATCGGCAAGGACCTGGCCGAGAAGGTGATGACCCTGCTCATGACCGACTCGCTCCCCCTGCTCGAGGAGCTTCTGGCCGAGATCCCGGAAAGCGTGCTGGCGATTCTCCGCGTCCCCGGGCTGGGGCCCAAGCGGGCCGCCCTGCTGCACAGCGAGCTGGGCATCAACGACCTCGATCAGCTCCGCCGGGCCTGCGAGTCGCAGCAGGTCCGCCAGCTCAAGGGCTTCGGAGCCAAGACCGAGGCCGCGATCCTCGCCGGCCTGGAAATCGCCGCCCAGGCCGAACAGCGGACTTACTGGGCCCATGCCGACGAGATCGCCCGGGCCATGCTGGAGCATCTGCGAACCTGCCCCGCGATCGAGAAAATGGAGATGGCGGGAAGCTATCGCCGGGGCAAAGACACGGTGGGCGATCTCGACGTGCTGGTCGTGGCCGACGAGCCCAGGGAGGTGATGGACTGCTTCGCCGCCTATCCCGGCCGGGCCCAGGTGCTGATGCGGGGCGACAAGAAGATGTCGATCCGGCTGGGGAGCGGGTTGCAGGTCGACTTGCGGGTCGTGCCGGCCGAGTCGTTCGGCGCCGCCCTCCAATACTTCACGGGCTCCAAGGCCCACAACATCGTGCTTCGCGGAATGGCCAAGGATCGCGGGTTGAAAGTGAACGAATACGGCGTCTTCCGCGGCGAAGCGCAGATCGCCGGCGCGACGGAGGAAGAGGTCTACGCCGCCCTCGATCTGCCCTGGTTTCCGCCCGAGTTGCGAGAGGCCCGTCGTGAGTTCGAGTGGGCCGAGGCGGGCGAGCTGCCCCGCTTGGTCGAGCTGGACGACGTGCGCGGCGACCTGCACATGCACAGCACCTGGACCGACGGACTAGCGACCATCGAAGAGATGGCTGCCGCGGCCAAGAAGCGGGGGCTCAAGTACGTCGCGATCACCGACCATTCCAAGCGGGTAGCGATGGCCGGCGGGCTCAACGCTTCGGCATTGCGCCGACAATGGGCGGAGGTCGACGCCCTGAACGAGCGGCTCAAGGGGTTCCGCGTGCTCAAGGGCGTGGAGGTCGACATCCTGGAGCGAGGGGGCTTGGACCTGGACGACGACGTGCTCTCCGAGGCGGACTGGGTCGTGGCAAGCGTCCACTACGGTCAGAACCAGTCCCGCGACAAGATCACCCGGCGCGTGGTCGAGGCCTTGGAGAACCCCCACGTTTCGGCGATCGCCCATCCGACCGGCCGGCTATTGAATCGGCGAAAGGCGTACGAGATCGACCTGGACGCCGTGCTCAAGGCGGCCCGCGATTGCGGCAAGATGATGGAGCTGAACGCCCACCCGATGCGTCTGGACCTGGACGACGTCGCCTGCGCCGCGGCCAGGAACTACGGGGTGCCGGTCGTCATCTCGACCGACGCGCACAACGTGAACGGGCTCGCGGCGACGCGGTTCGGCGTGTTGCAGGCGCGGCGAGGCGGCCTGACTGCTGACGACGTGGCCAACACGCGGACCTGGGCTCAACTGAAGAAGCTGCTGGAGAAAGGCCGCTGAGACGTCTTTTCCGCCACGGCGGCGGTGCACTCGCTCGGGACTCGGCTGCGCCGGATTGCTCCTCTACGATTCCTCGGCGGCGGGCTGTTCCGCCTTGGCTTTGGGCGTGTCGGGCGGTTCCGCTGCGGCGTTCTCTGTGTCGGGGGAAGCCGACTCCGGCGCTCTCGCGGCAGGCTTCTGCGTGGCCGGCGTTTGCGTGTCGGCATCTTCTCTCTCGCGTCCCTCGATCTTCGGTTCCTCCGCACCACCCTCTTTCGCCTTGGCTTCCGCCACGCCGGTCTCTTCGGTCTTCGGCTCACTCGTGAGAGCGAAATGGATCTGGTTCTCTCCCGGTTTGACTTCTCGGATCAACTGGGATCGCTCGTTGTATCTTTCCGGCACCCCCTGAGGAACCTGGATTTCACTGCCCGTTTCGGGGTCGACGGCGGTCGTCTGGGTCGTGATCCGCACGACGTGGCTGCCGACGACGCCCCCCGTCTTATCTTTCGTGTACTTCAGCTCGTACCGCCCGAGTTGGTCCGTGGTGCCGTACGACGGATTGCCTCGCATCGGCTTGAATTCGACCTGAGCGCCTGCCAGCGGTTCGCCGTCGAGGGTGACCGTTCCCGTGACGGGGGCCAACTCCGGTCCCCTCCGGAAGCACCCCGTCACGCCGAGCAGAAGCACGACCGACGCACACACAAGCCGGATCCATCGAGTGCGGGTGAACATGGTACTACAATCCCTGTTCTAGCGTGACTGGTCCGAAGCGACGGCCTCGGGGATCGCCCGATTCCCTGTATCCTCCCGGGTGCAGCCGATAGGGCGGCGGCGTACTGAAACGCCCGCCCAGTCCGCCGCCTTCGTCGACGTCCGCGGACACGGGCTATTGGTGCTCAGAAAGACAGTACGATACGGATTTCGACGTTCTCCCAAGAAACCCGGCCTTCGGTGGGGCGGCCCTGCCGCATTGGCTTCCTGAGGGTCAATAGTCGTCCGGGATCACCTCTCCGTCGTCGCGGATGCCGAGTTTTTGGTACGTACCCAAGGTGGCACCGAACATCCCGACGCTTACCGGGAAGTTGAAGTTGGTGACGCCTGCGTTATTGAAGCGGATGTTCTCGTTGATGAACCGCACGGAGCCGTCGCACAGGGCAAAGTTCGCGCCGCCGGGGTGGGCACTGCTGAAGCCTTCGCAACAGCGGTCGTTGCCGATGTTCCGCGGGTCGTTCATCTTGATGCTCACCCGCCCCAGAACGTAGTCCGCTCCCCTCGGCCCGCTCCCCCGCGGATCGCGGACGCCGGCCCAGATTCCCGCCGCGCAGTAGAAGTCGCGCTCGCCCAGCGCGAACGTATTGCTCGTGCCGTCGCGAATACCCACGAAACTGACGGCGCTATTGGGAGAGAAAATCCCGTTGGCCGGCTCGTCGCCGATATCCCAGAACCCGGAAACGCCGAGGAAGTTCGAGGTGGCCCCGAAGAAATCGGCGCCCACGGCCGCCTCGCCGTCCAGGTCGCGAATCTGCTCGGTGCGCTCCAGCAATGGGGGGGTCCTGTCGGACGGACAGCGGAACAACGCCATCGGCTGCTGGATGAGGGTCCGGGCGACGGGGTCGTTGAGCACGTCGACCAGGCGGCGCCCGTTCGGCGCCAGCTCCCGGTACAGCGACCCCTTCTCCAGATACTCCAGCAGGAAGACCGCCCAGCCCCACTGCTGACGCTGGCGAACCCCATCGTCGATGCATCCAGGTGGAAATACCCCTAGCGCGTTCTCGTAGTTGTGCAAGCCGAGAGTAACTTGCTTCATGCGGCTGCTGCACTGCATTCGCCGGGCCGCTTCCCGGGCCGCCTGCACCGCCGGCAGCAACAGCGCGATCAGGATCCCGATGATGGCGATCACCACCAGAAGTTCGACCAGCGTGAAGGCCGCCCTCGGACTGCCGCCAACCGATTGTGAACTGGCCTGCTGGGGAAACACCAAAAACCCCTCCTCTTCGCCGAGGATCAACGCCCGAAACGTACCCAAGCCCGGCCGCCAAGTGCGCTCACCACGCGGCCAGCCCGAATCGACGGGGCCGGGCCACGATCGATACGGCCGGACGACTAAGGATTCGTCAGTTCGAAATCGAATTTGTTCTTCCCGGACTTGACCTCGCGGGTCAGCTTCGATCCGGCGTTGTACTTGGGCGGCACTTGCTGGGGGACCCGGATCTCGTTGCCCTGCGTGTCCGTGCCCGTGGTCGGAGTCACGATCCGCACCGTGTGCTCGCCTACCATGGCCCCTCGTTTGTCGCGAGTGTACATCAGGTCGTACCGGCCCTTGTCGTCGGTCATCGCGTAGGAAGGAGACCCCTCCTCCGGCTGAAACTCGACGTCGGCGCCCGGCAAGGGGTCGCCATTCAGCGTCACTTTGCCCGTGACAACTCCCCGTTCCGGGCCGTCGCTACCACATCCCGTCGCTGACAGGGCAAGGATGAGCGACACACATGCAACCTGGCCAAGTCGAATGTGACTGAACATTGCATGAGGATCCTTCATCGGTAGTGGACTGTCGACGGCATCAATGCTTCAACAAGCCTCTGGTGCAGAACCCGAGCCAGACACCCGCTTACGCGACTCCCCGACCCATTCCTCCCCCCGAACTTGCCTTAAACCGAAACCCAATCGTCTATTCCCAGAACGCCGGGCAAACCGGATGAAAGCCTCCCCCTAGCAGTCTAGAAGGCCTCGACCGGCTGCTCGTCGTCCATGATTCCAAGCCTCTGATACGTGCCGAGGTCGGCAGCGATCGTTCGTATTCGAACCGGAGTGGTGAAGTCGACGACCCCCGCGTTGTGGAACTTGATGTTCTCGTTGACAAACCGCACGCCCCCGTCGCACAGGGCGAAATGGGCCCCGCCCGGGTGCGCGCTGCTGAACGCCTGGCAACAACTCGGATTCCCCACGTTCTTCACCGCGTTCATCTTGTAGCTCACACGCCCGAGAACGTAGTCGGCGCCCCGGGGGCCGCTGGCTCGGGCGTCGCGCACCCCGGCCCAGAGCCCCGCCGCACAGTAGAAATCGCGTTCCCCCACGGCAAACGTGTTGCTCGTTCCGTCGACGATGTCCCTGAAATTCACCGCGCTGTTCGCGCTCAGAATCCCGTTGGCCGGCAGGATGCCGATCTGCCAGAAGCCCGTCACCCCGATGTAGTTCGACGTCGCCCCGAAGAAATCTGGCCCCACCGACGCCACTCCGTCCAAATCTCGTGGCTGTTCGGTGCCCTCGAGCAGCCGAGGCGTCCTGTCGGACGGGCAGCGGAAGACGCCCAGCGGAGTCTGACACATCGACCTGGCCACCGGGTCGCTCAGAAGCTCCACGAACCGTCGGTCGTTGGGGGCCAATTGCGCGTAGAGCGGCTCCTGCTCCACGTAAGGCAGCAAGAAGACGGCCCAACCCCATTCCTGGCTCTGGGGCACCGCCTGGTCGATGTTTCCCGGGGGAAACGAGTTGTACACGCCGTGGTAGTTGTGCAGCGCCAGGCCAATCTGCTTCAGATTGTTGCTGCACTGCATCCGTCGGGCGGCTTCCCGGGCGGCCTGCACTGCCGGCAACATCAGCGCTACCAAGATTCCAATGATGGCGATCACCACCAGGAGTTCGACCAGCGTGAACGCAGCCCTCCCACTGCGACTGGCCGATCGCCGATCGCTTGCTGGGCGAGACAACTCCGGGTACCTCCCTCTGGCCGCACGCATTCCATTCCCCCAAGCGAGGGTCAGTGACGCCGGCCGACAACTACCTACGCCCGCTTGACCGCGCCGCCGGGCAATCGGACACGACGCCTCAAACCCTCAGTCGGCCGGGCAACATCCCCCCCCCCGCGTAACCCACTCCATCCTACCCGCATTCTACCTCCAGGGCGAGATTGTACAAGTTCTGGGCATCAGATCTGTCGCGGTGCAGGCACGGCCAGCTTGCGCAAACGCGATTTCCGTGCTATTCAGAATGGCCCCAAGGAAATACCCACCAGACGAGGGGTATGGCCCGGTTGGTCTGCAATCCGTCGCTAGGGCACTTGGTTTCCGAAAGTTGCCGCAAATGAGTCAAGTTCTTGGGTTCAGGGTTCGGGGTTCAGGACTCGGAGTTCCACCCGTGCACAGAAATCCTGAACCCTGAACCCTGAACCCTGACCACTGAACCCTCGCCTCGGTCTGAGGCGCAGCCTCGCTAGACTGGAGAAGGTGCTCTCTTCGGCGATGCCCCGCCGCAAGGCTGAATTCGACCAGAAGCGCTCTACCATCGCCCGCTGGCTCACTGAGGGAGGCCGACCCACGGGATGCCGGAGAATGCGGGCTTTGGGTCGACCTGGGCGTTCATTAGCCCACGCACATGTCCGTAGGATTCTGCCTACGGAGCCTCCGCCCAGTTGCCCTCGAGGATCACGTCGTCCTCGTAGGCGGGATCGACGTCCTTGTCGTCGACGAAGTCCTCGGACGTCGTCGCGGTCAGCGTGTAGAAGTCGTCGACGTAG
>Ga0307378_10010180_pt1 | contig 12236 bp, 7 predicted proteins | sample UN1MG_FD_202238 | JGI IMG/M metagenome (GOLD analysis project Ga0307378, IMG submission 202238) | Soil microbial communities from Risofladan, Vaasa, Finland - UN-1 | ecosystem: Environmental > Terrestrial > Soil > Coastal area > Acid sulfate soil | place: Finland: Risofladan, Vaasa | collected...
AGTTGTTACATCGCACTCCCGAGGTTTGCACGGATATATTGGCTACAGTGCATCCCGTCCGCCGGACCGAGCGGCTTACAGTGCGGGGATGGGTTTTTATTCGGCTGTGTGGCCGCTGATTGATAAGCCGATCAGTAACTTTCAGATAGGGCTGCCGAGCGCGTGGATAACGCCGGACAATTCCGACAATAAAGATACTCCGCTGGCTCCGATTGGTACATACGCCAGAGACAACTGGCCGGAGCGGGGGCCTACCTGGGGGAGCGTTTTTCAGACTGTGGAAGGTGGTCTTGGCTATTGGGCGGGCAATCGATTTCGATACGGCCCTCCGAAATTCAGTATGAATGCCACTCCGCAATGTTACGACTATGAGGTCGGCTCGCCCGGGTGGTCATTTTTCTACAGCAGCAAAGCCCTGCCGGACAATCGATTAGGCATCGCCCAACTGAGCAACCGACTGCTTATTCCACCGGATGCACTGCCTTTCGAGGGCAATCCCAAGGGTAAGTTCTTAGGTTATACGTACATGGCATTGCCCTTTACCGAGCCGACCACGGGGGACCCACCGACCGGCGACCAGGCCTGGACATGTTTCCTGAGTGCGGCCAACTTCAAAGGGCCGATGGCCTACTATATCCCGGAGACCTGGAGCAAGACAGGTAAGCTATTCAATTATCCTTTTATCTACGGACGGGGACTCGATGCCCGGCCGGGTAACATGGGCGGCGGGGCCATGGAGATTAACACCGTGCCGCGTTTCGATGCCCGGGACGCCCAAGGTGTTGTTTATTCGAAGCTGCCGAAATTGCAGTTCCCGGTTGACGAGCAGGGAAGAACGCTGCTTGTGCAGGACGTGACGTATTACTCCAAGGCGGCCCTGTATGATGCCTTCAAGGCATGGCGTGACGGCGGGGCGGCCTGTTCGGGACGCTTCGACGAGAAGGGCGGCTGGAAGTCGGAGCTGACGACACGTACAACGCGTTTCGATCAGGCCGGTAAGATAATGACCGGTATCGAGAAAGTCTTTAACACCAGGGTCTTCGAATCAAATGTGTGGGGGCTGGAGTGGTACGATGGCACTGCCGGCGCCAATGGCTATTTCCCGCAATATTACAAACACGTGGGAGATGAGCGTGTGGCGGTATCGGCGGCGGACGTGCCTGCGGAGACGAAACTTCTTACTAAGGAATTCAAACTGGCGGGGCGGGGGCAGCCCTATACGTCGCCGGGCACCGGGGCCTGGACGAATCCCGGGCCGGCGCGCGGACCGTTTACGGTCACTCTCACCGATGGATCTTTGGTCACCTACTGCTGGTATCGCTTTGTCGATCAGCCATCTTTCCAGCAATATAAGTGGAGTGACGACAAGAAGGCGAAATTGCAGGTTTTTATTGAAAAAATACACGCCAACTGGCCCATCGACAGGGACTACATGGCACCGCCCAGCAGCGGAGAATTGGCGAGACTCGATCCGGCCCTGCTTGTGACGCCTCCCAAGGGTCTGGAAGTTGGCTACGTTCCTATCGTGACACGTCAGGAAGATGCCAAACAGTAATGTGAGACATGCGGGATTGCCCCTACGTTTTGGACAAGAATATAGAATATCGAACAAGTAATTTCGAATGTAGCATTATGAATTTAGAATTGGTGGAGCAAGCCCTTTCGATTTAATATTTACAATTGACTATTTACTATTGAAATGAAGATTGCCGCAGTCGCCTGCGGCTCCTTCGCAATGACATATTTTTTAAATGCGGGGATTACTTTGCTGGGCGGAAGCCCATTATGCTGCTTTCTTTTAGGGGTAATTGTGTGGCACCGGTTATAGCATCACAGGCGACAGGTACGGCCATCCAGGAGCCGCCCCGCACCATTCGGAATCCATCGAGGCCGGTATGATATGAAGTCGAATACCAGTCAAGAGTCCACTCGGCGACATTACCGGCCAAATCGCAGATTCCGTAGGGACTGCTGAATATATCGTAGCTTCCTACGGGGGCGGTGTACTCAAAGCCGTCCTCCGGGCCATCATAATTGCATCGGAAAACACCATTTGCATTAGTCGCCTCGTCGCCCCAGGGGTAGCGTCTTTCGGGCATTGGATTGGGGTCTTTTTTCGCCTGGTCGCCATCCAAAAAGAGCCCTCCGCGCAGTGCTTTTTCGAATTCGGCTTCGGTCGGCAGTCTTAGGCCGCACCACTGTAAAAAGTTCATCGCATCGTACCATGATATATAAGTGATCGGATAGTTTTCACGTCCCGGCTCTACACTATACGTATTATCACTTTTTCGGATGATGCCGCAGCGGTCGGTATTGGTCATACGCTGATTCCAGCCTGCACCTTCTGCGCCGATTTCGTTGAGGTAATCGGCGTACATTATGATTGAGGTTTCATACTTCGCCATATAAAACAAGGGGATATCGGAGCTTGGTGTTAAATCTTTCGATTCATCTCGTCCGCCGCCGGGGAGGCTTTTCATTATAAATTTTCCGGCGGGGACACGTATCATCCGGATGCCGCGGAGGCGAATATCGACTTTATCGAATTCGGTGAAACTTGTTTGTTCGGTTCCCCACCAAACAACTTGTTTATGTCCCGGTTTTTCAACAATATCAAATCCATTTCCTCGAAGACAATCTTTTGTAATCAGCCGCCAGTTGGATTTATCTTTACTGTAGCGGATAAAAACATAAGCGGGGGATTGCGGTGAAATATTCGTGTCTTCAATGTCATATTCGATGATAGTTTTGGGGCCGCCTAATTCCGTAGGTTCCTGTTTTATGTTGATGTTGGAAATTTCAAGCCGTTTGGAGCAGGCACAATTACAAAACACCGCAACGATACTTAGAGACAATAAAACTCTGTGTGACATAGCTTCTTTCCTGCTTATACTATATCCGGGACGACCCATGGCTCGCGATATTTACGTTTGAGGTATTTGTTTGCCTCGTCACAGTTTGTAAATGATTCGGTTTGAGGGTCGAATTCCAGTTGTTTATTGCCCACTCTATACGATATGTTTGCCATGTGGCACAGTAACGCAGACTGGTGTCCCATTTCCACATCGGCGTTGGGTTTTTTACGCGTACGAATACAATCAATGAAGTTGTCCTTGTGTTCTTTGTCACCCTGACGCCCGAATTCAGAGCGCATTAATTCGCACTCGGAATCAAAAGCCTGCCAGCCGCCGCCGTGCCGGCTAAAGTGCATGAAGCCTTTTGTCCCTAAGATTTCGACCTTTGTACTGCTGAAAGGCCAATTCGGGAAACTGTCCGAATCGCGGACGTTACCGGGTGTCTTTTTCATATAAGGTGTCCAGAGGGCTGATTCAAGCAATAAAGTAAGACGGCCATAATCGAATGTAGCGAACTGGGTATCAGGAGTTTCCCTGCCATCTCTAAGGGCGTTTACACCGCCGGCGTGAGAGACTGATTTAGGATATGGCATGTCGTTAAGAAGATACCGGGCAATGTCAAGCTGATGAATCGCATCGCCGGGAATAGGGCCACAACTGTATTCCCACTGGTTGAGCCAGCGACGAGACGGATTATAAGGGAGTTTCGGGGCAGGCCCGCACCACATGTCATAATCAAAACCTTCGGGGACCGGCTGGTTAGGGGCGTCATTTTGCATTGCGTGTTGCATCATATTAAAGACGCGGACAAGATAAATGTCGCCCATTTTTCCTGATTCAATATATTGCTTTGCCTTCTTGCTGTAGGCTGAGCTGCGCGTTTGCATACCTACCTGGACAACCCTTTTGTATTTTCTGGCCGCCTCTACCATTTTTCTGCCTTCCCAGATATTGTGGGACATAGGTTTTTCCACATAGACATCCTTTCCCGCCTGACAGGCCATAATAGTTCCCAGTCCGTGCCAGTGGTCGGGAGTGGCGTTGATAAGTACATCGACGTTGCGGTCCTCGAGGATTTTCCGGAAGTCCTGCACGAGTTTTGTTCTTTTGCCCTGGGCTTCTTCCACTGCCTCTCTTGCGCGGGCGAAGCGTCTTGTGTTTGTGTCGGAGAGATAGGCGATTTCGACGTCCGGTCGCTGAGCGAATGTCTCGGCCAGATACGTTCCCCGACCGCCCAGTCCCATCACGCCCATAATCACCTTCTCATTTGCTCCGAGAGCTTTGCCTTGAGGGAAAGCTGTAAAGGCGGCGGAGGCAATGGAACCTTTCATAAATTGTCGACGATTTATTGATTTCATATTTTTCTCCTCATTCCATGTTTCCCGGAGTGTGGCGGTGGGCTAATGCCCTTGCCATATAATCATCCAGTAACTCAATTTCGAATTCTTTAATCATTTCATCGGCGCTGATAGTTTCATGTTGGCTGGCAACTAATACGCAGCCGAGTTGGCCGGGGTCGGTAATCTTGACCTTTGGTCCGTATTTGGCCTTAAGAGCATTGAGGCGAGACCAGTTATAATCCAAATGGGCAAGGCGGCAGTCGAGGTTGACTTTGGCAACGGTATAGTCAAAGTAGTTGGTATTAGAAGCGACAAGCTGGCCTAAAGGATTGTAAATTTCAGAAGGGGTTGCTCTGCCGGCAATGGCACCGACAAAATGAGAACGACAGGAATAGGCCCAATATGCCTGCATTAATCCTCCGTGATACATCGAGGAGAAAATCAGCAAATCCGGTTTGGCCTTTTTATATTTCAACCGCAGCTCATCGAAGTTCAAATCAAAGCATATTGCAAACGCAACCCTGCCGAAATCGCAATTGATGACGGGTGCATCTCTGCCGCAAAGGATACCTGCTTTGGTGGTCTCTTCGATGACGACGTGATTTTTATTATAGATGCCGGCGACTTTTCCCGTTCGGTCGAGCATTACGCTGGAATTACGCCAGGTGCCATCTGCCATTTCTTTAGCTGCGGAATAGACGATATAGCATTTATTTTCTTTGGCAACTTCGGCGAAGAAATTTTGTATCTGGTCCTTACGCACGCGATAGTATTCAAGGCGTTTTTCGAGGCTGAAACCAGCCGGCCGGTCACAGGCTTCAGGAACGACAATTAAGTCAGGTTTATCGGGCAAGACCTGGGCAAACTGTGATCTCCAGTGAGCAATCATCTTATTCACTACTGTTTGCGGTTCGGTATTGATATCCACATTCAATGGCCCAGGTCCAATAGTAGCAATTTTAACAGTCCCTTTTTTCTTTAATTTAGGAGCAGGTCGCAGATTAATATCAGCAGAGTTTGGCAATCGCGATGCATCAGCATATATTTTTGTTTCTGAAGAGGGAATTTTGGCAGGAGAAGTTTGCGAGATGCCTGTGCTGCTATGGAATAAGAGTACACAGCAAAAAACAATTATCACTAACATCCAACCTGGCCGTCTTTGGTTTGCTATACACCTTTCCATTTTTATTCTCCGACTTTCTCAGAAGTAAAGAGGTTGCCCTCCTGTTAGTTCCGAGTTTTATGTAAGCGATTATAGAACGAGTTATATGGTAACATCACAGGAGACTAAAGTCAAATTAACCGGGATGTATAAACAAGCACCCTGATTTTTGTCCCTATACAATCCGGGGTATAACCCAGGGTTTCCTATAGTTGGCTTTTAAGTATTTGTCGGCCTCTGCGTCGTTTATAAACCTTTCAGTTTCGCTGTTAAATTTAAGTTTTCTGTTTCCGACTCTATAAGAGATATTGGCCAGATGGCATAATACCATTGAGCGGTGTGCTTGTTCGACATCGGCTTTAGGTTTATTTCGGGTACGGATGCAACTTATGAAATCCTCAAAATGCTCATCGATTATACTGCCGAATTTTAATATAGCCGGCTCTGAAACAACCGCCTTGCTTTGGCGCACACTCGCATCACCTTCGAAAACCTGCCATCCGCCGCCGTGTCTGCCGAAGCACATAGAGCCTTTGGTTCCGCATATTTCCACTTTTGTCGCGCTGAAAGGCCAGTCGGGGAATTTGGTTTTGTCTTGTAAGTGAACAATTCGATGCATATAAGGCGACCACAGAGACGCTTCGAAGAGCATTGTGAGTTTACCGAACTCAAAAGTCGTGAACTGGGTATCCGGCTGCTGCCGGCCGTCGTCGAAGTGGTAAACACCGCCGGCGTTGCAAACAGTATCGGGATATTCTTTTCCAACGAGGTATCGAGCCAAGTCAATCTGGTGAATCATATCGGCCATAATATAACCGACATAGAAATCCCACAGTCTCCAGAACCATTGACCCGGGCGATAGGGCAGCATAGGTGAAGGGCCGGTCCACAAATCATAATCCAGACCTTCAGGGACCGGCTGCACGCCGGCTACCTGGATTGGGGGAGATTCCTGCATGAGGAAAACACGAGCCAGATGAACATTTCCTAATTTGCCACTGCGGATGTAATCAGCGGCTTTGTCGGTATAAGGTGCACTGCGGCTTTGCATGCCGACCTGCACAATACGGTTATATTTGCGTGCGGCTTCAACCATTTTTCTGCCGTCCCAGATGCTCAGCGATAGCGGTTTTTCCACATAGACATCTTTTCCGGCCTGACATGCCATTATTGTGGCCAGGGCGTGCCAGCGGTCGGAAGTGGCAATAATGATTGCGTCGATTTGGGGGTCTTCAAGCATTCTTCTGAAATCCTGGACGAATTTGGGCTTGTAGTCGTGGCCCTCCATTACAATTTCTGCCGCCGGGCCGTAGGATCGTGTGTCTGCGTCGCAGATATATTTAATCTTAATGTCTTTCCTTTTTACGAGACTATCCAAAAGAGCGCGTCCCCGTCCGCCAACTCCCATTATTCCCAAAACTACTTTATTATTAGCTGCCATACCTGCAGCCTGAGACAAAATAGTGAAAGAAGCGGCTGCGCCTATTGAATCTTTCATAAACTCTCGACGATTTAGCGATTTCATATTTTTCTCCTCATTTCTTTTATGTCGGCTGCATATATGTTGGTTGGTGCCCTTGCTATGTTTTCATAAAAAAGCCTGGAACGAGTGAATAGAATGATAGCAAAACAGTTAAGATAAGACAAGGAGAGAATTTGATATCAGACATGGAAAATCAAACAGTCAGAGAAATTCTTTTTTAGAGGTTATTATCGGAATGAGCAGGGCGATTGAAGCTCTAATTAAGGGGTCTTTTATTCTAAGTCTTTTTCTGGCAATAAAATATGGCAATATAAAGGCTTTAATTTTTCGGATTGTTACATATATGATTTGAATTTTCTTTGAAAATTGTTTATAATAAAATCGGCTTTAATAATCATAGAGGGGGTGTGTTTAAGTATTGTTCCAGGGTGGTCAAATGTGGTTATTCGACCTGATAAAGCCAAATTGGATAGTTTTGTGACGAGGGCAAATGCGATGAATACAAAAAGAACAGTTAATGTCTTTCAGTCATTTAGTTTCTCCGTAAGGAGCCTCAAGGACAAGTCGTGGTTTCCGGGACCTCTATTAATTATTTTTATATTTGTAGTCTGTGTACCGGCGATGGGCAAAGAAGACGACTGGCTTACCTATTTAGGCAACAAAACGCAACCAAAGGCACCACGCAGAAACATTAGTGCCGCCGAGGCACTTCCGCCATTGCCTTTACCGGCTACACCTTTACGGCGTACCGAGCGCAAGAAGCCGCCACAACCGGATTATCTGGTAGGCAAAGTGATATGGGGAGAATCAGCTTCTTTTGTAGATTCCAGCGGGGATAAGATGGATATAGCCGACTGGAATTTGTGCCCTACGGATATGGAAAATCTCGTAGGTAACGGCCGGTCGATGGATTTGAAATACCACTGGCAGAATGTCAATCTTAATGATTTTCACTTCGATGCCAAAAAGCTGCCGTCATTAGTATTCAGCGGTGTTCGGACACTGAGGCTTAGCCAGACGCATATTCAGGCACTGCGTGAATATATATTGAATGGGGGTATGGTTATCTGCGATTCGATAGCGGGTTCGCCTTATTTTTATGAATCAGCCAAGAAGGTTTTTCTTGAGGCATTTCCGGAATGCCGGTTTCGTGAGATTCCTGCCGACCATCCGCTCTATCACATGTTGGCGGATGTGGAGAAGGTACAGTATCCCAAGCGACCTGAAACTACAAAACCATTTCTGGAGGGAATCTATATTGGCAGCCGGATTGGTGTGCTGGTTTCGAAATATGGATTAGGCTGTGGATGGAATCGTGATTTGACAAGACTTGAGAAGCTGCCGAAGGCGGTTTATTACGATGTAAAGAGCGCCAATGAGATCGGACTGAACCTGGCAGCGTACGTTGTGGGCTATGCTGAGGTCGGGCTTTTGGAGGGGCAGCCGGAAATTTTCGGACAGGCCGACGAGAAAAGACCTACCGATGAATTTGTCTTTGCTCAGCTCAAGCACGAAGGGGCGTGGAATGTTCATCCCGGCGGGGCGACTGCATTGCTGATGAAGCTGCGACAACACACCGCTGTTCGCGTTAATCTAAAACGCGTAGCAGTTGATGCGGCAGAAGATGACCTTTCCTCGTATCCGTTTCTATACCTGACGGGTTTGGACGATTTCTCATTTTCTCCAGAGGCGATAAGTGCTCTGCGGCGATATCTTAATTTTGGAGGCGTGCTTTTGATAAACAATGGTATGGGCCTGGGCACGTTCGACAGGGCGGTGCGGCGGGAGCTGGCCAGGATTTTGCCTGAGGCAAGACTGGAGCCTGTTTCAGCAAATCATCATCTATACAACAGTCTTCTTCCAATCGAAAAGGTCAGTTATTCGCCTGTTGTGGCAAAGAATAAACCTGAACTAAAAAATCAACCCTATATACTGGGCGTGACAATTGATGGTGACCTGAGGGTCCTTTACAGCCCTTATGATATTGAAGCCGGCTGGCTGGATGCCTACTATCCGCTGATAAGAGGCTATGAATCCATCCATGCTCAGAAATTAGGGCTGAATATAATAACGTATGTAATGACTCATTAAAGCGGAGGGTATTTTATGTCAGATAAGACATCAACTATGAGCTGTCCGGAATGTGGAAGGAAGTATGATGTCAGTCGAGTTTCAGCCGGGGCAAAAGCCCGCTGCAAATGCGGGTGTAAATTCGATGTGTCATCCAGGCAGATTGTCGAGCAAGGGATGCCTCAGTCCCGGCTTGGGGACACTGCTAATTTAACGTCAAGAGATGCTCTCGGAGCAGTTGAGTCGCTGGCCCGGGCCAAAGATACGGTACTGGATGAAGTCGGCAAAGTCATTATTGGTCAAAAGGAAGTACTGGATCAGATTCTTACGGCTTTTTTTGCACGGGGACATTGCCTGTTGATGGGGGTTCCGGGATTAGCGAAGACTATGATGGTTCACAGTCTGGCCCAGACGATGCTGTTAAAATTCAATCGGATTCAATTTACGCCCGATTTGATGCCTACAGATATTACCGGTACAAATATTCTGCAGACGGACCCTGATACGCGACAACGGCGGTTTGTTTTCCAGCAGGGGCCGATATTTACTAATGTGCTGCTGGCTGATGAAATCAACCGTACTCCTCCGAAGACCCAGGCTGCACTGCTGGAGGCTATGCAGGAACGTAAGGTAACCTCATCGGGTCATACCTATAGCCTTCCTGAACCTTTTTTAGTGCTTGCGACGCAAAATCCTTTGGAGCTGGAGGGTACTTATCCACTGCCGGAAGCACAGTTGGACAGATTTATTTTGCTTGTTAAGGTTGATTATCCCAACCTGGAGGAAGAACAGCAAATACTATTGAGGACTACGGGTCGAGATGGAGAGGCACTTGACGGTATCCTCGAAGCTAAATCAGTTCTGAGGTATCAGGATTTGGTTAGGCAGGTCCCGATTAGCGAACACGTGGCGAAATATGCGGCGCGGCTTTGCCGGGCAACACGGCCGCAGTCCGACGAGGCCCCTGAGTTTATCAGTAAGTTTGTACGTTATGGTTGCGGGCCCCGTGCCGGGCAGTCTCTGATATTAGCCGCTAAGGCACATGTGGTTTTGAATGGGCGGTTCAATGTTTCATGCGACGATATCAGAAAGTACACTTTGCCGGTCATGCGTCACAGAGTGATTCTCAATTTTGCCGCAGCGAGCGAAGGGCTTGATACGGATGCGGTGATACTAAGATTGCTGGAAACAATAGGCGAGTCGGAATAAAAGGGGGGACTGTGTCCTGCACGTATTTGAGTGAGCCTATGCTCGATGAGTATTGGACAATGAGCCGGTTGTCAGCCGGAGGTGTGTATGATTGAGTCCACAGGCTATCGATACCTTCCGCCACGAATGGCGGAGCGTTTGCGTGGAGTTGAAATAGGGGTACGCCGGCCGATGGACGGCAGCCATCAGGGTCTGCACAGGTCTCCTGCATTTGGTTCTTCAGTTGAGTTTGCCGAGTACCGCGAATATGCCCCCGGCGACCCTGTTTCCCGGATTGACTGGCCTGTTTATGCGCGAAGCGACCGTTACGTTATCAGGCGGTTCCATGAAGACGTGAGCATCCGATGCTATATTATGTTAGATATATCCGGCAGTATGAAATACAAGCAGGACGGGGTGCTGCAGAAGAGTGAATACGCCTGCTATCTGGCGGCGGGTATGATGTATGCGATGGTGCAGCAGGGTGATATAGTTTCGCTGATCACATTTGATGACCAGATACGAGACTACTACGAGCCTTCTGGGAGCTTTGTGGGGCTTAAACCAATGCTGCAGGGCCTTGAGAAAATCGAGCCTAAGAACAAAGGTAACATCGAAGCGTCGCTGCACAGCGCAGCGGAACTGATTAAAGGCAAGGCATTAGTGGTTATCATATCCGACCTGCTGGAAGAACCGGAAAGTATTCTGCAGGGTATTAACCACCTGTATTACGATGGGAAAGAGATTACGCTGTTTCATATTCTGGACCCTGCTGAGATGAACATGTCAGTAACGGGGCTGGCGGATGTTACCTCGCTGGAATCGAAAGAAAAAGTAACAGTTGATTTGAAGGCGATACGCGATGCCTACCTTGAGCAGCTTCGTCTTTATCTTGACGAATTACGGAGTGGTTTTCAGAAAATCAGGGCTGAATACATACTGACAGAAACCAGGACCGAGGTATATGACGCTATCCTGCAGAGGAGTAGAATGGTATGATATTTCCCGCTCCCATCTTTCTTTATCTGCTGCCGCTGGCGGGTCTGCCGATAGTTTTTCATCTTATACTAAAGCAAAAAAAACGGACGGTGGTATTCTCGACTTTGATGTTCTTTCACCGGACGGACCCAAAACTGAACTCACATCGCAAGATACGACAGTGGCTGCTGCTTATGATGCGGATTTTACTGATTGCGTTTATACTGCTGGCTTTGTCGCGGCCTGAATTTGCGACGTCTATGGGTCTGGGGGGTAAGATTTCGGTGGTAGCAATAGTGGACAATTCCGCGTCAATGAGTGAGGGCAGCCGCTATGATACTGATAAGAGCAAGCTTGAATGTGCGAGAGAAGGCGCGAGAAAGCTTATTTTGGCGCTGGAGGGTGATTCAAAAGCAGCGTTGATACTATCTGTTGACGAGCCGGCGATACCGGTTGGGGATTCGTTAACTTCCGATACGGAATTGCTTTTAGATTCGCTTGATAAAATCAGACCAACGGCAGCGACGGGAAATGCGGCCTATGCTCTGACACGGGCTTTTGACCTTCTTCGTGCAGGCACAACGGGCGGTGGGGCGGTTCATGTTTTTAGTGACATGCAACGGGGCGAGTGGGGAAGAGATTTGGCACAGGTTAAAGCAGGGGGGGCGCCGATAACAGTCTATTTTCACAAAGTCGAGTCTGAAAGGCGTGACGAGGCCAACGTAGCGATAGCGGCGGTTCAATTTTCCGAGGAAAAGGTCCTGCCCAAGCACCCTTATACAATCGGCCTGGTCCTGCAGAATAATTCGGATACTGTCGCCAATGTTCGGGTCAACTCTATAGACAGCCAAGACCAAAAAAACACGGAAAACGTGGTAGTGGAACAGGGAAGAGCCGTCACGGTTGAAGTTAAGACGGCACCGGATGAGGCCGGGTATCACTGGGTTAAGGCGTGGATTGAAGGCGATGGTTTCTCGGCGGACAATGAAGCGGGGATAGGATTGTTTTGCGAGGAGACGGCGACGGTTTTATTTGGGGGAGCAGCTGAAGAGTTCGGAGTACTGCCGGTTGCGCTATCTCCTACAGGGCAGGGGCAATTTACGGGTATAGTAGTGAAGTTCAGCACGGCGGAGCAGTTGAGGCGAACCGCCGCCAGTGAA
>Ga0307378_10010181_pt1 | contig 12236 bp, 10 predicted proteins | sample UN1MG_FD_202238 | JGI IMG/M metagenome (GOLD analysis project Ga0307378, IMG submission 202238) | Soil microbial communities from Risofladan, Vaasa, Finland - UN-1 | ecosystem: Environmental > Terrestrial > Soil > Coastal area > Acid sulfate soil | place: Finland: Risofladan, Vaasa | collected...
CCCTGAACGTAGCGCGTCTGCCATTCCGCCACTTCGGCACTACCTGATAACATAATTTAACGTATCCCGGACAAGTAGTCAACTGCCTGTACTCGTCCGGTACATTAGTCACACTCCGGCACAGCCGACGCTGGTTGCTATTGGAGAATACTTGTGCGTTTAACTATGGTACTGGCCGCATCCTCATGTGGCAATGCCTCATTCCCTTTACGCCTTTCTCTTCTGGAGAAAGGGGCAAGAAGAAGACCTCCCCTCAATGCAGGAAGGGGGGAGATATCATTCCTGGGGAACATCCCTTTTTTGGCAGTTTGCTAGAAGCCGGGCGGCCAGGACTGCAACTGCTTCAGGCTCATGAAGCCGTTCCTGCGACTGTGCATGATTTCCAGGCAATCGATGATGTACTTCCGGGTATCGCAAGGGTCGATGACATCTTCCAGCAGGCCGACACTGGCGGCTGCCCAGGGCGCACTGCCCAGCTCCATCTCCCTGATGTATTTCTGTCTCTCCGATTCCGGGTCTCCGGATTCATCTATCCGGTCTCTGAATGCCACGTTTGCCGCCGATTCCGGGGACATGAAGCTGATTTCCGCAGTGGTCATTGCCGCCAGGAAATCGGCCCCGCAGTTGGAGCCGCACATGTTGGAGATGGCCATACCGTAGGCCTTGCGCACTATTACCGTTATCTTGGGAACACTGGCCAGGGACAGAGCTGCCATCCAGGTCATTATCTTGAGGGGAATCTTGCGTCTCTCGGCAGGCCTCCCCACCAGGAATCCCGGGGTATCGCAGAGGTGGACCAGTGGTATATTGTAGGTGTCGCAAAGGGGGATGAAGGTCGCTGCCTTCTCGCATTCATCGGGACCGGCGGCCCCGGCATTGTGCATGGTCTGGCTGGCGATGATGCCCACCACCCGGCCGTTCATCCTGGCAAGGCACGTAATCAGGGCCTTGGCATAGTAGGGCTTCAGTTCCAGGAACTTGCCGTCATCCACTATCTCCTTAATTACCTGGTGCATATCATAGACCCGGTTAGACTTCTCCGGGATTACCTTCAGCAGTCTCTCCGACCTGCGGTCCGGCGGGTCGTTGGTAGGTACTACCGGGGGCTCTTCGTCGCAGGTCTGGGGCAGGTAGCTCAGCATCTCGCGAATAATCTGCATGGCGTGCTCATCGTCCTCGGCAAAGGCGTCCACCTGTCCGGTTATCTCGGCATGTACCTGCCAGCCGCCCAGCTCTTCCGGGGTGGTCTTCTCTTCAAGAGCCACCTCCAGCACTCTGGGTCCGGAGACCGCCATGCAGGTGCCCTTCACCATAACCACCAGGTCCGACATGCTTGCCGTCCAGGAGGGGTCGCCGAAACAGTAACCCATAATGGCGGTGATATGGGGTGTCCTGCGAGGGTGGAGCAGGTTCCGTGCCGGGTAGGTTACCGCCAGCACGCCAATAGAACCCTGGACACTCTGCATATGGACTCCGCCACTCTCACCAAGCCTGATGACGGGGAAGTTCTGCTCTTGAGTGAGTTCGGGATAAAGACCTTTCTGCCGGCCCCTGACACTGCCGGTACCGGCCAGTATCGTACTGTCATCGGCACGAATGATGACCGTCCTGCCGTCTACCTTGCCATAGCCGTAGACCTTGCTTGTGGGAATCTCCTGCCCATCAGGGGCGCGCAACTGCTGAAGGAGACCCTCCTCCCAGAATGTCTCCGGGTCGACCAGCTTTTCTATTCTCTCTCGTACGGTGATGTGGCCGCGCTGGCGGTGCCGGGCGATTCTCGCCGGGTCACCCATCTGTCGCCCAATCTCCTGCCGTCTCTTTAGTTCGTCCAGTGCTTCCTGCTTGTCCATTCTGTGTACCTCCGTCGTTGTCCGTTGGTGACTGGCAGGATGACTAAAAACCCTTTCGACCAATTCCGCAATATCCGGGGGACACCGGCAGAATCTGGTTTCGGATTCTGCTAACGTCATTCTTACAGAATGACGCCCAGACACCCCCTCGGGACTCCCCTTGTTCAGCATCCTGCTAGGACTCAAGTATAGCCTGTCCTGTCTGGTCACGGCAAATGCAGCAGCCTGGAATTGACGCCTTGCCAGTGCTGGTATTAGAATGATTAGTAACCGGAGGGTACCTATTGTATCGGAAGACCGTTCTTGAAAATGGGCTGCGTATCATCACCAGCCCCATGCCTCATACGCGCTCTGTGTCCGTTTGCATCTACATTGGTGTGGGCTCGCGCTATGAGGCCGACGACACTGCCGGCGTCTCGCATTTCATTGAGCACCTTTGCTTCAAGGGCACTCCGAAGCGTGCCCAGGCCAGGGACATTGCTACGGCGATAGAGGGAGTAGGCGGTATCCTCAACGGGGGCACGGATAAAGAACTGACCATCTACTGGAGCAAGGTGGCGGCACCGCATTTCCCGCTGGCCCTGGATGTACTGGGTGACATGCTGCTCAATTCCAAGTTTGACCCTGAGGAAATCGAGCGCGAGCGTCAGGTCATCATTGACGAAATTCACATGATAAAAGACTCACCATCCCAGAGCGTCGGGATGCTCATTGATGAGCTCCTCTGGCCCAACCATCCCCTGGGACGCGATATTGCCGGCAATACGGACTCGGTGGCGACGATATCGCGGGACGTGATGCTGGACTTCCTCGCGCGCAGGTACCACCCGGGAAATACCGTGGTCGCTGTTGCCGGTGACATCCGGCACGAAGACGTGGTCCAGCAAATCGGTGAAACACTGGGGCACTGGACCGGCCGTGAGCCCCAGACCGGGTACCTGGCCTACCAGGGTGAGGAGAATCCAAGACTGAGGCTAGAGAAGCGGGACACGGAGCAGACTCACCTCTGCCTGGCGTTACCGGGACTGCCATTGCTGCATCCCAGGCGCTACACTCTGGGCCTGCTCAACGTTATCCTTGGCGAGGGTATGAGCAGTCGGCTGTTTGTTGAGATACGAGACAACCTGGGGCTGGCATACAGCGTTCATAGCTATGTAGAACACTTCCATGATTCCGGAGCGCTTACGGTCTATGCCGGGGTGGCGCACCAGAACCTGGCGGTAGCCATTCGGGCAATAATGGAGCAACTGGCCAAGCTCAAAGACCCCGTCTCAGAGTCCGAGCTTACCAAGGCCAGGGAATTGGCCAAGGGACGGCTTCTCATGCGCATGGAGGACAGTCGCAGTGTTGCCGGCTGGACCGGGGGGCAGGAGGTGCTTAACGGCAGGATTCTCAGCGTTGACCAGGTAACCTCGATTCTCGATGCTGTTACGGCCGAGGAAATCAGCCGGTTAGCACAGGAACTGCTGGTGGGTAGCCGGCTGCGGCTGGCCGTGGTCGGCCCAGGCACCGGAGAGGATAACCTTGAGGAACTGCTCCAGCTATAGACCGGGGCCGGACCCGGATGCAGAAAAGAAGAAAAGGCCGTGACCCGAGGGTCACGGCCTTTTACTGTCTGTGTTTATTAAGGTCGTAACGATGTCCGCTACCTGGGCGCGACTACATCATGCCGCCCATGCCGCCCATGTCCGAGGGCATTGCCGGTGCGTTCCCCTTCTCAGGGATATCTGTAACCAATGACTCGGTTATCAGTACCATGGCAGCGATGCTGGCGGCGTTCTGCAGGGCAGACCTGACTACTTTGGTCGGGTCGATGACGCCCTTTTTCACCATGTCACCGAAGTCGTCCGCTTCGGCATCGTAGCCAACACCCGGTTTGCTCTTCTTGACCTCGGCCACAATAACCGAGCCGTCCTTGCCGGCATTGTTAGCGATAGCGCGGATTGGCTCCTCGACCGCTTTGCGGATAATGTCGACGCCAGTGGCGACATCTCCGCTAACATCCAGCTTATCGAGAACGGGCAGGGCGTTGAGCAGGGCAACACCGCCGCCGGGCAGAATGCCTTCCTCGACTGCTGCCCGGGTGGCTGAGAGCGCGTCCTCGACACGGTGTTTCCTCTCTTTGAGCTCGACCTCGGTGGCAGCACCGACCTTGATTACAGCCACTCCACCGACCAGCTTCGCCTGCCGTTCCTGGAGTTTCTCGCGGTCAAAGTCGGAAGTCGTCTCCTCGATCTGGGCCTTTATCTGCTTGATTCTTGCCGTGATGGCTTCCTCGGAGCCCTTGCCTTCAACTATGGTAGTATCATCTTTGTTCGCCGTCACCCGGCGAGCGCGGCCGAGGTCTTCCACGGTCACTGAATCCAGCTTGCGGCCGATTTCTTCGGAAATCACAACGCCGCCGGTTACGATAGCGATGTCCTCAAGCATCGCCTTGCGGCGGTCGCCAAAACCGGGGGCCTTGACCGCCAGGACATTGAGGGTGCCGCGCAGCTTGTTGACCACCAGGGTGGCCAGCGCCTCACCATCTATATCCTCGGCAATGATAAGCAGGTTCTTGGACACCTGGAGTATCTTCTCCAGGGCGGGGAGGAAGTCGGATACGGCGGAAATCTTCTTATCCGTGATGAGAATGTAGGGGTCTTCGATTTCCGTTTCCATCTTCTCGGAATTGGTCACCAGGTACGGGCTGATATAGCCACGGTCGAACTGCATTCCTTCGACGAACTCGGTCTCGTACTCCAGTCCCTTGGACTCCTCAACGGTGATAACGCCGTCTTTGCCGACCTTCTCCATGACCTCGGCGATGAGGTCGCCGATTTTCCGGTCGACGGCGGTTATCGTTGCTACCTGGGCAATCTGCTCTTTACCCTTAACCTCGGTCGACTTTTTCTTGAGTTCCTTAATGATTGCTTCGGTGGCCATCTCGATGCCCTTCTTCAGGGACATCGGCTCGGCCCCGGCGGCAATGTTCTTGAAACCATTGGTGATAAGGGCGTGGGCCAGTAACGTAGAAGTCGTTGTACCATCACCGCAGGCATCATTGGTCTTGGTAGCCGCTTCCTTGACCAGTTGGACGCCCATGTTCTCGAAGGGGTCCGGGAGCTCGATGTCCTTGGCGATGGTAACGCCATCGTCGATAACAGATGGTGCTCCCCACTTCTTGTCCAGGGCAACGCAGTGTCCTTTTGGTCCCAGGGTTACCCGGACAGCATCAGCCAGGGTGTCAATACCCCTCTTCAGGGCGTGCCTGACTTCCTCATCGAATATTATCTGTTTTGCCATTCTTGTCTCCTCCTAACCTAACCTAGCATCCTTGCTGTAGGCACCTTACTTGGCCTTCTTGGCTTTTTTGGCCTTCCCGGCCTTCTTGGCCAGGATGTCGCTCTCCCGCAGGATGACCAGGTCCTCCTCGTCTATCTTGATCTCGGTGCCACCGTACTTGGCATAGATCACGATATCGCCAACACTGACGTCCATGGCCACCCGCTCACCGTCATCGTTCAGTCTCCCGGGACCTACCGCGAGAATTTCACCCTCCTGGGGTTTCTCCTTCGCGGTGTCGGGCAGGAAAATCCCTCCCTTGGTCTTTTCCTCGCGCTCAATGGGTCTGACTACCAGACGGTCAGCCATTGGTTGAAGATCAATTGCCATCTTCCTTCTCCTTCCAGCTCGACCTCAAATTATTAGCAGTCTAACGCTGCGACTGCTAAATCTAATAATAGCGCAGTCCGGGATATGTCGCAACTCAATAGATAATGATTTACAGCTGCTGATGTCTATTGAGGCGACCAGGCATCCCGAAAGCTCCTGTTATCTATCGCAGGCTGCTGCATAGAGTGGTTGTTTCACCTGTTGGCGGGACTGGCGAATACGTGGCCCTCGAACAGTCGGATGAGCATCTAAAGAGAAAGATCACGGCATACTAAAAGTGTAACCAAAGTGTAACCTATGTGCCTGTACTAAAGTGTTACCTATGTCCCGGTTGCACACATCGCCCCTTCTGAGGGGCCCCGCCTCTTCTGAGAGGCGCTCCATCCGGGCCGCACAAGGTCCGGTACCCTGTTGACTACCAGACATAACGTTGGAAACAAATCACGCACGGTTAGTCTCGAATTGTTTCCCTTATTTTTCATTATCTGGTTAATCGCCATTATCCTATCTGTCACTAATGTACTGGGTGAGTACAGCCGGTTGAATGAGACAGGGGCTCTTGCTATAATCGGGCAATGATTATCGATTTCCATACGCATGTCTTCCCGCCCCGGATAGAAGAGAACCGCCAGAGATACGTCCGGAGTGATGCCTGCTTTGCGGAGCTCTACTCCTCCCCAAAAGCCAGGCTGGCCACCGCGGACGAACTGATTGACAGCATGGACCGGGATGGTGTCGATGTCTCGGTGATTCTCAATGGCGGGTGGGCCACGCAGGAACTCTGCGTGGAAATCAATGACTATATCCTTGAATCCATAGCGCACTACCCGAAGCGCCTGATAGGGTTCTGTGGGACCTCGCTCGGGATGTCGCTTCAATCAATGGAGGTCGCCGTCAGCGAGATAGAGCGTTGTGTCAAAGGGGGGATAAGGGGTGTCGGAGAGCTACGGCTGGACAGCCAGTTGCCTCACGACCCGGGGCCGGAAGTGCTCACACCTGTTGTAGACATTATCAGGGAGCACGACCTCGTCTTGCTGGTTCATGCCTCCGAACCGGTGGGCCATCTGTATCCCGGTAAGGGTGGGGTTACGCCGGACATTCTCTATTCGCTGATTACGTGTTTCCCGGACATAAAACTGGTTTGTGCCCACTGGGGGGGCGGTCTACCGTTCTATGCCCTGATGCCCGAGGTGAAGGCTGCCATGAACAATGTCTATTTCGATACCGCGGCCTCTCCTTTCTTATATACACCAGAGGTGTACCAGCAGGTTGTCGAGCTGGTTGGGGCAGAGAAGGTCCTCTTCGGCAGTGATTACCCGTTGCTTGCCCAGAAGCGGTTGCTCCGTGAAATCGAATCTGCGGAGCTACCCCCGGATGCAAAGGAGATGGTGCTGTCCGGCAATGCCTGCCACCTGCTGGGCATTACCGCGGAGTGAAGGGTGTAATTCCGGAAGATGGAAATCGCATTTCCCATACCAAACCCGGAACTTGAGCAGGTATTGATCTTGGAATAGCCTCAGAAAGCCCCTTGCTTAGCTTCATCAGAGGGGGCCGGCTGTATGCAGGAACCCAATGGGTGAAAAGACCAGGGGGAGACACAGGCAGCCAGATGGGAACGATGGGGATAGTATGCCCTCTTTTTCGATAGAGAACCTCACCATGCTGATGAGGAATGATTCCAGGGGCTGTGTGGTGCACGATGCGCATGCCGAGGGAGGCTATTGCAGGGCTCCGAAATGCAGATTGACAGCCGGGGTACCATGGGAATACGATTGGAGGCGGAGCAATAAGAGCCGGGATGCCTCATGGCGAGTTGATATGGGAAATGTCAGTTAAGAGTAGTATAATCACTGGTGCATAACAAAAAGCTGTATCTTGTCGGCAATTATGATTTTGAAAAGCAGGAGTAGGAGTGCAGATGCTTTACGAGGGAATCCATGAGCATCCTAGACACATAGACTGTTCGGATGTAATTCGAATGGGCGGGAGGGTAAAGGCAGGAATTATTGCGAAAAGGGAACTTGAGGGGGACGAGGAAATAAGGGTGTCCATACGTTCTTCGAAGTATCCTAGTATTGAAGTGTTCACCCTTCGCAACATAGAACCTGCTGATTACCGCCTTGTCCTGGTAGCTATCCCTAGAGAAAAGGAGGTGTAATAAAGGGCACGTTGATATTTGAATATCGTATGTGGCAGAAAGCAGATTCAAGAAATGTGACCAGAGGAGGTTATCATGATTAGGACGCCAGAGCAGTATGTGGAAAGCTTGAACGATGGGAGAGTGATTTATCTTAACGGTGAGCGGATACCGGACATCACAAAGCATCCGCATATGAAAGGACCTATCAACCGAAGAGCCGCCGGTTACAGGCTGGCTAACGACCCGGAATGGCGAGACCTGATCACCATGGAAGAAGATGGTGAGAGAATCATGTTCCTGTGGAAGCAGCCCAAGACTGCCGAAGACCTCATCAGACGCAGGGACGTGTACATAAATACCATGCGTCTGGGTGGGGGCATAAGTGGCATGGGTCCCGATGCACTGGCCGCCGCCACGGTTGTTGCTACCAGGATGGATAAACAGACGGGCACGCACTATACCGACGCTATTGACGATTATCGCCAGCATTTGAGAAAGACGGACATGGCAATCACCGGTGCCATCACCGATGTCAAGGGGAATAGAGGCCTCCGCCCTTCAGCCCAGGAACAACATCAGGACTTCTATGTCAAGGTTGTTGACCGGCAGAAAGATGGAATAGTGGTGCGTGGAGCCAAAATGCATATCAGCGATACTCCGGGCGCCAATGAGATAATCGTTTCACCGTGTCGAGCTCACCGTGAAGAGGACAGGGATTGTGCCTTGGTCTTCGCCACTCCTTTAAATGCTGAAGGCCTCAAGCTTCTAACCTCACCAAGGTTCCACACGGAGGTAGATGAAGAAGCCCAATGGAATTGGCCGGTAAGCGGGCAATCTGCAGGGGTGAGTGAGTGTATGATTGTCTTTGACGACGTTTTTGTACCCTGGAACAGGGTATTTATGTGTGGAGAATGGGAATTCTCCCGGGACATTGCCTGGACTTTCGGCGTTTTCCACCGTCTTTTCGGTACCTGTCACAAGGTGATATCAACCGAACTAACCGCTGGTGTAGCAGCATTGATGGCTGAATACAATGGCATAGACAGGTACCCCCATATCCAGGAGAAACTGGCCTGGCTTGCCATGCATGCTCAGATAATAGATACCATGGCCAAAGCTGCCTGTGAACATCCTGAAATATACGCCGATATTGGCTTGGCAGCCCCCAACCTGATGTACTGTAACGTTGCGAAGTATATGTTCGCCAACGACCAGTTTGAGACTTCCAAGATCCTTTGTGATATCACTGGTGGGCTTGTCAGCACCGTTCACTCTTACAAAGACTGGATGAATCCTGAAGAGAGGCCTTATCTTGAGAAGTACTTAGCCGGCAAGAGCGGAGTGCCGACGGAGGACCGACTTCGCGCCGTGAGGATGGCCAAAGACTTGACGGATTTCAACCATGATAACGTTGCCATTCACGGTGAAGGGTCTCTGGCGGCGCAGAAAATGGCCATTTATGCCGCTGCCGATTGGGACAGGTATAAAGCCATCGCCAAAAGAACCGGCGGCATTCCTGGATGGGAGAATCACCCCGATTTGAAAGGGCTACCGCCACTGCCGCCCGAAACGACAATCTAACATAATATGTCAAGAAATACATAATGCTATTTGTGATTTGTGGATTCACCACGAGTTGATATGGGAAATGCTGGATTATGACGTTGACTATTTCTTACCCGGATGGAACGCTATGTCACAGGTTACTTGATAATCAAACAGGTTAGTTGGTAATCAAAAAGGAGGGAAAATGAGGACAAAGGAGCAGTATATACAGGGCCTGTCTAAGATGAAGCGGAACATCTACTATGATGGTGAGCTCATCGACCGCACGGATGAGCGACAGATGGACTGTCTCAACACCATCGGTACCACTTTTGATGAAGCAGCCAGACCAGAGAACCAAGACCTGTGCACCGCCATCTCTCATCTCACCGGCGAAAGAATCAGCCGCTTTACGCACATTCACCAGAATACCGAAGACCTGCACAAGAAGCAGGACATGACCCGGATGCTCTGCCAGAGGGTCGGCGGCTGCATCCAGAGGTGCATGGGCATCGATGCTACCAACGCCATCTACAACGTATCTTATGAAGCGGACAAGGTGAATAACGGTGCAACCCAGTACCATGAGAACTTCAAGAAGTGGCTCTCCCGTTTCCAGACCGAGGACCTGGTGGGCTGCTGCGCTCAGACGGACGTTAAGGGCGACAGGATGCTAAGGCCCGCTGATCAGCCGGACCCCGACGCCTACGTGCACATCAAGGAGAGGCTTAGCGACGGCATCGTGGTAAGCGGCTGCAAGGTGCATATCTCGGAGGCCTCTGTGGCTGACGAGGTCCTGGTAGTGCCCACTCGGGCATTGCGCGAGGAGGACAAGGACTACGCCGTCGCCTTCGCCATCCCAGGTGACTGGGAAGGATTGAAACAGGTAGTCACAATTCATAACTACAGGCCCAGGGAAACCTTCAAGCGTGGGTTTATGCCAGGTTCCACAGATTCCTATATGATATTCGAAGACTGCTTCGTGCCCTGGGAAAGGGTCTTCCTCGCCGGCGAATGGCAGCATGGTGGCACATGCGCTCTCCTCTTCGCACTCTTCCATCGTCATTCCTATTCGGGCTGCAAGCCGGCCATCGGTGATGTCGTTGTAGGGGCGGCGGCCCTTGCCGCCGAGGTGAACAACATTCAAAGGGCGTCCCACGTCCGGGAGATGCTGGCCGAGCTTATCATGACTACCGAATTGGGTTACGCCGCCGGATACACGGCCTCTGATCTTGGCAAGCCTGAGGTCTACATGCCGGGCGTAGGATTTATACCTTATGGCCCCGGTTCCTACATCCCTAATTCGATTTACTGTAACGTCGGACGCTGCCTATCAGGCGAGGCCGTCTGGCGTGAAGCGGAGATTCTCTGTAATATCTCCGGTGGTGCCCCCGCTACCTTCCCTCACGAGGGAGACTTCACGAACCCGGATATTAAAGACCTTCTCCTGAAATACACCACACGAAGTCCAAACATAACTGCCGAAGACCAGGCTCAGCTTTGGAGGTATATGGGTGACGTTCTCTGCTCGGCGTCCGGCGGTATCCACAATGTGGGCGGCTACCATGGTGGTGGCTCCCCGGTCATGGAACAGATTGCCATCACTACCCAGTATGACATCGAGTCCAGAAAGAAGCTAATTAAATACATCGCCGGCATGAGCGGCGGGGACCGGGAGGCCCTGAGTAAGTAGATAACCCGGCTAATTGTCTCCAGGAGATTGCCGTGGGTGGCGAATATGTTAGAAGTCAGGAGGCTCCTCCTCTTTCATCGATTGGGCCCCCTATACTCAAGCCACCATGACAGTCTGCGTGTCTCGTGCGGACAATAAGACAAGTGCGCTTTTCCTGTACTTCATATTGGAAAACTTGGCCGGTATGGAACCAGGGAAGGCTATCGTTTCAACGTGGCTGTGTACGTTGAGTTAGATAATGACTTCAACGGTGTGGGTATATGACACATGGGCGTGGAAACCGTTCGTTCGTTTGTTGCCATCGAGCTTCCTGATGAGCTCAAACGGGAGCTGAATGAGGTTGTCGGTCAGCTAATATCGGCAGGCGGTGAGACAGGGGTGAAGTGGGTTGACCCACAAAGCATTCACCTGACACTGAAGTTCCTCGGTGATGTCACCGTGGACCGGCTTGACGGGATAACCGCCGCACTGACAGAGGCCACCCGGAAAATTCCGTGCTTTCGCTTGTCTGTTGCGGGCCTCGGTGTCTTTCCCAACCCGAGGAGGGTGCGGGTTGCCTGGGTGGGGGTATCCGGGGAGACGGATGTGCTGGAGCGACTCCAGTGGCGAGTAGAGTCTGCCCTGATACGTCTCGGCTTTGCTGCCGAGTCCAGAAGGTTTACACCTCATCTGACTCTGGCGCGGGTCCGCGAGCGAGCATCTCCACAGGAGCGCCAGAGATTGGGGCAACTCGTAGACAGCACCAACTTTGAGTCCAGGCACGGCATAGGAGTCGATGCCGTTCATCTGATGAGGAGCCAGTTGACCAGTCAGGGAGCTATCTACAGTCGGATTAGCTCAGTAGCGCTGGAGGGGGATAATGATAATAGTAAATATCGGTGAAGTTGTCGCCGGTAGCGCGACTGACAACCCTATCTTCCGTGGTGCAGTCAGCGTGCAGAACATCATCGGAGAAAGCACCGATGAGTTCCGCGTAATCGTGGTGAATTTCAGCCCCGGTGCGGTGAATGTCTTTCACACCCATACATTCGACCAGGTCCTGTACGTTACCGGGGGGAAAGGGATTGTGGCCACGGAGACCGAGGAGGTAGTGGTGACTCCGGGGACAATCATCTTCATCCCGGCCGGAGAGAACCACTGGCATGGTGCCACCAGAGATTCGGCGTTTGAACACATTGCCATCATGCCCCCGGGTGAGACCAGCTTCTAGGCTCAAGGTATCTTGTTCCGCAGCAGGAGCACGGTAGGAAATACTGGCCTGGTCTATTACACTATATTGGGGTCAGGGAATGGTTGCTCTCGTTCAGACAGAAGGTTGACACAACTCCCTGTAGGGATGGGCAGTTTTCTTCTT
>Ga0307378_10010182_pt1 | contig 12236 bp, 10 predicted proteins | sample UN1MG_FD_202238 | JGI IMG/M metagenome (GOLD analysis project Ga0307378, IMG submission 202238) | Soil microbial communities from Risofladan, Vaasa, Finland - UN-1 | ecosystem: Environmental > Terrestrial > Soil > Coastal area > Acid sulfate soil | place: Finland: Risofladan, Vaasa | collected...
TCTACAGGAAAAGCATACTCTATTTTACCTGTTGTTTTTTCGTATGTGAAGCTAGTAGGAACGTCATTATTAAATATCAAAGAACCTGCTGATTCAGTAGAAGTCCCTGAAGCTGCAACCAACCACTCAGATTCTGATACATTAGAAAAAGTAGTTACTTCACTTGTATTATATTCTGTAATTAACCCTTGTACTTTTTGTTCAATACGAGGTTTGTAAGTAAGTTTTTTAATTTCAAAACGCTCAACACCTTCGATATCTTTTATAATATTAGTAATATCTTTTAGAAGAATTTGTTCAGCAAAACCAATACCTGAACTAGAAACTCCACCTGTTGACAAATCAAAGAAGTCCGTAAGAGCTTCTCTAATACTTGCTTCTACAGTAGATTTAGAAGTTACGTTACTAATAAAAACTTCTAAAGTTACTAATACATCAATACTAAAAGCATCGAGTAATTGAAACTGTACGGTAACGGTTTTACGTCTATCAATATAATCAATTAACTTAGTAGCTAATAGACTATTATCAGTTATTTTTGTAATAGTAGCTCCTGAAGGAACTACATAAATATTTAGATCAATACCTGGATCATCATTATTTGGTTCAGTAGAAGCTTTACTTACTTCACTAAATTTAGAAACAATTAAATCGGAGTAATCAGTTTCTGATACTGCTCGCTCTAAAGTTCTAAGAGAAGCAGGAATAAGATCTCTTAGTTGTTCGATAGTTTGTTCATCAGAACCACCAGAGAAATCTGTAATATTATTTACAGAAGAAACAAAACTAACACTGTCAATAAGTGTTGCTACTGTTCCTGATGGAGCATTACCTTGTACTCCGCCACCTGTTCTATAAGTAATAGAAATAGATTCATTACCTATAAGAGTTCTACCGAATATACCATCACCAAATTTAATGAAAGGAGTACCATCAGGCTTTTCACCTAATTGAAATACTCGACCTCCTCCACCAACTACTTCTCCTAAAGAGTCTAAGATAGCTGCTGTATCAGTACCATTACTTTTAATGAAACTTTCTACAAGAGTATAAGTATTTCCATTAACTGTGACAATTGGAGTGAGATCTAAAGAATTTAGAGCTGTATCATCAATAATTACATTTGGACCTTCGAGAAGAAATTCTTCATTCTGAAGTCCTTTAGCAGTAAAGTTCTCGTTTTTAATTTGACCTTGAATTGCTGTAGCAGTGTATTGACCTGCAGCTCCTGCAGTAACTCCGTCGGTTAAGTAAAACTCAACTCCATTGGAATTAGCAATTCTAAAACCTCTTGCTAAAGAACCGGCTCCTGTAAAAGTAAATACAACATTACCGCTAGCAGATGCAGCAGTAGCAGGAGTGAAACCAAATTGTTTTGCGATGTCTTTTATAGCAGAACGGATAGTAGCCGTTTGTAGGTAGCTTTGTGTGGCTTGAGCGTCAAGATAGAACATGAATATATCAGAGATATAAGCTACAAGTTCTAACCATGTTCTTGAGAATGAAGAAGAGTTAAAGTTAGTCCACAACCTATTACTTGTAGTTGTAGAACCAAAATTAACAGTAGCAAAATTAGTTAGACTATCTACAAAACTATCATAGTCTTTAGATAAATAATCAACTGTTCTATTAGAGGAAATTGTTGTGAAGTTTGCCATTTAATTTCCTATTGTGATGATATGTCTTGAGAAGATCTAAAAGGGAACACTAAAGAAGCATTTATATCGGTACTTAAAACTGTAAATTTTATTAGGAATGTTAGTAAATCAGAGTTTCTATTTATATTGACTTCTACTGCTGTTACTAAAATTCTAGGTTCCCATTGACTTAGGGATTCTTTAATCATAGCTTTACCTAATAAAGCTGCTTCGTCTAAATTCTCCCAAACTAAAGTCCTTAACCCACTACCAAAATCTGGTCTATTTACTCTTTCTCCTGGGATTGTCAAGAGAATTGTTTGAATATCTTGTATAAGAACGTCTAAACCTGCTATAGGAGTAAATGAGCCTCCTAGAGGAAATTTAAGGTCTGCTCCTAAACGTTCGTTTAGACTATCTTGCCAGCTCGTAATTGGGGGAATTGCCATTTATTTTACCTCTATTATATTATATAGTATATCTTAAATTATTATACCGCCCTGAGCTGTACCTCCTGCTAATGGAGCACCTGGGGAAGCAAAAGCTCCTATCACTGAAGCAGGAGGGAAAGTTATAATTGCGTTTTCTCGTATATGTTTTACTATAGCGATATATTGTTTTTCTACTAAAGGAAGATCTCCACCCGGAACCAAAACTGCTTTAGCCCATTGTTTTCCGTCTAGACCATTTATATATCCTCCAGTACCTCCTGCTATAAGATTTCCTGGAGTAGTAGGAGTAGCAGTTGAAACTCCTTGTAAAACACCTAAGTCAAAAGTAATCTTAGCAGAAGCTTGTAAATAAGCTATTGAAGCATTTACTTCTTTAATGATAAAAGGAGCCGTACCTCCCAAAGTAAATAAAAGACTTATCCAATTAGTAGGATTTAAAGGAGGTAAAAAAGTCCCATTCTGAGCTGCTAAATCAAGCACTGGAGCGCCTGGAGCTAAGGCGGTACCTGTGATACTCCCTGGAGGGAAAAAGGCTGTAGAGGCTTGAAGTGTGGTCGTTATAGCAGTAGCTAGCGTTTCCATCTCTTTAGTAGTTTTAATCTTCTTACCGTCTTTATCTGTTGCTCCTAAAGCTTTGTTTATATCATCAGCTAATTGTTTAGGGTTTAAAGGCATTATAAACTACCTTTAATAGTTTTTACTAAAGCTGCTAGTTGAGCGAATTGTGCTACTGTTGAAGTTGGACTTCCTTGACCAACGGCAGTTTGTGTAGAAAGTGCTGTAAAAGCTTGGTCTAGTAAATCTAATACTTCAGCTGCTGCTCCACCTAAAGCTACTTGTCCATTAGAAGCTTTAACTCCTGCTCCTGTAGGATCAAATAAACTACTTTCAGTAGGACTTAAAGTTAATTTACTACCTGTACTAGTTTCTCCTAATATACTATCAGCAGTCATTTGTATTTTATTACCAACACTACTTTCTATATTAATAGTACCATCATTATTTATATCTAATTTATTATTAGTAGCTTCTAAGTTAAAAGAACCATCCTTGACACTAATAGATGCAACAGGAGTTTTAAGTTGTATTCCATCAACAGCATCTAGAGTCATTGATTCTGTTTTAGTAGTAATAGATATTTTATCCATACTACCATCTAATTCTATTTTAGTACCTTCTTTTCTTTCTAACGTTATTTTAGCATCCGTTAAATCTTCCGTAATTTTAATGGAAGAACCGTCAGAAGTCGTTATTCTAATACCCTTACCTAATTTAGTGATGAAATCTCCATCATCGAATTCTATTAGGTGTCCTTCAGGAGTATAAAAACCTCTATTAGTAGGAACTAAACGTTGAAAAACTTCAGGTAATTTTACTTTTTCAGCTTCTCCTGTTAGTAATTTACCCCAACAGATTGGATGAGATTCAAATCCTGAATCACATTCTATGTATACGATATCTCCTTGTTCAGGAATATCAAATCCAAAAGGCATTTGTAAATAAGGTATCCAAGGAGTATCCCCTAATACAGGAGAGCGTACTCGTATCTTACCTTGTTTATCAGGGTCTTTATTGTCAATAACAACAGCTTTAGAACTTCCTGTAAATTTAATCCTACCTGTACTAACGTCATTTGTAGGGAACATTTATTCTCCTCTTTATACTAAATCGGTAATAGAGAAATTAGAATCGTCATCGGATTTAATACCTAAAGAGGATAAGAATAATTGAACTTTCTCTGAACCACTACCTTGATCACCAAAAACATTTTTAATCTTACCATCTAAACCTTCATTAGTTCCTTCTTCTCCGGCCTTTTGCCCTACCCCTTTACAAGTATACCCTGTATTGTCAATGATATGAGTAAGGCTTTTGACGTTATAGGAACCACTAAATCTTGTTCCTAACCCACCGATAGGTACCGTAGTAGTAGTTAATTTAGTAAAGCCTAAAGAAGTAAACTCCATCGTTACAGGGTAACCTAAACAATTAGTAGCTGCTTCTGCATTAGCTCTACCTACAGAGTTATTAGTATGGGGTACGTGTTCTGTACCTCCACTTACTCTTCTACTAGGAGCTACCTTTCGTGCATTATTTGCACTATCTGCTCCAGGATTATTATGGGGATTAGTATCTATAATAGATTCCCCTTTAAACAACTGAACTGTTTCAGCAGGATCTATTGTCTGTGTAGTTATAGAACCATCTTTATTAACTTGTATAGAAGATCTACTACTATCTGCATCTAATGCTGCTTGTAAAGAAACTGATTTTAATATACTACCAGGTTGTTTATAATTAAACAAGTTTTTATCTAAGAAAACATGCTTAATAAATTCATTTTTTCTAATGAAACAAATAGTAGTAGCTCCAGTATCAGCATCATAGAAAGCTCTATAGTAAGAGCTTGTGTAAGAAGCTAACCTTTGAAGGAAGGTATTAAGTGTCATTGATGTTGACCAAGTAAAACCTCTACCATCATCTGCTGAATTAAAATCACCAAGATCATCACTTATAATACATTTGAATCCAGAATCAGAACAAATACTTTTAACGATATCTTTTACTGATTTACCTTTAAAACCTTGTCCTGGAATATTAGTACCAAAAGTTTTTCCTATTTTTGGTACTATTTGATCTAATGTTGATTCTGCTTCAAAAGCTATAATTTCTGTAGTTGTTTGTCCTGTTTCAGGATAGTCCGTTTTTAAATGTTTAATAGAACCTACCCATGAACGTTGGTTCTTTTCATCCTCTAAATATCCCCAAGTGAGTTTAATTAAAACTCCTTTAGAGAATACATGACCTGTAGCTTTAGGGGTAGGAGGTTTATTATCTATAAACTTTTCTTTTGGTCCAGAAGCTTCTCCTGGAGAAAAAGCATCTAAAGCTGCTCCTGCTAAATCTCCTACTAAGTCAGCTGATACATCTAATAAATCAGTGATACCTATTCCATTACCGACAAACTTAAGGTCTGACAACATACCTGTATCATTACTAAACTCATACCCATCTTTGTTATAAAGAGGAGTTTTAGTACCTCGTGCGTAAGGTTCTCTTGAACCTTCAATAAAACGTAAAGTAGCTTGGCCATAAGTACAAGGACTACCTATAGTTTCAAATACTTCTATACCCTGAAGTAATTTAGTTATTTGAATAGGTAATTCAATAAATTTTTTACCTGCGGTATTAGCTACAGCTAATTTAATTACAGGAGTTCTAAATCTTGAGTAGTCGCTCATATTAAGCCTTATTTAAACTATTTATAGCTTTTAATACTCGTTCTTTAGAAGGAAGTCTAAGAATTCTTTCTAATTTTAAATCAAAAAAAGGATCAACAATACTATTAAATTCAAATATAACCCACCATAAAGAAGTATCTTTATAAGCAGTATGAGCTACAAGATCTGGTCTATTAACATATTTAGAAGTTATTTTTACAAAAATATCATCAGATCCAGGTTCTAAATTTAGTTGTTTTCTAAGAACTAAGAATTTATTACCTTCTCTATCAACAGTGGTATTACCGTTAGTATACCTTGTATTCTTTCTAAAATTAGCCATATATTAATTCCTTAAAAAGGAGAAGAGATACCTAAATCAAAACCTAATATAGATAGATTTCCTTCTAATCCTGAGCCTGCTCCAGCTTCAAAAGAATTCGCTGAAGGAGGAGCTGAAGAATATTCTTCTAATCCAAAAGATACGATAGCTTCCATAGGATCTAAATTAGGTAGTTGTTTTGTTATTTTAATACTTAAAGAAGTAAGAACCCAAATTGGAAGATAAGGACTTCCTGGAGTAGGTAGTACCATTTTATTAGGTTGTTCATCAGAAAATGTTCTACCTGCTACTAACACGAGAAGAGGAGGAGATGCTATTAAAGCACTATAATTAGAAGAGTATATAGGATACTGAAGACTCCTATAATATCCTAGCTTATCTGCAATGGATAATTTAGTACCTGGAGCTGCTGTTGTAGAAAATAGATTACCTAAAGGAGGTATTGATACTCCTGCAAATTCAGAAGCAATTGACCCTACTACTTCTAAACCTTTATCTACTAAGCCACCTAGTAATGAAGGTGTTTTCTTGTCAAAGTCACTACTATCTCTTGTTACTAAGGCATCAAATGTTACTTGTCTCGGTCCCCCAGAAATCCATTGATGGACTGGGTTACTCTGCCCTGGGATATTGTGGGCTTGCCAATTAGTAGTCTTACTCTCTGTATAGTTGGAAGGGTTTAGTAAAAAAGTTCCTTTTTCATCTGTTAGGCTAACAGTACCATCAGAAGATACTCTGTACAAACCTACTTTTAAAAGTTTACCTGTATTATCTGATGGTTTTGCTATACCGCCATCTTTACTTAAATTCCTACGAGGCATTAACAACCTCCATTTCTAGTTTTAGGTGTTGGGCCTGTTGTCTTTTTTGTTTTGTCATTAATACCTTGTAGATGACTATTTGACAATTCTAATTTAGAACCAAGAGTTGTTTCTAATATTTCTTTAAATTCTTTAGGAGTAATAGTTAGACCATTATCAGAAACAGATTGTTGAGCTGCTGTAAAAGCACTTTTAAAACGTTCTTGTTTATCTCCTGATAATCTATTTTGAACATCTTGTAATTCTCTTATTAATTCTGGTTGTTTTAGATGTTCTTTACTTCCTGTAGAAAAGACACTCTTTTCCATAAGTCCTAAGGAGTCTTTAAGATTATTATCTCTTAATCCTCTTAATATCATATCTGCAGGAGTGTCTCTAGTGATAGGTAAATTCTGTGCATCACTATCTAGTTGGTTTTTTCCAACAATGAATTCCCCTCTTTTATTATTGTCGTTAGCTCTAAAAGGGTTTGCTACTCCAGGAAGGTTCATAGCACCTTTAACTATTTTTTGTCCTGTTTCACTCTCAACAGCAGATTTTGTTATCATTCCTGCGATAATAGCAAAAGCTAAAGGTTTAGCAATGGCTTTTAGAGCTGTTAGAATACTTGTCAATACTGCTTTTATAAGTCCTGCTAGTTTCCCTGGTTTTAACTCTGGTTTTAACTCAACGTCAGAAGCATTTGGTAAGACTGATTCTAAAGATTTTACATATAAAGGATCAGAAGAAGTTCCTTTTGGGCCTCCTGTACCACTATCTCCCCCTCTAAAGAACTTACCTATAATAGGAATATTTCCTAATATATTTTTAGCTCCTTTAAGAAGTTTAAGTCCTGCTAATAGAGTTAAAAGGACTACGGAAGCTTTACCAAAATTCTCTCCTAAGTCTTTAGAAAAATCTAATATAGATCTTTTCCAAGGAGTATTTTCTATACCAAAAACTTTTAAAAATGTATTAGAAATATTACTTAAAACATTAATTATTTCATTAACTCTAAATTTAAAACCTTCAATAAAACTTTTTATAAATACGCCTGCGGTACTTAAAGCTCTTGAAAGATTTGTTACAAAATCAAGTAATCCATGTTCTCTAAGTAAATTAGCAGTAGAACTACTAATAATACCAATACCTTTTTTATAGTTATCAGCACTATTTAAAAAAGAACTTACTAATTCATAAGTACCTTTAAAAACTGCTCCAAATACTTTTATTTTATCTACAAAAGAAGTAGCTTTTTTACCTACTCCTAAGAATAGTAAACCTAGCCCTGTTAATAAACCTAATACTAAAGGAATACCTGCAGAAAAAGAACCTAAAGCAAATAAAGTTAATCTAAAAGTACCAACAACAGCAGCTGTGGCAGCGATAGCTGCAGTAGCACCTGCAAATACTTTTATTAAATGCATTATTTCTTTATTATGTGTTCTTATTTCTTCTATAAAACCTCTAAACTTCCAAAACAAATCTGTAACAGAATCAAACATAGGTCCGAAAGCTTGTAGTAAAACTAAGGAAGCTTGCTCTTTCATGAAATTAAAAGACTGTCCTAAATCAGACATAATATCTGAATAATCTCTAGTACCTTTTAAAGAATCTTGAGTAGCTTTTTTAAGTAATCTCTGCATTAAGGCTTGACGTTCAGTAAGGTTAATTACTTTACCCATTACTCCACCATAACGACTCATAAGAGACTCAGAAAGAACTAAAGAGGAATCAGTACTTCTAATAAGATTCAAAAATTCTAAGTGTTGTAGAGAACCTTCTTTCATGAATTTAGTTACTGCTTTAATACCTTCTCCAGAATCCATTCCAGCAAGCTTAGCAGCCGTACCAGCCCTAGCAACAATGGTTGCCATGGAGTTCATGTCTGTTTCTACTCCGAGGGCTGAGTGGGCAATTCCAGCTCTCATAGCTTCCATTAAGTCTATGGAGTTGTCAGTAGTATTTCTTATGGCTTGAAAAAATGCTGCTTGTGGTCCAAAAGCTTTCTCAAAGTTTTGAGTAACTCTGTCCATCTTAGAAGCTTCGTTTAAAGAATCTCCTAAATGAGAACCTAATTTAGTAAAGATACCTATAAAAGCAGTAGTAGCAAATAAACTTCTATTAAATTCTAATATATTTTTATTAGATGCTTTAGAAGAATCTGCTATCTTTTTAATACCTGCTGCAGCACTATTAGAACTATTACCTACTTTATTAGAAGCTTTTGAAAGTTTATTCAAACCATTAGTAGCGTCTCTGAGTAGTTTTACATTTTGTTCTAATTTACTAAGATCTTTAGATAAAGCAGTAGCTCCATTTCCTTTTAAAGAATTATCTAAAGACGTGAAGCTTTGAGAAGCTCTTGAAGCTGCTTTACTAGCTCCATCCAAATGTTTAGTAATATTCTTTAAAGGAGCGGAAGCTGCATCCGTAACTTTAACTGCAATATCTAAAGTCTTAGCCATTTTTAATCCTTAGTGTCTTCTATAACTTGCTTTAATTGTTTTCTCATCGCCCATGACATGTTATCTATTTCACTTGGTTGCCAACGGTGATGACTCCCAAAAAATAAGTAATCTTCCATGACACTTATTCTATGGGTAGTATAATTTAAGTTGGAGTATCCCTCGAAGGGTCGAAAAAAGACGGGTGGAATACATTTAACTTAGTATTAAAATCTTTAGAACAATGTTTACATGTATGTTCTACTTCTGAATCAATAGTACCTTCTAATTTCATTTTTTCCGTACTCTCTTGAAGACATTTAATGTCTTTAACTGATAGTTCTCCAATATCTTTTTCTGTAATATTAGAATTATCACCAATACGTTTTACTACTAAAGAAGCAATACTTGTAAATAGTGTTTTACCTGTACCTTTAGTTACTTTAAGAATTTCAAAGAAATCATTAAGATATAGAGGTTTCATTTCAGCTTCTTTTTGAGCTTTAGGTAACATTACTACTTTAGGTGTCAATATTTCTTCTAATGAAATATGTTCCATTTCTAACTTAGAGAGATCTACTTTAATATCTTTGTTTAGTTTTTCACAATGAGTGCAATTAGCATCGAAGTAATAACTTCCACCATAAGTATTTTCTCTGATTTTAATTAGAATAGTTTCAATATCAGAAGCTGTTAGTTTCCAAGGTAATTCTTTTTTATCACCTTTCCACTTAAGTCCTTGTGGAGTTTGTACAGACAGAACTAATTCAGAGATTAGTTTTTCAATATGACCAATATTATTGTCAATAAGTTCTTTATCTGCTAGATAGTTTTGGTGTTTACCTAACAGTTCTCCAATTTCTACGTGTGTGAAATGATCAGAACCGTCAATAAGACCATTTGGAAGTTGTACTAACATTTCATTCTCCTCTAGATATTTTAGTTAAATCTGCTTGCAGTAGCACTTGCTAAGGCTCCTGCTAAACCTGAATATTGAACATCAAAAGCTTCATATGCTAAAGTAATAGTTTCTATTGAAAATCCTTCATCATCTTCAGCATTAAAATCAGAAGCAGGTTTATAAGCAATTGGATAAGCATCATATAATGTATAAGTAACTATTGTTTGACCTACTCTATTAACATGACTAATAGTAACTTTTCTTCTGTATTGTTTTCCTGGACTTTGGGTTTGAACATGTTGTCCACCTACACCTAATGAGTTTAAAGCTTCATTAACTATTGGAGGAGTAGGAAGTAATGATGAAATACCTTCCGCACTACTACCTATGTTATTTGTTACTAAATCGTAAAAACCTGTAGCCCATTTATTAAAGGATGTGTCATTTGTTACTCCTCTATTTAAGGTTACAGGCGCATAGTTTATTTCATCTACTATGTTTCTTGGGTGGAGGTGTGCTCCTCCTTCTCTATATGAGTGTGTATTAATCTCAAAAGAAGGTACCTGACAAGTAGAAAACCCTAGTTTTGTAAAACCATCTATCCGTACTTGCCAAAGAAACTTAGATAGAGGATCTTGTAATTCAGAGCGTGCGATAATACATCTCCTTTTAGAAAGGTAAAAAAGAACCCTTAGTTAATGAGTCAAATATTGCGCTGGTTAGAGCTGCTTTAGCTGCTGCTACGGTTTCTTTTTGTAAAGTTGTTATAGAATCTTCATTTAGTTCTACAAATGATTCATATGTTAAAACTAACTCTTCAATAGCTTTTCCATCTTCTTGAGCAGTTAGTTGTTCTGATCCTTGGTAAGAAATAGGAAATGCGTTAAAAACAAACCATGCTTTTAACACATCACCATTTCGATCGAGGAGAGTAATAACAAAATCCTTTCTATAATCTACACTATAGACAGGAGTAATGTTTTGAGTACCAAGTAATCTATTTCCTGATCCTAAAGAATTAGAATCATCATTAACAAGTTTATACCAGTTATATAGATCTCTTGATTCTGTTTTACCTTTTTTAAGGGTAATAGGCTCGTAACTCGCTAATCCAGGAGCTTTAGTTCTTCTGATGGGATCAATATTTTCTCTGTATACTCTTTCAGTAATATTTACTTTAGGAGTAGATACTTCATTAAAACCTGAAGTAAAATATTGTACATTTTCATCAGAAGTGTTATCAATTTTAGTTTTAAAATTAAAGAAAATAACTTTAAATCTAAACTTGTCATAAGCATCTTGTTTTGAGCTACGAGCCATATTTAACTACCTTTTAGGTTGAAGGAGTAAGTATGGAAGTTTCTAGATTACTAGGAAGTACTTCCATAAAATCTTCATAAGCAAGAGTTAGACTTTCTAGAGATTTTTCTCCGTCTTCTCCAGCATTAAGATCTGAACCAGGAGTAAAATTTACAGGGAAAGCATTGAAAAGTTTCCATGCTTTACCAATCGCTCCTGTACGAGTGTACATCCAAATCCATACATCTTTTCTATAAGCATCGCTGCCTGTGGCTAATTTTACTTTATCTAAATTATAACCCAAAGCTGAAGACGTATCATTAGAAGAGTGTACAAGTTGTGTCCAAGCATACATTTCTTTGAAAGCTGTTTCGCTAGCCAAAATACCTCTACTTAGAACAATATCTTCCATAGTAGAAAGTCCTGCGCTAACAGAAGAAACATCAGGATCATTACCTTCTCGGTACATAATCTTGTTAGTGGTTCTTTTTGGAAGCTGCATGTCATGAAAACCTGCTTTTCCTAGCTCTGAAAGAGTGATTATTGTAGTTGTAGTTCCTCCTGCTACTTGCGTAGTTGTTGAAGGAATAGATCCCCAAGCCATTCCAAAACGGAATTTTTCAAGAATATCATTTGTTGAAGAACGAGCCATTTATTTTTCTCCTAAGAATTTATATTAAGCTGTGGGAATGGGATACTCTAAATCCACACTAATAAAGCGAACTGCTTTGTTAGGACGGATCTGGACTCTAACTTTCAACAGTCCTTTATCCAAGTCGTCTTGAGTTGGAGTAACACTAATTACTTTAAACTGTTGAGTCTCAGGCAACCCAGCAGGAAACAAATGAATATTAGTTCTTAGAAAAGAAGCAATAGCATTTTGAACCTGAAGTTGAGTTGTAGGAGAATAGTTTTCCCAAATAAAAGAACGTAGTCCTGGTTCCAAAGAAGCTTTAATGAACTGGATAGTTCTCATTACTTGAATGAGTTGTTCATCAGCTGTGTAAACAGGAGAAGTACCTGAATCCGCAGTATAACCACCAAAAATTACATTACCTGCTCCTGGGAAGGAAGTAATACGATTAATGAAGTTAAGGCGAAGAGGCTCACCATCTTTACGTTCTGACAAAGCTAAC
>Ga0307378_10010183_pt1 | contig 12236 bp, 9 predicted proteins | sample UN1MG_FD_202238 | JGI IMG/M metagenome (GOLD analysis project Ga0307378, IMG submission 202238) | Soil microbial communities from Risofladan, Vaasa, Finland - UN-1 | ecosystem: Environmental > Terrestrial > Soil > Coastal area > Acid sulfate soil | place: Finland: Risofladan, Vaasa | collected...
CATAGTACGAAATTTATAAAATTTAAATTTTCTTCCATTTAAACTCACTCTTTCTTGTGTGAATAATACAGGGCCTAAAGATGTCAACTTTATTATAACCGTCACAATCAAAAAAAGAGGACTTAATAAAATTATAGCCAATCCTGATATAACAATATCCATTGCTCTTTTTGCAAAAAGCTGCCATTCTTTGGCAACTGTGGTTTCAAATGTCACTAGAGGAATATCTCCAAGTTCTGCCTGGTGTGATTTTGCTATCTTCAAATCAAATAAATCCACTGCTATTGTTGCCTTAACGCCCTCTATTTCGCATGCATTAATGGCATTTTCCATATAGTTCAGTCTTGATCTAGGAACTACAAATACAACTTCATCTATTGCATATGTATGGATAATCTGAGGAAGATTTTTAAGGATACCAATGACTCCAACATTACCCACTTTATCAACCTCTTGATAAGGTTCATCATCAATGGTACCCAATATCTTTAATCCCCACACTGGATGGCTTTGTATTTTCTTGATAAAATTGGCAGCTCGTCTGCCTGTTCCGACAATAAGAAGTCTTCTGTAATTATAACCTTGCTTGCGCACATAGTGCATAATGAAAAAAATTGCCATTTTTTCTAACAGTATAAAAGTTAAACTTACTACTACAAAAATTACAAAAAACGCTCTGCTTACAAATGTGAGTTTGAATAAGAAGATAAAGGCGCATAGATTGGTACATACCATTTAGATAAAGCATAAAGCACCAGACTAAAACAGCAAAAAAGAGAACGACTAAATAATCGCTTATTGATGCAGTAGCCCTTGAGATGACTTGAGTAGAAGGAATGATATCTAATTTATAAAATGTATAAAAGTTCTGCCTTAAGAAATGTGCTAGAAAAAAAGCAAGCATCAAGATAAATGTATCTAGCAATATTGTAGCTTTTCTTACAACAGATTCTTTCTCTTTTAACATCGTATTACTCCTTATGCTGATAGTGTTCTTTTATCAAGATTTCTAGTAAATTCCATTAATAAAAATACTATAAGCATATGAATTGATGGATGAATTAAGCTTTCTTTTTTTCACATATAAATGCGATAGAAAGAAAATCAAAATAAGATAGGATTCCAATAAAAATAATAAATGATACAGAAGTGGCTAAGATCCATAGACTACACTCTGATACACTTCAAGTGTTTTCTCGGCTATTCTTTCCCAATTATATCTTTCGAATATTACGTTTAACTGCTTTCTTCTTTCTTCATCTGTTAAATGCTTATCTACAAATTCTTTAATCTTTTTCGAAAGTTCCCATACATTTCCCACCTTAAAAAATCTCTCTCTTGGTAATTCTACATTCCTATTAGCAGAAATGTCGCTCGCAATACAGGAAAGTCCATAGCTCATCGCTTCAAGTAAAACTATTGGTAATCCTTCGTAATAAGAAGGCAGAATAAAAAGTCTTGCATGGCTGTATAACTCCTGCAACGGCTTTCCTGTTAAAAATCCTGTTAATATAATATTTTTGTTTTTACTTGCTTTTTTTTCTAAATTCAAACTATATCTATCCGGATGGTCAGCTCTTCCAACTATAACCAGTTTATAGTTTGTAATTGGGAATTGATTGAAGGCTTCAATTAAATCATGAAACCCTTTTTCCGGGACAAATCGCCCTACTGTCAAAATAAATTTTCCTTCTTCTAAACCATACTTTCTTATTATGCTGTCATCCCTAAGTTTCTTTGTAATGTTTATTCCATTAGGAATAACAATTGCTGTTTTATGGTATTTTCTCCAAATCTCTGTAGCTATAGTATCTGAGATGCCAATAATCTTGTCAGCAAAAGTGACTCCAAGATACTCTCCAAATTTTAGAATTTGCCTTGAGAATTTCCCCCACTTCAAATGTTTGTAGTTAGATCCATGAGTTGTTAAGACAACTTTCATTCCTAATATTTTAGCAAGAGGTGTTAGAAGTGCAGGACCTATGGCTTGAATATGTAAAATATCAGGTTTATGCCTAAGTGATGCACAAACACCAATGAGTGTATGCAGAAAAGCTTCTAATGATTTATGTTTCAAGGTAGGGAGTGCTATCAGTTTCACTCCCTGGTATTCTTTAATATTATGTTTGATATAGGGCTTCCTAGTAAAAACAATAACCTCACATCCAAGCTTGACTAAATTTGTGCTTAATCCCTCACAGTGTTTCTCAACGCCCCCTTGTATATTAGGAAATCCTCGTGTTCCAAGAATTATTATTTTCATTTTTCTTTATATATTCAATGGAAGATTTATTAATAATCTAATTTTATTTTTGGCCACCCATGAGATCAGGTTCCACGGTTTACGTACCATATCATGCCGCTCTGTTACAATGAAGCAACAGTCTTTCTCACATGACTTAACTTTATTCATTGCAGTTTCGGCTTCCTTTGAATTGAAAATATTTTCGTATGAATCATTTTTTATATTCCCCATAATCCACTCTTCATCTGATCCATTACAAGGGGATATATCTCCCCATGGGTTAATAAAAAAGAAATCTCTTCCAGCTCCGCAGGGAGGGCGATATTTGGACTCTTCTCCGGCAAATCTTTTGATTATGCTTTTGTTAAAATATGCCCTTCCATAGTCCTTCAATTTATTTTTTAAGCCGCGTCTATTAGATTGAAGTAATAATTTTATAAACTCAGTCTCAAACTTAACGGCTTTTTCTTTATCTTTAATGACATTGTCAACCTTATGAAAATACCAGGAATTGTGCATGACCGAATTTCCGAGTTCAACTCCGAGATAAACACATAATTCATATATGTTTAATAAATCTTCAATATTTTTATCAGAGATAACAATTGAAAAACCAATATTCCTGCACTTTGTTTTTTTTAGCTCCAATATTGTACGAAGGGCATGATCAAACCCATTTTTAGTGCCCCTTAATTCATCATTAAGTGAAGGTAAACCCTCGATACTAACTCGAATCAATATATTTGGATATTTCTCTGCAAGAGATACTATTTTTTCTGTATAATATCCGTTCGTGCTTAATTCTAAAAGAGACGCTTTTGGATAAAGCAATTTAAAAATATCATCGATATCATCCCTGATTGTTGGTTCGCCTCCTGTTATATTGATCCTTAAGCCGTCAGGTAATTTTTCATAATATTTTGGGTCCAATTCTTCTGTTGGTTTGGTTGGATATTTCCAGATTTCACACATCTGGCATTTGGCATTGCATCTGAATGTAATAATAAGGCTTGCTTGGACTACATTCTTCATTTTAATTTCCTTTCATACTAGAATATTCAATGAAATAACCAATGTTGAATCATGAATCAATCTGTTTGGAAGAGGATGCTTTCTAAATTATCACCATCACTGATAATATTCTATTTATGGCTGAGAAGTTTTTTAAACATTTTTTGATTTGAGCCTGAGAATAATATGATTAGTTAAAAGCATGAGATGCATTAATAAAATATTCCATTTTGATTCATTTTTTCTTAATTTTATTAATATAAAGACTATAGAATTTTTTGTTCATCAGTTTATGTCTCTGCTCTCTTCTGTAAAATTTCTCAATTTCCTTGGATACAACTTTTTTCTGTTTTGTAAGCATGGCTTTAAAATATCCCCAAAAATATGCGATTGAAGCAATTAAATATGGTTTTTCAAATGTTCTATATATACAACGCAAAATAACATAGAGGGGGTCGCCCCCAATTATATAGCCAATAGATCCATGCCTTATATTACCCTTTAGGACTCCCATTTTTGAACCAAGTCGTCTATAATGAATGATTTTTTTCTCTTTAAAACTGCGTGTGACCCATCCTTTCATTCTTGCGGTAATTTCATCTACAGTGTCCCATCCCAAACTTTTTATAAACCCTCCAATGTCTTCGAAAACTTCTCTTTTATAAGTACTAAGGAGTCCTTTTACATGATCTTCCGGAGTGTCTTCCCAATATAATCCTCTCTTTTCCGGCACATAAGATTGCCCGCTTGCCATCCCTAATCGGGGTATTTCTTGGAATTTTTGGAATATAAATTCAAAATAGTCGTTTTCAAAGGAAAGATCTCCGTCCAATTTAACAACAAATTCATAGTCACACTTTACCTCTTTCAGTCCTGTATAAAAGGAGACTACTACTCCCGCACCCAATTCATAATATCCTCTGTCTTTCTTATTAATCAATTTGATCCAATTATATTTATTTGTGTAAGTCGAAATGATTTCAACTGTTCTATCAGTAGATCCGTCGTTAACAATGATCCATTCTGATGGTTTAATAGTTTGATGTATAACTGAACTTATTGTTTTTTCTATATATTGCTCTTCGTTTCTTATAGGGGAAATGATTATATAGTTAACCATATTAAAGGCTCCAAAAGAAAAGATATTTGTATATTGCCAGCTTCAGTTTATTAGCTTAAGTATGTCTCGTAATCGTGACTCCCAAGTATTTCTGTTTGCATAATTTGTTAAACAACTATGATCTGGATGAATAACCATATCACTGTGAATCAGTTCTAAAAACTCTGAAGAATTTTTTGCTAATAAACAAGGGCTTTTTAATAGTTCAAGCTCTTCCCAAGATACGCTGACAACTTGTTTGCCAAGACTGAAGAATTCATACAGTTTAATTGGATTTACACATCTGACCAATTTGGTAGATTTAAATGGTATTATTCCAAAATCAGCTTGATACATATAATCAGGTACATCTTTATACTCCTTGGGGCCGAGATAAGAAATATTTGATTTCTTTATCGCTTTCATCTTATTGGTTCTGTCTGGTCCGATTATGAAAAAATTAATATCTTTAGAGTTATCAGCTAAATAAAGCAATAATTCTTCGTCGAACCACTCTCCTATGGCTCCGACATAGAGTGCTATTTTTCCCTTAATATCTAAATATTCATCGGGCTTGTGATATTTATCTTTAATGAAATTTGACAGATCAACGCCATTCGGACAGTAAAGAAAATTTACATTTTTATATTTTTCTTTTAATTCATTGATTAATACTTTTGAGGTTACGATAACTGTATCAACGGAATGAATAGCATCTTCGTGAGCCTTTATTATCACTTCCCTGTTTTTTGAAAATTCTTCAATTGCATCAGGGATTCTGTATATAGATTTTTTAAAATTAATTATGTTTTTCCAGAATATTTGAGATGGGCTGTCAATCCAAAGGACGTCGACATCTTTAAAGCTATTTTTTTTTATCATTTTGTTGATTTGAGGAAAAGTAAATTTATAATAATTATAAAGGAGCCATTTTCTATCAAATATCGTGAAGTTATGATGTGGTAAAAATGTAAGAAAGGCATGGCTTTTTAGATTTTCATTTATATTTTCTCCACCTCTAAGATAGTTTGAAAATCGCATCCTTATATCAGTCCGGTTCTTACCAAACAATAGATTGAATGGGGACAAGAAATTTGAGGAATATATTACCTTCCAATTATTTTTTGATAATAGTTTTGCATACTGCTGGCCCCCTACTCGTACAAACCCAGAGAAGAAATGAGGGGCGGCAAATAATATCTTTTTCATATTTATTACCCTATGATTGTATTTTTAAGGTGAAGTCTTCTATATCGACTTACAACAACACCTAGAATTGGGAAAAACAGTTTATTTATCTCATGAAAATAACCGCTTTCTTGGCTTAGCCAGGGCATTAGGAAACAAACGAATACGCAAATAAATGCAATTGAAAAGTTTTTATCCAACATATGTTCAGATTTTTTATAATATTTATATGCAAGTTGGAGAATGAGAAAAATAATTATCATAATCACCAAAAATCCTATTATCCCGGTTTCAGTCAGGAAAGACAAATAAGTATTGTGTGTATAAGGAGGAAAATTTTTATGTTTAGTAATATAATAAAAGTTCTCAAACCCAATACCAAAAAAGGGATTCTTCTTAAAAAGAAATAAGGCATAATCGTATATCATAAAACGGCTTTCAATTGTGCCTATATTTGCTATTCGTTCTTGAAATACGTATGAAGATATAATGTTAGATATAAGGGGCATAATTATTAGTAGTATTAGAGATAGAATTAAAATTAATATTATTTTTCTTTTTTTCCTTAAAAAACCCCAGAGCAAAAGAGCAATCATTGTCTGAAGCCAAACAGCTCGTAGAAAAGTTAAGATAATGGCGAAGAAAATCAGACAAAGAATTGAGCCATAGAGAATTATTTTTGACATTGATCTTTTGTTTTTTATATGTTCTACTCTGAATTTATATAAAACAATGAAAAAACAAATGCTTAAATTGATAGCAAAAGCGACATCATTTATATAGGGACCGTTCGCTCTTAACCAACCTGAACGAATGGGAAGACCGACTTTGGTTGGAAGCAAGTCAATTTTTGTAAAGTATTCGAAAATTCCCATTGAAGACAAGTAAACAGATATAAATAAAAAAGCATTCACAAAATTATAAAAATATTTATCATCTTTAATGAGATTTTTTGCGATTAAATAAATAAAAAATGGATAAAGAAATCCATCAGTGAGTACTCTTGCTCCCTGGAGTTTATTTTCAGATTTAGAAATGACTGATATTAAAATTATTATTAAAAGTATAATAAAAAGAACTTCAAATTTATTTACAGGTAGAAGTGGTTTTATTTTTAGGATAGATTGAATCAGTATGAATAAAAATAAGCCTCCGATAATTATTCTGTCAAATGTCAGAAGAGGGTGTTTTCCAAGCTTGAATAAAGAGAAAGAATCTGAGATAAGTATAGGGGAAAACGTTAACCATATTAAAAATATTACTTCAGCTTTCTTAATAATAATTCCTAAAAAAATTGCAATGCATAAGCCTAAAGCAAGGAGAAAAGATCCAAAAAAAGAGGCAATGAGTAGAAGTATACAAAAAATGAGCAAACTTAATATTTCATTTCTGCTCTTAATAGTCCAAATCTGCGAAATTTCAAACATTTTTGTTATTTCTAGAATTGCAATTCTGTCTTTTTTAATTGAGGATTTTTAATTGGAAAAAAATTAAGATATATCAGAAAAGTATTACTTTTTGCGGCAGCTACTGCTATATCCAAGTAACCATCATTATTAATATCACCGAATTCAACCGAGTGACACCAACTCAGATATTTATTCGACTCATCGATGATATGCATATCCCAGTTTGAATTTAATGTCATACCTTTATTTTCAAACCAGATTATCATGTTCATTTTTTCGTCCGTAACTATGATATCCTGATCTCCATCATGATCAATGTCTCCAACATCAATTTCCCTGAAATTGTGTCCTGAGTTAATATCATAATTATTTACTCGATATTGTTTCCAATTTTTAAGATTATTGATTGGGAATGGATTCTCAATTATACAAACATCACCTTGGTGATTTGTCGTGATTATATCTAGATCATCGTCAAAATCAATATCTTCTATTTCAAAAACACTCACCCCATGGTGCTCTGGAAAGTGAGCTATAATATGATCCGTCCAGCTTTCCTGAAGTATTGGATTTTCTGAATATGTATATAAGTGTAACTTCCCCCCTGCAAGTGAATTATCTTCAGAAGCAAGTACATCACTACGGCCGTCTTTATCCAAATCTGCAATTCTTACATTAAAACATCTTACACATTCCTGAGATATCCATACTATAGGCCATTCATTGGGTAACCCTGTGTTTTTTAACCATCCCAGGCTGTTTTCAATTTTAGTTGCAAGAACAATATCTTGAAAACCGTCACCGTCTATATCTCCTGTTTCAACATGATAAGTTCTATGTGAGTTATTTTGGTAAGCTATATGTTTTTTCCATTCTGATGTTTTTGTGATGTCATTAGGGGCTTCATACCAAACCACGTCATATCTTTTCAAATCTCCAGCAACAATTAAATCAACTTTCCCATCATTATTCAGGTCTGCAATGGCTGTATAATGAGATCCCCCTGTAAATCCTCCCAAAATTTTCTCTTTGATCGTGGATTTAATATATTTAAAAAAAGGGGTTTTCGAAACACCTCCACCAACTGAATCATCAATTACATGTCTGAACCACTTTGACTGAGAATTTGAATTGTTATTCAGTTTGTAAATAATAAGTGTGTCCGAACGATATGAATTTGCTATGAGTTCTAATTGATGATCATTATCCAAGTCATAAGGGACTAAATTGTGTGCTCCATCTGTATAAGTATTATCAGCATCTATCAATTCAATTTTCCATTTTCCTTTCTGTTTATTAAAATCATCTGTGCCTTTATAAGAAAATTTATATCCCAATTTAATATTTTCTTTTTTAATATTTCTGTATGCTTTATGCAATTCATTGCCTAGATATAGAAAGCCTATTCCTAATACAATAAGATTTATTGTGATTATTATTTTTCTTTTTTTCATTGCAAATTGATCAACTAACCTGATTTTATAATGTCAAGACCAAATTTGAATCTTTTTTTAGGTGTATTTCCTTTAACATATTTGGCCCATTTTGTTTGAAGATAAGCCTCACAATGCGTATCATATTCATTCAAAGACTGATGAAGCCACTCCTGATTGTACTTTTGAATGTATTTGCCAATATTCTGTTTACACTCTGAGACCGTCTCATATGACCTGATATAAATCTCTTCATATTTCTATGTCCTCCAGAATCTCTCGATGAATATATTATCGATCACACGGCCTTTGACAGCCTCCAGGGCAACCTTTGCCTTAAAGCTTGCATCATGTTTCCTTCGAATGATAGCCATTTTACCATACCTCCTAGTATGTTTTCACAGGCCATCATGCACCTTAATCACCTGTCCAAATTTTGGGGAGTCCTTCATTTTGTCATACTTAGAAACAATTTTAATATAGACTTCAACTTAAAACCTTACGCTTTAATATATGAAATAATTGAAGCTCTTCTTGCGAAAATTCTTTCACAATAAGAAGTATTAGAAAATAAAAAGCAGATCCTATAAAGATTCTTAATACTAGATTTATTAGGATGGAATTAGTCAAACTATCCCCAATATAATATACGATTATTCCCATTATTATTGAGGCACAAGTAACCTTTATTAAAGATTTTAAAGGGAACTTCCAGACAAATAAGCGGCTAGAAAGTATAACCATTAAAAACAAAAGAAAGGCATAAGAAACTAAGGTTGTTACTGCAGCAGCAAAGTAACCATATCTAGGAATGAATATAAAATTAAGGAATAAATTTAATAAACCAGATGCTACTATTGCAAATGTTATATATCCTGTTTTTTCATAAAATATAAATCCTGCCTGAAATCTTTGTTGAAGACCTAAAAATAATATCCCCAACGTAACAAAAGGAATAATTTTATATCCTTCAAAATACTGTTCTCCTGTCATAATATTTAAGATTGGCTTACTTAAAACGCTTAATCCTATTATTGCAGGAACACAAGCTATCAAATAATATCGGGTTACTTTATTTAAAAACTCTGCACTTTTTTCTTTACCTTCCTTCTCCCAAATATGAATAGATATAGGGCCTGAAGCTAGCATAAATAAGGCAGTAAGAAGCATAATGCTTCTGCTAGCTATATCATAACTCGCAGAATATATTCCTACCTCTTGACTTCCTCGAAAAAACTCCAGTATATATCTATCAGATAAGTTCAATACCCAAGCAGCAAGATTTCCTATAACTAAAGGAAAACTATAATTTGCTAAATCCTTCACAAATGAAAGATTTAACTTAGAGTAAATGCTAGATATATTGCCTATCACTTTTCTCCATAAAAAAGGTATAACAAAAAATATACTCAAAATTATTCCCCAAAGTAAACTTTCGATACCCAATTTAAACAAAAATATTAGTGCTATCCCAAATCCAAAACCCATTATACTTTTCCAAATGGCAAACCCACTATACCAACCTACTTGCCTTTTTGACCTTAAGAAATGCTGAAGAACATTAAATATAGCTATAGCGATAAATACACAAATTCCAATAAGCATAAACAAATATAATTTTGAAGAGATATGGGTTTTAATGATGAAAATGAAAATAATAAAAGTAAAAGTTATAACTAACAAGGAAATAAATGTTAACTTAACTATGTTCCCGTAAAATAAATCTAATTTTTTATCCCTCTCATAAACCGGATAAAACCTTATTATTGACATAGGCAACCAACCAGCTAAAGTTGTTAACACCATAATCATAGCCATTGCCAAACTATAATTTCCATAATCTTTAGGGGAAAATATCCTAGTAATTACAGGGATGCTGATAAATCCTACAATTCCTGGCGCAATTTGAGCAGGCAAATATTTAACAGCATCCTTTAAGAAATCTTTAGTCATATTTTTTTATCTTCAAAATAATCAAGTCTAACTACATCTAAAACGAATAGAAAAAATATCGTTATACAAGTTCAATAAACCCTTGCCATCCAGGTGGTGGTTTAAAGTTGAGATATTTATCATTTGTTTTAAATATATCCTGGAACTCTGGATTGTTAGTAACAATCTTAATGTTTTCTACATCATCAACATAAAAATCAAAATTTTTGTTATTAATAAGATTTACAATCCATTTTAATTTTCTATAGTCAAATCCCATAAGTCGTGTGCTCACTATATCTGTTGCGAGTGGATTAAATCCAGCAATTACGACCCCTTCTTTTTTCTCATCAGGAATCAATGGGCCGTTATTCTCGCCTCCAATGATTCCATCAACTACCGAAAAAACCTTCCTTTGAGGCGAATTTTTAATAATCCCGTTTTTATCAACATATATTATGATTTTCATTAAATCTGAAACCATTCTCCATGCACTATCATTTCCATACCAATTTCCACAGTCAAAAACTAACTTATTCTCCGTAACTTTCCTTACAAATGGTTTAAAAAACCCTTTACAAAATTTATGCAAAGCTATATATATTGAATCTATCTTGGGGTTTTTCTTAGAAAGCAAAAAATCATAAAGAATTCTTTTAGTTTTAAGTGCCTTGGCTTCTCGGAAGGAGTGTATCTTTGATGGATATTGGTCACCACCATCTTCAGGGCTTCCAAGAGTGTAATGAATTAAATAATTTTTATTAGTATTAATACCAACTAACCCCTTACTATTTAAAGTTACCCCCACTTTCTTATGAACTTTTAGCTTAGGAACCGAAATTAAAACATCTGAACCCAGAATAGAATTAGACACCATATATTCCTGTATTTCTCTATGGTGATGTTTAATTGTTTCATCTCTATTATAATCTGCTCCATAAAAGTGTTGCCAATTCCTGACTTTATAGAACTCACTCTTTTTACTTAAGTTGACAATAATACTGCCAAGAGGATCACCTGGCAATTTTTTTCTTCGTTTTGATAAAAATTCAATATCCTTAGGTTTCTTATCAACCCAAAAATCCCTTAAGTCTAATATTTTTATTTCAAACTTTAATTTTTTCCAGTAAAAATCTTGTATAGAATTCAATTTTGTAATTCTAAGAAGCTCTTTAAAATTACAATCCATCTGAGGGGCATCGGCTATAATTATTTCCCCTTCACCGTTAATAGCTTTATAAACATAATCAACAACAGCTCTAAGAATGGAGGGATGTGTAATAATTGAATAAAGATTGCCTCTTTCATAATGAGAACTTTGAACAAAGTTTGGTTTTATAACTACTATATCTTCTGTTTTTATTATATCTCTCAAAGGATTCCATTTATAAGAACTAAAATTTTCTCTATCCAATCCTAAAAGAAAGAAACAGCTTCTTACTGCATCATACGCCGCATTTGGTTTGGAACTTATCTCATTTTTGAAACTATACTCAGGATAACATAAATGAGGATTAAACGGAGGGACATCTAAATAAAATGATTTATCTTTATAAATTGCCACATGTAAATTCTTAAAATATGATGATTTATTTAAGTCAGGAGTTTCCATTTTTTACTTTCAGCTTTTAATACAAAAAATTGTATTTTTCAATGTTGAATCGAAGACTATTATCAACTAAAAAAATGATTAAATTTTATTTCATTACCTGTGTCTATCTTATGCCTTTTCGAAGTAAATCTTTGGAAACATCGGAGATTATCCACTTGAATTTGCCAGATTTAGAAAGCTGGATAGAATCAATTATATCAGTTTCAATCTTTATATTTGAGCCTAATATTTTACGCAAGCCCTGACAAAGTTCTAATAATTCGCTTTGCAATAAGTCTGAAACATGATCATCCCAAGGAACAACATT
>Ga0307378_10010186_pt1 | contig 12230 bp, 7 predicted proteins | sample UN1MG_FD_202238 | JGI IMG/M metagenome (GOLD analysis project Ga0307378, IMG submission 202238) | Soil microbial communities from Risofladan, Vaasa, Finland - UN-1 | ecosystem: Environmental > Terrestrial > Soil > Coastal area > Acid sulfate soil | place: Finland: Risofladan, Vaasa | collected...
TGGAACCCCAGCGCATTCACCATGGAACCCCAGCGCACTACCCCTGGGGCCCGCGCGCACGTGCGCTCACGGTATCTGAAGGGGGTAGTACCCCTCACACGTGGCAAAACCACGGCGACGCCCGAAGTGACCGCGTCCAACAATGAGTGGCCGTAGGGTGCGCGAAACGCACCATTTGCTCTCGGCACATGCTTTCCCGTTTGTGTTCCACGCCCGTACGCCGAAGGCGTTAGACAACACAGCCCAGGGTCGCGAAGCGCACCCTGGGTTGGCGGGCAACGAGCCCCCCCCACCCCAACGGGGTTGTACCCGGGACAAGCGTCGATCGGCCGCTGTGCAACCTCTTCGGGGGTTGATGCGCGACGTCCGAACCGGGGACTCGCCGGGCGGACGGCACACGGCGTTCGACGAAAGTAGCAGCCCACACGCCGTGTGCCCTCAGCGGATGTCTTGCTGAGGCCGCACCAACGACGCGTGCAAGCGACGCTGCGGCGTAGCGCTCGCCGGGCGGACGGCACACGGCGTGTGCCTGCTACTCTGGCGGCTGCGTCCGGGCTTTCAACCGGCGGGGATGGTTCACCGGCTTGTCAATCGCCCCCCCAAGTGCTACACTGCCGCGCAAAGGTCGACCACGAGTCAGCACTGGCGATACGCCAGTCCAACCCGCCGGCTCTACTTGGTGCGTTCCGCCAGATGGTCATAGGCGTCGAGAACCGACGTTTCGACGGGAAACATCTCGCGAGCCGCATCCCTGCTCCGCTTGGTGCCGCTGAACGTGCTGAGGATATACTCCACGTCGTCGCGCCCGATGCCGTATAGAAGGAAGAAGGCCGCGTCGAGCTCTGCGGTGAGTGCTGCGCGCTCACTCGCGTTCCACTTGTGAACCGGAGGATCGAAGCCCGCGGCCTCGGCGAGCGGTCGCATGTCGTCGGCGGTGCACGTCAGCTTCAGCACGCGGTCGGAGATCCAGCGTTCCAGCGTGCGCCTCTTGTCCCACGGACAGCGGTCGCCGTAGCGATCGGGAGGGAACACCGGAAGCTGCTCCACGATGAAGAAGTTGAGGTGAACGCCGCCGACCTTCTGTCTCGCGACGAAATCGAGTGGGACACTATTGAGGTTCCCCAGCAGACAGCACGCTTGCCTCGCGCCAATGTCGTCACCCGGCAGAACGAGCGGTGCGGAATTGACGACCGCTGAATGGGGAATCATCGCGGCGATCATCGTGCGCTGGTTCGTCGAGCTGGTGACGTCCTTGTAGCAGAGATACGTTGGCCTGACGCGATCTCCGAGCACCTTCGCAACCTCAGCGTCTTCGACCCACCATCGAGGTTGCACGACGAATTCCGGGTTCTGGTGCGCGACCGGCGAAGTGGTATCCGTCTGTCCCTGTCGCATCCAATTGGCCGACTCCACGACGACGCCGGCCGCGCGATGGTCGAACGCTTGGACCATTTTCGCCTCGTAGAGAGGCAGAAACGTCTGCTTGCCTCGCTTCCAGCAGTTGCCGTGCTGCTTGGCCTTGAGCTTCAGCAGCTCTTCGCGCGTGCGGAACAGCTCGGCGTCGTTCGTCTGGTGGAACATCGTCACGAACTGCACCCCCCACGGGTTGCCGCCCTTCTTGCGCGATCGGTCGATGAGGATCGGGACGCGGCGGTAGATCGCCTTCGTCAACTCGGCGTCGCCGCGCGAGCGGAAGACGGGGCAAGTGCCCGTATTCGGATTCAGAAGAGCCATATCCTTGGTCGAGAGCGACACGTGCCGTTGCTCGTCCTTCAAGTCCTCCATGCGATGCGCAAAGAACACGAAGTCGACGGCGGGCGTCTTCAACTCTCGGCCGCCGAACAGCAGAACGCTGAACTTGAACCGCCCGTCCACGTCGGGGAAGATTCGCTTTCTGTTCTCGAAGTCGTAAAGCGCCGTCAGCGAATGGCCGTGAATCAATCGCGCGAAGAACTCGCTCGTCGTTTTGTCGGTCGCGATTCCCGACGGCACCAGGAGGCCCACGCGTCCATGGAGGGCGACGATCCGGTGTGCGAGCTCTGCAAACAGCGCGTACGTGTTGACGTCGCCCTTGGCCGTGAGCGGGAAGTCCCCGGAACTGCGGACGTGGGCCAAGGTCTGGTCGACCGCCTCCTTTGCCTGCTGGTACTGCGCATACAGTTCCGGGTTCGCCTTCTCCAGCGCTCGGATCATCTCGCGGCGCCGCGCCGCGCTGACCGCGCCGGCGATCTTGGGGGCCGAGAACGCGAAGAACTCCCTTTCCTGGAGCTTGAGCCGTTCCCAGGGAGGATTTCCCACGACGCAATCGAATCCCGGATTCTCCGCGCGGGAAAACGCGTCGGGGAAGCGGGCTTCCCAGTCCACCGCCTCTGCGTGTACCTCCGGATCGCTGACGAGGCTGTTGCCCAGAACGATGTTTCTCGACAAATCGGCGAGCGTCCTGTTGCGGCGCGCGGAGCGGAGCCACAAAGCGAGCTGGGTGATCTCGACCGCTTGGGGCGACACGTCGACGCCATAGAGGTTGTCCGCAAGGATCATCTCGGGGACCGCCTCTTCGAGCTTGTCCGCGGCGGGCCCTTCATGGAGCATCAGCTCGTCGACGATTTTCGTATACGACTCGTCGAGCACTTCATAGGCTTGAACGAGAAACGCGCCGCTGCCGCACGCCGGGTCGCAGATCTTGACCGTGCGCAGCGCCCGGAGGCAATCGCGCCAATAGCCGGCCAGGTGCGGCGACGGCTCGTCGGCGGTGGTCCGATCGGCCTCGAGGCCGTGGGCGACGCGGACTTCCTCGAGTCGCTCCTCGATCACCTTGGCAACCGTGTTGCGAACGATGAACCGAGTGAACTCGGGCGGCGTGTAGTAGATGCCGAAGCGTTTTCGCTCGGCCGACTTGCGCATGGCGGGAGACGGTGCGCCATTGGCCTCCAGGGCGAAGAGCCCCCCGACGCGCATCTTCTCCAGCTCCGCCACCGACTTCTCGAAGATATGGCCCAGGACGTCCACGTTGACCTCGTCGCGGAAGTCGTAGGCGCCGACGCTGCGAAACAAGTTGGTCCACTCATCGTCGAGCTGGAGGTCGTCCACTTCCGGATCGTGCGCGAACAGACCGCCGTCGTACCCAGTGGCCAGGCCGAAATCGGGATGTCCCTGGTCGATTGCGTGGAACAGATCGAGGAAGTTGCGCCACCGCGGATTCGTTACTTTGCTGAACGGCGGAAGCGTGCCGTACGCCTTGTCGATACACTGGGCGGGGAGCAAGTCGCGATCTTCGCAGAAAGCGATAAAGATGATTCGGTCGAGGATCTTCTGAGCCACGTGAATCGCGCGATCGCGGCTTTTGTTCTTCTCGTGACAAAGGTGTTCAATCAGCCTCATCCGCTCCTGGCTGTACAGATCGTAGAGTTGGTCGCCGACCTCGCGCTGGCGGTTCTCCGTCCGTTCCAAGAGGTCCAGCGCGCGGAGCGGGTAGCCCGGGAGCGGGCGCACCAGGCCCCCTCGCTCGAAGAGGCAATAGAACTGGCGGAACTTTCGAACGTCACGAAGCTGTTGAAGTCGGAATTCCTCGTAGGCAAGCGGGGTCTTGTCGCGATGATACAGCCGGAAAGTCACGAAGTTGCTGACAATCCCCCACGGGCACTGCGGCAGGGCATTGAGATAGTCCCAGCATTGCTGCACGGGGCTTCGCCCGTTGAACTTGTCCTTGTCGAGGTTGACGCGTTCGGCCTTCAGCTCAATGACCGCCAAAGGCGGCCCTTTGGACTCCTGCGTGAAATTGCCGAGCGCGCCGTCCGCGACTCCGACGCCGGCGACGGTGAAGTTCCGCTCGAGCTGGTAGTCAAGCGGGCTCTCGGTCGCCAGCGTGTATCCCAGCGCTTTGCCAAAAACCTCGCGCAGGAAGTCCGCATCCAGCGCCGTTTCCTTCCTCGCGAGGTGCCCCTTGGTTTCGAGGTCAGCCCACCGTTTGATGATCTCGTGCGCGTCGGCCTGCTGCTGGTCGCGAAGGAACACCTTCTCGGCTTCCTCGACCAGAAAGCGGCGGATGATCAGCCCCGAACGTCTGCGACTCTCCAGAGCGCTGAATAGAGTGGGGCCGTTGTCCTTCTTTCTGCGTTTTCCCATTTGGTCGGCATCCTATGGGCTGCCAAGAGTGTCCATTGCGGCTCAGCTTAACGCTCGGTACCCGTTCTGTCACGCCCGTAAGTTTGGGGGGTAACCACGTAAAGGCCCGTTCGCGATACACCCCCACCACCTGCTTTGAGACCTTCCCCATCCCCGAGCCCACAGACGAGCAGCGGGCTGCGATTGCCGAGGCGGCTCGGGAGCTGGACGCGCTGCGCACCAACTGGCTGAACCCGCCGGAGTGGACGCGGGAGGAGGTGTTGGAGTTTCCGGGGTCGGTGGACGGGCCGTGGACGCGTTACGTGCACGATCCGGACAAGCGGGGTATCGGCACCGTCCGCTACCCGCGCGTGGTGGCGCGGGACGAGGAGTGTGCGGGGGCACTCAAGAAGCGGACGCTGACGAACCTGTACAACGAGCGGCCCACCCGGCTCGACCTGGCGCACCGCAAGCTCGACGAGGCCGTTTTGGCCGCCTACGGCTGGGCCCCCGCCATCTCGGACGAGGCCCTCCTGGCCAAGCTCCTCGCCCTCAACCTCCGGCGCGCGCCCCACGGCGCGTAAAACGCACCACTCCGTAGGGTGCGTGAAACGCACCATCTTCGACTCAAGAGCAAATGGTGCTTCGACTCAAGAGGACCAGTAGGGCGCGTGAAACGCACCACCCTCGACCAACCCGTAGCACCACCTTGGCCTTCGCGATATCCATGCCCTCAAGAGCAAATGGTGCGTTTCACGCACCCTACTCGAAGTCCAGGCCGGCGAGCTTTGGCGGCCTTGTCTCGCCCCAATCCTTGTGGTAGTGGCCTATGGCCACGTAGTGGCGGAACGTGGAATGCTCCCAGTCCCACGGCCGTCGCACGTAGCCGTGCTTGACCGGGTTGTAGTGGACGTAGTCGAACCGGATTTCCAGGTCCGACTCGTCCTGGATCGTGTGCTCCCAGAACCGCCGTTGCCAGACGCCCCGCTCGCCTCGCTTCCTGCGCGACTCGCTCACGGGCAGCTCCGTGCCGCCGCCCGCCAACCATCGCTCCGTGAACCGGCTCTTAATCTCCTTCCATCGCCCCGAGTAGTCGGAGTCGCCGGGGGGCAACTGCCAGATCATGTGCAGGTGGTCGGGCAAGAGGCACGCGGCGATGGTCTCGAAGGGGAACTCGCCACGCACCTCGCGTTTCCCAGCAGTGCGCGAGCCGACGGATCCCAAAACAGCGGGCGCCGCCCATCGCACACCAAGGTGAAGAAAAACGTGCCCCCCGGCACGTACCAGCGGCGGTAGTCGGGCATGCCGCGGGTCTCCTCTACGGATGCAACCTGGATGGTGCGTTTCACGCACCCTACGCGTACTCTCACGGAGAGTGTAGCCGCCGCGCCGGCGCGGCTCAAGATGGACGTGTCACGTTGTCGAGGGAAATGGTGCGTTGCACGCACCCCACGCGTGCTGAAAGGGCGTAAAGAAGGATGGTGCGTTGCACGCACCCTACGCGTGCTGTACGGGTGTAAAGAAAGATGGTGCGTTGCACGCACCCTACGCGTGCTGTACGGGTGTAAAGAAAGATGGTGCGTTGCACTACGCGTGCTGTACGGGTGTAAAGAAAGATGGTGCGTTGCACGCACCCTACATGTACTCCGTCCGGGCGGCAGGTCGTTTGGGCGATTCGCTCTACCGACGCGCCCGGTTGCCGCGGCCTTTGTTGGACGCTTGGACGGGCTTTTTGGGCGTCTTTTGGAGGCCCGGTTCTCGGCCTAACGTGTTCGAGCATACCATGTTAGCGCCAAGCCGCAAGGCCCTTTCTGGCCGACACGCATCGCGTCCAGCTTACTTCGCCGGGTGGCCAACGACCGCGCGACGCCCGGGCACGCTCCGGGGAAGTTGTTCCGCCCAAAGCAGAACTTCCGTGCCAGCCGCGTAGGGTGCGTGAAACGCACCATATTTGCCCGGCGGGGGATGATGGTGCGTTTCACGCACCGTACGCCTCGCTGCTCACCTTCTGCGCCTGGCCCGTCTTGGCCGAGCGCCACGCGGCGTCGAGGGCGGCGATGGTCTTGGTGGCTTCGCGGGCGTCCTCGCAGGGCGTGCGGTCGTGGAGGATGCAGTCCGCGAAGTGGGCCATGTAGCGGCGCACCGCCAGGCCCTGGCCGTAGGCCCCTTCCAGGTCGGCCGGGTAGTCGATCACGGCCGGCCGGTTGCCGTCGAGCTTGTCGAAGACCACGCGGAGCTGGCTCGGCTGAAAGTCCTCGAACGTGGCGGTCGCCGTCGCCCGCGTGCCGTAGATCGTCAGGCCCATCATCGGCCAGCCGGGCTGGACCACGCCGTACGCCCCGAGCACCCGGCCGATCACGCCGCGGGCGAACCGGAGGTTGAGCGCGAAGTTGTCCTCGATCGGATAGTCCGAAAGGCCGCCGCGGCCGGCGTAGCAGTGGACCTCGTCCACGTCGCCCAGGAGCCACACCAGCGAGTCGACCGGGTGGCAGACGCCGCCGTACATGAAGTCCTGGGGGACGTCGATCCGCCAGGGCGTCAGGCCGAAGAAGTCCTTGATCTCGTGGACGTAGTGGGCCTCGGCCAGGACCGGCTCGCCCAGGTCGCCGTCGTCGTAGAGCTTCTTCAGCGCCAGGAAGGACGTGTACCAGCGGCACGTCTCGCCCACGAGCAGCTTCAGCCCGCGGGCCTCCGCTTCTCGGGTGATCTGGACGGCCTCGCTCAGCCGGGTGACCATCGGTTTGGTGACCAGCACGTGCTTGCCGGCTTCGAGCGCGGCCAGGCAGTGCTCGCCGTGCAGGTGATCGGGCGAGAAGACGGCGACGGCGTCGATCTCGTCGCGCCGGACGAGCTGGCGGTAGTCGGTGGTGAAGAAGGGGATGCCGTGCCCTCGGGCCGCCTCTTCCACCTTCGACGGCGTGGTGGCGCAGACGCCGCGGACCCGGAATCGGCTCGAAGCGTCGCGATTCAGATAGAAGAGGTCCCGGCCCATCCCCAGCCCGATCACGCCCAGGCCAATCTCGCTTCCCATGTCCGGCCTCCTATAGCGCACGCAGGGAGTAGAGCGGTGCCCGTATTGTGCAGCGGGGGGCCGGCGCGGGCAAGGTGGCGCGGGGCTCGCGTGCCGCAAGCCCGGCGGGCGGTTCTCACGGGATGCAGAAAAGGTAGACCAGGAGGACGACCACGCTCCCCACCACGGCCGCCAACAGCCCGCTGAAGCGGCGGCGCCGGTAGAAGACGAGCAGGGCCAGTCCGGTGATCGAGGCGACGGTCATGATCGCGGCCGAGGCGTCGATTACCCAGGACCAGGCGGGGCCCGTCACCCTGCCTCGATGAAGATCGTTGAGCACGGCGACGACGCCCGGACGCATCTCGGTCAGGTTGTACTCGCCGGTGGTCCGGTCGATGAATGCCGTGGCCGTGTATCCCGGCCCCTGGAAGCTGACGATGCACTGGAACGGGTCGACCACGAACTCGCCGACGGAGCCCCGGAGGCCGTGCCGGCTCCTGAGCGTCTCCGCGACCGCGAGCTTGTCGACCGCACGGGCGTCGTCGATCGCGGCAACCGGGCCGCCAAGACTCTCCATCTCCCCTAACGGCGGCGGGGCGCTCAACGCCTCGGGCGCCGGAAGGGCGCCGGAGTCGGCGAGCGGCGGCGGCGCCGCCATTTCCTCAAGCGGCGGCGGCGCGGCCGATTCATCGAGTGGTGCAGCGGCGCTCAGGTCATCCGACGGCGACGGCTCGGCGAAGCGCTCCGGGGGTCGAGGGGCCTCGCTTGCCCCGAGGTTCAGAAGCGCCGGGTCGATCCGGCCCTGCATCTCGCGGATCGCCCCTTCGCCCGAGTAGAACCAGTCGGCGTGGTTGAGCGTGAAGCCGGTGACGGCGAAGAACAGGAGGGCGAGGAAGCCGAGCAGGGAGACGTAGGTGTGGAGCCAGCGGACCAGGGCGCCCAGCCGGCGTGTCCACGTTTTCGGCTTCGAGTTTCCGTTGCTTGGTTCCGACATTTCACTCCCCGGCACCGTATGGACGCGGCGTTAATTCTCGGTTGATCGGTTCGTCGTGACCGCGATGAAGCGATCGGCCCCGCGGATGGCCCCGACAAGTCGGGCCACTACAAGCCGGGCAAATCGCGATTCGAGATCGAGCAAGGCACTCGATGGGATGCCGCGCGTCGTGCAGTCCGATCTAAGTGCCCGGCCCCTTCCTCTGCTCCTCCAACGACTTCTTCGGCCGGTACTCGATGGACGCCCGCGGAACCTCGTAGTTCCCCTTCGTCTCGAAGGCGAACGGCTCGCTGCCGATCTCGATCATCTGGCGGGTCAACTGGTAGCTGCCGTGCTCCCGGGACGCCTCGATGTTGACGATGTACTGCCCCGTGGGCACGTAGCTCCCGTCGTTGGCGCGGCCGTCCCAGACGATGCGGTACCGGCCGGGCGGTCTGCTGGCCCGGGAGACGGCGTAGACCATCCTCCGATCCCTGCCGTGCAGGTAGTACCATCGGCGGAGATAGGGCAGCCATTGGTAGTCACGGCCCCAGAGGGCAATCGTCCGAAGCGGCCTTCCCTTGGCGTCCTCCATCCAGACGGCCACGTAAGGCCGGGCGTAGCGCCATCCGCCGCCACTGCGGAGCTGCAACTCGACGACCACTTCATACTCGTGGCCCCAAGGGAACGGCTCAGCCGGCTCCGGCGGGGCCTCGGCCTGCTGACCGGCTGCGGCTTCCTGGGAGCCTTCCGCCGGCTCTTGGAACCGCACGAGCGTCGCGCTGGTGCCCGGCGCTTCTTGCCCGGGCTCCGCAAACCCGGCTTCGGCCAGCGCGAGAAGCTCGCCTTCCGGGATGACGAACTTGTCCCAGCCGGAGCTCTTCTGCACGGCGCCGTCCCGGGTGACGATGAGGCACTCGGTGCCTTCCAGGCGGTCCACCAGGGCAACGCCCTCGCTCGGCTCCAAGACGTTGAGGATCGTGGCCAGCGCGTCGGCCTTTGCGGCCTCCGGGGCAATCACGGTCGCACTGACGATCCGCTCTACCGGCTTGCCCGTGCGCGGGTCGATGATGTGCGAGTAGTGCGCCCCGTGGATCTCGAACCCTCGCTCGTAGTTGCCGCTGGTCGCCACGGCCCCGTTGCGGATCTCGACGCAGCAGAGCGGGGGAGCGTTTTCGGCGGGCGACCAGGGGTCGGCGATCCCGATGGCCTTTTCGGCGTCGCCATAGACGCACAGATCGCCGCCGATGTCCAGCAGGAGGCCCGTCACGCCGGGGGTATTGGCCAGCGCGGCCCGACAGGCTCGGTCGATGATGTACCCCTTGGCGAGGGCATTGAGGCTCAAGGGAAGGTCGGCTCGCCGCGTGATCGTCTCTCCGCTCGCGTCGATCTCCCAAAGCGACTGCCCGACGCGCCGAACGGCGTCGGCCAGCTCGGTTTCGGTGGGCAGCCGGTTCTGCTTGGCGCTTTGGCTCCAGAGTCGGCCAAAGACCTCCGCCGCCGGGTTGAAGGCACCGCCGGAGACCGCTTTCCAATGGTCGCACGCCCGGAGGACCTCCACAAGCTCACGGGAGGCCTTGCGGGGCGTCTTCTCACCGCTCAGCAACCGGCTGAACTCGCTGGCGTCGGAATAGGTGCTGAGAACGCGGGCGAGCCGCGCGATCTCCGCCAGAACGGCCGCTTCGGCCTCCCGGTCCGTCTCCAGCGAAGGCGAGTCGACGTGAAGCTCTAGGGACGTTCCCAGGACGTTTTCGTGATAGAAGCTGTGCCCCTGGCCGGTCGCCGGGAGGCCACCCAGGACCCCGATCGCCAAAGCAGCGCTCAAGAGCCAAGAGCACCGCCGACGATCGACGGGATCGCTTCGGCGGCGGGAAGGGCCGAGGACAACCTTCCCGGCGGCAGCAAACCAAGGCAAGCAGTTTCCCATGAGACAAATCCTTGCAAGCAGAGAGAGGGGATCGTACACCTGATTTCCGGTTCCATGGGCCCGCCGGAGCCGGGGCGGACAGGATTGAGGGAGGATAGACCTGGGCATGGCTCCGCATTTGGCTCCTTCGCCAATTACACAAATATATCGGCGCGGTCAACCACCGTCCAACCCGGATTCGGCGGTTTTCCTCACCCGGTACATTATCCATCCTTCCCAATCGGTCTATGTTGTTTCGCCGGATGCCCCAGTCAATGAGGATTGGGAATAAGGGGTCAGGACTCTTTTTTCAGCGAGAGACTCGCCCCTGCAAGCTTCAGTGGGAGAAAGAAGAGTCCTGCCCCCTTTTTCCACGGCCGCAATTTGCGTTCGCGTCGGGCTCACACTATGGTAGTGGATTGACGAGATTCGGCGTTGGGGAACCACCGATCCTGAACCTTGTGTTCCAGAGGAGCCGACCAGCGATGTACCGACCAGCCCAGCGTCTTTTGCCCAACGGCACGTGGCTTCTTGTGGCCGCAAGCGCGGCGTTCGTGCTCGCCGGGGCGCGAGCATCTGCCGAGGCTCGCAGCCCGGCCCGAAAGCCCAACATCATCTTCATCCTGGCCGACGATTTGGGCTACGGCGACCTCGGCTGCTACGGCCAGAAGCTGATCAAAACGCCCTGCCTCGACCGGATGGCCGCCGAGGGCACGCGGTTCACCGACTTCTACGCCGGGTCGACCGTCTGTGCCCCGTCGCGGTGCGTGCTGATGACCGGGCGGCACCTGGGGCATTGCACGGTGCGAGGCAACGCCCCTCGCGAGCACATGGAGTGGCAGTCCCTCGAGGGAGAAGACGTCACCGTGGCCGAGGTAATGGGTCGCGCCGGGTACGCCACGGCCCTGATCGGCAAGTGGGGCCTCGGGGAACCGGAGATGCCCGGGCAGCCGAACGAGCAAGGCTTCGACTACTTCTTCGGTTACATCAATCAGCATCACGCCCACAACTACTATCCCGAGTACCTTTGGCGCAACAAGGATCGTGTCAAGCTTCGCAACGTCCTGCGCAGAAACGGCCAGTGGTACGAGGAGATCGGCGCCGGCGTGTCCAGCAAGCAGGTCGACTACAGCCACGACCTGTTCGCCGCCGAGGCGCTCGAGTTCGTCGACGAGAACAAGGGCCGGCCGTTCTTCCTCTACCTCGCGCTGACGATTCCGCACGCGAACAACGAAGCGACCCGCCTGGTGGGGAACGGCCAGGAGGTTCCCGACTACGGCATCTACGCCGACAAGCCGTGGAGCGACAACGACAAGGGCCAGGCCGCGATGATCACGCGCATGGACGCCGACGTCGGCCGGCTGTTCGACCGCTTCAAGAAGCACGGCATCGACGACGAGACGGTCGTGATGTTCAGCTCCGATAACGGCCATCACAACGAGGGCGGGCATAACACGGACCTGTTCGACCCCAACGGCCCCTTGCGCGGCATGAAGCGCGACCTGTACGAGGGCGGCGTTCGCGTGCCCACGCTCGCCCGATGGCCGGGGCACGTGCCGGCGGGAACCGTGTCCGACCACGTCGGCTACTTCGGCGACCTGATGGCCACCGCGGCCGAACTGGCGGGGGTCGAGCCGCCGGAAGGTCTCGACAGCATCAGCTTCCTGCCCACGCTCCTCGGCCGGAGCGAAAAGCAGAAGGAGCACGACTATCTCTACTGGGAGTTCTACGAGCAGGGTTCGAAGCAGGCCGTGCGCATGGGCAAGTGGAAGGCCGTGCGCCGGCCCATGCTCACCGGCAAGATCGAGCTGTTCGACTTGAGCACCGACCTCGGCGAGGAGAACGACGTGGCCGCCCAGCATCCCGACCTGGTCGCCAAGATGGAAGCGATCATGGCCGAGGCCCACGTGCCGTCGCCGCGGTGGGAGGTGAAGCAGCCCAAGACAAAGACCCAGACGAAGCCCAAGACCAAGCCCAAGACGAAGCCCAAGACGAAGTAGAATCACGTTTCGGACCGAAACAGACTCCTCATCCACGAAGCCGCGACCGGTGGTCGCGCCCGCGAGAATTCGCCATACCAAACCGGCTATTGAGCGTTCAAACGGCATCCTGGCCCACCATCACGAAGGAGCACCCCATGAAGCGTTCGAGAGGAATCATCTGTGCCCTGTTGTTGTCTCTGTGCGTCGCGCTGGTTGCCGGCACGGCCCAGGCCGCGGAGCAGAAGCCCAAGTGGAAGC
>Ga0307378_10010187_pt1 | contig 12230 bp, 17 predicted proteins | sample UN1MG_FD_202238 | JGI IMG/M metagenome (GOLD analysis project Ga0307378, IMG submission 202238) | Soil microbial communities from Risofladan, Vaasa, Finland - UN-1 | ecosystem: Environmental > Terrestrial > Soil > Coastal area > Acid sulfate soil | place: Finland: Risofladan, Vaasa | collected...
CTCAAGGACAAGATCGCGGACATCCACGTCACCCTCGACTCCCACCGCAAGGTCGACATCAGCCATCCCATGTGGTGGAAGGACTCCTCGGGCAAGAGCCCCGATCCTTTCTCGGTCGTCACGGCGCAGGACCTCAAGGACGGCAAATGGAACACGGCTCAGCCCGGCATGTTCTCGCGTTCGCTCGAGTACTTGCAGACGCTCGAGAAGGCCGGCCGCTACCCGCACGTCATCTGGCCGTACCACTGCCTGATCGGTGACGAAGGGCACAACGTCGTGCCCGAGCTGTCGGCGGCCATCCACGACTGGGAGGACCGCTTCGCACAGGCCGACTTCATCACGAAGGGGAGCAACCCCTGGACCGAGCACTTCTCCGGCGTCAAGGCCGAGGTGCCCGATCCCGAGGACCCCTCCACGCAGGTCAACACGAGCTTCATCCAGACCCTCGAGGACGCCGACGTGATCCTCATGGCCGGGCAGGCCCTGAGCCACTGCCTCGCCAACACCGTGCGCGACATCGCGGCCGAGTTCTCGGACCCGAAGTACGTGCAGAAAATCTACCTGCTCAAGGACGCCACCGGGAACGTCCCCGGCTTCGATCAGTACGGCGAGGACTTCATCAAGGAACTCACCGCCAAGGGCATGAAGGTCACCACGACCAAGGACTTCCTCGCCGCCTAGCGCGAGAATAAAGGACAAATACAATGCCAGTTTTCACAGACAACATGGACAGCCACGCCATCGGTGGCTCCAACTACGGCTTCTCGGCCAAGCGCATCGATGACCTCGGCGCCACCGAGTACACCCTCGTGGGCATCGCCTGCGACGGCTCCAGCTCCGTCACGTACTTCCGCGACGAGATGGAGAAGTGCGTCAAGGAGATCGTCAAGGCGTGCCGCCACAGCCCGCGCTCCGACAACCTCCTGATGCGCATGACCCTGTTCAACAGTCGTCTCGCCGAGACTCACGGGTTCCGCCCGCTCTCGGAGTGCGACGTGGACAAGTACACCGGCTCTGTCCATACCGGAGGCAGCACTGCCCTGTACGACGCTGCCGTCAACATGATGGACTCCGTGAGCCAGTACGGCGCCGATCTCGTGAAGAACGACTTCGACGTGAACGGCATCGTCTTCGTGATCACGGACGGGGACGATAACGCCTCGGCCATGACCCCCGGAGAGGTTCGTAAGAGCCTGGAACGCGCCGTGCAAAGTGAGTCGCTTGAGTCGATCGTGACCATCTTGGTCGGGGTCAACGTGCAGGACCCAGGGCTCAGTCAACGCCTCAACGACTTTTCACAGTCGGCCGGGTTCACCCAGTACGTCGAACTCGGCAATGCGGACGCGAGCACTCTCGCCAAACTTGCGGACTTCGTGAGTCGGTCGATCAGCGCGCAGAGCCAAGCGCTCGGTACAGGCGGCCCGAGTCAGAGCCTGTCCTTCTGAGAGAGAGATGCCTCGAGTAGTCAAAAAAGAGCCACACCCTTCCGTGAAGAAAGAGATTGTCTGCGGAGGGTGTGGCGCCACCGTTGAATACGTCCCCAACGACGTGAAGCTGCTCTGGTCAGGCACGGACTACGGTGGAGGGGCGGATGGGGCCAAAGGCTTCACCTGCCCCAACCGCGGGTGCACGCACAAGATCATCACGGAGAGGTGGTAAGCCATGAGCACTCCCGCCAAGTTCGCTGTCGCTGTCATCGTCCTCCGCCGTAACAATGCGGTGGAGGGGGGATGGGAGTGCATCTTGGTCGCCCGCAAAGACGACCACACACGCTGGAGCCTCCCAGGCGGAAAAGTCGATCCTCCGCCCCCTCCGCCTGAACCCGGCACGATCTGTATTGGGGAAGGCAAGCCTCGCGGGGAGACCACGATCGAGGCCGCCTACCGGGAACTCCGCGAAGAGACGGGCCTCGACATCCCCCACGGCGAATACCTCGGGAACCTCAACCGGTTCATCCCGCAAGGAACCGTCCTCGACAGCGGGGGCTACTTCACCACCTTCTACCTACTCGACACGACGGGCATGGAACTGCCCGACACGTTCACGGTCGCAGAGCACGAGGCCCCTGTTGAATGGGGGCCACTCCACCGACTCACCTGTGGCCCCTACGGACCCGAAAACGCTGAGCGCCTCAGGAAGATGGGACTTCTCACATGAAATGGAACGCAGACGCTTTCTTCGCACAAGGGAAGACCCACCCTGTCTGTGAAGACTATGCCGTCGCTCGAGCGCCCAAGGACGGCAACGACGCGCTCACCTACGCCATCGTGTGTGACGGCTGCTCGTCGTCTCCGAGCACTGACGTAGGAGCGCGGCTGCTTGCCCACTCCGCCGCCCTCCACATGGGATGGCTGCACACCATTGAGCCCCGATTCGCGGACCGCGAGAAGATGATCATCGACGCGGCCGCCAATGCGGCCAACGAGATCGACGTGGACATGCGATGTTTGGACTCCACGCTCCTCGCCGCGTACCGCAGCATGGACGAGGACGGCAACAAGGGCGTCCGTGTCTCCCTCCGAGGAGACGGTGTCATCGTGGCCAGGAGCCGCACTCACGGGACTTGGTACATGTTCGTCATTGAGCACGAACACAACGCCCCACGCTATCTGAGCTACGACCTTCAATCAGACCGGCTAAGCGGCTACATGGCCAAGTTCGGAGACCGAGCGCGTGTACGCATCTACAACGAAGGCATCGGCTGGACCTCTGAAGAAGGCATTGAATTCAATGGCCATCACGACGACTGGTTTTTCCCGGCCTACGACCACGACCTTGTCATCGTCATGTCGGATGGCGTCATGGATTTTCAACGCCTTGTCAGGACCGGGACAAGCAAGATGCTCGACAGGGTTCCCACCGAGCTCGTGGTCGAGCAGCTCCTCAAAATCAAAGGCACCACGGGCGCCTTCCTTCAACGCCGGTGCCACAAGTTCATCTCCAAGTACTGTGCCCTCAACGAGTGGCAGCATTCCGATGACTTCTCGGCCGCAGCCATCTGGATGGGAGAGCCCGAACCGTGAAGGTCTACGTTAAGGGGCAACCCGAGGTCAGCCTCACCAAGAGCCACTTCGTCGCAGAAGGCGGCGAAGGCAAGGTCTTCGTACGCGGCACCACCGGCTACAAGGTCTTCCACGATCCCAAGAAGGCCATCCCGCTCGGGAAAATCCAAGACCTGTCCCGCATCAAGGACTACCGGGTTATCGCACCAGTGGATGCTCTCTACAACGGCAAGAAAGCGATCCACGTCGGTCACACTTTCAAATTCGTCCCCGATACCTGGACGCTCTGCCAGCTCTTTCCCCGAGCCTTCCGCGATCGTGAGGGCTTCGACCACAAGAAGGCACTCGAGCTCGTGCAGCAGATCCAAGCCGGCGTCCGGGCGGTCCACAAGGGTGGCATCCTGATCGTGGACCTGAACGAGATGAACTTCCTCGTCAGCAAGGATTTCACCACGCCGTACTTCATCGACGTGGACAGTTACCAGACCCCGCGTTACCCGGCGACGGCCATCATGCCGTCCGTCCGTGACCCTCAAGTGCAGGGTCTCGACTTCACGGAGAACAGCGATTGGTTCTCCTTCGCCGTGGTGAGCTTCCAACTTTTCGTCGGCATCCATCCCTTCAAAGGCAAGCACCCGAGCATCAAGGGGCTCGAAGAGCGCATGAAGGCCGGTGTCTCTGTCTTCGACAAGGACGTGAGGATGCCGAAGACTGCCTACGGGCTCGACGCCATCCCCTCGAGCTACCGCGACTGGTACGAGGACATGTTTGCTCGTGGTGGCCGTGGCGCACCTCCCGATGGGACCCATCACGTCATCGTCTTGCGACCCACCATTCGCAAGATCACTGGCACGGACAACTTCGAGATCACCGAAGTCGCGGAGTACGCCGAAGCCATCCGAGACCTGTTTGTGGGTGCGGGCCACACCGTGGCTTGGGACGGGGAACAGGTCCTCATAGACCGCCGGCATGCCGGCTATTGGCCTACCCCCATCGCCGTCGGGTTCACCCCGAAGCACGGGCACCCGATGGTGGCTCTGACTGCCAAGCACCTCGGCACCAGGTTGATGGATGCCACGACCAAGCAGATGCTCGATGGGTTCACCCTTCCCGAGGGCGAAACGATGTCTGCCAACGACACCATCTACGTCCGCAGCCGGGACAAGATCCTTGAGGTCACGTTTGCGGAGGCCGGCAACAAGGTGCTCGCGTCCACCAGGGTCGCAGCCAACGTGCTCGAGCACGCGTGCAAGCTCTACGAAGGCGTCGCCATCCAGAGCCTTCTCGGAGAGCCCCACGTCAGCATCTTCCCAAGGCAGGGCGTGTGCTACCAGCTCACCATCCCCGAGCTCAAGGGCCACAAGGTCGTTCAAGCCAAACACGAGGGCGGTGTCCTGATGGTCCTCGCGGCCGAGAAGGGCACGTACCACAGGTTCGTGTTCCGCTTCGACACGGACTACACGAGCTACGATCTGCGCAAGGTCGAGGACGTGTCTCCGACCGACCTGAACTTCGTGGTCCTCGACTCGGGCGTCTGCGCCTGCGTCAACGAGGACGAGGAGATGGAGTTGTTCTCCGTGAAGAAGGGCTCCAAGACCATCAAGACGATCAGTGACCCGGTGCTCGGAGGCGACATGCGCCTCGCCAAGGATGGGGGCACCGTCCTGTTCTACCGCGGCAACAAAGTCTACAAGATGAGGATGAAGTGATGACGAATCTCCAACAAGAACTCGATCGACTCACCAAGAGCCTCGGACGTTTGGCCGACGACCACCACATGAAGCTCGTACGCAAGTTCGCTGGTGCCGTCAAAGTGAACGACCACCTTATCTACGAGGTGCAGGAGGTCGAAGGGCCTGAGGATGACCGCAAGATCGTCAAGAGGACGCGTTGCGGCCGTGTCGTTGCGACCGGAGGCGAACAAGGCTCGGGCCCCCGCCCGGGTCAGAACTGGATCGCAGTTGAAGGGAGCGACCGCATCTTGAAGTACGGGGACAGCCGAGAGGACTACGTGATTGTGCTCGAGCAGGACCCGCAAGGCATCCCCGAAGGACGCCTGACTGCGGTGGAAGGGACTGGCTGATATGGGACGACGCATCGCAGTTTACGGAGGCTCCTTCAACCCCTTCTGTGATCACCACGCGGACATCGTCCGCTGGCTCGTGACGGAAGGGGATTTCAATGTCGTCATCGTGGTGCCCTCTGCCGCCCACGCGCTCAAGGACGACCTTCCCGAGTACTTGCACCGCTACAACATGGCGAAGCTCGGGGTGAATCACCTACGGTACAACGGGGTGCCGAGCCTCCCCTTTGAGTCCACGGTGATGGTGAGCCAGATTGAAATGCACATGCTGACGAAGCAGCCTGCTCCGATCCGCACCTACGAGCTTCTCCAAGAGCTGGCGCAGGGCTACTCCAAAGAGGACGAAATCAAGTTCGCCATCGGTCCCGACATCCCCGACGAGCTTCACAAGTGGGCTCGAGTCGAGGACATCGAGCGCGACTTCGGGTTCGCCCATCTCCCCGTCCAGTCGATGCGCGCCACCAAACTGCGCCAGATGATCCACGACGGCGTGGATGCCTGGAAGCACCACGTCCCCCTTCCCGTGCGTCGCTACATCGAGATGCACGGGCTCTATCGAGAATCCGAGGCCGCATGAGCAACTGTCGCTACTGTCGGGACTCCTACAAGATGCCCGTCGTCGATGACGGGTTCTGTTCCCAGCTCTGTCGCGCCAAGTCAGAACACGAGAACATGATGCGAGCCAAGGAACGCTTGAGCATCCACTTGTCCGAGCTTGACGATGGTGCCTACTCCGTGGAACTCAAAGCACGCAACACCGGCGAGTTCTCTGAGATGACCAAGATCTTCGACAGCTTCCCCTCTGCGGTGCGTGGAATTGCCACGCTCTGTACGAAGGTGGCTGACGACCTGGAGTCCGAAACATGAAGAAGAAGTTCAGTTACGCGTATCCCCTTCCGGCCAACACGGTCGACATGGTGATCTTCACTATCCGCCGTGACACCCTCAAACTGCTCCTGATCAAGCGACGCGATGACCCCTTCCAAGACCACTGGGCCATCCCAGGCGGCTTCGTCGAGGTCGGTGTCGGCCACGCCCCCGAGGGGGACCAAGGAGAGGACCTGGATGCAGCCGCAGAGCGCGAACTCCTCGAGGAGACAGGGTTGCGCCGTGATCGAGACGAAGTGTTCCTCGAGCAGCTCTACACGTTCGGAACACCAGGGCGTGACCCCCGGGGTCGTGTCATCACCATCGCTTACTACGCGCTGATCTCCCCCGAGGCGTACCACCGCGTCGAAGCTGGAGACGATGCCAAAGAAGCCGCATGGTTCGACGTGTCCGATGTCGTCGGAGAGACAGGCGGGGTCGAGCTCGCGTTCGATCACGGCAAGATCCTGCACACGGCCGTTGACAGGGTTCGGGGCAAGATCGACTACGACCCCCGACTTGTGCGGGCGCTACTCCCTGAGGAGTTCACCGCTAAAGAATTCCGACGTGTCCACGAGATCGTCAAGGGCATCACCTACGACAAATCGAACTTCTCCAAGAGGTTCCGACGGATGGTCGAGGATGGTCGTTTCGTCGAACTCGATGAGACGAAAGAACACCGTGGCGCCGGCCGACCCGCACGCCTCTACAAGTTCTCCGAGTGAAACGACCATGAACACACTTGCGCTGTCACTTCTGCTTTCCTTCGCCCCTCCCGAAGCCCCTGTCGCTCCTGAGCCGGTCTCCACGGAGAGCGAGCCGAAGTTCTTCGTCAACCTGACTCCGGGGGTGCTCGAGTCCTTCTCGCCCGCGACCGGGGATCACTACGGGCTCTACCTCATGCTCAGTTCGGACTTCTTGGTCCCCGTAGGCAAACGAGGGACGACGCTGATCTTCTCTCCGGGGTTCGAGGTGGGCGAGCTCGGCAGCGATGGGCTCCAGTGGGGACCCGTTGCGGGCTTCATCGTTGACCAAGTGATCGCAGAACGACCCAAGGTCACCGTCGCCATCGAACCTCAAATCGGCTACCTCCTCAACGCGGTTAGCTTGTTCGACCAACGAGGTGTGGACAGCGTCTCTCACTACCTCTACACAGGGGTCGGTTTCGCATTCATTTTGCCGAAAGGCGTCGCCCTCATTCCGACGGTGGTGGCATCCATCGACCATACCTTCAACCCGGACTCTGTCGCGCTCAACCCGATGTTCCTGGTATCCGTGCCTGTCTTTCCTCGATGAGGACCTGTCTGCACTGCCCCCATGAAGGGCCCGACGACACCTTTGCGCACTACAAGGACGCGAAGGGTAAATTACGTCCACGGAATGTCTGTTCCGAGTGCCATCGTCGGCTCGCAGCACACCGCCAGGCTGAGTACAAAGAACGGAACTTGGAGCATGTCCGTGAGGCACAACGCCTCCGCAAGTACCTCAAGTATCACAACGACCCCGAGTTCCGAGCACGCTGCCTCGAAGACGCCAAAAGGAAACCATGAGCCTACGTGAAATTGCTACCCGCAGCGGTGACGTGCCGCCCTCCGATCGCCCTCAACTCCCTCGCATCGAACAGTTCAAAGGGGCCATCCTTGGATGTGCCATCGGAGACTGCGTTGGGGCATGGGCTGAGGCCCGGCCCTCCCATGAAGCCCGCAAGTTCGCTGAAACGAACCTACGTGACTGCGACTTCTCCGAGACGGGCAAACACCATCACGGCATGACGTTCGGTCAGTACACCGACGACACTCAGCTCACCCGCGAACTCATGCTCTCCCTCATCGACGAAGGTGATTGGAACCCCGAAGACTTCGCCGATCGAATCGCCCGGATCTTCGCTCGAGAGGGCGTCGTGGGCTACGGAGGCGCCACCATGCAGGCTGCCGTGAAGCTCATCGACGGCGGCTCCTGGAAGGAGTCTGGGACGCCTCCTCCGCGCGCCGGGAACGGAGCAGCCATGCGGGCCTCCCCGATGGGCCTGCTGTTCTGGAACGACGTGGACGGCCTTGTGGTGTCCACGATGGAACAGGCGGTCATCACCCACAAAGCTCCGATGTCCGTGGCCGCTGCAGTGGCTGTTGCAGCAGCTACCGCCATGTGCCTCAATGCGAGCAAATCCACCAGCGGGCCTCACGAGCCTGGGTGGTGGCAATGGCTCGCCAGGTTCGTAGAGCGTTGCGACAAGGACTACGCCGAGGACATCCGCACGCTGACCGACATGGTGTTCAACGGTCGCAAGGGGGAGGACCGGTGCGCACCCGGAGATGCCGCTGAACGACGCACGGTCGCCAAGTGGGTTCTCAAGGATGATGACCCCCGTTGGAGCGGGGTGAGTCCGTGGGCACGCACGAGCGTTCTGTGGAGTCTCTACTGCCTCATGGCCTACCCCAAGGACTTCTGGCAGGCCATCGAATTGGCGGTGTGGGTCGGAGGAGATTCGGACACCATCGCGGCGATGGCCGGAGCAATGGTGGGGGCTCACGTCGGCATCGACAAGTTCCCTGAGAAGGTGATGGAGGAGGTCGTGCCCCTCATCCACGATGCCAAGGCCGAGCAGTATGACTGGCCGGGGCTCGAGAAGCTCGTAGAGCACCTGTACGGCGTCGTGGAGCGTCGGTACGAGGAAGACGCCAAGGTGGTGCCTCTGTTCCTCAGCGAGGCCAGCGAGGTTCCTGAGGACGTACAGAGCCTCATACAGCACGAGCCCGATCCGCCTGCTGTGGAGTCGGAACCCGAGCCCGTCGAGCTGGATGAAGAAGACGAAGAGAACGTCTCCGACATCCTCAGCATGTTTGGGAGGGACTAGATGGGGCCAGGGCCGTTCTATCCCTTTGCGTACGAGGTGACGGAAACGGAGGCAGAGCGTCTCCTTTTCGTGCTTGCGGCACTCGGGGTAGGGCTCGTCCTGCTGGCTGTTTGGGAGTGGCGCTCCAGGAGACTAGGAAAACGCTAGTCGAGTTCCAAAGTCTTCCCACGGTCACGCCACGCGAACCGCTGCTCCTCGGTGGCACGCAGCATCATCAGGTACGCAGCCCGAGTTGCTTTGGCGTCCTCGAGGGCCCCATGACGCTCGCTGCGATCCAACTTGATGCCGAGGAAGTGACAGATGGCATCGAGGTTGAGTCGGTTGAGGCCGCAAGGGACCAAGTGTTCCCACGCAAGGGTGGTCGTGTCGATGACGTGACGCGACAAGATGCGGTATGCCTTCTCCACCTTGGCTGTCTCAAGCCCGCGAAGGAGGAAGCTTCGGTCGAAGTTCGGATTCTGTCCGATGATGACTTTGTGCTGAAAGATCTCGACAATCTGCGGCACGAGCTCCGCGAAGGTCGGGGCGTCCTTCCAAGCCTCCTCCGTGTATCCGTTGATCTCGAGCGCGCGCTTGGTGCCTTCTTCGTTGAAGGCCATGGCGGCATCAAGGTTGACGGGCTTGATCTTCGTGTCGAGCAGAGTGTCCCCCTCGATGCCGACAATGCCGATCTCGATCACTTCGGCATGAGGGTTGTCGAGCAAACCAGTGGTCTCCGTGTCGGGGAACACAACGGGCTTGAGGCGCAGGGGTGGGATGTCCTTCTTTTCGTCGGCCATGCACCACTTGTACCCACGCAGCGTAGTCCGACACGGGCCACGAGTTTCACCGTTGGGCTACGCGCGTTGGAGCCACGACGAGTCGTGGTTGACTTGGGTGTCGTAAACGGAAAACTCCACGATCACCTTGTCCACGTCAAAGCTCATCTCTGTGAGGGTGGCTTCGATGTCCTCCACACGCTTCTTGAATTGCGTGGCCGTTCCTTCGTAGCTCCGGGCCGTCAACATGATCTTGAAACTGTCGCCATCGAGCTTCTTGAAGATGTTCCGCGACAGGTGGGCATCCAGCAGCTTTGCGATCCCATGCAGCTCCCCTCGTCGCATGGCGTTGCAGATGACCCCGAAGTGGCACTCGAAGTAGCAGTCCTTGGGCATCGGCGGAATCTCCGTCACATGGACAGAAGCATCAGGGGCGGCAGGATGCCAGGGCACCGTTTCGATCTTCTTGCGAACGACCTCGAAGCTCGCTTCCGTCAGCCCTACCGCGATGCGCTCCATTTCCTGCAAGGCACCGGGGTTGTCGCCGATGAATGTCGAGCTCGTCATCACATCGTGCATGACCGACTCCCCTTCTTGGTTCTGGAGGTCGAGCACGATGGGCTTGACCCCGAGCGCGGCGCAGGTGCCTTTGAACCGATCGATCTCGCTGGTCCGCACGGTGAGGTGGAATTCGTAAGGGACCGGGTAGTTGGCCTTCCGTTCGCGGGATTGGAGTTCGGCCCACTTGCGCATCTTGTGGATGACCATGTCCTCGATCTCGGCATCATCGAACCCAAGTTCGTAGGCGACAGACCGGACACAGAGAATGACATCGACAACCTCTTCGAGGATGCGCCGCTTGTCCACGAAACGGTGTGTAGTGGCGAAGGCTCCTTCAAAGGGGAGGACGACCTTGGCCAGCTCGCCGACTTCCTCAGCGGCTTTGAGGGCTTTCTGAGAGAGCGTCTTGGAGTCGTTCTCGGTCAGGGCGCGCAGAGTGTCGAGGGTGCTTTTGTGCATGGGTTCTCCTGCCGAGTCCGGCCCCCCTTATACGCAAGACCCCGCCCGGGTCTCCGAGCGGGGTCTCAGTTTGTTGATTTCACGCTACCTCGTTACGAGGAACACCAGAAGGCTCAGGTCGCCCTTCGCCGAGTTGCAGTCGATGCACGCCGGCTCCAAGTTATCTCGCCCAAGCAGTCCGCCATCCAGTTCACCGAGACCATGCAGGCGCTTGATCTCCGCTCGAGGAATGACGTGATCCTGTGTCTTGTTTTCACGAGTGAGCTCGCAGTTGCAGTAGACACACAGGAGCTTCCCGATGTTCCAACGGTAAAAGTGGTACTCGCTCTCGACCACCCGAGGCATCTTGTCCGCAACAATTCGTCGCGGCGAGAGCCCTTGGTAGTGAGAAATTCGTCGGAACTTCTCGACACGTCCTCCGCCTGGGCGCTGGATCAGTCCACGCTTGCGCTTCCACTTTTCAAGGTAGTGCGCAGCCGTTCGCTGACCGCCGGGGCCCCGACGGAGGCCCGTAGTGAGAGTGTCGTAACCAGTCTTGAGTGCTTCGGTCATCGTTGTTCGTCCTTTCTGCGCGTAGTGCGCGGAAGATAGTTTGTGTAAATTTTGAATTGTGTCCGTACAGGTCTTGAGAGGGGAAGAACCCCTCCGAAAGGGAAAAGAGAAAAAATGTGGCTTTTTACACCGGATGGCTTTTTCAGCGCCGTCCAACACAAAGACGACCCCAACAGAATCATGATTCGGACCCGCTCGCGCATCCATGCGCAGCATCTCGTGGACGCCTGTCCTGAGGGTTCGAAGCCTCCGCTCGTGGAGACGCCTCCCCCGGCTGACTATCGCTATCGCGTAACGGTCAGCCGAGAGATGTGGATCTACCTCGTCGGCAAATTCGCCGCGGACATCAGCTACGTCAACTACAAGAACGAAGCGTCAAAGCGAAAGCACCCCAGTGGGTTCATGTCGGCACTGCACAGTATTTGGTCGAAGCTCCTTGGGTTCCAAGACAGTATGCACGCTGATTCCAAAAAAGGCCGCTGGGGCGACTACCCCACACATCACAGCCATGGGGGAGGCTCCGACCCTTTTGGGAATCTGGACGGTTGGCTGAGCCGAAGCGGAAACGCAAGCGGAAACGCAAGCATCGACGACGATGATGATGAGTACGTCGAGCTGTGCGAAGGCATGATCGTCCAGATGCTCGATGATGGAGACCTTGGAGAAGGAGAGGTGCTCTCCGTTGACGACGAGCGAGGCACCGCTCTGGTCCACTTCACCTACCCCCTCGAAAACGGGGACATCGAAGAAGAAGTCCTCAAAGTGCCCGTCCAAGACCTCATGGTTCTGTACGACCCGATCGAAGATCAAGTCGAAGAACGCCTTGAGGCGATGGAGGTGCTGCCTTCGCGCCCCGAAGTCGACAAGTACACGTCGATCGAGGATCTCGCGGATGCCGATGACGGGTCGTGGCCTCCCCCCGAACTGACGGGGTTCATGCGAGGCTCAGGATGAGCAAGATCACCGGTCACGCCCGCGCCGAAATCGCTCACGCGGTCCGGCGCGGGTCTGAACGACACGACCTGTCCTTGGTCGAGATCACGGAGATCAAGGACAAGATCCAGCACGGACCTTCCGTCCCTGTCGAGCGCCGC
>Ga0307378_10010189_pt1 | contig 12225 bp, 12 predicted proteins | sample UN1MG_FD_202238 | JGI IMG/M metagenome (GOLD analysis project Ga0307378, IMG submission 202238) | Soil microbial communities from Risofladan, Vaasa, Finland - UN-1 | ecosystem: Environmental > Terrestrial > Soil > Coastal area > Acid sulfate soil | place: Finland: Risofladan, Vaasa | collected...
ATAACCACTGTTTATAATGATGCAGAAGTGACATACAAAATAAATAAAACTTTACTCGATGTATATAAAAGAGAGAAAAATTCAGAATTTAATAAAACCTATGATAGACTTATACAAAAAATAGAAGCAAGAATTATAGATACACAGGGACAATTAGACGAACTTTCTAATTTAGCTGAAGAATATATAATAGGTTTTAATGTAAAACTTCTAAATGAGATAGAAAAATTAGGCTCTGGTATTCCATTCTCAGGAGCTAATTATACTTCACCTGAGATAGCTGGAAAGTTAAACCATAATTTATCAGTTTACAATGATTTAGAGAAAATAAACTATATTCTTACAGAGAATAAGGAGTTATTTGTAAACAAGATAGAAGTAATTGAAAATCCAGAGATTTCAGATGTAGTAGCTGAGACTAATTATATAAGGAATGTTTTGATTACCATATTTTTAGCTGCAATTGTGGGATTTATGATGGTTTTTATTGTAAACTATTTTATAACTTCCAAAAAGTCTTAAGAGTAGTTGAAGGTTTTGTTTTGATTTAATTTTTAGATTATTGCTTTTAATTACTGTTTTTAATTATAAATAGCTTGAGTTTGTACTTCGTTAAGTTTTTTCTTAAAATTGCTTTACAATTGTAATAGCCTACAAGCAGAGTTTTGTTGGTGAAATTGAATTTTAAAAATTTAAAAATTGTAAAAAGAATTAAAAATCTGTTAAAAAGGTTAGCAACTCCAGGCGAGAGTCTTTCTGAGAAAGCAGTAAAGGGAGGATTTTGGGTTTTCTTTTTAAGAATTACAGATCGTCTTTTTAAGCTGATAAGAACAATTATTTTAGCACGACTTCTTTCACCTAATGATTTTGGAGTATTTGGTATTGCTCTTTTAGTTTTATCCACTCTTGACACTTTTTCTCAAGCAGGTTTTCAGCAGGCACTTATTCAAAAGAAAGGTGAAACTAAACATTTTCTAAATACTGCCTGGACAGTAGGGTTAATTAGAGGATTTTTGATTGCTACAGTAGTATTTTTTTTAGCTAAGCCTGCTGCTGTTTTTTTTGAGGCACCAGCTGCTGAAAATATTTTAAGAATTATTGGAATTTCTATCATTTTACAGAGCTTAAATAATATTGCAGTTTTATATTTCCAAAAGGAACTCCAGTTTAATAAATTTTTTAAGTATCAATTTTTGGGAACAATTGCTGATGTAACAGTTGCTATTACCTTAGCTTTTCTTTTGAAGAGTGTTTGGGCTTTGGTATTTGGACTGTTGGCTGGAAATTTAGTAAGGTGTATAATGTCGTATATAATAGAACCGTATAAGCCAAGACTTCAATTTGACAGAGCTCAAGCAAAAGAACTTTTTGGATTTGGCAAATGGATTTTGGGTTCAAGTATATTAATATTTTTGCTTACACAGGGTGATGACATTTTTGTTGGGAAGCTGCTTGGAGCTACGATGCTTGGTTTTTATCAAATGGCCTATAGAATTTCAAACTTACCAGCGACAGAGATAACACATGTTATATCACAGGTGAGCTTTCCTGCCTATTCAAAATTACAAGATAATTTACCAAAATTGAAAGAGGCATATCTGAGGGTTCTGCAATCAACAACGTTTATATCTTTTCCTGTAGCAGGTTTAATTTTTATACTGGCTCCCGAATTTACCCAGATATTTTTGGGGAATAAATGGATGTCTATGGTTCCAGCAATGCAAGTATTGTGTTTGTTCGGGGCAACTAGATCTGTTAACGCTACTTTTGGGGCTTTGTATCAAGCTGTGGGACTTCCGAAAATTTTAACGAAAGTGTCATTAATCCAATTATGTTTCTTGGTAATTATTATTTACCCATTTACAGTTAGAGGTGGTCTAGTTGGTGCATCAATAGCAGTTACAATTGCTAACTTACTTTGCTTAATTATAGCTAGTCGTGAGGCTTTTAGGATATTAAAAATATATAGTAAAATTTTACTGCATACTCTTAAATCTTCTATATTAGTGACTATAGGTATTGTAGCTTCTATTTATTTAGTCAAATTTATAATATCGGATAAAATACCTTTATATTATACTTTTATACTTTCAATTTTAATTGGGGTAGGTATATATTCATTTTATGCCAAAGTGGCAGGCTTCTCTTTTAAAAGATTATTAAATGAGGGTAAACCATTTAAAACAAATTTTGATCAAAGGTGAGTAAAATATGAGACCAGGTACATTATTACGTTGGTATGCTTTAAAATCTATTTTAAAATCTGAAATTAGAGACGGCTCTATTATTTTTGATATTGGTGGGTATGATGGGTTTATTTCACATAATTTGAGCAAATTACTTCCTAATTCTAGGATAACTGTGGTAGATGTAGACTACTCGGGATTACAAATTGCAAAGAAGCATGGGTTAAAAACACTATACTCCTCAGCACTTGAATTACCAGTAAAAGATAATTCAATTGATGTAATACTTTGCCTCGACTTAATGGAGCATATTAAAGATGATGATAAATTAATTCAGGAATTTTTTAGAGTTCTTAAAAAAAATGGTAAAGTTATTTTAACAACTCCTACTGGAAAGGGAGATTTGTTCCCTTTTATAAGTGAGCAAAGGATGGAAGTCATTCATAAAGGATGGGGGCACATAAGGAAGGGTTATAGTTTAGAAAAAATTGAAAGTTTATTCCAAAATAATGGTTTGACAATTAAAAAAATAGGAAAATATTTTAATTTATTTTCGAGGTATGCTTATTCGTTTGCAGCATTTACGAAAACACCTCTAAAGGGAAAATGGCTTATTTATAAATTAGTAATAAAACTGGAGCCTTATGTTAAATTAGGAGCAAAAGAATATATTATAATTGGGTTGAAATTATAAAAAGTTACCAAATCCGAGTGTTATCAAAATTGAGTAATAATTAGTGGAAGGTTTAGTGTTATGAGTTATATTCCAGAAAAATATTGGAATAAACGTTTGTTGCACAATTTTAATTTATCTGCTGTTGGTCATATAGGATTTAATGAGTATTATAATAGATGGCTCTATAAAGTAAAAATAAAGACCTTAAAAGAAGTAATAAAAAGTTTAGGTATTAGTATTTATGGTAAAACAATTTGTGATATTGGTTGTGGAACAGGATTTTTTGTGGATTTCTATCATAGTCAAAGAGTAGAGGAGATTATTGGGATAGATATAACTAATATTAGTATTGATAATCTTAAGAAGAAATACCCACAATATAAATTCATAAAAGGAGATATCTCTTCACCTCAGTTAGTATCTACAATAAATTTAAGTTTTGATATTTTGAATGTTTTTGATGTATTGTATCATATTGTTGATGATGAGACGTTTATACGGGCGATAACAAATATTGTAAGTTTAACTAAAAAAAATGGAATAATTTTCCTTTCTGATCTTGCTGGTCAAAATAATATTAGTGTTGCACCACATGTTAGATTCCGAAGTAAAGGATTTTATGAAAAGATATTGGACGAAAACAATACTAAAATTATAGGAATATACCCACTTTATTATTTTATGAATCAGCAAATATTAGGAAAGTTTAAAGTTAGGTTTTTTAAAAAAATAGGAGTAAAGTTAGATAATCTATGTGTACCTGTTTACTATTATCTTGATAGGTTATTCTTATCAATCGAAAAAAGCAATCTTAATTTGATTGTAGCGAGGAAAATAAAATTATGAAAATAGCTTTTATTGTTGACTCATTTCCAAAGTTATCAGAAACATTTATTTTAAACCAAATAACAGACTTGTTGGATTTAGGACATGATGTTGAAATATTTGCTAGTCCTCATTCCAATGAGAAAGAGGCACATCCAGATGTTGAAAAGTATCAGCTTATGGAACAAGTTCATTATTTTAATATACCCAAAAGTAGAGTTAAGCGTATATTCAAAGCAATATATCTTATATTGGTAAACTTCTACAAACATCCAGTAAAAATATTAAAAGCATTAAATATATTTAAATATAAAAAAGAAGCTTTATCCCTAAGATTATTATATATTGTTGTTCCTTTTTTAGTGAAAGACTTTAATATAGTTCATTGTCATTTTGGGCCAAATGGTGTTTTAGGAGTTCTATTAAGAGATATTGGGGCAGTTAATGGAAAGGTTGTAACTACATTTCATGGTTATGATATGTCTGGCTATATAGTAAAAAAAGGAACTAATATTTATAATTTTTTGTTCGAAAAAGGAGATGTTTTTTTACCAATAAGTGAGTACTGGAAAAAAAAGTTAATAGAATTGGGATGTGAAGAAGATAAGATAATTGTTCATAGAATGGGTATTGATTTAGATAAATTTAGTTTGAAATTGAGTAAAGAAAATAAAAGTGGGATTGTTAAGTTAATTACAGTTGCACGTTTGGTTAAAAAAAAAGGTATAGAATATGGAGTTAGAGCAGTTGCAAAAATAATTAAGAAGTATCCTAATATTAAATACAGCATAGTTGGTGATGGTCCTTTAAGAAATATGCTTGAAGACTTAATTATTGAGCTTGGAGCTAAAGGAAAAATTAATCTTCTAGGGCCAAAAAAACAAGATGAAATTATAAAACTAATGCAAAATTCTGATATATTATTGGCACCAAGTGTAACAACTGAAGAGGGAGATCAAGAAGGAATACCAGTTGTTTTAATGGAGGCTCAAGCTACTGGCCTTCCTGTGATTTCTACCTATCATACTGGCATTCCTGAAGTAGTCCTTGACGGTAAATCTGGTTTCCTTGTTCCTGAAAGAGATGTAGATGCATTAGCGGAAAAACTGGAATATCTCATTGAACATCCTGAAATATGGCCAGATATGGGAAAGGCAGGAAGAAAGTTTATAGAGGAAAGATATGATATAAATAAATTGAACAAAAGATTAGTAGAGATATATTGTGCTTTACTTACTAATAATGTTTAATGTATTAGAAAAACTCAAAAGGAATCAATAAGTATTACAATAAGAGTCATTGCTAAAAATTTACTAAAGCATACACCTTTTTACCCAATTCATATTGGTTATTACACAAGAAATCTTTATTTCTGGAGGTATATTAAAAAATTGCCTGTAAAGAACTTTATTTATGTACTTGATGCAGGTTGTGGGGGGGGTGAATATGCAAAGAAGCTTGCAATAAAATACCCTCATTTGAAGATTAGTGCTTACGATATTAAAGGAAGCAAACTTTGGAATAAACATCCAAAGAATGTTAATTTTAAGCAGATGGATCTATTAAAATTAGGAGCAGAGAATTGCTATGACTTTTGTTTAAGTATTGATGTATTGGAACATATTCCAGGAAACATAAGGGTTTTAAAGAATATTTACAAAGCCTTAAAATTCAATGGATATTTTTATCTTCATATGCCAAGTAGAGTTCAAAAGAGAATTTTCCCAGAAAAATTCTTTAGAGAATTTGAAGATTGGGAAAAAGAAGAACATACTGGGGAAATGTATAAACTTGAAGAGTTAATGAGTATGATAACTTCTGCTGGCTTTGAAGTAATTGAAGCTCGCAAGACATTTGATTTTTGGGGGAAATTTGCCTGGGAAGTTGATCGAATTACTGATAAGTTACTCTTCTTAAAGGTTATATTAATGCCTTTATTAAAATTTCTTTCCCAACTTGATGTAAAATTTTCAAGAGAGGGAAACGGGATATTAATTTTGGGTAGAAAAAGCTAGTGGATTAGAAGTAAAAGGTTAGCTTAAGTATCAAATTTGAGACGTGGGCGTCTTTTATAGTTAGTATAGTTAAGATAAACTATTTTTATAGAATAATAAGAATGTGTAATGGAAAAAAGCAAAGTCTCAGTTATAATGGCTAATTATAATAAGGCTAAATACTTACCTGAAAGTATAGAATCAGTTTTATGTCAAACTTATGAAAATTTAGAACTTATTATTATTGATGACTGTTCGAGTGATGACAGTAAAAAAATAGTGGACCACTATGCAAGAAAAGATTGCAGAATTTATCCTATCTTTGATGATAAAAGGAAAGGCTCAGCGCCTTCAAGAAACCAGGGGCTTAAAGTTGCTAGTGGAGAATATATTGCTATTTTAGATTCAGATGATATCTCATTACCTAATAGACTCGAAACCCAATACAATTTTTTAGAAAGGTATCCAGAATTTTTTTTAGTTGGAAGTGGAGCTATGGATATTAATAAAGATGGCAAGAAGATTAGGGTCAAGAGGCCGCTCGCTAATGAGCTAAAATTGAGAAAAAGGCTTGCTAAAGGTAATATGATATATCATTCTACAATAATGTTTAGGAATGAAAAGGGAAATTATTATAGAGAAAAGTTTGTTTATTCCCAGGATTATGATTTTTATTTAACGATGCTTTCAAAAGGGAAAAGGCTAATAAATATTCCAGATATTTTAATAAAATATAGGGTTACCACCAATGCCATTTCTTGTAATGAGAGTGAGAGTACAATGCAAATGTTATTTGCATTGAGGGCTAGGGACTTTTATCATCAGAGACTGAGAAATGGGAAAGATTTATATGATGAATTTGACCCAAATGAAATTTTGGGTTTGAATGTTGAAAAAAGTGAAGATAAAAAGGTCTTGTATCTGGCAATGCGATCTCGTTTTAGGGCAGACAATTTTAAGAAAGTAAAGGAGATTTGTAAGAGATATTTTACACAATATGGTTACTTAAACAAGGTTTTGGTCTATTATATAGCTAGCTTTTTAGGGAAAAGAGCTATTGGGTTTATTAGAAAAATGAAGTGGACAGTATTACCATGAAAGTTTGAATATTTTATGACCAGTAGTACTGAATCAGCAATTCTTAAAAACAATGGAGAAATATTGAGAATAGCATACATAAGTTAATAGCTCAGTTAAACCAACAATGGAAATAAAATATTTTTTGTTTTAAACATAATAAATAATAGATTCTTTTTGGATGTTGTTTTAGATTTTATCGGTAATAAAAAAATTAATTCAGATGAAGAAATTAAAATAAACTTGATTATAAATTATTGCCAAAAAGATATTTATAGAGATATTAGAAAGAGATTATTTAATAAAAATTTAGATAATATAGTTAAAATTGTAAGGTCTATATCCCATATGAGAGTGATTAATTACTTGAATAGCTCTGACGTATTGCTTCTAATTTGTAACAAAAAAGGGCACGAAGATGCTTTACCAGGAAAGTTGCCTGAGTATGTAGGAGCGAAAAAAAATATACTAGCTATTTCAAATGATTATTTGGTGAAAGAGGTAATAGTAAATGATAAATTAGGATGGGTTTGCGATCATGAAGACCATGATAGTTTAATGAGTATTCTTGATGAAATATATTTAAAGTGGAAAGGTAGAGCCTTGAAGTTTGAGGGGAATTTTAAAAAGTATGATGTAAAAGAAAAGTTTAAGAAATTAAATCCTTTTTTATTGTAAACGAATTAATAAATTGCTCTAAGTAGGATGGTTTGATAGCGGATGAGTATAAATCTTATAAGAGAGTGTAAAGGCATAATTGGATTGAAGCATGGCAATTTAATAAATAGTTTATGTTATTTTTTTCTTTTATTTCTAATAATAGGTTTTAACCTATTTGCTAAGAGTTTTTCTAAGTTGCATATGACTTTTTTAGGAATACCTATTTATATTACAGAAACAATAATTATTTTTATTTTTGTCTTATGTTTGTTAAGAGTTCTTTTTGTCGATGATGGGAAGTTAATTCTGAGAAGTCCTTTAAAATTAGAATTTATCTTATTTTATCTTATTTTTTTTATATCTTTATTTACAGGTTTTTTCTTATATCAGGATCTTGCATATATTTTAAGACAATCTGCTCTATTCTACTATTCTATTTTTTATTTCTTGGTTATTTTAACATTAAGCCATATTGGTAATTTAAGGCTGAAATTCATTTTTGTTTTATTTTTCTCATCTTGTAATATAGTAGCATTTTTATATATTCTTAATCTTTTAGGCATAAAGATATCAATTAAAGGACTTGGGAGTGCAGGTTATTTTTACATTTCTTTATTACTTATAATTGAATTTGTCTATTTAACTTATTTAAAAAGGAGTATTCTTAGGACTATTTTTTTTATTGATACTTTGTTACTTTTAGTTGTAACTATTCTGTATGGTGTTAGAGGGAATTGGGTTGCTGTTTTAATTACCATTTTTTCTATTTGGCTTTTATTTGTAATAATTCCAGGTTTAAAAAGGGAGTTTAATAATTTTAATGTAATAATATTCTCTTTTGTACCAATTATAATATTTTTTGGAGTTCTGTTATCTGTGGATAAACCTGATTTGTTGCTAAAGATAAAAGAAGAGTTTTTATCTTTTTTTAATATATTATCTGGAAGAACTTTACCATCTATAAACGCGAGATGGAGATTAATTACTTGGAGAGAAATGTTTGATGGGATATTAGGCAGGCCTGTCTTTGGCTATGGATTTGGGAAAAAATTTATTTCTCAGACTACTTTAAATCTTGGTTGGACTACAGGCCTTGAAGAAGGTTGGGTTGAAGCACATAATTATTGTCTGTCTTTCTTATATAGGTCTGGATTTTTAGGTTTGGGAGCTTTTTTTATGATAATTGGGAGCTTTTTCAAAAAGATAGTTAGCTTCTTGAGGATTTGCAAGGAAGAGAAGATTAAAATAATAATTATTAGTTTATTGTGTTGTATAATATATATTTTAGTATTAGGCTTTTTTGAAGTTGTATTAGAGATTCCATACTTGGGTAGCTTTTTGTGGATAATTATGGGATTGGTAATTGTTATTATTAATAATTATAGTGATAGTGAAAATAGACTGAAATACCATTTTAATTAGTGCTGGCAAAATTAACTTAAATAATATCTTACAATAATGCGAATATTAATTTGTCATAATTATTATAAAAATAGAGGCGGAGAAGATGAAGTTTTTGATTATGAGAAAGAGCTTCTTAAACAAAACGGGTATGAAGTTATTGAATATAGTAAAAGAAGTAGAGATATAAATAGTATATATAAAAATTTAGGTATTCTTATTAATTCTTTTTTTTCGGTAAAAACATATAGAGAAATAAATAAAATTATAAAAGATAAAAAACCAGATATTGCACACATTCATAACATTTTTCCTATTATTTCACCTTCTATTTTTATTGTTTTAAAAAGAAACAATATTCCAATAGTTCAAACTATACATAATTATAGATTTTATTGTTCTAATGGGTTAAGCATGAAAGGTGGCGAAATATGTAATAGGTGTGAAAATCTTTCTTTTAAAAGTATTTTTAATATATGTAATAAAGATAAAAAACTGTATGATTTATTATTATCTTTAATAATTTATTTTATGAGAAAGTTCAAAGTATCCGATAAAATTAATTATTTTATAGCTCCATCAATGTTTATTAAAAATAAATTAGTAAAGTGCGGAATTGATAAAAATAAGGTTATTTTAAAAAGAAATTCAATAAGGGCAAATAGAGAATCAATTGGTACAGAAAAACTTAATTCTAAATATTTCACTTATATTGGGCGTATCTCAGAGGAAAAAGGTATTATTGGATTGATCAAAGCTTTTAAAGAAATTAAAGATATAGAGTTAAAAGTTATTGGGGGCGGCCCTTTAAAAAGACCAATTGAGGAATTTATCAAAAAGGAAAAAATAAGTAATATAAAAATGATAGGTTTTATTGTTGGAGAAAAAAAGAGCACTATAATTTCTAATAGTATAGCAAATATAATACCTTCTGTTTGTTATGAGAATTGTCCACTAGTCCTAATTGAATGTTTAAAAGAAGGAGTTCCAGTAGTAGCAAATAACATAGGGGCTCTTTCTGAGTATATCAAGGATGGGTATAATGGTTATATTTATGATTTTAATGATTTAAATTCTCTGGAAGAAATAATATTGAGATTATACAATATGGGAGATGTTGAACTTTGTAAGTTGAGGGATAATTGTAAAAATAGTTTTTATACAATATTTGATGAGAGGGAAAATTTTATGGTGATAGATGATCTTTATAAATTATTGTGGAAAAAATATGCTGAGGAGAGAAATGATTGAGAAATTTAAAAGGATTTTAATTACTGGTGGTCATGGTTTTTTGGTTCTTTTGTTTACGAAAAATTTAAGCGAGAAGGTAAATAATAAAAACATTAATATGTTTAATAGGTAATAGATTAAATCTTCATGGATAATAAAATTGGAATACTAAAACTAAAAATAAATAAAGGTGGTTTACATAGTGTAATAGAATTAGCCAAAAAACTAATAGACAATAATGAAAAATTCTATGTTTGTGCACCAAATGCCTATGTTACTGTTAAGGCTAATGAAGATAAAGAACTCCTACAAATTATAAATAATGCAAAGATTGTTATACCTGATGGCATGTCTTCAGTCTGGTATTCTAAAACTTTTAAAAATGATGATTATTTATTGGAAAGAATAGATGGTTCTAAATTCTTTTATGAATTTTCAAAAGTAGCAAATATAAAAAGGTATTCTTATTACTTTATGGGTAGTAAAAATAAAAATATACTGGAGAAAATAAAGCAAAAAGTTAATAAAGAGTTTAATAATATAGAAGTGAAAGGTTATTATTGTCCACCTTTTAGAAAAGATTTTACTGGAGATATAAATGAGTTAATGGTAAAGAAGATAAATGAGTGTAAACCTGATATTCTGTGGGTTGGATTGTCAGCTCCCAAACAGGAGAAATGGATCTACAGAAATTTTAAGAGATTGGATATAAAGATGGCTGCAGGCATAGGTGCTGTATTTAATTTTTATGCGGGCGAAGTAAAAAGAGCACCCCAGTGGATGCAAAATAATGGATTGGAATGGTTGTATAGGGTTTATGCTGAACCTAAAAGATTGTTTAAAAAGTATATGGTTTACAACACCAAATTTATGATTTTAGTGGTTAAGGATTTATTTAAAAGGTGTTTCAATATAGACTAACTAAAAATTACTATATGAAAATTTTGCTTATTTTAGGAGAAAAATTTGAATTCAAATTTAAAAATTATTTTTCTGCAACAACGGTTATGATTTGTTTGTCTATGACAGTATCTCTGGCTATTGGTTTGTCCTGGCAGGAGTCCCTTAAGGATGATTATAAAAAAATAAGTAATTAGATTGACAATTATGATTAAGGTGATTTTATTAAAAGAGTTTTATCGTAAAAAATAATAAAAAATTAAAAAAAGCAGGTGTCAATGAAAAAAGAAGATAATAAATATGGGCCGGTAGCTGTAGATATAAAAAATATTTTAGGTGTTTTTAAAAAAAGAAAATGGTTTTTTGCCGGAGCCTTTCTGGCGATATTGTTTATAGGATTGATTTTTAATTTTTTTATTGCCAGAGATTATCAGTACAGAGCCAGTACTGTTGTGACTTTACCAACAGATAACCTGAAATTCCAAAAAATAATTTCTGATGAATATCCCCAGGAAGCCAGTATTTTGTGGCTAATTAAAGAAGGCAAGCCAAGCAATAACTTCTTTAATCATCACCTGAAAGTTATAACCCTTGAAATCAGTTCTGAAGAATTTCTAAATGAGGTCATTTACAATCTTGATATGGATATAAACTTAAGGCATTTAAAAAGGATGGTATTAACTGAATATGGGGGAAATGAAAGTTTTTTTATAATAAATACTTTTTATAGAAACCCTGAAGATGCAAAAAAGATAAATGAAACAGTAATAGATACTTATACTGACCAGAAGGAGGAGAGTTTTAGAAAAGTTTATGATGAGCTTGTTGATAAAGTTGAAGAAGAGATTTTTACACTGGAAGAAGATTTATCCGAACTGTCTCTTGAAGCTGAAGGATATGCCATAAGTTTTAATAAGGAATTAATTGAAAATTTTACTGTTGAAGATAATATAACCATTGAATTAAAACCAGCAGGATTTCTGCCTCCTGAGCTGGAAAACCAGATTGACAGAACAACCGGCAGATATAATTATTTAAGAGATATTCTTGATAATTTGGTAAATAATGAAAAATTTTATACCGGCAGTATTGAGATTGTTTCGGGTACCAGAGTGGATGAAAATTTTACCTACTTTAGAAATATTTTATTGAGTGTAGCAGCAGCTTTAGTGATTAGTACTGTATTTATCTATATTATTGATTTTATCATTTCAATTAAGAACAAAAACAGAAGGTAACTTAAATTTTTTTATGAAACTTGCTATAGTACATGACT
>Ga0307378_10010190_pt1 | contig 12224 bp, 12 predicted proteins | sample UN1MG_FD_202238 | JGI IMG/M metagenome (GOLD analysis project Ga0307378, IMG submission 202238) | Soil microbial communities from Risofladan, Vaasa, Finland - UN-1 | ecosystem: Environmental > Terrestrial > Soil > Coastal area > Acid sulfate soil | place: Finland: Risofladan, Vaasa | collected...
GGGCGCCAAACGCGCTGGCAAGTCCCCCCTTGAACTGGCTGGAGCTCAGTTCTGCAACATCCCATGGATGCAGTGGGTCAATCTCGCCCTATGCGCTTTCCCGACCCTGGCTCTCTCCACCGGCGCAGTTGCGCTGCTGCTGAGCACATAATTTGAGGACTATGTGCAAAAAGGAAAAAGACCTGTTTGACAGCCTGCCTGAAGGATACCTCATTGAAAGGAGATCGGAAATGAAGAACGAGAATGGCTGGGACATTTCCTTCAAGACGTTAAAGATGCCACTGATATTTCTCTTGATCTTTTTGGGAATAGGGATCTGGCGCTCTGTCGCTGTAGGGCATGTCTTCTACCTGCTCAATTTTGGATACATCGGAGACGAATAATCTCCAATCTCTAATCTCCATCCTCACTCACCCGTCCAAATCACCCGCCGATCACCCGCCGTGGGTGATGACATAGTCATATGATGCAGCTATACTGAGTGCAAATCGAAAACTTGAGGAGGATTATGATGACAGCAGTATCAGGTTCCCAAGAAGTCAACAAGAAGGACTTGGCCGTCCGAATAGGCATCGGGGTGGCGCTGAGCGCGCTGAGCGGCGTGATGCTGCTGCTTTCCTTCCCGCCCTATGGACTTTGGCCGCTGGCCTGGTTTGCCCTGGTGCCCGGTGTCTTTGCCCAGCACAGGCTGTTGCCGGCAAAATGGGCGAGCCTGGCGCCTGCTCTCTACTCAGGGATCTGGCTGGGGCCTTTCATGGCGAGACTCTTTGGCTCCGAGTTTGGGCCTGTCTTCCAATACCTTGGCGTGTTGATCGGCATCCTCAACTTCTTCCTGGCGAAGGAGCGCAACTTCCACGAGTTGACAGGCTATCGCTGGTTCATCCTGCAGGGCGTCATCAACTGGGTGGGCTTTGAGATGGTGCGCGCCACGGTAATCCCACTGGTCGCCACGAGCGCGTTCATCGGCTATACCCAGGCTACGCAGGCGTGGGTGATCCAGCCGGTCTCGATCTTTAGCGTCTATGGGTTGAACCTGGTCATCATGCTGGTCAACCATGCTCTGGCGCAGGGCGCAATGGCCTGGTTTGACCGCAGATGGCGGCCGGCGGGCGTCGTCGCGGTGGACGGACGCGCGACGCGGCGCTGGTTGGCGGTCATGGGTGTGACTCTGGTGGTGTGGGTCGGCATCAGCTTGGTCATCCTGAGTAGCGCTCCAAAAGACGCCCCGACGGTCCGCGTGGGCGCGCTTCGAACAGGTTATCTGCAGCCTGCTTTCCTGGACGAGGTTAACACTGACCAGGTCCGCTTCGAGACAATCGCCGGGCAGGCACGTGAGGCTGCGCAGCAGGGCGCGCAAATCCTCTATACATCCGAAATGGTTATCAACTTTGACCCACAGGAAGAATACACTGAGGAGTTCCGCGCCCTGGCAAAGGAGACCGGCACGTACATGTTCATCACCTATGCGGTTGCGAAAGAAGGAGAACCCTGGCGCAACGAGGCCGTACTGTTGACACCCGAGGGCGAATTCCTGGGTGTGTATGGCAAGTACCATACGTGGGGTATCGGAGAAGATCCCACTCCGTCCGCCGGCGTTTTCCCGGTCTTTGATACGCCGTTGGGACGCCTGGCGACCCTGATCTGCCACGATGCCAACTACACGGATGTTTCCCGCATCCTGGCCCGCAACGGCGCCCAGTTGATCGGCGCGGGTTTTAGAGAGTTCAGGGGCTTTGGCGAACAACTGTGGACCAATGCCACCTTCCGCGCGGTCGAAACTCGCGCGTCCATGGTGGTGACTGGTGCGGCAACCGTCGCCGCGATCATTGACCCGTATGGCCGCCAGTTGGCGCTGGATGTCAACCGAGACGGTTCGCGCGTGACCCTGGTCGGCGACGTGCCCCTCGGCTCTAGCAATACGCTGTACCTGTATCTTGGTGACTGGCTGGGTTGGATCTCCCTGGCAGGGTATGTCTTCTTCGTGGTATTTGAGACGGTGGAAAAGAGGCGGCAGAAGAAAGCACAGGAGAAGGCGGATGCTGCGAGCTGAGATCCGGGTGAGGGGGCAGATCGACGAGCACTGGTCGGATTGGTTCGAAGAGTTTGAGATCGAACACACGGATCAAGGCGAGACGATTCTGACCGGTGACGTCGCTGACCAATCGGCGCTGTACGGGCTGATAGCCAAGCTGCGGGACCTGGGTTTGCCCCTCATATCGGTGGACAGCGTCGAGGTCGAGGGCACGGAGTAGTCCCCGGTAGGCGGAGACTGTCGACCTCCGAGGTTTCGTAAACCTCGGAGGTCTTTTTCGTCTGGATCTAGCCGGTTTCTAACGAGAATTTAATAGAAAAACATTGACTATATCTGAAAAATGCGGTACAATCGGGTCACACGTATCCGAGACGTTCGCGGGTCGTGAGATAGGAGTGACCGATGTCCAATCGTCTGGTAAACGAGACCAGCCCTTACCTGCTCCAGCACGCCGACAACCCGGTGGACTGGTATCCCTGGGGTGAGGAAGTGCTGCAAAAGGCAAAGGCCGAGGATAAGCCGATCTTTCTCAGCATTGGCTATTCCGCCTGCCACTGGTGCCACGTGATGGCCCACGAGTCGTTCGAGGACGAGCGCGTGGCCGCGATCCTGAACGAACACTTTGTCAGCGTCAAGGTGGACCGCGAGGAGCGGCCCGACCTGGACCGCATCTACATGAGCGCGGTGCAGGCGCTGACCGGCAGCGGCGGCTGGCCGATGTCCGTGTTCCTCACGCCCGATGGACGGCCCTTTTACGGTGGCACCTACTTTCCACCGGCGCCTCGCTACGGGATGCCCTCGTTCACCCAGGTCCTGCTCGCCGTCGCCGACGCCTGGCGCAACCGCCGCCAGGAACTGGTAGAAGGCGGCGAGCAACTGGTGGCATCTATCCAGCGCCAGGCGTCAGTCACCGACAACCTGAAACCTGAAACCCTGAAACCTGAAACCCTGACCCCTGAAACCCTGCACACCGCGGTGGAGAACCTGTGGGGGCGGTTCGACTCGGTCCACGGGGGCTGGGGCGCTGCACAGAAGTTCCCCCAGCCGATGGCGCTTGAGTTTCTGCTCCGCTATCACCATACCACGGGCGACCGGCGGGTGCTCCAGATGGTGACCCAGACGCTGGACGCGATGGCTCGCGGGGGGATGTACGACCAGCTCGGCGGTGGGTTCCACCGCTATTCGGTCGACGATCACTGGCTGGTCCCCCACTTTGAAAAGATGCTGTATGACAACGCCCAGTTGGCCCGTGTCTTCCTGCATGCCTGGCAGGTGACGGGCGAGCCGTTCTATCGCGCCATCGCCGAGGAGACGCTCGACTACGTCGTGCGCGAGATGGCCGATCCCGCTGGCGGGTTCTACTCCACGCAGGACGCCGACAGCGAGGGGGAGGAGGCTAAGTTCTTCGTCTGGACGCCGGACGAGATCCGCAGTGTTCTGGGCGATCAGGCGGAGCGGTTCATCGAAGCCTACGGGGTGACGGCGCATGGCAACTTCGAGGGCAAGAACATCCTGGAGCTGAAGGGCAGCCTCGAAGAGCGCCAAGCCCTGGCCGGGGCGCGCCGCAAGTTGTTCGAGCTCCGTGAGGAACGCGTCCATCCTGGACGCGACGACAAGGTGCTCACGTCCTGGAACGGGCTCATGCTGGCCGCCTTTGCCGAGGCCGCGCGGGCGCTGGATCGGGAGGACTACCGGGAGGTGGCGGAGCGGAACGCCGGGTTCCTCCTGAGCGAACTCAGGACGCCTGATGGCCGCTTGTACCATACGTGGAAGGCAGGAGTGGCCAAAGGCAATGGCTTTCTGGAGGACTACACTCACCTCATCGAAGGGCTCATCGAGTTGTATCAGATCACCTTCGACCCGCGCTGGTACGTGGCCGCTCACGAGCTGGCCGAGGCGATGATCGAGCACTTCAGCGCGCCCGAGGGCGGTTTCTACGACACCAGCGACGACCACGAAACGCTCATCACCCGTCCCCGTGACCTGCAAGATAACGCCACACCATCAGGCAACGCCATGGCGGTCACCACCTTGTTGAAGCTGGTGGGCTTCACCAACGAGCCACGTTATGTCGAACTGGCCCACCAGAGCCTAGCTCAGGTGCAATCGATGATGGCGCAGTACCCTTTAGGCTTTGGGCAGTGGCTCCAGGCATTGAGTTACGCCCTCTCTCCGCCCAAGGAGATCGCCATCGTCGGCGAGCCGGATGTCGACGACACCCAGGCCTTGCTGGCCGTCGCGCAGGACGGATACCGCCCCTTCCAGGTGCTGGCCCTGGGAGCGCCCAGCCCCCAGCCCTCCCCTGTACCGCTCCTACAGGATCGGGGCCTGCTGGATGGGCAGGCCGCGGCCTACGTATGCCGCAATCTCACCTGCCAGGCACCGGTGACGGAGCCAGAGGCGCTGCGGGCGCAGCTGGAGCAGCGATGATCTTGTTCTGTGTCAATCAAACGAGCCACACGCTCCCAGGTGGCCTTCAAGCCGATGATGCGGATTGCCCCGCGATCCGTCGGCCTGGAAGCTGGGGAAGGAGCGCCGTGGGGGTCTCACTACCCCGCAGTTCGTGCGTGCGGGCCTGATGCGGCTGGAGATGGGTGAAGACCTAACACACATCGTCCGTGGCGGCACAGTGCGCCAGATCGCGCCAGCGGAAGAGGTGCCAGCGCTGCAGGTCAAGCTCTAGCCAGCGACTCGCGCTACCATCGTAGCTGGCGACAACTGAACAGAGATACTGTTTACCCCCGTCGGAACAATGCTCTGACGGCAGGGAAAGGGGGGATGTTGTCTGCCATCGCCTGCTCACGATACGAGTGATCTTTGTGTGGATTTTGAGGTGCAATCACCTGACAACTCAATTCATCGGTAGGCGGCCTCACCGTGATGATATTGGATTCTGCTCCGGGAATCGATGCTTTGAGCCGATGAGCTGGAATTTGCACGACCGAATGTTGGGGACGGAGCTACCGGTCAGTGGGTATGACAAGGGCGCCGCAGCCAGTGCACCTGTGTGCGGCACGACTTCGGAACCACGGTGTGGATGCCAGATTGCCTACAACGAATTGTCCATAGGAAAAGGCAAAGAAGAAAAGACTCTGCCACCAGTTGAGGCGTTGGCGGCTCCAGAAAAGGCCTGAAGCGTAGCCTAGATGGCCAGATTCAAGTTGCGACTGGCAGTACGGGCAAGGGCCGATGGCCAGTGATTCCATGCTCACGTACCTCCTACGGCCTCGATCCAAGCCGCTCGGCGGCTCGGGCTTGATGCCTTCATTGTAGGGCTACTGGGCTGGCGAGGCAGCGATGCATTTTCGCCCGCCAGCCGAGTCGGCTTCAGCGAGTTGTTCGGCGGCTCCTTCGACCGGCCTCTCCAGCTTTGGTCCGCCCTGCTCTGCCACGGGGGTGCACCGTCGCCTCGGCCAGCACTCTGAAGGTACCCACCTCGGTCTTGGACTCGGTCCAGTCACCAAAGGCGGCTTCCAGGTTAGAGTACTCGGCCTTGCGTTCGGCCAGCATCTGCTCCCTCTGGGCGCCTGTGTCCCAGAGGGCGATCGTCAGATACCGCCGCGGATTCTTCGTGTCGCGCAGCAGGGTGGTGCCTCGGAAGCCCGGGCACCGTGCGAACAGCTTGCTCCACGCGCCGCCTGGGCCGTACGCCAGCTCGAACTGGCCTCGGGCTTGCTCCTTGACGACGAACTCCCAGACAATTTCGATCATGCCGGACCCTCCTCCCTGTCAACCAGCTTCCATTAGCCAGCGTTCCTCAGGCGGCCTCCGGCTCGCCGCCGAACGGCACCGGCTTCACCTGCGCGGCGGCTCAGGCGAGGCGCACCCGCTCACCGGCCCAGTGGCAAGCCCAACCAACCCCACAAACCGCGGCGATAGCCGCGCCGGGTGCAAGCCGTGGTTGGGCGGGTACAGGTTACAGTTGGTAGTACACGATGCGGTGTGCCCGCTGCACCATCTTGAAGGCCCCAGCCAGTCTGTAGGCCATGCGATACCCAAAGTTGAGACGGGCCAGGTCGGGATCGTCAGTGAAATACCACTCCTCCAGGAGGTGGAGACCGGGTGCCCAAGCCTCCAATTCACATGGATCATCCATGCCCCAACCGATGGTTGCACCGGTATATTTCAGCGAGGGATGCTTGGTGGCCGAGCGCGCCGTCAGCCGACTAAAGACGTCAGCGATCAGCCGGCAGCCCGGGAAGGTCTCGTGCAGCCGGAGCACCAGTCGCCGTACATCGGCCTCGCCTAGATACATCAGCAACCCTTCTGCCACCACCAACACCGGCCGCCCGCCCGATGTGACTGTGTCCACCCACTCCAGGTCCGTCACGGAGGCAGCGATCAGGTAGTAGCGCTCGCTTCCGGTGAAGAACTGGCGGCGGAGCTCTAGCACTGGTGGCATGTCCAGGTCGTACCAGGTGACTCGGCCGTCGTCTACACGCCAGAAGCGGCCATCCAGACCGCAGCCCAGTTGCAGCACCACACCGCCGTGGTGCTCGGCCAGAAAGTCCCGTGTGACGGCATCCAGCTTCTTGGCCCGCTGGCAGACCAGAACGACGGTCTTGTAGGGGACATGCAGGCGGGCAAAGTCATAGTCCACCCGGTTTAGGATATCCTGGGCCGTCGGGTCAAAGAACAGCGGGTTGCCCGGTTGTGCCTTGGCATAGAGTGTAATCAGCAGGGTCTCCTGCTCGGGGGTCAGCGTCAATTTGGCTCTCGTGGTCATGACTTTCTCCAGAGTAAGTCGTTCCTTATGCCTAATACCTATTTCAGCAGTGGCGATTGAAAGCAACCTTGGTTGCGTGTCAACTACTCCGCGACCCGCCCCTCGGCGTCGGTCCGCAGGAGGATCGCGTCGTAGGATTGACCGTTGATGAGTTGTATCAGACCGGCGACGATATATCCTCCGTCCTCGAGCTCGATCAGCGACTCGGCAGCATAAACGGTCCGCCCAACCAAGGATCTCTTCCACAGGAGATTTCCATTTTCGTCGATGCGGCTTAGCTGCATCCCGTTCCCGAGTCCGCCAATCAAGTAGGTTCCATCCTTGAGTAGGATCAGCGATTGGGCATAGTCGTCCTGGGTCGAGTCCCCGAAGGATGTTTCCCACTCCAGTTCACCGGTCGAAGTGCAATAGGCGAGCCACGTGTCCGCCTGCCGGCGCGCACCTTCACTCATCGAGAAACCGGCCAGGAGGAATCCGCCATTGTCGGTCTCGGCGATCTGAGAGGCAAACTGCCAGCCGGCGAGTTCGTAGCGATTCGTCCAATGGACGTTTCCGTCAGCATCAAGTTTCACTAGTTTGCCATCTTCCCCTATGGCTACAGCGAAGACGAGATCGCCTTCCATAGTCTCGAGAGCATCCATCACGAGCTCGTCTTCGGGGCTCTCACCAACGTACTCCCAGATGACGTCGCCGTCCGGTTTCACTCGAATGGCATATTGATTGCGCCCACTTCCAACCAGGGGTTCTGTGAAACCGTAAATCAGCAGATCCCCGTTTGACAGCCGGAGCATCCCGTACGGCCACTCCCTGCGCGCTCTGCCGTATGTCCGGAACCAGTCATCGGTGCCATGTTCAGTGATCTTTACGAGGAAAAAGTCTCGGCCGCCAGCGCCATAGGAATCCGTTTCGCCAAAGATGTAGTAACCACCATCACCGGCTGGCGTAACCGACCACGCTTGCTCGTACCCTTCTCCGCCCCAGGTTCGCTCCCACAGCACGTCTCCTTCGAGGGTCAACTTCATGAAGAGGGCATCTCCCGAATATGGTGGGACATGCAGGTAATTTGTCGTACCAACGGCGAGAATGTTTCCGTCGTGGGTGAGAACGATGTCGAAGAGCGCGCCGTAGTCGGGACCCTCGAACGCTCTAATCCATGTGTTTGTACGGTCGATTGCCGCGCTAGAGGGCTGCCAGGCAGGGGACCAATTCTGGGCTCCGTTGTGAGTCAACTGGCGAACGTTACTGCCATCGGTTTTCATGATGTAGATCTCATCGTTCCCTTCACGTTGCGAAACGAAGGCAAGCCACTCTCCATCTGTAGACCAGGCAGGATCAGAATCTTGAGCACGGTTTTCAGTTACTCGTAGTTGGTTGGTTCCACCGGAATCCATCACATAGATTTCGTAATTCCCATCCCGCTGTGACATAAAAGCAATCTGCGTCCCGTCTGGTGACCAGGCTGGGAAACCATCATGAGACTGGTTATCGGTCAACCGTTGCTGATCGCTGCCATCGGCGTTCATCACATAGATTTCGTAATTCCCATCGCGCTTTGACTCAAAGACGATTTGACCGCCATCCGGCGACCAGGACGAAATCCAATTTTCACTCGGATGATCGGTCAAACGGCTCGGGTCAGACCCGTCGCTTGCCCCCACGAAGATGTCCCAGTTGCCACCCCGGTCCGAATCAAAGCTGATCTGCATTCCATCGGGAGACCAGGCCGGAAAGCTTTCGCTGGCATCGGCGGTCTGGGTCAAGCGCCGTACATCACTGCCATCGGCGTTCATCATATAAATCTCGTCGTTGCCATCGCGGTTTGAGATGAAAGCGATTTGATTGCCATCCGGTGACCAGGCCGGTGATACGTCCATCGCGTTGTTATCCGTCAGTTTTCGTTGGTCTCTTCCATCAGCGCTCATCACCCAGATCTCGAAATCCCCATCCTGGTCGGAAGAATAGGCGATCAGCCCATATTCATTATCACTCGGCAGAGGTGGCATATTGATTGGTGAGCTGGTGGGGGTTGGCAGTATCAGGGTCGTGGCCGGCGTAATGGTCGGTGTGGTCGATGTTGTGGTTCCGGCTGACACGCAGCCGGCGAACAGGACAAGAAAGACAACTGGGATATAATATCGTAGCTTGAACATTGCCGTTCCTCCTGATTCTGGATACCTGTGTTTTATGCCGCCCAACGGTCCGAGCTGAGCTGCCTGGCGGCCCGTGCCGCTGGCTCTCGCCCACCAACCGCGGCGGCTACCTGCGCAAACCCCGCAAAGCTTCATGATAGCCAGGTCAGCTCCAGCGAGATGGTGCGACCCGTTCGCCTGAAACCATCCTTGGGATGGGGGAAAGGCGGCAAAAGTCGCCGGTGAGTTTGGCGAGCAATGCACACCAAACCACCTCGGACTTTGACAACTGTGTATCCACGTCGGTGCGATGTTCAACACAGCTTACACCGAAATCATCAAAACATCAACTCCGACCGCCCCCGGTGCCGGGGCGTGAGCGTCACCCCGTGGCGTGCGAATGGTCATCAACCCTTCGCCCAGGGCCACGACTTGTCCACCGGGGTGATCTTGAAGCCAGGCACGCAAGAGTTGGTCGGACAACAGCGCGCGGATGACCTGGCCGGATTCGGGCCGGCCAAAGGAGCGGGCGTAATCATACTTGATCGCGTCGGCGATCTGGATTGCCAGCGGATCGGCAATGAGCGCATCGGGACGACGGGCTTCGGCAGCGCGATTATAGAGCGCCCAAAGCATCGTCTCAGGAACACCCTCAAGACTTGGCTCTATGAGTGGCGGCATACGGACTCCAAAATCCAAGCCCCTGGCCGCCATCGACGCGCACCCGGTCGCCGGTCTTCAGACGCGTCGTGGCATCGCCGCAGCCGCGACCGCCGGTATCCCTGGCTTCGTGTCAGGGGTAGACTCTCGCCTCCCCGACTGGGGGCATCTGGACTCTCTCGTAGGTCGAAGTGGCTTCATCCCACAGCAGCCACACGTACCGGTCATCTTCCAGGGGATGCGCAAACGTAAAGACCGCTTGCGCAATCCGCCCATCGCCGGTCATGTCGGTGACCTCCACCGTCACCTCACTCAAGGCGACCACCTGTCCGACCTGCATGGGGTTCCGGGGGTTGTAGAAATTCTCGTCGAGCGCCCGGTATACGTTCTCCAGATGGACGTGAGTCACCATCCCGGTGGCGTCGTCTGTGATGGGACCGGGCAGCGGCGTGTACCCGCCCTCCGGCGTCACGACAATCGTCCGGGCGTCCACGCGCTCGATGTGTACGGGCGTGAATCCGGACGAGAGGTAATTGATCGAAGCGGGAAAAGGCTCGTCGGTGAACAACCCCTGGAGCATGCCAGCGATATAGATCATCGTGCCGGGCGGGTTGATCACGTACAGATGCTGCTGGGACAGCTCCGGATCGCTCCCGAAATCGGCCACCTGGGCCTGGTCCTCCGCCATCGTCCGCGTGGAAGCCGGGTTTGAAATCACCACAATGGGGGAAACGATGAGATACAGGATCAAGAGGAGGGGCGTGGCAATCTTTAGCAAGACCAACTGGAAAGTGGTCAGCGGCCCCGTCTTCCTGGCGGTGGCAACATCGACAAGAAGCTGCCCAGCCAACCCCATCACGCCAAGGCTAACAAGCCCAAGATTGCGATTTTGGGGTATGCCCGAAACGAGCGGGATCACCGCCCCTAGCAGCCCGATGACCCAAAAGGCCGATGCTCGATGGGTCTTCAAGACGGGATAGGTAGCCAACGCCAACAACCCGAGAGGAATCAGGGAGACCGCGGCAAGAACTCCTGCTCCCTGCGGCGAGAAGGCGAGGAGCACCTCGACCACCGGCAGCCCAACGGCGCTGAACAAGAGCACTGGGAAGCGGGTGAGCAACTGCGTGATGAAATCGACCGGGTTCAGGATTGGGTCGATGTAGAGCAGAGTCCCCGTGGCCCCATAGCCCAACCCAGTATAAGCCAATCGCCAGACCACCGTAATCAGGACAAATGGGGCAATCCGTTTGACCCTGCCCAGCCATGTGTCGCGGTCCAGTGCCAACAGATAGGCGAAGAGATAGGCAAAGGTGACCAGCCCCATTTCCGAGGCAAGCAGGGCCAGCAAGTATACGCCACACGCACCGGCGATGTAAGGCCATTTCCGCTTCGACACCCCCTGATGGTACAGCCACACACACAGCACGCTGAACACCATGGCAATCACGGCGTGCCGGTTGCTGATCCAGCCCGCCGGGCCTGCAAACACGTCGTCCACAACGAGCAGCAGGATGCTGATCCCGGCCACGATGGTGCTGCCGGACACGCTTCGATACAACCGGTAGGCCAGAAGGATCAGCAGGCAGAACCACAACAGGCTGTGAATGTGCAGCAGCAGGGGCGTGTCCGGCCACAGGCTGTAATCAAAGGCCAGCGTCAGCGAGGATAATGGCCGGAAGAAATTGGTCTTTATCTGGTCTGAAGCCCACCACGGGACGAAACCCTTGTCTCGCCCAATGCTAAATGTTGTTGAATCCGACGAAAAGCCATACAAGTTCATGGGACCATGCCGCAAGACCTCTTCCGGCATATTGACTTTCTCGCGGGCATCCGGGGAGAATTGAATACGGAAACCATAATCATCTTGAAAGAAGCCGGAGAACAGGAAGGGGATATACAGGAGGATGGCAGCGACCAGGACAATGATGATCCAGTATCGCGAGGCCATGACGGGTCGAGCCACCTGCCCGATGCGATGGTAGAGTGGAAATGAATACGAGTCTTTTGCTTCCATAATGGTGACGCTTTCTGCCCTTCCTGTCCAGGTTAAAACTGTCATTCGCTTCCGTGTGAGTGTTTCCCTCAACGTGAACTAACACTGCTCAAACAGATTTCGTCCAAATGGAACACCGAAAAATAGTAGTTGTCGTTATAGGACGAGAAGCGTAATGTCAGAGACTGCCCAGCATAAGCCGAAACGTCCACGACATCCTGTTGCCAAGTGTCCTGCACATCCTGGTCGTCGTGATGAGCGAGCGAGGCAACCAGGGTCCCGTCTTGGTTCAACAACGCCACTTCGAATGTGTCGTGGTGGGGTAAGGTCTCATAAGTTCTCCCTTTCCACCAGTAAGTGAGCTGACCTTGTACAGGGATAACAACCGTTTGCGTGATAGCGTCCCAAACTCCTTCATAGCCCCCCAGCCTAGCGGCATAGTGTCCCTTGTAGGGATAAAATCCTTCGGCATCAGAGCCAATCAAGTCATGCTGCTTCCACCCCGATCCGGTGGTATACGTGTACCATCCCGTATGACCTTGCTCAAAGTCACCATTTATCGCCAAACAGAAGAAGCAACACACCACTTTTGCGGTTTGATCGCGCTATGATTGGGACCTGGAACCATGTCTGTATCCCACCATGATCATCCTGCTGAATCAGAGGCCACAATCCGTACCTGGA
>Ga0307378_10010191_pt1 | contig 12223 bp, 20 predicted proteins | sample UN1MG_FD_202238 | JGI IMG/M metagenome (GOLD analysis project Ga0307378, IMG submission 202238) | Soil microbial communities from Risofladan, Vaasa, Finland - UN-1 | ecosystem: Environmental > Terrestrial > Soil > Coastal area > Acid sulfate soil | place: Finland: Risofladan, Vaasa | collected...
ACATAGAATGATAGTCTCTTTTTCCGGTAACCAGTCCCCCTCACCTTATGCTGTATCATCGGACCGGCGGATCCTTACCAAAGGATTGCTTAATAAGAAGTTTGACCTGGTCCGCGATTGCCTGCAGCATGTCCTTGGCCTCACTCCGGCTCAGCGGGTAGCAGTACTGCGGCTGCTGCGTTATTGGTCCTACTATGGTCAGGTCTACCCGAAAGAATCCTCGGTTACCGCGGATCCAGGGTGTTCCAAAGCAACGTTCTGGCGGACAATAAACCTCATGAAGTCCCGGGGCCTGATCACTGTGACTAACCGTTATATCATTCGTCCCCATGCTCAAATCTCTAACCTTTACCGGTTCGACCGGTTGCTAATCCTCTTAGCCCGGTACCTGTCCGAGCACGGAACTTGCCCGTGGGGGAAGTGGATTGACCAGTACCTTTCGGTGCCGGCTCGTCTGTTCTATGATACAATGCTCCATAACCTGGAGCTCCCCGCGTTCCCCCGTTTTGGCCTCCCGGCTTTACCTCCATGGTGACATGTCCGAGCTGTGTCGGGTTAGTTTGCTCCGTCGCTTTGCAATTCGTACAAATTAGCCAGCCGGAATCCATATCACCGTCCTGGACCATGGCCGGCTGGTGGCAATACCAGCAAACATTCGTTTCTTTTGCCATGTTCTAACCTCCCTTCGTCTCGTTCTCCGCCCCCAGGGGGAACGCCCGGTTCATGGCCTGCCACTCGGCGCGCTTGACGACCATGTTGCCCCACTTCTGAGCGACGACCGGGTAGCGGTGTGCCTTCGGGTTCCTATCGCTCATCTCCTCCCGCTCAGCCATGGTGATAAACCCCAGGCCCTCGAATACTCCCCCGGTGTCCAGCCGGGTTACCGTGGATCTCCAGCCGATATCCTCTCCGGTATAACCGAGGGCATGAAGCTCTGATTCCTCCAGGGGCTGCCCGGTCCTGGAATATGGTACCCGCATTTTTCGAGCGTGATAATCCAGCCCCTCGAGTGTTGGATACGGCCGGCCGAACATCAGGCAGACGTGGCCGCGGTAGACGTCGAGGTCGTAGTGCTCGGCGTAGCCCATTAAGAGGCTGATATGCGCCGGCGTCAATCTCTCACCGGTGGCCAGGTCGGCGGCCGGAATCATTGGTTTGAGCATCCCTACGACCTCGGGATCCCCGGCCTTGTACGCCTCGGTCAGGGACTGGATTCGGGTGACCTCGTCGGGGTAGTGGTTCTTGCCGCAGCGGAGAACGTGGGTGTTTTCCTTGGCGTCCCAGGCCACGACGACCGGCGTTTGGTGCTCGGCGCAGACGTGGGACTTCGATATCTCGGTCAGTTGGTCGCTAGTTCCCGTGATCATGTTTTGCCTCCCTTTGGCAGCCTCTGCATTATCGTGCCTAACTCGGTAGCTATAGCCCAAAGAGCGCGCTCCATAGAGTAAATGGCGCAGGCCGGATATTCCTGGCGCCACCAGGCGCACTCTTCCTGGAGACAGTCTCTATCGGGAAAGGTTAGCAGTTCTCTCTCGTTATACGCTAGAGTAGGTCGTATTGGGCATTTCATCGTTTAGCCTCCTTAAGATCGACATACAGCATTATCACCGCGGCTACCAGGACCGCGGTCGACAGGCCGAGCTCAACCATGGCGATTGCCAGGACCGGCTCGGCGACGGACCTGCCCAGGGCGAGCACTATAAATAGAGCGACCGTCGGCACGGCCAGGATGATGATCAGCGCGTCCTTGAGTATGTCAATCATCGTTCTTCTTCTGCTCGACCTGTTCACGTTGCCACTCCCGGAACTTGATCGCGCCCTCGATAACGTCCAGGAGTTTGCAGAGCTCCTCCCTGGTCATGGTCAGCTTACCGATAACCTGGGAAAATGTCTCTTTCCAGTCGCGGAGCCTCTCGAGCTCCAGGTAGACGTTTTCCTCGACTCTGATTGTTTTACTCAACAGGTACCTCCTTTCTCTCGTCTTTTGTCGCCAGGTAAATCCAGATATCGAGCCACCTCACCTGAATGGCCTCCGGCCAGGTGTCCTGCCAAACCGGCAGCCGTGGTAGTATGCCGTTGCTCTCGGGCTCACCCTGCTCTATAGGGATCTGCTCCGGAGCCGGCAACGGTACGGCTTTGCCTTTATTCCGGGCCAGACGCATCGCGGGCGGCAACTGCTCGTCCAGAGGCTCCCAGCGCTCCCTCATCCGGAAAAATGTGCCGCTGGGGATCTGCCACTTTAACCGCGTCGCCTTGGGCCCGATCTCCTTAATGTCCTTGAGAATATTTGGTTTTTCGAGCTGGTAAAATCTGCCCAGGGTCAAGTTGTCAGTTGCCTCTCGCCCACACATCAGGCACTTGATAGCGCCGTTGTCACGGATCAGGGACCCTCCGCACCTCGAGCAACCTGTAGGGTATTTTGTCATGTTTTACCTCCGTTTCTATTTCTCAGTCTCGCCTGGCAGCATCCAAAGCTCGGGCTGATTATCCCCTTCTCTCATATGCTGCCAGGCTTTCAGGGCTTCGATGCCGAGCTTGACAGCATTTGCTCTTGTGAGTAAGTCTCTCATTCGTAGCAAAGCAACCTCGTTTTCCAGGCTTTCAAACGCCTCGTCTATTGTCATGTTTTACCTCCCTTCTCCAGTTTACAGAACCTGGCCGATCCGTGGGGATAATGTTACCACAACTTATCGATTGTGTCAATAGTTTACAATGTGACAGGCATGGTTGATTCGTACTATAGATATTATGGTTAAGTAAAAGTGTAGAGCCCCGGCTCGGACCCAGTGGTGGGTCGCAAAGCCGGGGCTCTTTATTAGTGTTGTCTACTTCTGACGATAGCACAGATCGCTGAGGCTGTCAACCCGGGTGTAGAAATACACGGAAAGCCAGCAAGGGGCCTAATTTTCGACCTCAGCGCTTGCCAGCCTCAGTTAAACGACGTCCGCCTGGTGGAACTGGGCCAGCTGGGACTCGTACGCTTGCCGGGCCTCCAGCAGGGCCGACTTTGCCCGGTTGACCTTGACTCGGAGCTCTTTGACGGGGGCCAGGAGATCCTCCGGCACCAGGGCGATATCGGCGAACTTTGCCTCCTCGTCGGCCAGGGCTTTCTGGAGGACTTGTATCTCATTGGTCAGCTCGAGCACGCGCTGGCTGGCGTCTCTCAGCGCCTCGGGTAAACTTTTAGTATTCATACCGGCGGCTCTCCTCCACTTGCCAGTCAGGTCCTGAAACTCGTCGAACGTCGTCGGACTGAAGGGCGACGTCTCCGTCTGTACCCAGAGTATAAACTCCGACGCCTCCGGTGTAAAGCCGACATCCTGTAACATGAGGTACCCCTGCTCCTGGGTGATCAAGCCTTTCTTAACGGCCAGGACGATGTCCGCCTTCGACGCCTCGCGGTCCGGGATCTCCGGCGGCGGTGTTATCCGGGCTTTCCAGATCTTCAGCAGGAGCTCGGCGTCAATCGGGGTATAGCGTAAGTCCAGGAGCCGTTGCCGGGCCTCGGCCTCGGTGATCAGCGTCCCTTTGAGGGCGTTGTAGATATCGGCCTTGGTCAGGTCCCGCGTTGCGACCGCCTGCTCCTCCTCTCCCAGGGGGACGTTAATGTCCAGCAGGTAATCCGCCGTCTCCTCGTTAAATCCCAGCTCCATTAATAGTATGACTCCCTCCGCCCGGGATATCCGGCCCTGCTTTACGCCTTTGTAGATGTCCGCCTTGGTCAGGTCCCGTTCGACCTCGACCTGGGCAGCCTGGCCGGCTTTGACCAACCGCTTATATATCCTATCGGCCGTGAGCGGGTTGAACCCCCTGGAATCGATGTCGTCCCGGACCTCTTGAGGGGACATCCAGCCCTTACTAAGCATATCGGACCAGTAACCGGTCAGGCCCATAATCATCATGAAGTCGGCCGCGTCGGAGCGGTAATCCGCCGCCAGGCCGGCCTTCTTGAGCAGGTCGACAATCTGGTCTTTGGGCAAGTCCAGGTACCGGGCCATCATCCGGATCTCTATCCGGTTAGGGAGCCCCCACATTACGTTGAGCATCTTATCGCGCCAGTACTCCGGGATCTCGACCAGGCGGAACCAGTCCTTAACGTCCTGATCGTCTATCTGGTCCCGGTGCCGGAGCTCCTGTATAGTTCCCCACTCCGGATGCTGCCAGTGGTCCTTCCAGTAGAGCTCTAATATGTCCTCCTCCAACCCGATCTTCTTAGCCGGCTCCTTATCAATCAGGTCCCAATCACTCATCAGCCCGTACTTGGCTACCATATCAGGCTCGAATACCTCGTGGGCCAGGAAGCCTACATAGTCACGCGGTGTAGGATAGACCTCGGTAACAAACTTGAGGGCCTCGATACGGTCGTCGCTCCAGCCCTGGGCCTTCAGGTCGTCCAGGTATTTAGCATAAGCATCAGAGTCCCTGCGCCAGGCGGTGATAACGCTCAGTGGATCGAGGCGGTAAGTCTGTAGCAGCCTGTCTTGATAGTAAGACCAGTCGCGCCCCAACGGAGCCCCCAGACCCATGAGAGCCGGGAGCGCACCTAATATGGTCATCACCCATCCCGCGACGACAGATGCGATATCGCCAGTTTCGAGGGACTTGTCTATCATATCCAGCATCTCTTGAGGTATACCCGGGGTATCCTTCATCTTGATCAGCGTATCCCTGGTGAAGGTAATAATCTCCGGTTCTCTATCCCTGAAGAATTTGTCTGCGGCATTGGCAAACCATTCTTTTATGAACTCGCCTACCGGCAGCCTCCAGGTGGTGGCTATCTGCCATATCCAGGTCGCGAATCTTACTCCAGGTAACATATTAAACCTCCGGACCAAAAAACCAATCTGTAAACTTTGCCCAAATAAACTCCACCGGATCCGCAAAGAACTCGGTAACCTGGGTCCGTAGCTCTTGCCAGCCGGCCCACAGTGAGTCACGGACCGTGAACGCCGTGTTGATCATGTCGCCGATGTCCTGGAGCCGGGCGTTCCACCAGGTTATGATCCAGGAGAAGTCGACGAGCTCCGGGAGCCTGAATGTCCAGAAGTTACTCCAGGCGGCCGCTAGTGTGTCGAACTGAGTCAGGAAGTCGGGCCAAGTAGTATACCAAAAGTTGCTCCAGGCAGCCTTGAGGTTGTCGAGACCCTGGACTGCTATGTTAATCCAGTTCTTGACATCCCACTTGACAATATCCCACCAGGAGTCGACAATCGCCGCAACCTGGTTCCATCTATCGAGAAACCAGGCCATAATCAATTCGATATCAGTTAGCCAGAGTCGGATCCGGCTCTGGATTGTGCTCCAGGAGAGTATCTCCATAGTAGCGTCGTACATGGAGAGAAGGGGGTCCCGGAGCTGGACAAACCACCAGGAGACACTGGCAAACCAACTGGCCATATTCTCGAATGTTACTGAGAGGCGGTCAATCCAAGGCCAGTTTGTGACCCAGATTGACACATAGAGCAGCCATTCTGAAAGCAAGGCAAAGATATTGGCTAAGCCGTTGAGTACGTCTCGTAAAACCTCTCGAGGAGAGTCCATTTTGCTCCTTACAGGTGCAGGATGCCATCGGCGTTTTTGGCGGCGGCTTCCAGGATAGGGCCCGCCTTCTCGGGGGTAAAATCCTTCTGGTCAACATCTATCCGTAATGTCACGCCCCCCTTTGTCCGGATAGTGTGCCGGTAGTAGGGCACGAGACCCTTAACCGGGTCTACTCCCTGGAGCTCGTCAATCTTCAGCACCTGGTATAATTTCTCAGCCATTTACTCCACCCCCTTATGATTCAGTATTCGCTCGATCCGCCCCAGGCGGCGCTGTGTGTCCACGACTTTCTGACTCAGTTTCCCGTAGCCGTATGCGAAAGCGACTATGTTAACGACAAACAGCACGGCGACTGATATCAGGCAGGCGATTATAGAGGTCGACATAACTATTGTACCCCCTACACGTAGCAGAATACTAAGGACTTCATGTTGGTGAATGTCTCTACGTAGATACCAGTAGCAAACTTCATGGGAGGGTCAAATTGAAGATGCTCTGAGTTCTTGTCCGTGTCAAAATGGTCATAAACTACAGCCCCTCCGCCTGCTACGGCGTCTGTTAACTCAAATTCGGCGGTGGGAGCGTCAGGGGAGCAAGCTATCCAGTAAAGGTTATGCGCTCCAGCGACCACTTGACCGGTCGCCGTTTTTCTGATGGTAGTGGAGCCTATTGCGGCCCTGCCTACCTTTTGGATACCGCCAGCGTAAGAGCGTGCCCTGTCCCAGGTTGCGCCATTAAAAACGTACATTTCGCCAGCACACCATAAGGCTGTCCTATTTGCTGATACGCCGTCGCTTGTTGTTTGGATAATAAGCGGAGCTAAGTTAGCAGTGTAATCATAGGCGAATAATTGAGCTGCTGCTGCCAGCTTTGGGGTTGCGGATGGTAGGTCAACTTCGCCAGAGTGCGAACCAATGCCAACAGCCCCGTCATAGAGCTTAACCCTCAAGTTCTTTAGCGCAGCAGCCTCAACCAGTAACGTCTGCCAGTTAGCGCCGTCGTAGGCGTAGAGCTTAATCTCGCCCTCGGCGATGTCCTTTACGTCCACCTGTAAATCGTCGGTGTTAACCGAGCCCAGGGCGTTACGCAGGTCGTCGATGAGCTGGAGCGCCGTTATCTCTGTTACCTGGTGAGCGGCAGTGGCACCGCCGGCAGGCAAGGCCGAGCTTGCAATGTCGACCTGCAGGTTGCCGGCAGCGTCCCCCAAGGCCTTGACCCATGCTGTACCGCTCCATATCCAAAGAAAAACACCTTGTCCAGGCATATTAACCCCCAATATCAAGGTTCGTTTTGAGTTACTATCACGCTGTCAACATATGTGTCGTGGTCAATGCCCACATCCGTGACTGCCTTAACCTCTACCGTGAAATATCTAGCCGCACCGGTAGCCCCTTGCTGCATTTCAATACCTGATAGGTCGTGAGTAACATCTCCGGCTTTTAACTTTACATATTCAGAGGTATCGAGGTCAATAACTAGCTTGAACGGGCAGAAACTATTGAGTCCAGTACCTAAAGCGAAAAGGCCATCCAGTAAAACCCATGCCCCTGTACTATCCTTATAGGATAGGTCAGACAGGAAAAAGTCGTACCTAAAAGCGGCTATATGGTAGACAAGGTCTCTGTAGAATTTCATTTCTATTTCGTGGTGACCCTGAAAACCCTCGTCCGACAACCAGACTTCAACACCGACTTTAGACTGTACCGGATAGTAAAACGAGCCTCGTATAAGCGAGTATTTCGAGAGCGTGTTCCCGGTGTGTAGATTACATGAGAAACCGCCATGCTGGGCATACTTCGTAGACCATTCCACAGCGGCGGCGGCCCCTGATAGACCGATAGCCCACTTTTGTATACCAGACTCAAAGTTCTCAAGAAAAATGACATCGCCCAACCTATCAAACGAGTCTATAGAACCGAGTCTGGCGGCCAGCTCAGCATTATCGGCCATGGAGCCGACGGTCTCTTTAGCTGCGTATGCCCCGAAGTCAGGTTGTCCGTGGGCCATTTATAACCCCCTCGTAAATATTCGTTTGGGCGACAGCATACTCAGGACACCGGCGATCGCATCGGTGGCCGACGTCGCCACGATCCCACGGCGGGGCAATACCGCGACGTAGACGTCGAACGTGTGCGGGTACGTGTCATCCTCATTCCAGCCCCGGAGCTTCAGCTGGTACGGCGGTTGATAGACCTCGTAATATTCCTCCCAGTCTATCGGGAACGAGTCGCCGTGGAGGTCCATGTTTAGGGTTGATGGGGCGATCTGGTGCTCATGGTGCAGGATAACCAGGTGGGCCAGTCCGGCATGCCCGGGACGAGGGCGTACCATGAACTTGGTTATGATGCCGTGAGCTATCCCCAGCATCACCGTAGTCGGGGCGGTGCTCGCCGTGTTCTTGGGGATCGTAATAGACGCTTGAAAGAGCATCGTTTACTTTGCACCCTTTAATCAATCTGGATTTGGTAAATAGCAGCACCAGCAAGTGTCGATAACCATAAGGTGCGACCGTCAAAAGTCAGCCCCTTCGGATATAGTGCCGGCGTAGCACATGACCTGATAGTAGTCCCGGTTTCCGGGTCAACCTGGTAAATTCTAGCATTAGTATAGTCAGCCACATAGAGATGACGACCGTCAAAGGTTAAGCCTGTCGGCCCTCCACCTGGACCAGCAAACGACCTGATAACAGTTCCGGTTTCCGGGTCAATCTGGTATATAGTATTTGCGGAGTAGTCAGTATACCATAAGGTGCGACCGTCAAAAGTCAGCCCTCTACCGGCTTGGGCTGGGGCAGCAAACGACCTGATTTTAGTCCCGGTTTCGGGGTCAGACTGATATATTAATTCTTTGTTGGAGTCAGCCCACCATAGACAACGGCCATCGAACGTTATACCCTGCGGACTCCCAAGAACAACACTAAACGATCTGATAGTAGTCCCGGTTTCCGGGTCAACTTGATACAAGCGATATTGATCATAATCCCCTATCCATAGACAACGGCCATCGAAACCAACGCCTGTTGGGTTAAAAGCCGGAGCAGCAAATGATCTGATAACAGTTCCAAACGTCATATCAACCTCAATTCCAGAAGTCGACCGCGATCGATACCTGAAAGTATTTCGTCGAGTCGGATCCGACGTCGGTCAATGTGACCCTCATAGCCCGGCCGATGACATCTCCAGTAAATGCCTCTTTAATCCCGGAGGCCGTATCGCCGTCCTCCCAAAACAGAGCTGCAAATAGACCTTGTTTGTGTGTATACCACTCCTCGGACCAGCGGTCGAGAAATTGAACCTTGACCTGGAGAGTCGTCGGAGCTCCGGTCGAGTCGATCCGGACATAGAGCCCGAATTTGCGGAACGGCGCGCATTGAACTTCGGCAGAGATCCTCTCCGAGACGGCGTTGCAGATCTCCCTGTCGAATAACTGGATCATGTCCTGGGTACGGACTAAAGACTCCTCCTGGATGGTCGGAGCCGCGTTTCCTTTCATAATGAGCCACCTCCTCGTCGTAGTCTCGGGTAGACAATAGGCCAGGAGAGATCATCCCCTGGCCTATATAGTTCTGATCGAGCCAAGTTTAGTACATCTTGGCCTGCTGCATCAGCAGCTCATAGTAACTGCCCGTATCACCGGCCCCAGTGGTCAACCGGCACTTCCTGGACCCGGTCTGGTCCACATGCCACCATGTCTCGGGCTTGTCAGGCTCTCCGAGAGGCAAGGGGAAGACCCCATGAGGACAACGGCCGTTGATCAAGATCTGGATCTCGGACGTTATCGAGTCGTCGATAATCCGGGCGTTGCCGCCAGACCAGGGGTAATGCCTTATACCGTCGCTATCCTCCCTCGCTCCGGCCAGGATAATGATATCCTTAGTCGGCGTCAGGAAAAACGTTATATCTGTATTCGCCAGCGTCCGGCCCTCGCCATACTCGGAATATAGCGGCCAGGCCGACTCATACATCCTCATGATGTCCTTGGATTGCATGTCGATGATAACATTCTTGCCCATGTTCTCCGTGAGTCTTACCTCATCTATATTGACGTCCGGCTCCTCTGAGTTAGAGAAGCTTGCCGGCATCAGCATGCGGATATCATGATCAGTCGGGAGATCAATCTCGTCCTTGGTCGAGGCGACCAGGGTTTTTGACCAGAGAGACTCGGCTCTAAGATAACCCAACGGCGACGGCTGATCCTCGTCGAAGATATCGGCGTGGACCTCAAGGGCTGCAGCGTCAGGGACGGCGCCCCCGAGTAGGTAGCTGTGAGTGATCTTGAGCTGGAGATTGTTGAACATCTTGGGATCCAAACCATACTCTTTATCCCACAGATACCGGCCGAAGTAGATCGGGATCTCGGCTTTACACTTGCCATTGTCGGTATAGTTGATAGCATTGTACGGCTGTCTCCTGGTGCCGTAAAACGCCATCGCCTGGGCGTAGACGCCCCGCATGCTGAAAAGAACCTCGGAGCCGTCGACGACCTGGATATTTGTCACCACCAGGGCAGGATGGCCGGTCGGCGTCCAGGAGCTATTAGTCAGCTCGACGATTGCCGATATCCGGGAGATGATATCCTTAGTCGTGATGGCGATAGTTTTGGTCCCGGCAGTCGTTATCGACTCGGGAGAAAGCAGTTCAGTTGTCCTATATTTCATAGTTCACTAACCTCCCCCGCTACCGAGCATCGCCAGCCTCTTGGCGTGAAGCGCCCGACCTACTTCCTCGACTCGGCGGTAGTTGGCGGGATCGCCTTTAGGCTTGCGCTGGGATAGCGTCAGACCGGCCAGGGTCTGTAGATACGGCTCCACTCCGGTACGGTAGTCACCCTCGGCGGCGGCTACTCCCGGTGCGAACCGGTCCCGGCCCACTTCACGGATCTTACGGGCGAACTTGGCGGCTCCGGCCTTACCGACTCCCCGGCGGAACCTTTCCTTGATACCGGGCGCTGATACCGCCTGGTGATAAGTGTCGGCTGAATTTTGTGTATTGCGAGCCCAGTCTTCGGCGGCGGCTTCAGCGTTGACCGCGAACTCCTCGGCGGCCCGGCCGGCGTTGGCCGACCACTTAACGGCCGATGCGTCTCCGGGTTTTACTCTAATTGCGCCGATGATCGGTAGGATAGGGAACATCAGGACCAGGGTCAGAATATAGAGTAGCTTGGCTTTCATAATAATATTCCTCCAAAATTTAGTGTATTGCGAAATTCTCCACCGGATAATTGCTACGCATTTATTGACATAATAGACCCGGGGTGATAAAGTCGTCAATAGGCAAACATGTTGCAACGGGGGTTTGAGGCTATGCCGAGACAAGAACGGGAGCGCCGCTATATCGCCGAGTACATGAAGGAGACCTGGCCCGAGGGGAACTGGCAGCTCAACGTGGAGCTGGGGCCGATCCACCAAGAGTATGTCCAGCGCTACGGGCTCACCCGGGCCGCCGCCCTATTCCGTCCCACCAGGCCCCGGGTCGACGCTATCAAGTGGTCGGACGATAAGTATTACATTATCGAGGCTAAAGTCAGAGACATTAAGACCGGCGTCGGCGACCTTATGTACTACATGGCCCAGGCCAAAATTACCGCCGACCTCCCCTACTACGACGGCCAGCCGATCATAGCACGCCTGGTCGTTCCCTATATGCTGGACTGGCTGTTACCGGCGGCAGCCGCTGCCGGCGTCGAGGTCACTGTCTACTGGCAGGACTGGATCGAGAACTATGTCCGCGAGCGGCAGCACTACTTTTCCGCCGACTACCGGGACGCTCGAAAGCAGAAAATGAGGGACCGCGAGGCCCTGGGGCTGGAGTAGCTATGCCCTGTCAGTATGCGTGGTATCAGGTTCGCCAGGTCGAGCAGGCAGTTTCTGGCCTCGTTCCCCATATCACTTTCCCATTCGTCTCGGAAGCGATCAGAAAGCTCTCGTCGCTCCGGGGTCAGCTACTCGGCAATATAGGGTTAAAGGCTCCCCGAACGATATCCGCCATACTAAAATTGATCGGGCTATCACCGGGCACCATTACGCTATGGTTTGATGTTGAGGGCGGCTGGATGATTGAGGGGCGGCCAACTCCGGAGTCGACCCCGATCTACAGGTACGTCGGCGACGAGCTCGCCATGACCCTGCTCAAGGGCGAGCTTACCCACGAGCTTGAATATTACCTGTTTACGCCCGACGACTACATAGGAGAGTAAAAACGGGGGTGTCACCATGGTCTTAATGAATTATATCCGGTCCGTACCCGGGGTAACCCTACGGATGCACTTCACCGACGACTACGAGATAACGAGAAGTATCATGGAGAAGGAGTCGGGTAGACTCAAACGGATCAAGTCCCTGGTGTTCTGGGTCGACGAGCTTAACGGACAAGATTGCGCCCGTACTTACTCCGTCATGTCGGAGAAGCTGTGGGCTGCGCTGACACCCTACCTCCCGGATAAGGGGTATCTACCCTACGATTTCTTAATTACCAAGATGGGAGACGGGTTCTATACGGACTGGAACGTCCAGGTGATTCTAAGGCCAAAAACCGAGTAACGCCCCCGCATAGTCGGACACCCCGCCCCGTATTGTGGGCTAAAATGCGACATTTTGTGGGGTAAAATCGAGCCTTTACTAGCCTTTAACAGCCTTTACTAGCCTTTAACAGCCTTTACTAGCCTTTAACAGCTCGAGGAAAGA
>Ga0307378_10010192_pt1 | contig 12223 bp, 9 predicted proteins | sample UN1MG_FD_202238 | JGI IMG/M metagenome (GOLD analysis project Ga0307378, IMG submission 202238) | Soil microbial communities from Risofladan, Vaasa, Finland - UN-1 | ecosystem: Environmental > Terrestrial > Soil > Coastal area > Acid sulfate soil | place: Finland: Risofladan, Vaasa | collected...
CGGTGTATGTCGATATCGAGCCGGACACGTTCAATATGAACGTGAATCTGTTGCAGGAAAAAATCACAAACAAAACAAAAGTCATTATTGTCCAGCATACGTACGGCTATCCATGCGAGATGGATACTATCATGAAAATCGCTCAGAGCGGTAGCAGTTGCGTCATCGAGGATTGCTGCCTTGCCCTGGGTTCGAAATATAAAGGCAGGATGGTCGGGACATTTGGCCGGGCCGGATATTTCTCATCTCAATGGAATAAGCCTTATACGACCGGCCTCGGAGGAATGATAATAACAAGCGACCGGGAATTAGCCGAGCGGATCGAATCACTTGCGGCAAATGAAATGTGCCCGCCTTCGGGCCGGGAAGTCTTTATGCTCCAGATGCAATTGATGATCTATAGACTGTTTATCTATCCGAGAACGACCGCCCTGGCCCAGAGCCTGTTCCGGTATCTTACGAAAAAAGGGGCGGTCGTCGGCTCCTCGAGTGCAAGTGAATTTAAGCCGGTGAAAGCGGACGATTTCTTCAAAGCGATGAGTACGGTGCAGGCTCGCTCGGGAATCAGGCAGCTCAGAAAAATAGAAATAAATATCGCTCACCGGCGGAAGATGGCTCAGTTGTACGATGAGCTGCTTGCCGCCAAGGACTGGAGACCAAGCAATGACAGCAGGGAATGGGCCGAACCGGTTCTGGTGAGATATCCTGTGCGAATCGCAGAGAAAGACAAGGCCCTCGCACAGGCGGCTAAAGCCGGCGTCGAGCTTGGAAGCTGGTTCGAATGTCCCCTGCACCCGATTGAAACTCCATTGGCATCATATGACTACAAACTCGGAATGTGCCCCGAAGCTGAAAAGGCCGCCCGTGAGGTAGTGAATTTGCCATTGCACCTGAGGGCAAACGAAAAGACCACTATAAAAACCGTAAAATTCATAACCGGCTATACACAGGCATAGCCGGATATATATTTCGCATTGGCTTTACAAGTTTTCTTGTTAATATTCTTAATTCTTCCAAAAGAAATCGTGTGGGGGTGCTAATTCATTTTTCTGGTAACACAACTATCAATTTCATTTGCTTGTAAAACAATTGGTCAGTAATATAGATGTTAATGAGCGTGAGATTTGGAAATTCTTATTTAAAGATTGTTTCGTTGGGATAATGAAAATGATACGCATAAGTATAATCTTAACACTATTTCTTTTAATGTTTGGTTGCAAAAAGGATAACAGACAAAAAGCTCAATCACTTGCCTCCAAAGCTTCTTTTCTCATGAATGAAGGTAAGCAAACCGAAGCACTTGTCTTGCTCAAAGAAGCAAGCAGTCTTAGGCCCATGTGCGCTGAGTATCATGTCAGCATTGCAATAGCTAGCGTTAAGGTAGAGGACTATACAACAGCACACGATGAATACCTGAAAGCACTTCCAATTCTCCAAGAGCAATCTCAAGAAGATCCTGAACGAGTTGATGATCTTATCATGGTTTTAGTATGCTTGAATCGTAATCAAGAGGCAAATACTGTCCTCAATGCAGCCAAGCAACGTTTCAAAGATAATCGATCAATATCTATGCTTGCTGATAACTACTCTGAATTCATAGAAGGATTTGCGGAGTTCCAAATTAAAGACTAAAAATATAACAAGCTGGTTGCAGAAACCTCATATCTCAATCCCTGATCTGTAGCGTAGAATCTATATAATTCTCTGAACGAGACATATGTAATATTGTCATTCTAAAGATTATTTATTTTCTTTGCGGACTGCCCCTCTCAAGCCTTCCATTTTCAGGTAGCCCTTTTTCCAGACAATTATGCCTGAGACCGCAAAAACAAGGATATATATAATCAAGGCATATCTTGCCCTGATTTTTGTTCTGAGGCTCAGCCCGATTCCGATCAGTGCATACAGCCCAGCCAGGCCATAGCATATCGCGACGGTTTTCTTCAGCGGTATTCCTCGATCGATCATCTGGTCATAAATGTGGCCGCGGTCGGAGACGAACAGAGGCCTGTGATTGAGCAGTCTCCGGGCCAGCGCGACAGCAGTATCAAGGATAGGCAGGCCGAAGACGACGACCGAGGCCATCCACCACCTGACTGCCTTTTCGGCGAATAAAATCATCAGTGCCGCGGCGATAAATCCGAGCAGCATACTCCCGGCGTCACCCATGAATATCTTGGCGGGATGACGATTGAAAGGCAGAAAGCCGCAGACCGCCCCGAGAAGCCCCAAACACAAAATGACGCGGACCGAATCTCCACCAACCTTGCTTGAGCCCCAGGTCCCAAGGTGAATAGCCAGCATCAAAAGAGCCGCGGCGATAATCACCGTGACGCCGGCACAAAGACCATCCAGGCCATCGAGAAGGTTCAGAGAATTTGTCGCTCCGAGAACAAATACAATAACGATGGGGATTCCCAAAATTACCTCAAGGTTTTCCGGAATATTCAATCCGAGATAGGCGGTCAGAAATCCGAGGCTGGGCCTGACTCCCACGGCAACAAGAATAACAGCGGCAACGATTTGCCCTAGTACCTTTTGGTAAGGTTTTATGTCGAATATGTCATCGACCAGACCAATGAAGCAGGCAATTGCGCCGCCTGCAAGAACACCAAAAAGCCAGGTGAAAGTAGAAGGCAGATGCTGCCGGCCGTGGAGATAATAAATACCCGCAAGAATGCCGGCGGTTAATCCGACGAGCATGCCTACACCACCGAGATAGGCGACGCTTGCTTTGTGGGTTTTTACAAGATGATCGGGCTTATCGACAATGCCGAACTTTATTGCGATGTTCTTGCACAGCCACGTGGCAACTAATGCCGAGACAAATGAAAATATGAGCACAGGCCAGAATTGAAACACCCAGCTTAGGGGCCTTTCAGGACCTATGAGGTTTTCCAGCATATTCCTATCCTTTACCTATATAATTATAGGACGAAGATACGCATATCGAACAAGGTTAGTCTATCGGATGTCGTTCGAGCTGTCCAGACGAATCGCCGCAGCATTGACGTTAAGGTTATATTCGAGTAAACTCTTTTGTATGAGTTTTTTTAAGATTCTAAAACGCGGACTTGATATTATCATATCGCTATCGGCGTTGATTGTTCTCTGGCCGGTTTTGTTGTTAATCGTCATAGCGATAAAGTTCAGCAGCAAAGGTCCTGCCGTCTTCAAACAACAAAGGGCGGGCAAAAACGGCAATCCTTTCGTTTTTTACAAGTTTCGCACGATGACCATCAACGCTGACCCTTTCGGGCCCAGTCCGAAATCCGGTCGGGATCCCAGGCTCACAAAAACCGGCAGAATTTTGCGAGAATATTCCCTTGACGAACTGCCGCAATTGTTTAACATATTAAAGGGAGATATGAGCGTTGTCGGACCCCGGCCGTTGTACCTTTCGCAGATCCCTGAGTGGAGCGAAAGACAGAAAAAGCGGTTGCTTGTAAAGCCCGGCTTGACCGGTCTGGCACAAATTTCCGGACGGGGAGAACTAACGCGTGAAGAAAAACTTGAATTCGACGTAAAATACGTGGAAACGGCAGGCTTTTCGGCCGACTTTAAGATAGTATTTGCTACTATTGCCTATGTTTTCAGCCGAAAAGGCATTTATGAGAAAAGATACTCGAAAGCCGAATCCACACGAGGTACGAAATTTTGAATACTCGATATACGTCCAGAATTAAGGACGATCATAAGATGAAATATCTGACAAAAATAGAACAGTTGGAGCACCTAAGCCCTGCCGAAAAGGCCGAGCTCAAGCAGGTGACCGACAAGTTTGCTTTTCGCAGCAGCGACTATTATTTGTCGCTTATCGATTGGAACGACCCTGACGATCCGATCCGGACTCTGATAATCCCCAACCTGCAGGAGCTTGATGAATGGGGCAGGCTTGATCCGTCGGATGAGAAAACCTATTGCGTGATGCCCGGGCTCGAGCATAAATACCCTTCCACGGCGCTTCTGCTGATTAGTAATGTGTGCGACGGGATCTGCCGGTACTGTTTCCGCAAGCGCGTCTTCATCAACCCGCAGAACGAATACCTGCGAGACCTTCCGGCGGCGATAAAATACATAAGAGAGCATAACGAGATTACCAATGTTCTTCTGACAGGAGGGGATCCTTTCGTACTTAAATCATCGAAGCTTGAGAATATTATCCGGGAACTGAGGGACATCGAACATGTAAGTATCATTCGTATCGGGACAAAGATACCGGCGTTCAATCCCTCTCGGATTGTCGAAGATCCCGCTCTACCCGAGATAATAAAAAAATACAGCACCGAGCAAAAAAGAATATATATCATGACTCACTTTGTTCACCCTCGGGAATTGACAGATCTGGCGGTCAAGGCTGTCGGCCTGCTGCAGAAAGCCGGCGCGCTGATCGCCAACCAGATGCCGCTTATAAGAGGCGTCAATGACAATCCCGAGGTCATGGCGGAGCTGCTGGCCAGATTATCCTTTATTGGTGCGGTTCCCTACTATATTTTCCAGTGTCGCCCGGCACTGGGCAATAAAGCTTATACGGTCCCTATCGAGGAAGGGTATGAAATTGTCGAGCAGGCAAAAGCCCTTGTCTCCGGACTGGCAAAACGCGTCCGGTTTGTCATGTCGCATTCGACCGGGAAGATCGAAATCGTGGGCAGGACGGAAGACTTCGTCTATTTCAAATATCACAGGGCCGCCGAAGATGCCGACAGCGGGCGTTTCCTGGCCCTGGTGAGTAATCCGAACGCCTATTGGCTTGACGATTATACTGAAGTAATTAGAGATTACCCCATCGATTTACCATATCGGTCCTACGGTCCGGAATAATATTGGAGCCCCTGATTTAGCATCGGAAATGATGGTTAGAACCGGCACTGTGATTTTACTTACTTTAGTTTACTGCGGGTCAGCCTCTGCGCTTGAGCCCGATGAAATTTTAATCATAGCGAACAAAAACAGCACAGAATCCAAGCGGATTGCCCGGTATTATTGCAGCAAGCGCAGAGTGCCGGACAAAAACATTCTCGCGCTGCCTCTGGGCGCAAATCTTAACGATACAATCAGCAGAAATGATTACGAAAAACAACTCGCAGAACCGATTCGCAAAAGATTACTTACCCCTGAACTTCTCGGCACAATCAGATGCCTGCTTACGACTTACGGCGTGCCGATTAAAGTTTCAGGACGCGGCTCCCTGAAAAACCAGGAAGGCAAGCTGAGAGAATTAAAGGAATCGATCGAGCTTGAACAAAAGAAGATTGAACAGTTAAAGCAGGACGGCCTGGCCGACTCGGCCGAGTACAAACAAAGCAACCGCCGGCTGGCTCAGTTACAGCTCCAAATCGCTCTTATCAACGGCAAAGAAACAAACGCTTCGGTCGACAGCGAGCTGTCGATGGTCTTATTCGAAAGTTACGATTTGTATCGCTGGCAGCCGAATATGCTGAAGAATGACGTCCTGGGCCTCAGTTTTAGAACGCTCATGGTCAGCCGGCTCGATGGGCCCGATGATCGAATCGCCACAGGCCTTATCGACAAAGCGATGGAAGCGGAAAAAACGGGGCTAAAGGGTATCGCTTACATCGATTCACGGGGTATCGTGAGAAATGATGCGTATGGTCACTACGACCAGTCGCTGCGCGATTTGGCCATACTTACAGGATTGCGGACGAAAATACCCGTCAAAGAAGAGCGAACGGCAAAGCTTTTCGCTCCGGGTACCTGCCGGCAAACAGCTATCTATTGCGGCTGGTACAGTCTGAAAAAATATGTCGATGCGTTCGAGTTTGTCGACGGCGCAATCGGGTATCATATAGCAAGCTTTGAAGCAGTCAACCTGCGCGATCCGAACAGCAGCCAGTGGTGCCCCTCTATGCTAAGAGACGGCATCACAGCAACATTAGGAGCTGTGAGCGAGCCGTACCTGCATTCATTTCCGGAGCCAAGAGCATTCTTCGCCGAACTGTATCAAGGTCACTGCCTTGTTGAGGCATACTACCATACAAAACCGTTTAATTCATGGCAGTTGCTCCTGATCGGGGATCCGCTGTATAAGCCCTTCGAAAATAATCTTGGAAAAATTTCGGACTAAGGACCACAGTTTTCACTTTTCGAACCTTTTGTTTTATGAAATAACGCTCTCAGGTAAAATACCGTAACAACTGCCGCTATTGCCCCAAAGGAGATGATTATGTCGGAAAGTGCGAAATCTTTGCCGGCGATAACAGAAAACAATTTGACTATTATTAGAAAACCAGTCGGCCCCGCTAACACTAATATGAGCCATTTGGCTTTAGGGGCTTTCACATCAAGAAAAAGATGCGTGCATTGAATCCACAGAGCAGTCAAAATGGCATAGGCAACCAGATGAAACACAGCATTTGTAACAGGCATCAGGTCGCCCAAATTCGCTCGCGTGACATTGGTTACGCCAAAAATGAAAGTAGCAACAACTAAAAGCCCCGCAGGCCAAAACGTAAGAAATGAGGAAAGAATCAAACCTGCAAGTACACCTGCCAGGTCTGTGAAAAAATCCCGAACATCACAGCTACGTCCTGCCACAAAGGTCTGAAGCCACTCGTCAAGAATCCCATACACAACTATCAAAAATAACACCAACCAGGGCGCAGCTCGGCGCCATTTAACTTTTCGATCGCCACTGACTGCAGACCAGATCAAAAAAGTCAGAATCAAATACGCCAGGAAATGAAGGCTCTTATCGGAGACCTCGGCCTCTTGAACAACGTGCGGGATTGGGATGTGTGCAACTACAAACAGCCCCGGCCAGTAAAGAACCAATACGCATGCCGCTATTTTCTGTTGGTACGATAAAGTCATTGAAACCACCTATAACTGTTCTTGCCGGGTAATATTGTATCACTGAGGAGTCTAAAAACGGCTATAATTTGTCTCTATATAAACAGATAATTTCGTAAAAATCCACGTCCCCCGCCCTTTTACCTCTTAAAAGCGAAGCTGCGGGGAACCGCTTCACTCCTCGCAGCACCCAAGCCAAAAATGCCCGGAACAATCAGATACGCGATTAGCCAATATCGGCTACTTTGTCAGGATCCTCACCACATGATCCGAAATAGTAACTGATGCGCGAAAAAATATACGAAGTTATGCCCCAAAAATAAAGTTTAATCTGGGAAATCTGGAATTGAGTGTATAATATAAATATGCAGATTGTGGACTGCAGCTTGAAAAAACTTATTTTGGAGGATAAAGAAAATGAAACGCTTAATAATTCTCGCAATAGTTTTAGCCTGTTTCGCAACGCTTTGTCTCGGGCGCAGCAGGTCCCGCAGTACACCGCAAATGGTAATCCAGCTAACAGATCCCAATTTGAAAGGGACTGTCAGTCTCGAAGAGGCATTGGCTAAGCGGCGAAGTGTACGACAATTCAGCAGCGAACCAATCAAGCGCTCGCAAATCAGCCAATTGGCCTGGGCCGGTCAAGGCATAACAGAGCCACAAAGAGGCTTGCGAACGGCTCCTTCGGCAGGAGCTATCTATCCCATAGAGTTGCTTTTCGCAACGCAAGATGGTCTGTTTGTTTATCGCCCGTCCGATCACAGTCTGCTGCAAAACGGAGATCAGGATATCCGCAACATGCTGGCGGCAGCCTCTTCCATGGCCGAATCGGTGGCAGGAGCCGGTTGTGATATCATAGTTGCCGGCGCCGTGAGAAAACTGACCAGCCAATACAAGGATAAGGCCCGAACGTACATGCACATGGAAGCTGGACATATCGCCCAGAATATCCAGTTGCAGGCTGTTTGTTTAGGCCTGGGATCCGTCACGGTCGGTGGTTTTGACTCAAAGGAGGTCCGCAAAGTCTGCAAACTTTCAAGAGACCTGGAGCCCCTTTATATAATTTGCGTCGGTTACCCAGCAGGAAATGGAACAGCGGAAACCGCTGACGGACAAGCCGGCGCAGCAGGAAAAAAAGCGGTATTAATCATCGGCAGTCAGAATTTCCGAGATGAGGAACTCTTCGAAACAAAGCGTGTACTCGACGCAGCGCTGGTTCAGACAGTCATCGCAAGCACGAAAACCGGTGTGATACAGGGTGTGCTTGGAAACGTCGCCGAGGCAACTATTCCCGTGAACCGATTGAAAGTCGATGACTACGATGCGATAATCTTTATAGGCGGCCCTGGAGCAGCCGAGTATGCCAACAACCCCGCTGTAATGAACATGGTGCGTGAGACGGTCCGTAAGGGAAAGATCCTTGGGGCGATTGGCGTAGCGCCTACTATTCTGGCCAATGCGAACGTGCTCGCCGGTAAACGGGCAACCAGCTTCTTGTCCGAACGAGGCAGACTTATTCAGGCCGGCGCTATATATACTATCTTCCCTGTTGAGCGGGAAAGATCCATCATAACCGCCACTGGGCCGGATGCCGCCGTCCAATTCGGCAGAGTTATCACGAACGCCCTCGCCGGAAGATAATATTTATAAAACGTGCTCTCGGAGAAATTACTTAGATTAATCTTGACCAATGGACTGCCGGAAGAGGCGAACGTGCAGATTTAAGGTGTATCCTTAGAATTGCTGTAACGATTCGTAATCGGTAATCGCCGGTCCTTACCAAATGCCTTCGGCGTGATTTTTATTCCGGGCGGCGATAGCCTCCTTTTGTACTCGTTTCGGTCGACCATACGAATAACCTTGCCGACCACATCCCCCGGCAGGCCTTGCGCAACAAGTTCTGTTATGGACTTATCCTCTTCGACATAACCTTTGAGGATTCTGTCGAGCAGATCGTAATCGGGAAGCGAGTCGCGGTCTTTCTGGTCCGGCCTGAGCTCGGCACTTGGGGGCCTGGTTATCACATCTTCGGGTATGATTTGGCACCCGGCTACCGTGTTAATATGCTCGGCCAGTTCGTAAACGGTCGTTTTCGGAACGTCCTTTATAACTCCGAAGCCGCCGGCTGTGTCGCCGTAGAGAGTCGAGTACCCGACCGCTGTTTCGCTCTTGTTGCCGGTCGTCAGCACGAGCGAGCCGAAACAGTTACTAAGTGACATCAGGATACAGCCGCGAATCCTCGCCTGCAGATTTTCATACGCAATACCCTCATCGTTCCAGCCCTCGACGGTTTGAAGCGACTTGTGAAACTGATCGAGCATCGGCCCAATCGGGATAGTATGAAACTCGATACCCATGTTCTTCGCCAGCTTCTCGGCGTCGCCTATCGTTTCGGGGCTGTTGAATTCTGAAGGCATACTTACACCGACAACATTTTCGGCGCCCAATGCCGCTACGGCAATCGCGGCGGTAACCGAAGAATCGATGCCGCCGCTCAGGCCGAGCAGAACTTTCTTAAAACCATTTTTGCGAGCGTAGTCCCTCGTGCCAAGCACGAGCGCCTGATAGATTTCGTCCAAAGGGTCACTCGGCTGCCGGGCCGCAGGCTGCACCGGCTTGATTTGCACAGCACCGTCGGCAGCGACGATCACATCAGCAATGATCAAATCCTCGTCAAATGCTTTTGCTTTTGCAACAATTCTGCCGGTCGAATCCGCAAAAATGCTTCGGCCATCAAAAATCAATTCATCCTGACCGCCCACAAGATTGCAGTACGCGACGGCACAATTCAACTCTTTCGCACACGCGTTGACAACTTGTTCTCTTGCTTTAATCTTGCCCGTATGAAACGGAGAGGCTGAGATATTGACAATCATCTGGATTTGACCGGCATCTTTGAGGAAATTGGCCAGCCATTTGTCTTCCCAAATGTCGGCGCAGATTGTGATAGCAACATTCAGGCCGCCGGCATTGATGACCAGCGGTTCGGAGCCGGGCCGGAAATATCTTTGCTCATCGAACACACCATAATTCGGCAGTAAGCCTTTTCGATAAATTTTACTTATTTCGCCGCCCTGCAATACGGCAGCAGAATTGTAACTGTTAGGCTCATCCCTTTCGACAAAACCCACCACAATGGTTATCTCCGGGCAATCAGCAGCGAGTTTATCAAGGGCAAGTGAGCAGTCCCTTAAAAAATGCCGTTTATACAGTAAATCTTCCGGCGGATAACCACAAATGGCCAATTCCGGAAAGACCAGCAAATCTACATCCGCCTTAACGGCCCGGGCATAAATTTGCCGCATCTTCTCAGTGTTTCCGGCCAAATCACCCACAACCGCATTAAATTGCCCCAACGCTACTCGCAACAAACGTGCCTCCAATCATACTTTAAAAAGAAACGGAGAGGGCGGGATTCGAACCCGCGGTACCAAAAGGCACACCGGTTTTCGAAACCGGCTCGATCAGCCACTCCGACACCTCTCCAGGTCTTCTTCTTACAACGTATCAGATAAGTCTATAAACAAAACTTCTGATAAATTCCCGCTTACTCTATGCTAAACAAGCCGATATTGCAAGAAAATTAAGGTCAAACAGAAAACAACCCGAAGGCGGACCGAAATTACCGCCCGCTGATGCAATTTTATAACTACTTTCCATGAAGCAGAAATACATACCAATGCCGGATTTTCAAAGCTGCCTGATGCGGACATTGCGGAACCAGACATTGGCATTGTGGTCCTGTAACCCGATATGGCCTTCCCGTTTGAAATCCTTCAAAGCGGTGCGGAACTTGTTCTTCGAGCCCTCGCGATCAGGATTCTTCTGCGGCTCGGTCCATCGGTTCAGGTCCATGTCGATAATTTGCTCGCCGTTAAGCACGATGCCGATCTTATTATCCTTAGCGGTAATCGTAACGTGGTTCCACCGGCCATCCTTTGTCATTTCCTTGCTGGGAGCCAGGGCATCGTAAACCGCGCCGCAGCTATGCCTGCTCGGCTTTTCGGCACGTTTATATACTTGTATCTCGATACCGGTCTGGACGCAGTCCTTTGGATTGTCGGTACGGAAAAAGACGCCGCTGTTGCCCTCAGTCTTGAATTCCAGATCGAGAATAAAGTCGCCGAAGCGCTCTTTGGTCCAGATCATGCCGGCTTTTGGCTTTCGGGTCAGCACACCGTCTTCGATGACCCAGCCGGCACTTGGTTTGCCGCCGCTGTCGTTCTGCCACTTACTCAGGTCGGAACCGTCAAAGAGAATCTGCCATCGGCTTTTTTCGCCCCCCGAACCGACAACATTTCCACCACCGTTCAATAGAATATCCATTCGAGGCGTCTTGTGATTGTAGGGCTTCAGCAGGATATCCAGGTCACCGTCGTGATCGATATCGCAGCAGTCGCCGCCAGCCTCGGGATTTTTTTGGGTATTGTCAATCACGAATTTGTCCCAGCCTATTTCAACGATGGTTTTTTTTGGTTCCCTCTTCATTGACAAATTCCTTCAACTGAGATTTGCAATATAGTTAAACCTGCTGATTCGCTATATTACCAGATTGGCGCCGAAACGTCCATCCAGGTCCGTACAAAACCGGAGGTTGACGTAATATCTTTCTAAGAGTAGTCTATGGCAGCGATAGTGAAGTTAGCCGAATAACTGACCCTGCTCCAGCAATACGAGCAGACAATAGGAAGACACAAAATATGAACTTTCCCTTTAAACTAAAAACCATTATCCAGGCAACCATACTTTCGGCGTTATTTCTCGCCGCTCAGCATGTCTTGGCCCAGGGCACGCGCAGCGATTATGAGCGGGCGCTGAATCTGAGCAAAACAACCGCCAATAAAGTGTTCAAAGACCGGGTAACCGCCCATTGGCTGAAGGACAATAAGCGGTTCTGGTATCGTAACGATTTACCACAGAACAAACGTGAATTCATTTTCATTGACACCGAGAAGGGGATCCGGCAGCATGCGTTCAACCATGAACGATTGGCAGCGTCGCTGGCAAAGGCCACCGATCAAGAAATACATGCTGAGAAGCTTGCCATCGATCATTTGACATTCGACGAAACCTGTTCATCGCTTACGTTCAGCTACAACGATCGTTGGTGGAAATGCGATTTGAGCTCTTATCAGATCGAAGCAACATCCAGGGACGAACGGGCAATCTCCTCCCTTAAGCCCCTCCGCCGACCGCAATCAAGCCGGCTAACCGGCGAAGAAACATCGATTACCTTTATCAATCGCATTAATAAGGATATCGAAATCTACTGGATAGATTCCGAGCGGCAGCGAAAACACTACGCCACTGTCGCCGCCGGCGACCAGCATCGCCAGCACACTTTTGCCGGGCACGTCTGGCTGGTGACGGACAAGGATGGAGAAACATTAGTTACTTTTATGGCCGAGGAAAA
>Ga0307378_10010193_pt1 | contig 12223 bp, 21 predicted proteins | sample UN1MG_FD_202238 | JGI IMG/M metagenome (GOLD analysis project Ga0307378, IMG submission 202238) | Soil microbial communities from Risofladan, Vaasa, Finland - UN-1 | ecosystem: Environmental > Terrestrial > Soil > Coastal area > Acid sulfate soil | place: Finland: Risofladan, Vaasa | collected...
CAAGAGCGGAAAGGCTCTCGTTCTCACCGACCCCAACGGCGAAGTCCACGCCTGCACCACCGGGCAGGAGTTGTGGGACACCATCCTTGAGCTGGTGAATGATCCCGATCAGCCGGAGATTCAGTCCGTGCCCGTCCCGGGTCCCCGCCGCCGCAATGGCGCCGCGCCACAGCAGGACGAGTACGACGGGCCGGACGACGGCCCCGATGACCTCGTGGACGAGCTGCTCGGCCGCGGGCTTCAAAGTTTGATTGGGGGGATCCGCCGCGCGAGTTTCCGCGGGAAGCCCCGAGCCGGCCGTCGCCCAACGGTCCGGCAGGACGAGCCGGAGAACGAGGATGGCTAACTTCGCCCCCATCATCGTCCTGGCTCTCGCAGCGGCGGCACTTGGCGGCCGGCGGCGCGGAGGGGGATCCGCGCCGCCGGTTCCGTCTGGTGGCGGGATCCGGGGCGTGTTCGACTGGTCGGACTGGGTGGAGGAAACCGGCGCACTGCCGGGATTCGCCCGCTTCGCCGCCGCCGCGGCCTACACGGAGTCCAAGGGGAACAACCGGGTGGGCCTCGGCGTCAGCCAGGGCATCCTCCCCTCCAACGTCAAGCTGAACACCGGCACCGCGGGCGCTCGCAACGAGCAAAAGGCAGCGTGCTCCCTGTACAAGGGTGCCAAGTCGCGCGGCTACTACAGCGGCAACCCCTACCCCGCCTCTCGGTGGTGCTTTGGATCCGGCGGCTGGTTCGGATTCCTGCCGGCCACCGGCCTGGCCGCGGGCGGGACCAAGGGGCCGTTTGCCGAGGGCGATCCGTTCCTGGTGTTCCAGCCCATCGAGTCCATCGTGATGATGGCGGACTTCGCCAAGCGGGTGATCCGCAGCAACCGCTTCCAGAGCCTGCCCTACGGGGAGCAGAATTGGCTGGCCATCCGGCGAGGCATGGCGGCCAGCTCGCTGATCGATGACTATACCGAGGAAAACGAGCGGTCGCCCAAGACCCGAGAGCGCCTGGAGCGTGCCCTGGCCGAAACCGGGACCGATCCAGATTTCATGTGGGAGCGAGCAAGCGTCGGGGACTGGCCCGGGGCCAAGTCACTTCTGAACTGGCTGTACCAGCACCAGGCAGCCGCCTGAGAGGAACATCATGTCACGAGTAGTAGGACACGGAGTCGGACCCTGGAAGCACCACGTTGGACCCGCACAGTTAGCGGGGCCGTTTGACGGGAGCACCGCGATTCCTGCGGACGCCGACACGGCGCAGTTTGATCCCAACGTCAACCTGGCCAACATCGGCCAGAACCTGCCGGTCGCCGCGGGGAACGTCGGTCGGACGATCACCTACGTGAACGTCTCGACGGCAGGCGCGTTCACCTTGGACCTCACCCCCCAGGGCGGCGACACCCTGAACGACGTGGGAGGGGTGGCAGCGGCCATCGCCAACGGCGCGTCTGTCACAGTGCAGGCCATCAACGCGACCACCTGGCAGGTCGTCGCAAGCGGGTAGGCACGGCCCATCGCGTGATGGGGTAATCTCTGAGCAACCGCCAATCCGGCGACACACCAAAGAAAAGGACAAGGAACATGCCAATTGCACAAGGATGGGGCGCCTCCAAATGGAAGGTCACCTGCGACCCGATCACCCTGGGCTCGCCCACCACCGGATGGGGCGGCGGCGCGCAGTGGCGTATGCACCGCACGGCCAAGGTCGGCAGCGACCGCCTGGAGGGCTTCGCAGGAGGCGCAGGCTACAAGTTGCACTGCCCGCCCCAGTCACCGTAGTACACTCCCGGGATGGCACGACGACACCACAACGCCTCCCCGCAGGCTCCGCGGGGTGGGCGGCCGGGGAAGCGCGGGGTGGGCGAAGTCAGCCCGCGGCGGGCGGCCCGCGACCGTTCCAGCTTTTGGGCTGGAATGATCATGGGCGCCGCATCTGCGACCGGCGGATTCTTCGCTCTCAAGGGGCTGGAAAAGATATTCGCCAAGAAGGGCGCTCAGTCCAACCCGGAGACGCTGGACTCTGCCCGCGCACGCCTCATGCTCGCTGCTACCAATCCAGGGGCCCCGATGCCCGTCGCAGAGAAGGCTCCGGTCGTCAAGCGAACTGTCATCGAGGAAATGGTCGAGGATATCGACGCAGACTGAGAGCGCGGGAATGGCACGCGCACGGAAACAAGCCAAGCGCGCCCGGCCCCGCAAGCGCCGGGTTCTGGACTTGGCTACCTCGACGCCAGCTCAGCGCCGGGGGATCCGCCACCAGCCGCTCAGGCAGGGCGGTCCAACATATTGGTCTGCAAGCGGGGCTCGCACTCGCAACCCGGAGGACCACGACTTCGCCATCATCGTCGGCGAGGACGAGAAAGGCTGGCACTACTGGGTGATGGATCAGCGCACCGCGTCCCAGGTCGCCACCTCCACCAAGGCGTACCCCAGTCAGCAAGGGGCGCTGAACGCCGCCCAGAGAGCCGGCCGCCGACACTTGGCGGCCAAAGAAGCCGCCCGAGCGCCGAAGGGCGCGCCCGTCAAGAAGGGAAGGGGCCGACTGCCGTCGGTGCTGAACAGGATCTGAATGGCACGCAAGGCAAAGCCAGGAGCGGTCCTGATCCAACCCGATCCTGTTTCCCGAAGCGAGACCATCGCGGTGCTTGCGGAGACGCTGGACGGCTTGGACCCCACCGCGTCAGCTAGCTTGCGCGGCGCGTTCGGCCCGACCTACCTCTACATTGCGGAAGCGGCCGGACGGGGAGACGAGGACGACTGGTACGAGTTGGCGCCCCGGGCCTGGCGGCGTCGTGCGGACGACCTGCTCGACCATATTTCCGCCAAGCTGGACAAATCCTCCCCTGCCAATCACTACTTCGCCGGCCGCCGAGACGGCGAGGGGACCGTGGAGTGGGGATTCTGGCCGAAGCCCGCACGCAACCCGGCAGACGTTGAGCGCGACGACCTGCTGTCCAAGGGGTTCAAGGAGAACACTCGGCCGGTGCTGGTCGAATCCTGGCCTGGCGGAACCCGCCACAAGTACCGGGGCCGCGAGGTCGAAGTCAAGGACGGCCATGTGGCGCTATATCGCCACGGCACCATTCTCTGGGAGTGGGACACCGACCACCCCTTCCCCCACCAGGAGGGGTTCCAGGCGGTCGATCTGATGCGGGAGCAGGGGCGCCGCAAGGCTCCCCCCAAGCTGGTGCCGATGCCCCCCGAGCCCCGACGCCGAGGTCCGAAGGGCAGCGGCGTGCTGCTCGCCTACAAGGGGTGCACCATCGAGCTGCGCCCCATCGCCGCGCTCGGCGACGACCCGATGACGCACGAGGGCATGTCGAGCGCAACGGTGATCGGCCCCCAGGACGAGGTGATGAAGGTGCTCTCCGCCTGGGGAGCCGGGGCGGCCGTGACCGGCGCGATGAAGGTGATCGACAAGCTGCCCGCCAAAGCCCGCGCCAAGCGGTCCAAGCACAGCGTGAAGGGATCGTTCATGCGCCGGATGATGAACATTTGATGGCGCCCGCGTCGGCGCGGTAGCATGAGCGAAACCATGAGCCAGGAGTCCAACCATGCCCTGCGGCCCCAAGTGGAAGAACAAGACCATGCGTAGGTTCCCACTCACGCTTCGCGGAGGCATTGGTAGCAGCCACCCCCGCGCCTACGGCCTCCGGTCCCGAGCCTTCCAGCTTGAGACCGACAGGTATGTCCACTTCCAGCCCGGCGCGCAGCCCATCGTCAGCCCGCACCTGGCGTACAGCCACATAGCCTCCCTTCGCGGGCGCTACACCCCCTACACCCTGGAGGGGGCTATTCCGGCCAGGTGTGCCGGATGCCCGAATTGTATGCCCGACGGAATCGGGGGCGGGGGCGGCTGCGCTGGCGGCAGCGATCCTCGGTGGGGCGGCGGAAACATGCAGCTCCAAGGAGCCTCGCCAAGCAGCTACCCGGTGGGAATGGCCTGGAACTACCAGCACCACCACAAACGCTGGCCGCCACAGCAGCGGCGCGCGCCGTATCCCATCCTCCAGCAGCCCTACTGGGTGGGCAAGTCGCCGAACTATTACAGCGAGCCGTTTGCCGGCACGCCCACCCGCGCCGCCCCGTACTACATCAACGCCGAATCAAACTGCGCCCCGCCGGCCGGAGTCCATTACGGCCACGACCGCATGGGCGTAGGCGCGCTCCCCATGATGGCCCTGGGCGTGGCCCACGCAGCGATCCATGCCGCAGTGGCGCGCGCCGCCGCGAAGTCGCAGGCCACCTACCACTCCGCCCGAGGTCGGCGCGGCGCCCCGGGCAGGCGGCGCGCCCGGCCCGGCCAGTACCGCAGCAACTGCGGCGACGTGGGCAAGGCGTGCACCACCCTCACCGGCAAGTCCGGCACCGTGAAGGCAGTTGGCCTTGGGACCTGCGTGTGCCTGGCCGAGAGCCCGCATATCTGAACACCGACTTCCCCGCAGCAAAGAAAGAAAGGCAGAACACCATGGCAAGACGACGCAGCTATCGAGGCATGGGGGCCGCAATCGACCCCAATACATGCTGCCCTCCCACTCCGCAGTACCCGCCCCATCGCTACCCGCCCCGGTTTCCGCCGGACGGTGGCGGTCGCACTCCGCCCGGATGGAGCCCTCCCGGTGGAGGTCCGCCCAACTGGTCAGCGCCGCCCAATGGTGGTGGTCGTGAGCCGAAACGCTACTACATGACCCCGGTGCCGGCTCCCCGTCCGCCGGACAGCAGCGCCCCCGGCCCTGGGTGGACGCAGCCGTCTGGACCCGGGAACATCACCGCTCTGCCTCCGCCCTCCAGCACCAACCCTGGCGTCGGTGGCTGTGGCGGCGGCGTCGGCGCCGTGAAGGTCCGTGGCATGAGCAGCCGCGGGGTGAAAAAGGCCCTGAAGGGTCGAGGCACCTCCCACACGGCGCGTCGGGCCAAGCGAGCGGCGAACGCTCGCAACAACCTGACGTTTAGGCGGTAGCCATGGCTCGCCGACTCACGGTGAAATCGAAGGTCAGCAAGGGTCGGCGGGGAGCCCGCGGACGGGGGCCTGGCGCGCGCCAGCCTAACAGTCCGGCGCCATTCGGCCTCACGGCGGGGAATGGCCCGGCTCGTGGGCTGACGTGTTCCGAGAACGAAAGGCTGATCTGCGATGAAAACGGAAACTGCCTCTGCTATATGTACGACTGTGCAACCACAGCACATGGTGCGATCTGTGGATGGATGTACCCGTCAGATCCCTGGCCAGCCGGCAAGGGCAAGCGTCCCGGCGGAATAACCGCCCCCGGCGCCCGGCGCTCCGGCATCGGGGCGAGCCCTTACGTGTGCCAGCAGGGCACTGATATGTGCATCGGGGACACCTGCGGCTGTTATAAGTGGGTCTGCACCACCACCGGGGGCTGCCACTGGAGACTGCTCGGGCTCCCCATGCTCCCACGACCAGGGCACAGCGAGCCTAGCAGGCCGGCGCCGTCCCGCCTCACAAAGGTCAGCAAGGGTCGGCGGGGCACTCGCGGGCAGGGGCCCGGCGCCCTGGGAGTACGTCCTCCGTCTGTCCTCTGGGTGAAGGCGATCTCCCACGGCGGGAAGATGGCGACAACCTACCGAGCCTACCTGCCGGGCTTAAGCCCAAGCGACGGTAAGATCCTGAACATTCGCGTCTGCGTGGGAGGCGGTATCTGCGAGGATACAGCGTGGCTGCCCACGGGCGGCGTGGCTTATTTCCCTTACTCGCTCGGCACTGCGCAGGATCTAGCCAACGGCCAGACTACTCTCGCGTATCTGCGCAACGATGGGGTCTGGGTGAATGTCCCAATCGATCCGTCTGCAATCCAGGTAGCTCCGAATCTCCTTCACCCCGGGTCATTCGCCACCGCCAGGAAGGCGTCCCTGGGCGTCGGCTACAAGTCCAACCGCCGTGGCGGGCGCCCTCGCGGAGTCGGAGGCGACGGGTCCTGCGGCCCGGGGATTGGCTGACGATACTCAGGAGGACCGCGGTCGCGGTCCAAAAAGAAGGGGCCCGGTTCTCGCCGTGCCTGACCAACGATGCCCAGATCCAACCCATGCCTAGCCTGTCTGCTCGCCGGAAATCCGGGGAAGCCATCGCGCCTTCCCGATCCCGGTGATCTGGCCTTGATCGCCACCACCCTGGAGATCAAGGCCAGAAACGACAAGACGGGCCAGGACGAGGTTCACCGTTTCCGCGGAGACGGCCCCAACCTCTACTGGAGCACGGAGATCCGAAAGGGGAAGGCGCAGGGCTCCTGCTTGGTCTTTCCGCGCAAGCACGTTCGATGGGTGGGCCACCTCGGCCCCGACATGCAGGCGTTCAAGGCTGCTGGCGTGCGCAAAGCCGCGGAGCTGCTGAAGGGCTGGAACGATGGGCGCTCTCCCACCGACCTGGGCAACCTGACCGTCGCGGACTACCGGATGCAGCCGTACGGCAAGGCACTGCACATCGTCTACCGCTCGGACAAGTTCAACGAGAAAGGGGTCACGGAGGACTACATCCATTCATTTGAGGCCGGCGTGAGGCTGGCGGTCTCCCCCTCCGCGGGCGGCGGCCTTCCCATGGCCATGCTGATCGGCGGCGGGCGACTGAAGCTGACACCGGCAGGGTTGGAGCACTGATGGGCACCGCGACCAAGAAGGCGACGTTCAGGGGCTTCGTGCTTGGCGGCGCGACGTTCGTGGCGGTCTCCTACATCGCCCACTGCAAGTTTGGCCTGGGGCCATGGGGCTGCCAGCGATCCGATCCGCGGTACGCGGGCAGCGGGCTGATTCCCAACCCGAGCACATCCAAGGGCGCCATGCGGCGCGCAATGAGGGGGACCTGATGGCCAAGAAGCGAAAGCGCAAGCCCGGCATAGGCGCGAGCCAGGAGGGGTCCACCCCGGGCAAGGGCGTGGCGATTCTTCTCGGCGGCATCGTGGTTCTCACAATGTTAGGGTTCCCGTGGATGGGGTCAAAATGAGGCACACCAAGAAAAAGGTGACCAAGAAGCGGGCCAAGAAAAAGACCAAGGTCGCGCGCCGTAAGAAGCTGACCGCGCGTGAGCTGCATGGCGCCTACGGCATGGGGGTCGCTGATTTCTTGGCGATGGCCGTGGGTAACCCCACAACCTACAAAGGGATCTTCATTGAGCCCTACCCTGGGGGTTATGCAGTCCGCGACAAAACGACCGTGTACGCGACCTTTCGCGGCGCAGACGGGTTCGACAAGGCCGTCGCCAAGTACGAGGAAATGGCGTACGGGATAAAGCCTGCTCGGGCGGAAAAGCCTGCCAAGAAAGCCAAAGCAAAGGCAAAGGCAAAGGCCAAGGCCAAGAAGAACCCCGACGCCAGGGCGATCCTGAGCCGCGCGATGAGGGGGACCTGATGGCCAAGAAGCGAAGGAAGCCACTGCCTAAAGCGAGCCGCAGATACTCCAAGGATGAGATTGCCATGGTGGGCCAGCTCGAAAAGCGCGTCGAGAGTCTGGCGGCGAAGGTGACCAGCGCCACGAGCGATAAGGATATGGCCGACTTGCTGGTGGATGTGCTCGCGGTGCAGCGCCAGATCGCCCACCTGAGAGGCGGGGGGGCCGGCTGGCTCAACCCCGGCAAGAGGACGAAGAAACCCGGAGAAAAGATCAGCCGCGAGGATCAGGTGGACTCCGAGATCCTGGAGTGGATCGCAGACATAGAGGCGGAAGGGCGGTTGCTCGCCCCAGGCCGTGAGGGCGCCGCTCGCTGGTCGAAGATAGTTAGGCAGATGCGTGATTTGGAGCGTCAGCTAGCCCACATGAAACGCGGAGGGGCAGGAAGGCTGAATCCCAACCCCTGCATGAAGCGGTTTGCCAGCCTGGGCCTCGCCCGGCAGGACGCGGCGCGGAAGGCCAAGCGGACTGACACCCCCCACTACGTCTACCGGATCAGCAAGAACCCGAAGTACGCTGTGCTCTCCGGCGACCACCCCATCCAGCACGGCCTGGAGAAGGGGCTGATCAGCATGGGCCCGGCGGCCCTCGTTCACATCGCAGAGGCGGCAGTATGACTCACCAAGAAATGCAATCCCTGATCAGCTCCATGGTGCAGAAGGTGCAGAAGTCCTCGGGCGCCGGACCGGATGCGGCGGTCGAGGCCATCGTGCGCGGGCTACAGGAGTACGTCAGCGAGCATGAGGCCGATCTGGTCGAGGCCATGGACTACCACCCCGGAGGGCTAGATGATGGCGCCGACGAGATTCGGCTGTGGCGCCATATGTATAGCGTGCTCGACAAGGCCGGCAGCAAACTGCGCTACATGCCTCTGAAGCGGAGGCGTGCCAAGAAAGCCAAGAAAGCCAAGAAAGCGGTCGTCGGCCAGGGCGCTGCGGGGCGAGCGGCAGGCCGACTGTCCGCCATGCGGAAGGCGATGCGAGGGACGTGACCGGCACGCCAAAGCCACCCTGCTGCGGGCCCTGCCAGAATCAGATGCAGAGCTGCAAGACAGACTGCGCCTGCTGCCTGGAGTGCCACTTTGCCTACGAAGAGAAGCACTGCTGGCCGTACCTGCCGCCGTCCGCTCGCTACACGCTCAAGCGCGAGCACCAGTGGCTGATCTCCAACGGCTTTCCGCCGGATGGCGTCCGAGAGCACGCCGAGAACGAAATGCGCTACTTCCGGCACTACTGCCCGCCGGATCTGGTGGCACAGATCGACCGCGATCACGAGGAATACGAAGCCGGGGCGCTCCACTCCCGCGCCGCCAAGGGAGTGCGGTGAGCAAGGTCGTCTACGCCAAGCTGGTGAAGGGGATGCGCAAGCGCGGCTGGCAGTGGCTGCGCAAGACCGGCAGCCACGAGGTCTGGCTGTACCCGACGACCGGGATTCAGACCGTGCTGCCCCGCAAGAAGCGGACCGATCTGGTTGGCGAGCCCTTCCTCCGGCAGATCAAGCAGGCCGAGGCCGGCGAGCAGCAGTCCCGGGGCCGGCGAGCAGCGGCGGCCAACCCCCTGTTCGCGCGTGGGATGGCGAAGGAGCACCGGGAGCGGTGGCGGAAGGCGATGGTCAGCGCCAACAAATCCGTGCGCGCGAGCTACGACCTGTTCCCGGGCGATTTCGCCGGGGCGTTCAACGCCTCGCTCGACACCATCAAATACGCCGCCGCTGCCCTGGCGGAGGCTGAAAACGTCGGCAAGGAAAACAGCAGCATGATTCGGGACGCCCGCAAGGTGGGGCGGAAAGGGCTCGACCAGGCTCGCGGCTACCTGGCGGTGGCTCAGGATGTTTCGATCCGGCTCGGCCGCCCGGCTGTGGACGCTCACACCAACCCGGCCAACATCCCTGGCGGCAATATGTCCGCCTGCATCGCCATCATGGAGGCGAGACCCGACGTGGATAACGCCGGGGCGCTTTGCAACTGGCTGGCGCAGAAAGCCGGCGAATTCGGGCGCGGAAGCCGTGCACCCAAGAAGGCAACAAAGACCCAAGCGCAGCAGCGTGGCCTGCTGAGAAAGGCCATGAGGATCTGATGGCATACCGACCCAGCAAGCAAAAGACCCCCAACAAGCGCGCTCCAGTGCGGACTCCCAAGCGCACCGCCAGGGGCATTGGACAGGGCGAGGTCATCACTGGCGCGACCGACGTGTGCGTACCGATCTGGGCCGCGCTGATCATCGGCGCCTTGGGGACATACGGCGCGATGAAGGCGGTGAGCAAGTGAGCCGCTGGAAAATCGACCCCAAGAACCCGCGGCGCCCGCGGAAAGTTCGGAGTCGTGGCCGCGCCCGAGGGATCGGCGCAAACGGTGACGGCGACACAAACGGTGACAGCAACACAAACGGCGGCATGAAGGTGCCACTCGGAGCGGCCATAGGGGTCATGCTTGGAGTGGCGTTCATCTTCGGCCGCAAGATGCGATAGTCTCAAGAACGCTCCAAGAAGGACCACCAAGATGGCAAGCTACGAAGTCAAGGTCGTGAACCCCCGTCGCAAGACCCGCAAGAAGGCCAAGAAGAAGGCCGGGAAGCGGAAGGCGACGAAGCGGAAGTCCACCAAGAAGCGGGCTGCCAAGAAGAAGCCCAAGCGCAACGCCAAGAAGAAGGCCACCAAGAAGAAGGTGACGAAGAAGAAGGCTTCCAAGAAGAAGGCCACGAAGAAAAAGACGACCAAGAAGAAGGCGTCAAAAAAGAAGGCCACCAAGAAAAAGGCCAAAAAGAAGGTGACCAAGAAAAAGGCCACCAAGAAGAAAGCAACGAAAAAGAAGGCCACCAAGAAAAAGGCCGCCAAGAAGAAAACTTCCAAGAAGGCGGCCAAGAAGCGCACCAAGAAGCGCGGGGAGGTCGATTCGGCTCCCAAGGAGCGCACGCCCAAGCAGCAGACCAGCGCCTTCAAGGCCCGCCGCACCCGTGCGCGCAAGAAGGCCACCGGGGAGCACGCCGATGTGGCCGCCTGCCGCAAGGCGGCCCGCGAGCTGGAGACGATTCTGCTTGAGACGGAGGCCGCCTGCGTCAACTTCGCCCGAGAGCAGGGACGGGATCTGGACAAGACCCGCGGTTGGCTGAAAAAGGCCCAGGAGCGGATCAAGGCTGGCGACAGCAAGATCCGCTCGCTCAGCGTCCAGTTGGGCAAGGTCAAGAAGTCCAGCTCGACCGTGAAGTCCGACTACGAGGATCTGGAGAAGTCCATCGCCTCGCAGAAGCGCACGGCGACACGCTTGCGCAAGGAGGTCAAGGATCTGAAGGCGCAGCTCGCCCGCGCCAAGAGCCGCACGGCCGCCCCGCGGAAGGCCACGAAAAAGAAGGCGACCAAGAAGCGGTCGTCCAAGAAAGCCACCAAGAAGGCGACCAAGAAGCGGGTCACCCGGCGTCGGACCCCGCGCAAGAAGCCGTGGCCGAGCAACGTGCCCCTTCCCACCATGACGGTAGACGAGGCGATCCAGCGATTGTCGGTCGCCGGCCGAAACATGAGCCGGTTCTCCGGTCAGGGGGAAGGCTCCGGCCGACTCCAGGGCGCTACCGCGTCCGGGCGCCGGATGCAGATGGCCTCTGCCGGGGTCCTGCAACTCAACCCGCTGGTCCCCATCCCCGGTCACTCCGGGATGGTTGCTCAGTTCAAGTCCACCACGTCCAGTCGGGCTCGTGCGGTGGGCGCTCGCACCCCCAAGTCGGTCAAGCCCCAAGGGGCCAAGGCGGTCAAGAAGATGACCGCTCGTGAAAAGGCCGACATCATGCGCCGGCTCGCCCGGATCGGATAAAACCATGGCCAAAGCAAAGAAGAAAAAGACGTTCGCCCAAGCAATCGCCGCCGTCCGCCGGGAAGGTCGAGGCACCAAGCGGGGGATCGGCCTTCGGTGGAGCGAGGCGCGCGGCTCCTTCTATCTGCCCATCAAGCAGCGGTCGCCTGCCGGCAAGAAGGCGGCCAGCCGCTACGACGTGGCCACCTGCTCCGCCGGCTCCACCGCCCAGATGGGCACCGGCCCATGGCGGGCCAGCCAGGGCACCTGCGGCCCGAAGGCGATGGGCGCCAGCCGCTCTCACGAGCTGTTGGGCTACTGGCGCGGGGTGCTGTCCGGCAAGTCCGGGTCGCTCGGCCGCTTCCAGCGGAACCCTGGTCCCAACCTGGCCTACGTCTACATGCCCAACCCTCACGAGAGCGGCTGTCAGTGGGGGCTGATCGAGCCTCGCGCCGGAAAGCTGCTGGCCAGCGGCACCGCGGCATCGCCCGAGTCCGGCTACAAGGCCGCCCACAAGAAGGCCAAGGGCCTGATCGGTGGCTACAAGGGCCGGGATGTGGAAATGAAGGCCGATAAGGAGTGGACTCAGGTCCCGCGTGCCGGCAAGAAAAAGAAGGCGAGCAAGAAAAAGGCGAGCAAGAAGCCGACCAAGAACGCGCGCTCGGCAATGCGCGCTGCCATGCGAGGAACCTGATCCGTGCGCGTCCCCGACCGAATCCCGGGAGGCCAGGCCGCTGGCAAGGACATCGAGAAGTACGATGCCCGGGAGCTAGCGAAGGGGGCGACACACGAGCTGGAGCACACCACCAGCTTTCTGGTCGCAGTCGAGATCGCTGCTGACCACCTGGAGGAGGACCCTCGCTACTACTCCCACCTGGAGCGGACGGAGAAACGCTACGCGACCGTGAGTCCTGGAGTCGGCCGCAAGAAGCGCAAGACGCTCAAAAAGAAGCCGTCCAAGCGCAAGATGAACCAGTTTATGCGGGACCAGTTCCGTGATATCTACGACAGGTAGCCAGCCATGACGCAGCGAGTACAAGGTCATCAGTCAGCATGGAAA
>Ga0307378_10010195_pt1 | contig 12222 bp, 11 predicted proteins | sample UN1MG_FD_202238 | JGI IMG/M metagenome (GOLD analysis project Ga0307378, IMG submission 202238) | Soil microbial communities from Risofladan, Vaasa, Finland - UN-1 | ecosystem: Environmental > Terrestrial > Soil > Coastal area > Acid sulfate soil | place: Finland: Risofladan, Vaasa | collected...
TCCCGTCGATGACGGTCGGGGTCACGAATTCATCGTTCTCGCCCCGGCCATAGCCCGCCTCGACGGCTTCCGTCGCGCTCTGGGCATGCTCCCCCTGTCCATGGACGATCGCGTCGTAGCCGCGCTCGATCCGGTCCCATCGCCGATCACGATCCATCGCGAAGTAACGGCCCCCGACAGACGCGATCCGGACGTCGGGGTGGACCTCGCCGAGGCGCTGTTCCAGGTCGTCGATGAAGCCAAGGGCGGAACGAGGCGGCGTGTCTCGCCCATCCAACAACGCATGGATCCGGACGGACGGCACCGCATGCTGCGCGGCCAGATCCACCAGGCTGACGAGGTGCCGATCGTTGGCATGGACACCGCCTGGCCCGATCAGGCTGATGATGTGCAGGCGTCCGACCGGAGCCACGGCTCGCGAGAACGCGTCCATAAAGGCGGGCCGTGTCGCGAACGTGCCGTCGGCGATGGCAGCGTCGATCCGGGGCAGGTCCTGGAGGACCGGGCGCCCGGCGCCAAGGTTGAGGTGGCCGACCTCCGAATTGCCCATCTGCCCAGGAGGCAAGCCAACGGCTTCGCCTGACGCCCCGAGGGTCGCGTGGGGCCAATCGCGCAGCAGCCCGCGCCAGATCGGCATCCGGGCCGCGGCGATCGCATCGCCGGCTGTGTCATCGCCGATCCCGAACCCATCGAGCACGACCAGCACGATCGGTCGTGGTCGGGTGTGGCCGTCGCTCACTCGCTTGTGTGGCGCGCGGCCGCGGTCAGTCCCGCCCGAGCCACGATCCCGGCCATCTCGTCGGGCTTGAGCGATGCACCGCCGACGAGCGCGCCGTCGACCTCCGATTCGGCCAGGAACTCAGCGATGTTGGCGGACGTGACGCTGCCGCCGTACAGGACCGGCGTGTCATCCCGGGTATCACCCCATGCATCCTCGACGATCGAGTGGATGGCGCTGGACATCGCGGCCGCGTCCTGGCCGCTGGCATTCCGGCCGGTCCCGATGGCCCACACCGGCTCATAGGCGATGACCAGCCCGCCGTGGCGAAGCGCAGACGGGGCGTGACCTGCGAGGGCGCCGGTCAACTGCCGACGGACGACATCGACCTGGCGGCCTACCTCGCGGTCACCAAGTTGTTCGCCGACACACAGGATGGGGCGAAGCCCGGCGGCGACCGCCCGGCCGAGTTTGAGCCCGATGATCTCGTCCGTTTCGCCGGCGTCGCGCCGTCGCTCCGAGTGGCCGACGATGACCCACGTCGCGAGCCCAGCCAGCATCGGTGCCGAGATCTCCCCGGTGTACGCGCCCTGCAATTCGTGGTGGACGTTCTGGGCGCCGATCCCTACGTCTGGATCGTCCTGAGCGAGCGCGTCGCGGACCGAGGCCAGCGCGACGAACGGCGGGCAGATGACCCGAGTCACGCTGGGGACGCGCGTTCGGGCTGAGATGGTCCGAGCCAGCTCGCTCGCATCGCCCGGGCTCGTGTGCATCTTCCAATTGGCGGCGACGATCACTTCCCGCATGCTTGGCATCATGCCAGAACGGGGCGCCCCGAAGCATCCGTTGACGGGTCCAGCGCCGCGAGTCGCTCCATTCGTTCGAGCGCGCGCTGCACGGCTGAGCGGTGGATTTCGAGTCGCTCCGCCAGTTCTCCGAGGCTGGCCTCCGGCGTCTCCCGACGGGCATCGGCGACCATGCGGACCACGTAGGACTGGGTCATGAGTCGCCCGTCGGCGTCGAGCGTCGCGATCGCGTCGAGTTGGCGACCGGCGGCACTCACTGCACGCTGCAGGTTCGCGGACTCCGCGTTGAGCACCCGGTTGAGTTCACCACGCAGCGCTCTTGAAACCTGCCGCGCTTCGACCTCGAGGAGGGCACCCGTCGCCCCGATCCGGCGGAGAAAGGTTCCGACCACTTCACCGTTCTTGGAGGTGACGACGCCACGGCCGCGGCGAATCCGACAGGAGACCGGAAGACCGAACTCGATCAATCGGTCTGCCAGGCCCGGCGCATCCGCGGCCTCGACCACGAATTCGAGATGTGTCCGGCCACCAGCCAGGCTGAGCGACCCCCGAGCCAGGAAGCGGCCCCTCGCCCAGGCCGAGCGGCAGTGATCGGCAGCGGCCGTCCAGTCGAACGCACTCGGCGCATCGCCGGGATCCATCCGCCCCAAGCGGTGGATGAGCCGGGCGACCGAGGCTTCTCGATCGATCGGCTCGGCGCCGAGGCCGTCGATCTCGGCCACTCGATCGCACGACCGTGATGGATCGATGGCGGCCAGTTCGTCACGCAGGGCGGTCACAAGGTCGCGCTCGGATCGACCCATCCCTAGGCGGATCGGCTGACGGTTCGTCCGGCCACGTGCTGCCGCTGCCCCGTCTCGCCCGCGAGGGCGCGCAGGATCGCAGCGGCAAGGCGGGCGGGATCGTGGTGGTGAGGTTGTGCCGGATCGACGACGGCCTCGAGGATCAATCTCGGCTGGGTTCGACCGGATGGCGGCCATGTGAGTTTGACGGACCTGGACTCGAGGCCGGTGTACAGCCCCTCAAGGTGGTTGTTGGCGAGCACGAGGTCGATCAATCCGGGTGTCGTGTGGCGATCGATGGCATCGACGTGCGCGGCCAGGTCGAACCCCATCGTCTCCCCGTCCTGGGTGGCCACATTGCATACATACAGACAAGGCGCGGTGGCCTTGGCTACCGCATCGCGGACGGCCGGGATGAGCAGGCTTGGCAACAGGCTGGTGTACAGGCTCCCGGGTCCGAGGACGATGAGATCGGCCTCTGCGATGGCCCGGAGCGCGTCAACCGATGGAGCGACATCCTCCGGCGTGATCCAGACCCGCTCGATCCCGGTCGTGCGCATGATCGCCGACTGACCATCGACGAGCGTGCCGTCCGATCGACGCGCGTGCAACGTGATGGGTGTCGAGGAGACCGGCACGACTTGTCCGCGCACCGCCAGGATCCGGTTCATCAGCCGGATCCCGTCTTCGAAATCGCCCCCCTCGACCGCGGTCATCGCCGCGATCAGGAGGTTGCCGAGGGCATGGCCGGCGAGACCTCCCGTCCGTTCCGGGAATCGATACTGAAGGACGTCTCGCATCAGGGGTTCTGCATCGGCCAGGGCGACGACGCAATTCCGGATGTCGCCGACCGGTGGGATCCCCAGATCCTCGCGCAAGACCCCCGACGATCCGCCATCGTCGGCGACGGTCACGATCGCGGTCAGGTTGCTGGTGTGCTCCTTCAGCCCACGCAACAACGTGGCTGAACCCGTGCCCCCGCCGATCGCCACGATCCGTGGCCCGCGAGCCAGGAAGCGCTTCTGATAGATGAGTTCGACGAGCGGTTGGTCGGGATCCGCCGAGCGCAGCGGATCGGTCAGGACATGGGCGACTCGATAGAGACCGATGACCAGGAGGACGGCACCGACGGAGGCGGCGGCGAGACCGCGCATTGCAACCGGCAGGAATTGGAGGGTCAGGATGTCGAGGAGTGTCCCGGCCAGGCTTTCCGGCCCGATCTCGCGGGTGATCTGGCGCAGGAATTGCGCAAACGCCATCGCCAGCAGGAGCAGTCCGGCGAACACGACGAGCAGCCAGCGCTTGATCCCGATCCCGGGAGTCAGCCAGCGCCGGAGGTTCATGTCCGGTCGAGCTCCCGATGGAAGAGCGAGACCGGGCCGAAGTCCCGGTCTCGAAGCCAGGTCGCCAGCTCCTCCGTCACAACGATCGACCGATGGTAGCCACCGGTACAGCCGACGGCGATGGACAGCCGAGTCTTCCCCTCGGCGATGTAGGCCGGGATGGCAAAGGCGAGAAAGTCTTCCAGAAAGGCCATGAACTGACCCGCCACCGGTTGCTTGAGCACGAACTCGCGAACTTCGTCGGTCAGACCGGACAGCGGACGCAACTCGGCGACGTAATACGGGTTCTGCATGAACCGGACGTCAAAGACGAGATCTGCCTCGAGCGGCACCCCATGCTTGAATCCGAAGCTGATGAGCTGGAAGGCGAGCTGGTCGGCACGCACTTCACTCGCCAGGGCCGCGAAAAGGCGCTCGCGAAGCTGCCGCAGCGACATGTCGGAGGTGTCGAGCACGACATCCGCCTCCGCCCGCACAAGCTCCAGGCGGCGCCGCTCTTCGGTGATCGAATCGGCGAGGCCACGCTCGTCACCCAGCGGGTGCCGATGGCGCGTTTCGCTGAACCGGCGGATGAGGACGTCGTCGGTCGCCTCGAGGAAGACCACCCGGGGGCGGATCCCGCGACCCTCCAGCGCGCCCCGCATCGCAGACAGCGCCATGGCGGCATCGCCAGCTCGGACATCGACGACGATCGCGACCTTGGCGAATCGCTGGCGGTCCGACGAGACGAGTTCAGCGAGATCCGGGAGGAGTTCGCCGGGCAGGTTGTCGACCACCGTGTAGCCGAGATCCTCGAAGAGTTTTGCCGCCGCCGTCTTGCCGCCGCCCGACAGCCCGCTCACGATCACCACGGCTGGATCCGTCACCGCATCGATCGGTGGCCCGAAGTCCGGCGGGTCGCTCACCGGCCGCTCCGCCGGATGAATACGAGGGTCAGTTCGTACAGGAGATACATCGTGCCACCGAGCACGAATGGGCTGACCAGATCACCGCCCGGCGTCACGACCGCCGCGAAGATCGAGATCCCAAGGATGACCATCCGGCGCGCCGAGCGTAGCCGCGCGGACGTAACGATCCCCACGGTCGAAAGACCGACGAGCAAGATCGGGAATTCCATGACCAGACCAAAGGCCAGGAACATCGTCGTCACGAAGTCAAAGTACTGACCCGCCGCCGGTCGAGCTTGCAGGCTCTCGTCGGTGAAGCCGAACAGGAACGTGATCGCGAACGGCAGGACAAGATAGGCGATGACCACGCCGATGCTGAAGAAGACGAGCGCCATCGGGATCCACGGTCTGACCAGTTTGCGCTCGGGCGGCGTCAGGCCCGGCGCGATGAAGGCCCATAGCTGGTACAGCAGCACGGGCATGGACAGGATGATCCCGATGACGAGGGCGATCTTGACCTGGATGATGAAGGCATCGCCGATACCCAGGACCTGCAGCGGGATCCCACCCAGCGGCTCCTGCAGGAACATCCGGACCGGGGTCGCAAAGTAGAACCCGATCGCCGAACCAACCGCGACCGCGATGATCGACCGGAAGATACGTTTGCGCAGCTCCCCAAGGTGGTCGAGGAGGGACATGACCGTCTCGTCGCCGGGCGCCGCGACGGGTGACGGAGGCGGGTCCGGCTCAGGCGTCGAGGGTCGTTCGGTAACACCTGGCTCGAGCAAGGCGTCCGCGTCGGCCATGGTCGGGAGTTCGGCGCCCAGTTAGCTGGCGACGGTCGTCTGGTCGGTCGGCGGGGTCGGTGCGGGCGGCGACGACTCGGGGTCGGACGCGGCTGCCGGTGGAGCCGCGGGCACAGGGACCTGGGGTGTCGCGACCGCCGCGTTCTCGACCGTTGGGCTCTCGACCGGAGCCGGTGCGATCTGGGCGGCCTGGGTCGGTGGCAGTGGCGTCGTGTCCACGTTGACGCTGACCGACTCCTGGACGTCCGAGGACGCCTTACGGAATTCCCTGATGCTCTTCCCCAGGGAAGCGCCCACTTCGGGGAGTTTGCCGGGGCCAAGGATGAGCAGGGCGATCACCAGGATGATGACCAGCTCCAGGGGTCCGGGGGTAGGCATGATCGTCGTTGCTCCTGCGAATCAGGTTCCGGATGCACCCGTTGCCGGGCCCGTGCGCACGCTCGATGCGCCGATTTAGCGTAGCACAGGGAGTCTGGCCGCCCAATCGGCGGCGGCGACGGCCAGGCGGTCGGCGGGGTCGCCAGCGGAGCCAGCTCCATCTTCCATGCGGGCGGCATCGCTGATCCCCCGGGAAACATTCACGAGCAGGCCACCACCCGTCCCGTCGCTCCCAGGGGCAGCCGTCGCCGGTCCGTCAACGAGCACGGGTTCGAGTTCGCCACCTTGCGCCCCGATTCCGGGAACGAGGAAACCCAGGCCGGGCACGACAGCCCGGATGGCGTGCAGTTCGGCTGGAGCCGTGGCTCCCACGACCAAGCCGACCGTGCCGCCCGGGCCCCAGGCCGCGGCCTTGCGGGCGACCCGCAGGTGCAGCGGCTCGGCTGGCGCGCCGGTCCGCGGATCCTCGATGACGATGAGGTTCTGGAGCTCCGAGGCTCCCGGGTTTGATGTTCGGCACAGGACGTAGGCGTAGCGGTCAAGGCGTTCGAGAAGCGGCGCGATGGCCTCGCCACCCGGATACGGGTTGACGGTCACCGCGTCGGCGCCGAGGACGTCGAACAGGGCTACGGCATGGCGCTTCGCGGTCGAGCCGATGTCGGCACGTTTCGCATCGATGACGACCGGGATGTCCGCCGGGATGCGAGCTCGGATCCGCTCGAGCGCCGCCAGGCCCGCGGATCCGAATGCCTCGTAGAACGCGAGGTTCGGCTTGATCGCGGCGGCATACGGGCCGGCCGCCTCGACGATCAGGGAGGCGAACGCTTCGATCCCGGCGATGTCGGCGGAGAACCCCGCCGGCAGTGCGGTCGGGTCGGGATCAAGACCGAGACACAGGACGCTGCCGACAGCGCGACTTCGGGCCCCGAGCCGCTCCAGGTAGCTTACCGTCAAGGCGCGGCTGCCGATGCACTCGGCGAGGAGTCGGCCGCCGGAGTCGGCGCTGGGGTGGGTGTCGGCAGTTGGTCGGCCGGAACGAACCAGCCCGGCCGCGACTCGCCGTCGAGCCCGGAGACCTCGGTCAGATCCATGATGTCCTTGACCGACCAATCCGGCGCCTCGCCCTCCAGTTGCGCGAGTTTGAGGTCGACGATCTGGCCGCGCAGGTGCAGGAAGGCGATGGAGTCACCCAGCGGCGACCAGACGGGCGCCCAAGAAGCGCCGTCATCGGTCACCCGCTTGAGTTCGCGACCCGTCGTGGCATCGAGGATGACGATGTCGTTCCCGAAACTGCTGGTCTTCGTCGCTGCGACGAACCGTCCGTCGGGCGAATAGGCGGGCTCGAGGTAGCCTGGGATCGTGAAGACCTTGGCCTGCGCCTTCGCCGCATCCCAGCGGTAGATGACCGGCGCGCCCTTGGTCCCGTTCCGGCCATTTCGGACGTACAGCAGGAACTTGCCATCGGGTCGCCAGCTCGGATCCTGATGCCCGAGCGGCGGTGTCTCGGGTAGGTTGGGCACCTTCGACTTTCCGGAATCGATGTCGTAGAACTGGAGGACGACATTGCTTCGCGACGGGTTCGGACGATCGGAGACCATCGCCAGCGTGTGGCCGTCGGGCGACAGGACCGGCTCGCGGATCCAGGCATGCCATGTCTGACCGCCGATGTTGACCTTGCCGTTGACGACCTTACGCGCATTGCCGCTTCCGTCGGACGCGACCTGCATGACCGACGGTACCGACATCTGGTACTCGCGGAGGACGCCACCGGACGGCCATCGACCCACATCCTCCGTCGTCCGGATGAAGAAGATGGACGTACCATCGGGGGACCAGGATGGCATCGAGTCGGACCCACCGGTCGTGACCTGGTGGGCCGACTTCCCGGACTGCACCCAGATATTGCCCGCCTTGGCGTACAGGATCGAGCCCGGGATGGTGACAACGTCGTCTGGCACGATCACCACGTTGGAGGGCGCCGGCGTCTCGGCGACAACGCCGGGATCGCCACCGTCGCCGTTACCGTCGCCGTTACCCCCGCCCGCACCTGTCGAGCCGCCCGTGAACGGAACGTTGCCGTTGATAAGGCTGAGGGTGATCAAGGCAACGATGATCAGTCCGATGACCGATAGCCCGGGCGCCAGTATCGGTCCGATCGACCGCGGCGGCGACGCTCGAGTCACGAGGCCACACCGACAAGCGTCGGGCCGTCGCGCCCAGCCAGGATCTCTGTGACTTCCGGATGGTGACCGGACAATGCGACGTCTCGGATGTCGAGTTGGAGTGATTCGAAGCCGCCGAAGCTACGGCTTGTCAGGCGCGCCACCACGTCGAGTCGGTCCCCTTCGCGGACGACCTCTGCGATGTCCGAGCGACCGAACGCGATCCCATCAAGAACGTCTCGATCTCGACGCAGGGTCAACTGGCTGTGGCCCCCCGTCGCGGCACGCACGCGAATCACGGTCAACCCCAGGACGGCCACCAGTGGGTCCGGATTCCCGGGACCGCACGGCGCCAGCCCGGCCAGTTCCCGATACAGCCCGTAGTCGACATCGATCGCCGGCAGGGCCAGGTCGATGGCGATCGTTCGGCGAGGATCTGGCGGTGCAGCGGTCGCGGCCAGGGCCAGGAATCGTGCTCGGAATGCGTCCCAGCGGGCCGTCGGGATCTCAAGACCGGCCGCACCCGCGTGGCCGCCGTGGCGGGTAAGAAGGTCGGCACAGCGCTCGAGCGTGGCCCCCAGATCGAGCGAGCCATCACTTCTGCAGGAAGCCCGGACGACGTCGCCCTGGTCGGAACCGACGACCGCGGGCCGGCCTCGGTCATCGACCAGCCGAGCCGCGACGAGGCCGACGATACCCACTGACCAGGGGCCACGGACGACCGTGGCCGCCTCTGTCGGATCAAAGCCGGCGACTGTCTCACGCGCTTCGGCCACGGCCGACTTCATGAGGTCGCGGCGGACCAGGTTGGCCGCCTCGAGAGCATCGGCATGGCCGGCTGCCTCGACCGGATCGTCGGCCAGAAGGAGTCGGGCAGCCTCCATGGCCTCCCCCACTCGACCGGCAGCATTGAGTCGCGGGGCGATGGCGAACGAGACCGTCTCAAGGTCCACGGCTGTGGGCGCGATCCGAGCGCGCTCGAGCAGGGCCGCGATCCCCGGGCGCGGGGCGTTCCGCAGCCGCGTCAGGCCGATGCGCGCGATCGATCGATTCTCACCGACGATCGGCGCCACGTCGGCCACCGTCCCGATCGTCGCGAGATCCGCCAGTTCGAGCGCTGCCGCCGGCCCGCCCGGTTCGTCGGCGAGCAGGAGCTGGGCCAACTTGAACGCGACACCACTGCCCGCCAGCCGTCGATCGGGGTAGGTTGCGTCAGGTCGATGTGGGTTCACGATCGCGAAGGCGGCTGGGAGGATCGCCGGGACCCGATGGTGGTCGGTCACGATCACCTCCAGACCACGACGATTGGCCTCCGCGATCTCGTCGACGCTGGAGGTTCCGCAGTCGACGGTGATGATCAAGGTCGCCCCGAACCCGACCGCGGCGTCGAGGGCCGGGAGCGACAGGCCGTGACCTTCGTCCAGTCGGCTCGGCACGTAGGGCTCCACGACAAGCCCGAACCGGCGCAGGGCGATCGTCATGATCGCCAAACCCGTGAGGCCGTCCGCGTCGAAATCGCCAAAGACCACGACGCGTTCGTGATTTGCCCGCGCCGCCCGCATGCGCAAGAGGACTCGTCCGGCATCGGGCAGGGCCGCCGGATCGTGCAACCCATCGAGCGGATCACCGAACCAGGCGGTCAGGTCCGCGTCCGAAACGGCACCGCGTACCGCCAACAGACTGGCCAGGCGCTCAGTGATGCCATGCGCGGAGGCCAGTGCGGCGGTCGCTCCGGGAGGCTTTGGCCGGTCAGGGAACACCCAGCGAAAGCGAGGTTCGATCACTTGGTCAGGATGCCACGGCGCGCTGCATCGCGAATCAACCCGCAGGTTTTGTTGATCGTCACGCAGCGGTGTGGCGGACGCGAGGAGTTCGCGTCGTCGTCAGGCGACCATGTCGTCGGTCGTCCCAGATCTGCCAGTCGACGAGCAACGGGCTGGCCACGAAGATCGATGAATACGTCCCCGAGATGATCCCGATCAGCAACGCCAGGACGAAGTCACTGATCGCCGCGCCACCGAACAGGAGGAGCGCGAGCAGGGTCAGGACCACGGTGAGGCTGGTCATGATCGAGCGACCGAAGGTCTGCAGGATGGAGTGGTTGACGATCGTCGCGAACGGCTCACCGGCATGGCGGGCCTTGTTCTCCCGGACGCGGTCGAACACCACGATCGTGTCATGCACGCTGAACCCGATGACCGTCAGCATCGCGGTCACGAATAGGGCGTCGATCTCCACGTTGAGGAACGTACCCATGATGGCGAAGGCCCCGATGACGACGATCACGTCATGGACCAGGGCGATGAGCGCCGTGACCCCGAATTTCCAGTCCCGGAACCGGTAGGTGATCCAGGCCAGGATCCCGATCGAGCCGACCAAGATCAACAGGAGGGCCTGGCTGATCAGGTCGCTGCTCACGACCGCCCCGATGGTGGTCAGGCTGCGCTGCTCGGCGATCGGTCCGAGGTCCGCTTGCAGCGCGGCCGCGACTTCGCCGAGACGACCTTCGGTCGGCAGGTTCGTATTGCCGGTCGCCGGCGGAGCCGATGGCGAGGCGGATGCATCCGGGCTGGCGCCGGGCGAGGCGGATGCATCCGGGCTGGCGCTCGGCGATGCGCTCGGCGCCGCCGTCGGGATCACGTCCTCGAAGCCGGCCAGCTTCTCCGTTTTGATCTCGATGAACCCGGAACCCGTGCTGACGGCCACCGCATCGAGACCCTGGGCGGCGAAGACCTCCTCGACCTGATCGGGCGTGACCGACCCATCCTCGAAACGGATCTCCCACTTGGTCCCACCGGTGTAGTCGATGGTGAATTGCAGACCGGCGTCGGTGAACGGCGTCATCAGGATGAAGAACAGGCCCGGGATGACGAACGTCAGCGAGAGGAGGTAGAACCAGCGCCGCTTGCCGATGACATCAAACACGCTCGCGCGCCTCGCGACGGCCCGTCGGACGCACGGCCCCAAGCGAGACGAACTCGTCGTCGCGCAACCCGTACCTCGAAGGCTTCTTCGCCCACTCCTGACGAACCACCCAGCGCAGGATCGTGCGGGTCACGACGATCGCACTGAACATCGAGACGAGAACGCCGATGATCAGAACAAGCGCGAAGCCGCGAATCACCGACGATCCGAACGCGTACAGGATCGTGGCGGTGATCAGACTGGAAACGTTCGAGTCGAGGATCGAGTTCCAGGCCCGATTGAAGCCGGCCTCGACGGCAGCGGGCAGCGACTTGCCGACCCGGAGCTCCTCCTTCATCCGCTCGAAGATGAGGATGTTGGCATCGACCGCCATACCCACCGAGAGCACGAAGCCGGCGATCCCGGCCAGGGTCAGCGTGACCGGGACGAGCCGGAAGATGGCATACATCACGATCGCGTAGTAGATGAGGGCGAAACTCGCGACGGCTCCCGGAAGCCGGTAGTAGATGAGCATGAATGCGAATACCAGCGAGATGCCGACCAGCCCGGCCAGCACGGTCTGGACGAGGAACTGGGTACCCAGCGTGGCGCTGATGGTCTCGCTCGAGAGAGCCACGATCGGGAACGGCAACGATCCGAACTTCAGGACGGTGACCAATTCCGTGGCATCCTTCGCCGCGAAGCCGGCCAGGCCACCACCGGTGATCTGGACGTTCCCATTGGGGATGGAGTTCTGGATGACCGGCGCCGAGATGACGGTCCCATCGAGCGTGATCGCGAAATAGCTGCCGACGTTATCCCGGGTGTAGTCGGCGAACTTCTGGCGGCCCTCATCCTTCAGGACGAAGTCGACGGCGGGGCGACCATTCTGGTCGGTCCCGACCGTGGCCGAAGAGACTTGATCGCCGCTGAAGAGCGGTGGGAACGTCTCCAGATCGATGGCCTGGCCGTCGGTCATCTGCGTGCTCCCGAGCGGCACGAAGTCGAGCCGGCCGGTCGTGCCGACCAGCTTGCGGACGGCCTCGGGATCGGTCACACCGGGCAACTCGATGACGACCCGGTCGGAACCCTGCGTCGTGACGACCGGTTCGGAGACGCCCGTGGTATTCACGCGGCGCTCGACGATGTCCTTGATGACCGCCATGTCGGCCGGACCCGGCTGTTTGCCTTCGACCGGCAATGCCTGGTACTCGACCCGCAGACCGCCCGACAGATCGAGGCCAAGCTTGGTCTCGACTGTCCTCCAGGTCCCCTCTGCGCTCGTCGAGTCGGGCAGGCGCAGCCCCGGCGCAAGGTTGATGGCCAGGGCCAGCACGCCGATGAGCAGGATCAGGATCGGACCGGCTTTACGCATCGAGGCGGGATGTTACAGGGTCTCGGGCATATGGGTACATCAGGCCCACAGGGTAGCCTGC
>Ga0307378_10010196_pt1 | contig 12221 bp, 9 predicted proteins | sample UN1MG_FD_202238 | JGI IMG/M metagenome (GOLD analysis project Ga0307378, IMG submission 202238) | Soil microbial communities from Risofladan, Vaasa, Finland - UN-1 | ecosystem: Environmental > Terrestrial > Soil > Coastal area > Acid sulfate soil | place: Finland: Risofladan, Vaasa | collected...
CCATGACCCTCCACGCGGGTAAGGTGATGGACGTCCACGTTGAGATTGATCTTTTTTCTCTGTGGGGAGGTAGTCATAGCACACCCTCGAAACCGCCGAAGAATTCGAGTCGATCGCGGATCTCTTGCTCGGAGAACCCCTTTTCGGCGGCCAGTGCGAAGAACTCTCGATAGTTGGGAATCTCGGCCGGCCCCCGACAGCCCCAACAACCCATGCCGCCGGCCGGACACGGGGCGTTGCAGCCGGCGCGGGTGATCGGCCCCAGGCAAAGCTCGCCCAAGTCGAACCGGCAAACCGTGTAGCGCTGCTTGCACTGCAGACAAACCGGATAGTCGTACTTCGGAAGCGGAAGATCCCACACCAGGTGCTGCACGACGCGTTCGATCTCGTCCTTGGTCACCGGACAGCCGGGCACCTGCAGGTCGACCGCAACGACCTCCGTGACCGCTCTGGTGGGCATCGTCTCCTTGGGGCAGTCGCCGTAGACTTCCCGGTTGGCTTCGTCCAGGTCGCACGCGTTCTTCAACTTGTTGACTCCGCCGAAGCACGCGCAACTGCCCATGGCCACCAGCAGCTTCGCCCTTTCCCGAATGGCTTCGAGCCGCTCGACTTCGTCCTGGCGGGTGATGGCGCCGTCGACCAGGGCCACGTCGTAGTCATCGCCCTCGTCGGAGGAAACCTCGCGAAAACGGACGATTTCCACGGCGCCGAGAAAGGCGCCGAGGGTCTCTTCCTTGTTGGCCAGTTGCAGTTCGCAGCCTTCGCACCCGGTGAAGTCGAAGACGCCGATCTTGGGAACCTTCTTGTCGATGTTCAGATGTTGCATCGCGCCCCTCTAAATGGCCTCTTTGAGGTTGATCACGGACCAATAGTCGAAGACCGGACCGTCGGTGCACGTGTAGGTGGCCCCGACGTTGCAGCGGCAGCACTTGCCCTGGCCGCAGTGCATCCGGCGCTCCAGGGAGACGAACATCCGGTCCATGGGGATTCCCTTTTGGCTCAGTCGCCCGCAGACGAACTTGAACATCACCGGAGGGCCGCACACGATGGCGTAGGTCGCGTTGGCGTCCACCTCGACGTCGTCGAGCAGTTCGGTGATCAATCCCACGGGCCCGTCCCAGGAACCATTGGGCTTCTCCACGATGATCTGGATGTTGACGTCGTCGATTCGCCGCCAGGACTCGTACTGGTAGTCGAACAGGAGCTGATCGGGACTTTTCGTGCCGTAGAGGATGTGCACGTCCTTGAACTCGGCCCGATTCTCCGTCACGTAGTAAATCGGTGCTCGAAGCGGCGCCAATCCGAGTCCGCCGGCAATCAACAGGATCGATTGTCCTTTCATCCGTTGCAGAGGGAAGTGCGTACCGAACGGTCCGCGAAGTCCGACCCTCGCTCCGCGCTGGGCGCGGTGCAAGGCATTGGTCACGGTCCCGGTCTTGCGGATGCACAGTTCGAGGTAGCCCTTGTTCGACGTCGAGCTGGAAATCGAGATCGGCACTTCGCCGTAACCGGGGACTTCGACCATCACGAACTGTCCCGGCAGGAAGCTGAATCGCTCGCGGTCCGCGTCGTCGAGGATCCGCACGTGGAAGAGTTTCTCCATCTCGGTCAGCCGGATGACGTTGGTGATCTCCGCCTTGAAGACCTTGGCGACCGGCTTCAGTCCCGCCCGGTCGTTGAAATCGACCGGTTGCAGCATCGCGCTTTCGCGCCGCACGTCGTAGGCGTGAATCAGCGCACACATCACAGATCTTCCTCATAGAGGTCTTTGATCACCGCCGCCGGGTTGATCCCGGCCAGGCAAACCCGGCCGCAGCGGTTGCAGCCGACGCACTTCGGTTCGTCGTAGTTCTCCACGAAACCGCGGTGCTGGTGGTAGTAGCGGTATTTCAGCCGCGTTTCCTTGTCGGGCCGAAAGTTGTGTCCGCCGGCGACCGCGGCAAAATCGAGCAGGTTGCACGAATAGAGTTGCTTGATTTTCGTCGAGGTGCGGAAATCCATCGAGACCTCTTCGCTCACCCCGTAGCAGTAGCAGGTCGGGCAGACCATGGCACAACTTCCGCAACTGAGACACTTCTCGCCCCACTTGCTCCATACTTGAGACGTAAACTCCAGATCGAGGAGGTTGGGCAGGTTGTGCACGTCGATGCGAGTCTTGAAACCTTCCAGGATCCGCCTGCGGACTTCCTTGTACGCGTTGGTATCTTCATCTTCGACTTCTCGGACCTCCACCCGATTCAGCAGGTTGAAGCCACGGTCCGACGCGATCGCCACGAAGTACCGGTCACCGAGGTCGGTCAAGAAGAGATCGAATCCGTGGGTGACGATGTCCGTTCCCATGGACTGGCTGAATTCATCCGGCAGGGGGGTGTGATCCAGCCCGACAACGAAGGTGTTCTTGCGACGGGAAATGTAATAAGGCGAGGGGAATCGGCTGCGAGTGAACACCATATCGAGCTTCACCAGGGCGTTGATGTCATGGGCGCGCAGCCCGATGATCGCCCGGGGCTGGATGCGATAGGAGATTTCCTGCTCCCAATCGGCGTCCGCGAATTGGAAGGTACATAGAGTCTCGCGATAGGGCAGGAAGTAGGTCTTCGCCGAAAACTCGGTAGTCCGATAGTCCAGGTCCATCTCCTCGAAAGAACCGATCGGGAGGAACTGGTGGATCGGCTCGCCGGAGGCGTTGGTGGCAATCTTCTTCGGGGCGATGATCTCGTTGGATTGCAGGATAATCTCGACCAACGAGCGAAAGTTCTGTTTGCCCAAAATCTTGAACAACATGGGCACACCTCCTCAAGACCCTCTATTCGACACGGTTGACTTCTCAGACCCGAATAATTCTAGTCTAGTGCCGGGACGGCGATCAGCAAAGCCCCCATGAAACATCTCCAGCCACCCCTCCTGAGGCGTGCCTGCCGGCAATGGAGTAGGGGGATTGGGCGCCGCAAAGGGACCGGGCTAACTGCATGTGGGCCGGTGGCAGCGGTTGTCTGGGCAGGAAAGCTTTAGGGTGGTCAAATCGGAAATCAGACGCTTTCTCACGAAAACCCATTGACCGCGGATCGGTGAAGGCCGAGAATTCAACCTTTGGGGGAAGTCTCAGGCACTGCTGGTTCAAGGATCCTTCCTTTCCGCACTCGTGTCCGAAGACCCCCGGTTCGATGGTTCGTACATGCATTTGTGGAAAGGTGATTGATGACTAACATTTACGTGGGCAATCTGGCGTTCAATGCCACGGAAGACGATCTTCGAGAGGCATTTGCCGCGTACGGAGAGGTGACGTCCGTCAACGTCATCCAGGATCGAGAAACCGGGCGTTCTCGTGGTTTCGCGTTCGTCGAAATGCCCGATGCCGCCCAGGCTCAAGAGGCGATCGAGAACGTCAACCTTGCCGAGATCGCCGGCCGCCGGGTTACCGTGAATGAAGCTCGCCCAAAGTCGGATCGCCCTCGCCGAAGCGGCGGCGGCGGCGGTGGCGGTGGTGGCGGCGGCGGCGGCGGAGGGGGTGGGCGTCGAGGTCGGTGGTAGAAACCATCTGCGATCAAGAGTTCCAGACGCCCCTTCGTCACGCGCTCGAGGAAGCGGCAACGATTTTTGCCGAGGCCAGTGGTCAGGGCTGTCCAAACGCTCTTGCGAAGGCCCGGCCGCGGGACCGGCGGCGTATCCGCCGGGTAACGAACGGCTGTCGCGCGAGGAACTCGCACGGTTGCGAGAAATCGTCGACGAAACGAAAACCGCGCCGAGGAGGTCCGGAACCATGTTCGGGAAACGAATCGCTGCGTGGTTTGTGGGACTTTCGTACGGGGGCATGCTGTTCGCCGCCGTTGTTCTCTTGCAGTGGTCCGCGCCGATCGGCTGGGGACTCGCGGCAGAAGAAGCCGGCGAAGCACCGACACCCCAACGGGCCGCGGATCTGGCACCGCCCGTGCGAATCACCGCCGGCGGAAAGCCGATCGTCGTCGAGGGATTCGCGGCGCCCTGCGTGGGCGACTTCGACGAAGACGGCAAGAACGATCTGTTGATCGGCCAAAAAGGCCTGGGGCGGCTCCGCGTCTTCCGCAACACGGGCACCAACGCCCGGCCTGAGTTCGACGGCTTCGAGTGGTTCACCGCGGGCGGCCGAATCGCCGGCGTGACGATCTGCTGCCGCACCGCCTTCACGCCCCAGTTGGTGGACTTCGACGCCGAGCGGTATAGTGCTTTGTCGGATGAGTACCGCGAGTTGAGAGAACAGCCCGAGGGCGAGACCCGACAACAGCGAATCCAGCGCTACCGCAAGATGCTGCGGAAATGGCAGCAGTACGAGGCGCTGAGATCGGCCGGCAGCACGTCCTCAGGCAACCGGTACGAACTCCGGGCCGGCGTATGGTTCTACGAGCGGATTGCGACGGAGAACCGTTAGCCGTACGGCAGCGGCAGCACCGCCGATCGTTCTTGGCTTGCCCACCGCGGTCGTCCGGTCTAGAATAGGCACAGCGGGGAGTGTGAGTTCGCGGTCAGCGGCAACGCTGACGGCTTGACCCATCGTGAGGTGCGTGATGGCCGGGACAGTGGTTTTGGAGGAGATGCTCGAGATCCCTCTGGATCTTCAATCGTTGGCCGATTTCCGCCGTTGGGCCAACTCGGACGATTTCCCCGAGCATGGCCGGATCGATTTTCTCGCCGGAAGAATCGAGGTGGACATGTCGCCGGAAGACTTCTTCTGCCACGGTACGTTGAAGGTCGAGTTGGTCCGGGTGCTCAGCCAGCACGTCAAGGACGCCGGCAGCGGCCATCTCGTGACCGACCGGACGCGGATTTCTTCTCCCGAGGCCGATCTGTCGGCCGAGCCGGACGTGGTCTTCGTATCCCAAGAATCGCTCGATACGGGGCGTGCCCGATTGGTCTCCGCCGCGGGAGGCCGGCCGGGACGATACGTCGAGTTGGAGGGAGCGCCGGACCTGGTCGTCGAGATCGTCAGCGATCGTTCGGCCGTCAAAGACACGCAACGACTTCCGCGGGCGTACTTCAAGGCCGGAATTCGCGAGTTTTGGCTGGTCGACGCGCGAACGGAACCTCTCGTCTTCCTGATCCACCAGCCGGGCCAGGCCGGTTACCAGGCCGTGGAAGCCGACTCGGAAGGATTTCAGAGGTCGGCCGTATTGGCCTGTCGTTTTCGCCTCGACGGCCGTCGCGACGCCCAAGGAAGGTGGACGTTCGACCTCCGCAAGAGACCGTAGGCTTCGGATGTGCGAGGCCTCGTCGTTTCATCTCGGCGGCTTGCGATGTCCGTCGTCCACTCGGAAAACGCTTGCACCGTCCCTGCTGTCTGCGATAATGACACGCGGGCTTCCTGGCACCAAACGGTTTTTCGGCCCTTTGGCATCAAGTCTGGGACGTCACGGTGGGTGGCACGCCCTGAGGAACGAAGGGCGTGGTACGTCGGGAAAACACGCCCTTCGTTCCTCAGGGCGTGCCACCCCAGAGTTTACCGCAACGATGTCAAGAACCGTTTGGTGCTAGGTGCGGTACCCTGAGCGATTGCACGGCCATTCTCGAACACAGGAGACGAACATGTTCCCGACGGCGCGAGTTGCAGGCTTTCTTTCGATGAAGAACCTTCCCTGTTCGGTGGTGCTGATACTCTGCCTGACGCTGGGCGTCGCCGACGCGCTGGCTCAGGATCGCGATGCCGATTCGGCCCAAGGGATCTTGGATGCCGCCGGGGTGCGGGGTGGGCTGGTCGTACACCTCGACTGCAACGACGGCAAGCTGACGGCGGCGCTGGCCCCCGGGAAGAGTTTCGTCGTGGACGGCCTCGACACCGATCCGGCCCAAGTCGCCGCCGCGCGCCGGTACGTCCAGTCGCTGGGCATCTACGGCCGCGTGTCGGTCAGACACTTCAACGGCGACGCCCTGCCCTACGCCGACAACCTGGTCAATCTCCTCGTGGCCGAAGACCTCGGCGGACTCGACCTCGACGAGGCGATGCGCGTGCTGGCTCCCGGCGGCGTCGCTTTGATCGGCGACGACGGCAAGTGGGCCAGGACCGTCAAGCCCCGGCCGGCGGAGATCGACGAGTGGTCCCACTTCCTGCACGACGCCTCGAACAACGCCGTGGCCAGCGACTCCCTGGTCGGGCCGCCGCGGCGGTTGCAGTGGACCGCCGGGCCGCCCTGGTGCCGAAGCCACGAGTTCATCTCCAGCTTCTGCGCCATGGTCTCGGCCGGAGGGCGGGTCTTCTACGTCATCGACGAGGGCCAGCCGGGCGTGACCGACGGGCGGCTGCCGCAGCGCTGGGTGCTCGTCGCACGCGACGCCTTCAACGGCGTGCTGCTCTGGAAACGCCCGTTGCCGGACTGGCGGGCCGACGAGTGGACGAGCACCGCCATGCGAGGACGCCCGGCGAGCGTGCCGCGGCGGATCGTGGCCGACGGCGACCGACTCTACGCGACCTTGAGTCACCAGGCGCCGCTCTGCGTGCTCGATGCGGCGACCGGAAGAACGCTGCAGACTGTCGAAGGCACGGAAGGCACGCAGGAAATCGCACTGGTCGGCCGGACGCTCGTGCTCCGCCTGGCCCGGCTCGAACAGGACGACGAGACCATCGGCGGAGCCATCGCCACCGTCGACGCCGATACGGGAAACGTCCGTTGGCGGGTCCGCGAAGACCGGTTCATGGGCCAGTCGCTGGCCGCCGACGCCGAGCGGGTGATCTACAACGACACGCAGCAGACCGTCTGTCTGGATCTCAACGACGGAACGGAACTCTGGCGGACGTCCGGCGAGCGCGCCGAAGGAAAACGAGCCGGAGAAATGACGTTCATCCTCCACGAAGGGCAGGTTTTGGAGACCGACGGATCGAGGATCGTCGCCCGCGACGCAAGGACAGGCCAGACCCTTTGGACCACCGCGACGGGCGGCGACGCCATGCGGGGATACGACATGTTCGTCACCGGCGGCCGGGTGTGGCACGCGGCCGGCGGCGGCATCGTCGGCTACGACCTGAAGACCGGAGAGCCGGCCAGGACGATCGACCCGTCGGGCGTTCAGAGCCGCGGGCACCACCTCCGCTGTTACCGCAGCAAGGCGACCGAGCGGTTCCTGATCACGCAGTTTCGCGGTGCGGAGTTCGTCAGCCTGACCGACGAGAACCACTGCCAGAACGACTGGGTCCGCGGGTCGTGCCGATACGGCGTGATGCCCTGCAACGGGATGTTCTACGCCCCGCCGCACCAGTGCTTCTGCTTTACCGGGGCGATGATGAACGGCATGAACGCCTTCACGACAGCCTCGGACGACGAGCTGAACGCCATCGGCTCGCAGGTCGCCGCCGGCCGACTCCAGCGCGGACCGGCCTATGAAGAAATCCGAAATCCGAAATCTGAAATCCGAAACGACGACTGGCCCATGTACCGCCATGACGCCCGGCGCTCCGGGGCCACGGCTTCCGAGGTCCCGGCCAATCTCGCCGGGCATTGGCAAGTGAAGATCGGCGGCCGGTTGACACCGCCGGTCGCCGCCGACGGCCGGGTCTACATCGCCGCGAAGGATCGGCATACGGTCTACGCGCTGGACGCCCAAGACGGCCGCCGGTTGTGGCAATTCACGGCCGACGCGGGCATCGATTCCCCGCCGACCGTCTACCAGGGCCGCGTCCTGTTCGGTTGCGCCGACGGCTGCGTGTACTGCGTGCGGGCGTCCGACGGCGCGTTGGCCTGGCGTTTTCAGGCCGCGCCGAACCAGCGGCTGATCGTGGCCGAAAGCCGCCTGGAATCGGCGTGGCGCGTCCACGGCAGCGTGCTCGTGCTCGACGGCGTCGCCTACTGCACGGCCGGGCGCTCCAGCTTCCTCGACGGCGGGCTGTACCTCTACGGGCTCGATCCGGCCACGGGCGAAGTCGTCCATGAGAATCGCCTGCACACGCTGATGGCCACGCGGGAGGACGTCGGCGGCGAGCCGTTCCTTCCGGCGTTTCACATTCAGGGGACGCGATCCGATCTGCTGGTCGCCGAGGGCGGCCACATTTATCTGAACCAGATGAAGTTCACGCCCGACCTGAAGCGGCAGGAGACCCGATACGTGCCCCACGATCCGGAAGACCAGACGGCCGCGCTCGACGTGACCAACCAGCCGTACGTGGCCGAGAACCCCTACCTGAGCAAAGGCTTTCAGACGGCGGCGGCCCTGGGCGTTTGGCGCGGCCACATGGGCGACCAGGAGGTGGGCCGGCACCTGTTCTCGACCGGCGGGCTGCTGGACGACTCCTGGTGGAATCGCACCTATTGGATGTACGCGGAAACCTGGCCGGGATACCAGTTGGGCCACATTGCCCCGAAGGCCGGGCAATTGCTCGCCGTCGGCGACGAGACGACCTACGCCGTCCAGGCCTATCCCACCCGCAATATCCACAGCCCCATGTTCACGCCCGAGAGCCAGGGTTATCTGCTGATCGCCGACGCCAACGACAACGAACCGGTGCTCGACTACCGCTCGTGGGGCCGCGACAAGGGCATGGGCTTCGCGCGGGCCGCGCCGCCGAAGTGGCACCGGTGGGTCCCGATCCGCATGCGGTCGATGGTCCTGGCCGGAAAGCACCTCTTCGCCGCCGGCCCGCCGGACATCGTGCCCGAGGACGATCCTTACGCCGCACTCGACGGCCGAAAAGGCGGCCTGCTCTGGACCTTCTCGGCCGAAGACGGCGAGAAACTGGCCGAACGGGAACTGCCCGCCGAGCCGGTCTTCGACGGCCTGATCGCCGCCGGCGGACGGCTTTACGCCTCGTTGAAAGACGGGACCATGGTGTGCCTGGGGCCCCGATAGAATGCACGGCCTCCTTTTCCCAGAACGCTCGCCGGCGTAGAATTCTGCATGCCGAGAAACGGGCCGGCGGATGCAAGACCTGCCCGGAGGGAGTTCGCCATGGGACACGCCGTCAACTCGGACCGGGAACACCGGTTGTTGCAGAGGCAGCTCGACCACACGGTCACCGGCGCCCCCGACTCGCCCGTCTTGCTGAAGATTCTCCAGATCCTCTTCAGCCACGAAGACGCCGGTCTTGCCCGACGGATTCCTTTTCAACTTACCCCGCTGGACCGCCTGTCCGAGCGGTTGGGTATCGCCGAGGATCGGCTCGGCGAGAAGATGGACTCGATGGCCCGACGCGGACTGGTTCTCGACGTGGAGCATCAAGGGCGGCGCTATTTCGCCCTGGCTCCGGTCGTGATCGGATTCTTCGAGTTCACGTTCATGCGGGCCCGGGACGATATGCCCATGGCCGAACTGGGCCGGCTGTTCGACGAATACTTCACCCGGGACGAACGTTTCCCTCGCTCGATCTTCCGCCAAGACACGCAAATCGGCCGTTCGTTCGTCCGCGAGGAGGCGCTTCCCCAGGGCGACCACACCGAGATCCTCGATTGGGAACGGGCGAGCCACGTCGTGCGGTCGGCCTCGGCCGTCGGCGTCTCGCTCTGTGCCTGTCGCCACAAGGCCGGCCACGTCGGCAACGCCTGCGACGCACCGCAACGGGTATGCCTCTCCTTCAACTTCGCCGCCGACTCGCTGATTCGCAACGGCATGGCCGAACCCGTCTCGGCCGGCAAAGCGATGGACATTCTGGCCCGGTGCAAAGAGGCCGGACTGGCACAAACCGGCGACAACGTGCAACGCAAAGTCACCTTCATCTGCAATTGCTGCGGCTGCTGCTGCGAGATGATTCGGGCGGTGAAGACCTATGAAATCCGCAACGCGATCGTCACCTCGAACTGGATCGTGGAAATCGACGCGGCCAGGTGCCAAGGCTGCGGCCAATGTGCCAAGGCCTGCCCGGTCGACGCGATTCGCATCGACGCCACTGCGGAGAAAGACGGCCGGGAGGAGCGAAAGCGGGCCGTGCGCGACGAGACCGTCTGCTTGGGGTGCGGCGTATGTTACCAGGCGTGCGAGTTCGGCGCGATCGCCATGAAACCGCGCCCCAGAAGGGTCCTGCCGCCGGAAACGGTCTTCGACCGAGTGGTGATGATGGCCGTCGAACGGGGCAAGTTGACCGACCTGCTCTTCAACAACCCCCAGCGTCTGAGCCCTCGCGCATTGGGCCGCATCGTCAAGATCATCGAGAGATCGCCCCTATTCAAGGCGGCCATGGCCATCCGGCCGCTACGTTCGGCATTCCTCGAGACGGTAGTCGCGAAGGCCAAGAAGAAGGCCGGCACGCTGGCGAGTGTTCTTCAATAACCGAATCCGACAAGCGGCGAGTGGAAAATGGGCTTCGTGGATCGCGCTGTCGAGAAAGCCACGCCAGTCGTCGATGATCTTCGCCGCGAAAAGACGTCTGCTGCCGATGGTTCCCGCGCTAAGCGATATGATGTGGCAGCCCAGGAGCGACCCATCTCGCCAATCTCGCCATGCGGGCAATCTGCCGAATCTCGCCCAGTATGTCAATATCGGGTCGTGTCCCCGGAATCCCTAGATGCCTTCCGGGAAACGAAGGATCTGTTCAAACTCGCGTCGGGCAACGGATGGGTGCTTCATCAACTGGCTGCGATCCGGGCGCTGGCGGCGACGACCGTATTCACGGACGATTCCCGTGCTGTACCAACATCCCTGCAAACAAGCTCTTCCGTTCGCCGTAGCGCTTTGCCAAGTTGACCCTTCGGGTCGAAATCGGCGTATCGTCTTGCGAAGCGGCGAGCCGCTTCGGTGTGCTTCTCCGAGCACAGAAGTGCCATTAACTTCACGGCGATTTCCTCAGGTCTGCCTATTCTTGCACTTAGTCCGGCCCCAAGCCGAATTGTCGCTGCAGCGTTGAGTTTCTGTTCCAGGTAGATTGGCAACTGCAATATCGGCTTGCCCGCCATGAGCATTGACGCCGTAGTACCATGACCTCCATTAAGGATGGCCAAATCGCACTGCGCACACACCAGCGATGGGTCCACTCGCTGGTTCGCGAAACGGAGCGTAGCAGACTGAAATCGCTTCCGCAACCTCGGATCATTCTCCTCCGAATAGACCAACGTGGGACAACGCAATTCATTCAGCAGAGCAAGAAGTCTTGGGAGAGCAGGAAATGACTTCAGGTAGGCGAAAAGTCTTTTCCCCTTGCCCTTTGGCCAACTGGGGGGCTGGCCGCCGGCAAGGGGCCAAACACCCCAATACTGCGAGCCCTTTCTGGTTGGGTAGTGATCCAATTCCTGAAATGTGGTCAAGAACGTTTCGTCGACGGGGTGGTAAAGTTGCGACAATCGAGTCAGTTGTGGTTGATGCCAGGAAGCAAGCACCTTATTCACGCGATCCAATACGAGATCCTCGTCTCGGCGTAAATCACATGGATCGCCAAGCCCTGGACGTAGGTCGGGAAACGGGTGCGCATCCGGTGGACAGGCGAAGGGTATTCCTATCACCGCTCGTCTTGCGTGGTGAGTCCGAGCAGCCAACAGGGCCGTGGGGCTGTGGTCGAAGAGGATCAAGTCCGGCTGCACATAATCGAACAGATGCCGCCAAGCTTCAGCCAACGTTCGTAGTTCCCCGGAGTCGCTGAATCCCACGTTGTGAAGGATATGAGCGAAAGTGCGAGGGCGTTCAATATGGTTCCTGACCCGCCCCGTCCGCAATGGTGCCTGCAAGAAGGATACGCCAGCGTCGTCGAACACGGCACCGGCTCGGGGTAAATCCTTAAGCGCCGCGAACACCCGGTGTCCCCTCTCGCACAAGCCGCGGACCAAAGGCAACAAGGGCACCAGATGACCCAGCCCGCCACCCAATTCCCAGGCGACCAATACTGTGGCCATCAGGATGCCTCCTGCCACTCGGTATAGAACCACAGAAGCTCTCGCCACCGCCGCAAGGTTCTTTGGTCCTGGAGGCCGCGATATTTGAAAGGACTGTCCGGCGAAAGGCTTGCTTCAAGGATGACCTGATCTATACCGCCGAGAAGCGATTCTCCACCTCGGCCACCCGGATACGTCTCTTCGGCGTCCAGGTAATCGCTGCTCCCGCCGTAACCGTCCGGGTCGCCGTAAGCCACGTCGTAGCCGTCTTCGCCATAGGCGATGTCACCGCCTTCCCCATCGACGACGGTCAGGTAATCGTCATCGTAGCCCCCGTAAACTATGTCAGTACCGTACCCGCTGTCAAGATAGTCGTTGCCGGCACCCCCGAACAGCATGTCGTCGTCATATTCGCCGAAGAGTGCATCGTCGCCGTCCTCGCCGTAGATCGTGTCATAGCCGTCTCCGCCA
>Ga0307378_10010199_pt1 | contig 12218 bp, 6 predicted proteins | sample UN1MG_FD_202238 | JGI IMG/M metagenome (GOLD analysis project Ga0307378, IMG submission 202238) | Soil microbial communities from Risofladan, Vaasa, Finland - UN-1 | ecosystem: Environmental > Terrestrial > Soil > Coastal area > Acid sulfate soil | place: Finland: Risofladan, Vaasa | collected...
TTCCTATACCATCAGCACCGCTCCCAACTATTATTCCTATATGCGTGTTACCATCTGTACCACAACCTTTACAGAATGTAGTTATAGAATTAGAGAAAGGCTTTTGTGAATTACAATCAGCTACCGGTTCGCCACAAGATCTTTATAATTCTATTGTGGCTCAATGTGCTGGTTTGAATGGTAGTGCTAGATTAGAAGGTAGTGGTACTATGGATGGCATTGCGGGTTGGAATAATGCTGTAACTAACCTAGCAGGAACTATAAATAACATATGGCTTAGTTACTGTGATGCTAGAGCAGCAATCCTATCTCTAAAGAACATTGTACAATCTACTAGCTGTGATGCTCTTATAATAACGCTTCAAGGAACATTAACCGATCCTAACACATTAAAAATATTTTTAAGTGGGACTTATCCAGGAGGTTTCCAAGAAACTAATCCTTTGGGTAGTCCAACAACTATTACTGATTCTTCTGGTAATTCATTAACGCTTAATATTCCAATCGTTGCTAACCTGAATGATCCAGCAGGATATACAGTTAACTTAGCAGTTACTCCTGTTAATGGAAATAGCAATCTAATAATTACTATGCCTATATCATTTACTGATGGGGATAGTGTATGTTCTAATGTTCTTACTGAAGTAGTTATAAGTACTGAGAATTGCCCTACTGTAAGTTTAGTGCCTACACAAACTACAATTGCTTGGAGCTTTACTTATTTAGGTGGCGCTGCTAGTATTGATGTAGTTCTTTATGATGGAACCGGAACAATACAGATTAATAATCAAGTATCTGTAGTAACAGGAGCAACTACTCTAAATGGTATATTTAGTGGTTTAATTGGTGGTATTCAATATAAAGTTAGATTAGAAATAACACCAAGCGGTGCCCCAGAAGAAACGCTTTGTCCATTTGGTAACATAGCCACATTAACACCTTCGTGCTTGCCACCATTAAATAGTACAGCAAACCTAACAATACCGTAAGATGAGTAGTAAAAATTGTAAACATAAAGTACCATGCGGATGTGATGATGTAGGATTAACTACACCAACAGCATGTACAACAGGAACTCCTGAGTGTCCAACACCGGACCCATGTCCAGAAACTTTTTGTGCAGGGTGTGTAGTGTATTGTGGAGATAGTATTTTAGATGTAGGTATTGATAAAGGAGATCGGTTAGATGTGATAATACAAATGATGACTCTGTTATTTACCAATCCTAACTGCATACTTCCTGTATTTACAGGAGCTATTACAGGATTGACTATTACAACAGCGGGTAATGGATACACGCTTTCTACAGCCTTTCCGGGTACACCTTTATTAGGAGGTTCAGGGATAGGAGCTGTAGGTACAGTAACAACGGGTGGTAATGGTGAAATAATTAGCGTTGTTGTTACAACACCAGGTACAGGTTATTTAGAAGGAGATCTATTGATTCCTGATCCAGGTATCGTAGGAGCACCATCTATAGCGGCAGCATTTACAATATCTATACTTACTTGTAAATCAGTTCTTGGATTACACTCAACGAGTATTGCTTCAACAACTATTCAGCTCGCATGGTTAGCAGATCCAGCATCTGTATCATATCAAGTAGAATATAAATTAGCAACAGCTGCATCTTGGACATTAAATCCACCACTTGTACCAGTAACAAATCCTATTGATACAATTGGTAATTTACTTCCAGATACAGATTACAATATACGTGTGAATAACATTTGCTCTGGTGGAGCATGTTATTCTGTAACAATAATAGTTAGAACCAAACAATAAACTTATAAAATTATGGCTTTAGTACCAGCAACAATCACAGTAAACTTTAACGCTCAGTATGTAGGGCCACATAGAGTTTGTTTTCGTATAGTAGGTGCGCCTACTTATACTTGTACCGTTCCAGGAGGTCCTGGTCCAGGTTTCCATCCTGTATGTAGTGGAGGAGGACTTCCTTGTTCTTATGACATCACAATCATGGTTGATAATGAAACTTGTGATCAAGTAGATTATGAAGGTTATGTTCAAGCAGCTTGTGAAGATTTAGCTTCTTTAACCGGACGAGATCCATTTGCAGTAAGCTTTATCCCAGATCCAGCTTGTAATAGATATGAAGTAACTTGTATTAATTCACCAGTTCTTGATGTTACAAATTTAGTTGGAGGTTCTGGTTATACTAATGGTAACTATAATGGATTAGCTTCTGTTGGTGGTGGTGGTGTAGGAGCTACATTTGATGTAACTGTCGCTGGTGGTATCATTACAGTAATTACTGTAGCTACACCAGGTTCAGGATATACTTCAGCACCTACCATAGATTTAACTTCTATACCTTTTGCTCCAGGAGTAGACGCTACTTATACAGTAAACTTAACTGGTTGTTCTGCTCTTACTATTTATGATTGTTCAGGAGCAACGGTTGAAATCCTTCCATTAGGGACTTTCCAACCTGCTGAAACATATGATATGTGTGGTAGTGCAACACCAACTATTCCAGCAGATTATTCTATTATAGAGGATGGTAATTGCTTATGTAATTGTACTGAAATATCTCTTACTGAAGATGAGCCTGGTGGAACAGGAAGTCTTAATTATACATATATAGATTGTAATGATGTTGTAGTGACTGGTACAGTAGCTACCGGTGCAACATTAGGACCTATATGTATGGTAACTGATTCATTAACCTTTGTGGTTGTAGGAAACGCTAACGGAACTATAACCGTAGGTGCAGCTTGTAATGCAGTACCTTAACCTATAGAGTGGCATCTCTAAAGATTTGTCATGGTTTGTTGGTTTACTATGACTGACAAGAAAACCCCAGGTTCCTATCGCCTGGGGTTTTCATTTATATGGCAAACCTTATATGTTTATTTGTAAATATGATTAATTTTGGTTATATTATATAGAGGAACAACTATGAAGAAACTATTTAGAAAACCAGATTTAAACGCCCCTAGATTCAGACCTAATAGGACTAATATCTTAAACGGAGTATTATATAAAGCCTTCATTAAAAAGTATCCTAGATATGAGGGTATTGATTTGGCAACATTCAAAAGTATAATTCGTACATTTAATGAAGAATTGTATTTAGGTATAATTCAGAATAGAGATGGTGTAGAGTTACCTGATGGTTTAGGTTTTATTTTTATGGGCACTTGTCCAGCAACAAAGAAACAAAATATTAATATAGTGGAGTCAATAAAACACGGTATGGTAGTTAAGCATCAGAACTGGGATTCAGACAACAATCTATTGAAGATATTCTTTACTAACCATACCAGCAAGTATCCTTTACAAAATAAACAAGTTTGGTCATTTAAAGCCGTAAAGCAGTTTAGAAAAGCAGCTTCAGACGCATATAAAGAAAATTGGCCTAAGTATATTGTAGTAGATCCTATGAAAAAGATTTCTACGTTTTTTACTAAGATGCGTAGAAAAGATGTGAGTATGGCTGATGGTAAGAATATACCTGCTGACTATGATGAATTTAAAATGTAAACTATGACTACAATAGGTGATGCTACGTCTAGAGTACGTAATGTACTAAAAGCTGTTAAGGAAGATCCTTTCATGACAGATAGGTTCTTGTATAGCTTAATCATGAAGTATGCTAAGTTACTTATCTATAGGCAAGATCAGAAAGGTAATTTAAAAGCATATACAGGTCTCTTTACAACTATTCCTTGTATTGATTTGATTGAGGTAGATAAGATTGAAGCATGTTGTCTCGGTATTAAAACAGGGTGTACCTTCCGTAGAAGTAAAGATAAATTACCTGAATTGCTTGATGGCGGTAAAGGACCGGTTATTAGATCTGTTACTACTATTGATCAATCACAAAGGTTAGAAGAAACATATCCTGAAACATATGCTAATATGACTAAGGCAAGTACTTTTAAATATTTAAAGACTAAATATTTTTGGTATCTGGATGGTCACATTTATATTCCAGATGTAGAATGGGAAAGTGTGCGTATGGTAGCTTTATTTAATGCAGATGTATCTGAATTTGATTGTACCAATACAGACGACTGTGCCTTAGAGCAAGATAGAAAAATGGCAGTACCTGAAAACTTGTTTGCTGAGATTGAACAAATGGTATTAAAAGAAGTATTAACTACTGGACAGATTCCTTCAGATGGAGCTGATGACAGTCAAAGCACCCTTAGATAATGAGTTACAACTATACTTTAAAATACCGAACCTTTGATACGTTACTTGCTTCAGCCAAGACTGACTTCAGGAAATATGATCTAAATGATTTAATCAGCGACATTGATTTAATCAAGGTAGCTCAACGAGTTAATTATGACTTAGGACTCCGTATCCAACAAACTAAAGAGGTTGTATTGGAGGTAGAAAAAGGGCGTGTAAGACTACCAAATAATTTTTATGTACTCAACTTTGCTTTGATGTGTGGCAGTTATACTGTAAAGTCATACCTACCTCAAGGTACTCATGTTGAAGAAAGAACTATTCCAGCACCTGCATACCAGGTAGCACCACCTAATGTAATTGATGTATGTCAAGATCCTGTAGTCCCAGCACCATGCGATCCTTGTAATACTTGTGGTAATCCTTGTTGTGAAGATGAATGTACTACTTGTCCTCCTACAGCTATTTCTTGTACTCTGAATTGTAAAGGTGAAAGTACACAACTTGTACAGACATTAAAGTTTGAAACCAGAACTTATAATACATTACAACCAATTACACTTCTGGATAATGCAGAGGTTATTGATTGTGATTGTCCTAATCTATATTGGGAATCTCCATTCAGTGGATGGATTAAAGATGGTTGGCTATATTTGAATTTCAAGACAGGTAAAGTTTATCTAAACTACCAAGGGATGATGGTAGATGATGACGATAATATTCTAGTTCCTGACCATGATATGATTAATGAATATTATGAGTATGCATTAAAGCAACGTATTCTTGAGAACCTTATCATGAATGATGAGCCGGTTAATCCAAACAAGATACAAATGATTGAGACGCGGTATAGAACCGCTAGAAATGCAGCTAAAAGTATAGTTAACACACCTAACTTTGCTGAGATGAAGCAAGTGTGGCAAATGAACCGCAAAGCTATGTATGGTAAGTATTATCAAATGTTTGCTAGCTATCCAGCAGCAAGACGTGGAACCTCTATAAATAGAAGGGAATGGCAAAGCGAATGACTCCACAAAATACTGGCAAAACAGATCCACATACATTTGATTCAAAACTTGTTGAAGATGTAAAAGGGATTCACTCCCAGCCCAATACTTGGACGCAGGCAAGAAACGCTACCCCTAATACGGTGGAAGGAGATCTTGGTGAGTTAAGTAATGAGCAGTCTAATAAGTTCTGTGCAGCAGCTCCATATAAAATAATTGGTGTTATTCATATTGACGAAGACAAGTGGGCAATCTTTTCTACTGATGAAACTAATCATGAGATAGGATTGTTTAAAGAAACATTATGTGATTATACACCTATAGTAAATGATCAATGTTTAAACTTTTCAGAGTTACACTTAGTCAAAGGTGTATCTAAAGAAAACTTTGATTGTACCTTTCAGATCTATTGGGATGATGGAAACAATCCTACCCGTACTCTTAATATAGATAACGTACCTTACATTGAAATCTGTACTGATGAGAATGGAGTAGTTCTTCCAGGTGGTCCTGGGTATGTTCCTGTTGGTTGTATAGATTGTGTTTCTACAGGAGTTCTTGACTGTGATGCTATACGATTAGCAAGATTGGTTACTAATCCTTGCTTTAGAGTTGAACGAGGACCACAAGGTGGTGAATTACTTAATGGCTCTTACTTTGCAGTAGGAGCTTATGTTGTTAATGATCAACGAGTAACTGATTATTCATTACCGTCTAATGTACAAGCACTCTTTAGTCATAGTGGTATTGCTGGTTCTCTGGAAATTATCATGGAGGAAATGGATCCTGACTTTGATGAGTTTGAGTTAGTAATAGTAGAGATCCGAAACCAAAAGACATTAGCCAAAAGAATTGGTGTATACAATACTAGACAACAAAGAATATCTATTGACATCATTGATGACAGATATCCTACAATTGCCTTATCTGATATAGCTCTCCGCAACCCAATCACAGATAAGAGTGATGCTATTTTCCGTAACGGTGACTACATGATCCGTACTGGTCCTACAGATAAGTTTGATTTCAACTATCAGCCGTTAGCTAATCAGATTAATACTGAATGGATAGCTGTTGAATATGATGCAGACTATTACCGTAAAGGAGGAAACAAAACTAATTACATGAGAGATGAGGTATATCCATTCTTTGTTAGATGGGTATATGATACTGGAGATAAGACTCCTTCTTTCCATATTCCAGGACGAGCTTCTGAACTATTTAATACAGGAAATGGCATTATTCAAGAAAACGGTCTTTACGGTGGATCTGAAGCATTGCCTGGTGATACAAAAGTATTTGAAAGTTTTAATACAGCATCTCCAACAGGTCTATTTCCTACAGCCATTACTTTACCTGATGGTGGAATACAGATTGCTAAAGGTAAGATGTCCTATTGGGAATCTACTGAACGCTATGATGATGATAACCCAGATGTATGGGATGCTAGTTCTAATCCTATATGGGGATCAACTAATCCTGCCCATGATCTTTGTGGTAAACAAATAAGACATCACAAGTTTCCAGATAATACTAAAGGACCCGATGGTAACTTATCTTGGGTAACTAATCATCATAATGATCAAGGAACTAAGATCCGTATCATGGGTGTGCAGTTTAGCAATATCAAAGCGCCTTTAGATAATCAAGGTGTTCCGATCCCTAACATAGTTGGGTATGAGATACTTAGAGGAACGCGTGAAGGTAATAAATCTATTGTGGCTAAAGGTATAATCAATAACATGAGAACTTATGTTATTAGTGGTAACATTACACCAAGGTTTGGTTTATATCCCAACTATCCATACAACCCAACTGCTACTGATAAGTTCATTAGTGCACCAGGTTCTTTTGTTAGTAAAAGGCATTATACATTCCATTCTCCGGATACTAATTTTAAAGATCCATTCCTATCAGCTAAAGAACTTACTAACTATGGTGAGATGGCAGGTAATGTATCAGGTAAATTTGAATATCCCGATGGACATCCAGAGCATCAATTGATTACAGATTTTGCATTCATTGTAGCTTTAATAGCTGGTGTAGGTTATGCCTTGATTAAACAGAACGGTAGTATTACTACAACTAAGATACCAGCACAAATGATTAACTTAGGTCAATCACATTCTAGTATATTTGGTGGTGGCTATGCATCTATGATTGAATATGGTTCTTCATCTGGTGGACCTTTGGGTTCTTTAGCGGGTGTTGGTATATTTACTTTACCATCAACGAATCAATTAGGTTTAGATGCAGGAGATCTTGCGGGTGGAGCAATTGTAACTCCTTATCAACAGTTTGGTGGTTTTATAGGAGAAACGCTTCTTGGAATAGGCCCTAATACTTTTATCAGTACTGCTCAGGATACTAAACAATCAACAGCTATTACTGGTGCTGTTACTGGTGGTGTATTGGGTGGTGGTACTCAAGAATCTATTGTGGGAGGTTCACAAGCACAGATGCCAGCTGTCTTAACTTTTATTCAAGCAGGTCTAGCTTTTACACTATCTGTGTCTGAAGGAGCCGAAGTAGTATTGAGATTAATCAAAGCTCTAACGCCAACTGAACAATATGCATTACAATATCAATCACATGGCTTTTATAATGAATTTCGTGTTGCTCCGCTAGGTGGTAATAGAAGGCGTGTTATAAATGAAGCCATTTATTTAGATACTGATATACAAGACTTTGGTACACAATGGAGAATCAATAATCTATACCGAAATAGAACTGTTGCTTTAGAGACAGCTACTGATTTACAATATTGTCAACAGATAGATAATACGCAGCAGACTGTGAACACAGCTAATGTAATTAATCCTAGTGTAACTCATAATAAACCTACTGAAAATCCTTTCAGGACAACCGCTGTAAGTTTTTATACTGGATTAAAACAAAGATTGCGAAATCAATATGGTCAGATAGAAGGTATTGTTCAGGTGCCTGTTACTACATGTATGACACCAGTAGCTCAAACAACATCTGATGTAGAGTTTGGTGGTGATACTTATGTAGGAAGATATACTGAAAAGAATTCTATGTTCTTTTTCTATAACTGGCTAAACGGTCAACCGGAAGGAGCTGAGCTTAATTATCAAGATTACGAGATGATTCCCCGCCCACGGTATTGGATGGATACTTATGAATTTGATATGAATGAATTCTTTTCTTCTGTAACAAATGTAGCTACTTTAATATCTGGTGGTATTGCTACACCAAGTGATAAGCACGTCTTAGATTGTGGAGGTACTAACATTCTTATCAAAAAGAACTGTTACATGTATCTATTCAACTCAGGGATTAGAGATTTCTTTGTTGAGTCTGAGGTCAACATTGATCTTAGAGATTGGGGAGATGAAGATGCACAACGTCACTATGATCCATATGGTTACTCTGATGTGAACGCTATGTTTAATACGGGGATAATTAAATCCGGTAACTACTATAAATATGATTACAGTTTAAGTATAGCTAGATTGTATGCCAATTATACTCAATGGGGTAATACGCATCGTAGAGCGTATGATCCAATGAAGGCAGAGGATTGTTTTGTTTACAGACCTAATAGAGTGATCTATTCTCTGAGACAAGACCTAGAGAAGATTAAAGATTATTGGAGAGTATTCTTACCAAATAATTATAAAGACTTCAAGAGTAGAGTTACTGCTATTAAACCTATTAATGAGAATGGCGCTATGATTCTGTTTGAGAATGAAAGTCCTATTCAATTTAAGAGTGTTGATATCTTAACTACAGATAGTGGTACTAAACTTACAATTGGTGATGGTGGTTTATTCTCACAGCCATTACAGAACATATTAAATACAGATGATTCCTATGAATATGGCTCTTGTCAAAATAGATTGAGTGTAGTGAATACAGCTTCGGGTATCTTTTGGATGAGTCAAAATCAAGGAAAGATATTTCAGATCCAGAATGGTATTAAAGAAATATCAGCATTTGATAATAAGTGGTGGTTAAGTACATACTTACCATATCTATTAACCAAAGACTTTCCAACCTTTGCTTTAAAAGATAACCCTGTAGCCGGTATTGGATGTCAAACTATTTATGATAATGAAGCACAGCTTATTTATTTCTGTAAGAAAGATTACTTCTTACGTGATGATATTGTAGATACTGTAACTTATATATCAGGCAATGACTTTATGGTTAATGATATGCTTCCAATTAAATTAGGAGATCCTGCATACTTTCATGATGCTAGCTGGACAATCAGTTACGATCCTAAGACGCAGGGATGGATTGGATATCATGATTGGCACCCTAACTTATTAATGCCTGGTAAATCTAATTTCTTATCCGTTTTAGATGATGGTATATGGAGACATAATGATAACTGTCAAAGTTATTGTAACTTCTATGGAACTGATTATCCATTTGAAGTAGAATACGCAGTTGTAACTCCGCAGGTAGTGAATACGTTAAGGAGTGTAGAATATTTTATGGAGGTTTATAAATATGATAATAATTGCTATGACAGGTTTCATGTATTAGACTTTAACTTTGATGAAGCGGTTGTTTATAACAGTGAGCAGTGTTCTGGATTGTTGAAATTGAATATCTCTCCAAAAAATAATGCGCCTGCAATAGTGACGTATCCACAGATAAATCCGAATTTTATTGATATTTTATACAGTAAGGTTGAGCAGAAATATAGGTTCAATCAGTTCTGGGATATTACGGATGATCGTGGTGAATTTAATGCAATTGCTGAAAGAATGATTTTTAATACCGAAGCAAATGGTTATATTAGGAACCTAAATCCAAATAATTTGGATTATAATAAGTTTCAAACACAACGGAAGAAGTTCCGTCATTATAAGAATACAGTGTTACTAAGGCGTAACGTATGTGGAGATAGAAACATGCTTATCTCTATAGCAAATAATAAAGATTTAATGTCACCAAGATAATGGGATTTAATAGTGGTAAAATAAAAGTTAAGTCTGCTGCCAAGAAGAAAACAAATCCTTGGAGTAAAGATATCCTTATGGATCCTGCAGGTCAATGGAAATTTCCAGGACAGGTGACTAAAGTATCTTCAGGTAATATTACCATGCGCGGTGTACCTTATCCTGTCTTAGGTATTGATGAGTATGGTAATGAGCACATGATGACACCGGGCGGTGAGTATCAGTTCCCTGGTAATATGGTTACTGAATACCCAATGGCCCAAGCTGGTCTTAATGTTGTGAGAAGACCAATAACACCACAACTACCACCTAAAAATGAATCATCTTTTGAGAAAGATGTGGATTCATGGTTGGGTTATCCTATGGCTAAAGCAACTAATATTGCAGAAGCTGCAGCAGAACCAGGTAATGATGCTGTAGATAATCTTAGACATCCTCTAGCAGGAATGAAGACTACACAAGCATTAATGCAGAAAGGTTTTGATCCAGTGATGGCAACATATGTTGCTAATGCTATGGGTACTGCACATGAGATGCAAGGTATCTTTAAAGATGATAGAGATTGGGATGTAAAGCTAAGAGAATCTGCTGAGGATATCTATAACAATATGGTTGGTTCTGGTATGGCTATGATGCCTGGTTCTAACAGACAAAAGATTAATACGTTAAAGGAAATGTCTTATCAGAATAAACTTCCTGATGGATATGCTGGATTACCTGAAGGTCAGAACATGTACTTCAAGCAAGCAGGTGGTGAAGAACTAGCCTTTAATGGACGTGGAGCTCATCAGCCATTTATGGGTTCTACCACAATGCCATCATTAAAAAATATTAAAAAAGGATTACAAAATGTTAAGAAGAATAAGACTCAAATGGAGACGGAGAAAGTCATCATTGGTTACGAACAACAATGGGATGGGGAGAAATGGATACAAACACCCATATATCAAGATGTTCCATATAGGACTGTAAACCCTGATTACCAAGGGGGCGGTTCATACAATGAAAAACAAAATACTATGCGATTATCAAATGGATACCACCTAATGCCAGATGGCAGCTTAATGTCAGATGAAGAAATGCATTATAGATATGGCGGTGGATTACCAATGTATCAAAATGCCGGAGAAAGTTTTGGTACATATCAAGTACCATGGGCTACACAAGTAGAAAGCACTAGAGTAAATACTCCTAGCTATGCTTATGATCCTAATCCGGTATTTAATACTAATAAGCCTAAGTTAATTCCAAAACCAGATAGTTTACGTTTAGATACTATGCCCGCTGTTGCAGAAAGCACAAGCGTTGCTCCAGTAACAGGTATGAATCAAAACGTTGGACCAATTAAACCAGAAGTTAAGCAAGCTATACATCCATCAGGAGTACCATTACCTACAGGAACACAAGCGGCTACGGCAGCAGGAACATTAAAAAAACACAAACCACAACCGTTTTTAGAAAAAACTTATCAGGTTGCTGCACATCCTTTTACAGCACTTAGTAGTATTAATCGCAATACTAAGGGTATACCTGATTATTTTAATAAAGGTTTAGAGTCTGGTGCAATATCCGCTAGTCCATTAGACTGGGCAAGTGATGCTACAAATCCAATAGCTTATGCTGATCATGTAAATCATATAAAAGGCGATATTGAAAGTGGTGATTATTTAGGTGCTGGAATGAATGCATTATCCGTTGTGCCAGTATTAGGTGCAGCAAGTAATGTAGGTAGAACAGCGAAAACAATGAGTTCTATTGGTAGGTTGGGACGATATATACCAGAAATAAAATCAGCAAGTATGGTACCACAACTTGCTGGTGTTGTAAAACCATATCTGAATGCTACAAAAGCAGCTTACCATGGAGTAGAACCTTTAGCTGAATTTTTACATGCATCACCTGTTAATGATCTAAGAAATAAAATGGGTTTAAGACCTACTCATCTAGCAGAAAATACTGATTCTGGTGGTAGACCTCCTATGCCTGCTACAGCACATTTTGCTAAAGGTGGGCAAAACAATTTAAATAATAATGCTATGAATTATAATAACTTACCAGAAGGATTTCACATGATGCCAGATGGCACAATAATGTCAAATGATCAAATGGA
>Ga0307378_10010200_pt1 | contig 12218 bp, 15 predicted proteins | sample UN1MG_FD_202238 | JGI IMG/M metagenome (GOLD analysis project Ga0307378, IMG submission 202238) | Soil microbial communities from Risofladan, Vaasa, Finland - UN-1 | ecosystem: Environmental > Terrestrial > Soil > Coastal area > Acid sulfate soil | place: Finland: Risofladan, Vaasa | collected...
TTGTGAAAAATGGAAAAATCCATTTTGGTAAAGATAAAGTAGTTTGTTTTGCGTGCGGTGAAAAAATTGATTCCGGCACCTTAATCTGTCCTTATTGTCATGTGGAAATTGATAAATCTCTGTAATATTAAAAGATACCTGTAAAGATATGAAGCAATAAAAATACTCTATCACTATTATTATAATAATGAGCATTAGAAACAATCGCAAACGAACAGGAATAATAATCATATTTGCGAGTACAATCTTCGTAATATTTATTCTCGTGTTGCTATTCTTGCTAGATTTTGTTAGTTCCGATATGATGTTTAACATCTTGATTGGTATCTTCATTTTTCTAATCATTTTACCCATACTTTGGATAATTATTAGTCGTATTTCAGGACCTTCACAGAAAAGATGTCAACGTTGTAATTACCCCGTTGGTGATTATGCTGAATTTTGTAAAAATTGTGGTTTGGAACTTTTAATTCGTTGTCCTAATTGTGATAAATTACAACGGACGGAAAACTTCGCTTGCAAGAATTGTAGAACACCTCTTACTGCTCCCCCAAGAGAAATAGCTAGACAAGATTATATCATAATTCAAGAGGGAACGCGACTTCCTGAAAAGTCAAATTTCTGTCCTACATGTGGTTCAAGTCTAAAAGAAACAGAAAATTTGCGATTTTGTGAATATTGTGGCTCAAAACTTACTTGAATTTCCATTCTTTTCGATTCTCTGTCTATACCAAATGGTGATTAAACGCCAAATTCCAAAATTAACAATTGAAGTCATCAACCATCTAAGTATGTAATCGATTAAGGGGGAATTGAAATAAGCTAACCTTAAGAAATAAACAGAAAATAACCAGATAGTCACAAATATAAAATTTGGGATCGCCTGCCTGGGAATAAGAGAATCTCTTTTTTTTGCGATGATATATATGGCTGTTACTAAAGTTATTAGATGAATGTAATCATAAAACAATCCAATAATGAAGAATTCTATGAAAACAATTGAAGATAATCCGGGAATTGAATAAACCAAAAAATTGTTTATGTATTTATTATCACGTTTAAGATGCCATGATACGGAAAAAGAGAAGTACCATTGACTCACGGTAAAAATTATAATGTTTGTTCCATCATCACCATGATGGATCAATTTTCCTGCTTCAAACGCATCAAGTGGCTGCCAAGCAAGGGGAATAATGAATTGGAATATTAAAGAAATTACTACAGCAACAATGATCTGAATCAATGTTATTGACTTGAGATTTAGCTGCCCTAATTTTTTCATTATAATTACTAATCTTATAAATAATATTTATTTTACTTTAGAATAGGTCGATTGATGAAGGGAAACTAGTCTAATCTTAAAATATAAATTTCATGAAATATTTTATTATCTAATTACCACATGGGAACCTAGCGTAGCCCGGTATATAGAGTGAACGTTAAACCTAATAGCCGAACGCAACAGGCTCCAGATCCTATAAGCAACTTATTGCGCGCGGATACCTGTAGGTCGGGGGTTCAAAAATGCGCTTGGATGCCAAACGCATGGAGATTCCCTCGGTTCCCACTTTTTATTTATTTTTTGAATTTTTATTCAGTCTTTGAACATTTTCTTTGACTTTGACAATAATTAGTCTAGTTTATTTAATTTAAATGTAAATAAGAAACATATATGATATCTCATAAAGCTTATTTCACCATATAATGTCAATTCTATCCTATCCTAGGATATTTTCCTTATTATTATTATATAATACATTAAAATTTGAATATTAACTCTATAAATATAATAAATTCTCACATTAAAACCAAGTTTTTTTATATAAAATTAGGAATACCTAAAATTTAAATTTTATACTATAAATAAATGCATATATATGAGGAATGACAAGATATGTCATTATTAACAAACATGATTTTACATGGTATAATCTTTGCAATCGTAATAACTTTATATCTCCTTTTTACAATGGTTAAATTCAGCCCACGGATATGGGGATTTAGTGATTATCCTAAGACAATCACTGATACTGTTCCTCCTCAAACCAAAGCTGAGAAGAAAATAGGGATATTTCTTAGCATTCCTTTTTTTATAATGGGTCTCGCTTTTCCAATTATCTCAACTATTATACTGAAAGTAGAATATGGAGGATATATTGATTTTCTCAGTGCTTTTCTAAATATTTTTGGTATTTTTATGTTTATGAATTTTGCTGATTTGATTATTCTTGATTGGATTATTGTAGGGACCATCACCGTTAAGTTCGTGATTATTCCCGGAACTGAACACATGAAGGATAAAGAATATAAAGAATTTAGAATATCTCATGGTAAAGCACATGTATTGGGAACCCTGTTCATGTGTTTGTTGAGTTTGTTGTTAGCGTTTATTATTATTTTATTCAATTAAACATTTTCAACCGCTTCTTTTTGTTAGCTCTTTGATTTGGATTAGGAACATTTTTATACCTATTTTATCATATAAACTATAGCAAATCCATATATATTTGAATTTTCAATAAACTTAGGAAAAGAAAATCATTGAAATTTAGGAGACCTAGGTGTGATAATTGCGGCGCTAAGTTTTTTCTCAGAGAAATGTCCATAAGATCACCATTACCAGAATCATTATTCGGGGGTATTCCATCTCATTGTCCAAATTGCGGAAATTCAATTAGTAACGAGAAAAGGGTTCAATTAGACGCATATGAAACACAAAAATGTTGTATGGGGTGTTCCATAGCTATCTTATTCATATTTATAGTAATAGTATTATTTGCTAATTAAAATTTGATTAATTAGTTTTATCTTGACAGCTGATTTATTTCTTAAAATAAATAAATGAAAAATTAAGATAATTATGTAAGTTAAGACGTTTAAAAAAATTCGGGATGGTTTTTTTCTATTTTATTTAAGGTGGATACTAATTCATAAAGTAAATCTTCATCTCTATATTCATTAATCGTTTCTGAGAGACGATCCAAAATTTCATGTGCTAATTCGATATCTTTTTCGGTAATATTATGAGTCTTTGCACCTATTAATTTATCAAACTCATCTTTGAACCATTTCAATTTTTGTGTGAACTCATGCTTAATGAAATTAAAATCATCAAAATCTAGAATCAATCCTAAATTTGGTACAGAGGCATCTTTCTCGAACTTTATACCAGTTTCTTTATCTTTCATGTCTCCAAACACTTCTTGGATTTCAATTCTTCAACTAAATACTTTTTTGAATTTCTTATCATTAGAAAATCGATAAACCCATTAATAGTTTAGATTGATGAATAGTGTATGGAGTATTAGAGTCTTATTAGACTATCATTCTTGGATTATTAGTTGAGTCTTTTTAAAATTCAATAACATTTATTATGAAATAATTCCTGATACCAAAAAAAAAAATGAATTGCTAATTCCAAAATTAATTATGCATGGCAAATATTTAAATATGAAAATATCCATTCATATATTGGACGTCCATTTTAATTATTGACGTCCACAAATTAAATGATCTAAAAAAAGGGGTGAAAAAAAAATGTTAGAAAAAGATTTGCTTACGGATGAACAGCTCGATAAATTGATAAAATTTCTAAAACAAATCAAATACTCTAAAATAAATTTGGTAGATGACGTGCTAGAATCTACAATAGATATATACCCTGAGAAAGAACCTTATCAAAATTCCCTTTTATCATTGGAGGAAATTATTGACCAAATTGCTCATCATTATGACATAAATTGGATTATCTCATATCTTTCTTCTCAAATTTACGAGCAGTATGAAAAAACTATAAGTCAAGGTCAAGTTCAAGCGATATTGAAGCGTATTTTAAGTATCCCATTGACAAGTACGGAACGAAGTCAATTACATGAATTGCGAAAGAAAGTTCAAAAGTATGAGATATTTATTAGTAATTTTGGAGAGTGGGGTAAACAGTATGACTTTTCGCTAAAAATTATTATGTTTGGTTTAAACAGAGACCATCCTGATGAAATGTTTTATTTGCTAAATAGAAAACACGTTGATGACCATAACACTATAGGAGTGGATTTTTATACGTATATTATTGAAACTATTGATAAATCCATGGTGCAACTTCAATTATGGAACGTATCAAATGATGAAAGATTTGCATTCTTAAGAAAACAATACATGCGTGGGGTTAATGGAGTAGTTTTATTTTTTGATAAATCTGAGCGAGAATCTTATGAAAATGTCAAAAAATTTATCTCAGAATTAAAAGAGCAAACTGACTTCATGGTTAACTTAAAAAAACTTGAAAATCAGCAAATAAAGATGCCTTTAGCTCTTGTTGGAATTGAAAAACCAACTCCTGAATCAAATTTAATTCCAATGGATGAAATATACTCTCTCACAAAAGAAATAGGAGCAAAATATTCTGAAATCTCCAGCAAAGACGATTATAACCTTTCAGAAATCTTAAGGGAATTATCGTATGAACTTATTACAAGATTTAAAGAAAAATATAAAGTGGTTAAGCATAGAGAAAGTTATAAACAAAAATATAAATCAAAATAAAAAAAATCTTTTTAACTTTATTTTATTTTTTTTAATTCTTTTTCTTTATATCAAGCTTATCTATTTTTGAATTCAACTTTCTTAGTTCTTCTACAATATTTTTAATACCTTGAACTAATTCTCTAAATTCCATCGCACTAAAAGGATTTTTTTCCATATGATAATCATAGCTCTTTTCTTATTTAAAGATTAGACCTTAATATTACACAAAAGTAAAAGTTCTTTTCGTGAAAGAGTTGTTTCACGAACAAATCATTCATACTTGAATGATAAGTAAATTAGAATTAATTTTAATAATCTTTATTTTAATATCAATTAGATATAAATATTGGTGAAACATAACAATATTCATAATTAATAAAAATATTTGATGATGCAAATGGAAGAAAAGGGTATTCTTAATTCTGTCAATAGTGTTATAGGGATTATCATTATCGTGCTTTCTATAATAGTGTTAATCTTCGCAAATGTCGTAGTATTGTCGCTTATGATACTTTTATCGATTGCTGTTATATTTTCGGGAATCGGAAGGATATACAACGCTTTTTACCACAGTGATTTGAATAAATTTGGGAAACTTTTAAAATTAGTTACTGGTATCTTAGCAATCTTAGTGGGTATTCTTGTTCTTATACTTACCATATCTGTTCCTAGCGTTTCGATAATACTTTTAATTTCACTAATCGGCTATCTATTTATAATAATTGGGATCGCAAGAATCTTCATGGGAATAATGATGGAGAGTTTTAAAAAGGAATATCGTATCTTTCTGGTAATGATTGGTCTAATCACCATGATTTTTGCCTTTATTGTAGTGCTTTTCCCCGCATTAGGTTATTTCGTCTTGATAACTTATATCTCTCTAACATTAATGATCAATGGATTAACCAGAATTATTTTCGTTTTATTTGGAAAAAAATAAAAACAATATTTTTTTTATATTTTATCTTTAAAATTTTTATTTTTCCGTTCTTAATTTCTCATTTCCTGTAAGACCATACAAAAATCTTGTGAACCCATTGATAAAAAACGAAATTGAAATGAGATAAATATCTTGGTGTTAGTAAACTTATTAGTATCCCGTATAGGTCTTGACAGCATTAACAAGTGCTTTAACATTTTTTATTGGAGTATCAACCGTAATTTCACATCCCGGAGCAACCATAAAATGAGAGTCTCCACCACTAGCTTTTATTGCTTTTTCTACTGCAATCTTTACTTCCTTGGGATTACCAAATGGGAGAAGTTTGATATGATCAATATTACCTGCTACACCAATCTTATGTTCGAGTAATTCTTGGGTTTTTGTAATATCAACAAGCGGTCCAATGTTCAATGTGTTTAAATTATTAATGCGTTTAAGATCCTCAGCTAAAAGATTCAAATGTGAAGCTACATTTCCGCATATGTGAAGGATATTGTAATCATATATCTTAAAAATATCTTGTAGATATTTCAGACTGAATTCTTTAACCTGTTCTGGTTTTAGCATCTGTATATCATGTTCACATGCCACAAATATTGTTGCACCGGCATCTTTCAGGGCTTTAATATATGCCTTTATAATTAAAACCGATTTTTGAATTAATTTATGTGTAAATTCAGGATTTCTTATCATCTTTTTTATTAAAACTGTATATGGCATTAACTGTAAGCTAAATGTTATGGGTCCGGTCATATAAGCTGCAACTGGAACATCAGTTTCATTAGCAAGAATACGGGTACCTTCTATCATAACTCTTGAACTCTCTGTTGCCATAAAATCTGGTACTTCCAATTTCACCAAATCGTTTTCTGAATTAATTAGATGTTTAGAAATCCAAGGATTCTTATCCGGGGGATATTTAACCTCTGCTCCACAAGCTTCAGCAACTGGCCAGCTTGGTTCGACTTGTATTGTAGTTATATCATATCCATATAATTCCAATGCTTTAATATGAGCATCTGCTGCTTTTTTTGCATTTTGATACATTAGATTATATGATAATCCATTTATAATACCCGCATGATCCCCAATTTGGGGAAGTGTTGGAGGTCTATCTACTGGTTGACCTCTCAATGCAGCTTGAACACGATCAAACGATTCCATTATACATGTTATAGAATCTTAGTATATAATAATAATATGAAACTCAATCTAATATTTCTTAATAAATAAATTTAAAATTATTTCAAGCTTTTTCCATTTGAACATGCCCTTTGCTCAAATAAAATACGAAGACATTTATTTTGATCGTAAAGTTCAAGAAATGTGTGTTTCACCAGGTTTTAAGTGCCCTTTCTATGGACATTCATGGAGTTGTCCTCCTAATTCACCATATCTTGAAAAAGTTTTATCAACATATGCGGATTTCTATTTAATCTACTCCATGTTTGATCTAGAAAACTATATTAAAAAAGAGAAGGAAAAAACAAACAGATCCGAATTTTTCATCAAAAATACATATTTACTAACTAAAAACTTTGAATCAAATGATTTGGAAAATGAATTTGAGAAATTCTTAACACAATATGATAAGAAATATAAAAAAAGACTTCTATTGTATGACGGAACATGTAAATACTGCAAGGTCCAAAAAGCGGGAGCATGTACTTTTGATTCTGGAGAATCCTGTCGTTTTCCTCAAGAGAAAAGATTTTCCATGGAAGCCATAGGAATTGAAGTAATAAGCACAGTACGAGATCTAAGAAGTAGATTTAATATTGAATATCCTTCTAATAAGTACTCTTATAGATTTGGTTTAGCATGTTTTAAATAAAAAAAAAAAAATATTTTTGTTTGGATTAATACTTTCCAAAATCCTTTACTGCTTCTGTCAAAGCTTTTACATTTTCAACCTTTGCATCTCCCATACCATTGAATTCAGTGGAAACAATTAGGCCTCCTCCTGATTTCAAATTGTCAATCAGTTGTTTTGTGTGGTTTCTTACTTTTTCAGGTGTTCCGCTAATTAGAAGCGAAGATGGAATACCCCCCGCAAGACAATAGTTATCACCAAGTACTTCTCTTGCTTTAAAAAGGTCGGTTTTATCAAACCACATGATAACTTTACGTTCTGGAAGTTCTTTTAGCTGGTCCAAAAGATGATCACTTCTCCCTTGGAAACTCATTAGTGGTGTAAAACCCGCTTCGATTAATTCATTTACAATCTGTTTTATATAGGGGAAATGGAATTCTTTAAATTTCTTTGGTGATAGGTAAGTATTATACCATATAGGGCAAAACACTCTACGAGAGCCTGTAACATCCCTTGAAATTCCTCCTGTCAACTTCCCTACTGCCGCAAGTACGGGTGCTAATGTCTCACAAGCTTTTTTGACTTTTTCAGGCATTCTATATAGATCCAATGACAAGGTATCAAAATCTCTAAAAAAAGCTCCTATAAAATCCAACGGATTAGGTGCTAAAGCATAGTACCATGGAATCCAGGCTTCTTGTTTCATTTTTCCTACAGATTCCATTAAGAAACTTGGAAATTTAGCTACTTCTTGACCCATTTTTAATAATGCAGCAACGGCTGTAGGTGATTTTAAATCAGCTAGATTTTTATATGCTCTTGGAATCAATGTACCCATTAAATACTCAAAAGGTTTTTCTATAAGGAGATCATACTCATCATCATTCATAACTGGATTTTTTATAACCCATTGTGATTCATTATTATCCCCTAATTCTCTGCCTGGATTTGAAGAATACACGTCACCTAATATATCGTGAGAAGCTCCGCCCCCTAACACTGATGATACTGCTACTCCTATAGCTAAATCTGCGTCAGTACCAGCTAAAGCTAACCCAAGGGGAACGCTTTCAAATGAACGATGGAGACTAAGAGCGTCCCAGTTAAAATCTCTTGCAAATTTCGTTCCTACTTCAATGTATTTACTATTATCATGCCAAACATCCTTATAACTTACACCTGCATATTTAGCTGGAAAATACGTCGTTGCAATGCCAATTGGAACCCTATCAGGTTCTTTTACCGCAGCTGCGTTTTCTAATCTTTCAATTTTCGATTTAATTAATTCTTCAGCATTATTCATTATTTTAGGCACCTCCTACCCAATTTTTAATAATTTTTACACCATCTATTGCATCATTAACCCAAGCATCTGCGCCTACATACTTACGTACTTCCTCATCTGTTCTTTCTCCTCCAATAATTACTTTTACCTTATCTCTCAGATTAGCAGCAGCAATAGCTTCTACAGCTTTCTTCATGGGTTCTATTGATAATGTAAGCAATCCACTCATGCCTACAACTGGTGGATTATGCTCATTAATCGCATCAACGAATTTCTGAGGAGGAACATCTACACCTAAATCAATAACCTCAAATCCTTCAGCTTTCAAGAAATTGATGGTTATATCTTTACCAATATTATGAATGTCTCCTTCAACAGTTCCAATTACAACTTTTCCTAAATTTTGAGTTGAACCACTCACTAATTTTGGCATTAGGATTTCCATTGCTTCATTAAAAATTTCGCCAGCCATAATAAGATCAGTTAAAAAAATGGTATCTCCGGAACCTTTTCCAATCTCCGCCATCCCTACTCTGCAAGCTTCTAAGATTTTAATGGGATCTTCGCCTGCATCAACTTTCTCCTTAACTAATTGAAGCACTTTTTGTTCTTCTAATTCTTCAATTGCTTTTGTTATTGCTTCTAAACTCATTAATTCTCACATGTTTTTTTAATATATAAGTTAATACTTATATAAGTTAATACTTATAATTAAGTCTTATAATTAAGTCTTATAATTTTTAATTTAAATCTTCTCTTTTTGATTTATTGACAACTACATTGGATATTGCGAATCAAGTTCCCAATTTGACCATTTTGATTTTAAATTTAAAATAGTATGGATTTTTATAAATTCATTAACGAAAACGAGTTATTACTAATTCTATAATTTCTAAGATATATATATATTAAAGTATCATTAATATATACTCCTTTTCCTCTCATTTTTTAAAAACACCCATCAAATACTAATACAAGTAGCCACTTTTATTATTTAAGAAAAATTAATGTTAATCAATAATTTATGAGAGTTGTTCTCGAAGATCTACCCTTATTATTTAAGGCTCTTGGGGATCCTACAAGACTTAAACTTTTGAGATTATTAATGTTTAATGAGGATGATAAACTCAAAGTAATTGATTTAGCTGAAAAAATAGGGATTTCTCAACCAGCTATTACTCAACATATTAAAATTTTAAAGGAACTTAATCTTATAAAATCGAATAAAGAACAAAATCGTACTTTTTATTATATAAATAAGACTAGATACAAGTCTTATCAAAAAGCTCTCAATTCTATATTGGAAATATCTTCAATGAAGTGTAATTTTGATGGCAAGTGTAGCGAGTGTCCAAATAATCTCCAAAATAAACAAAAATAAGTGTATGATTTAAATCCTTTTTAAGGCAGTTTCTAATCTTTTTGTCTTAGCTTTTATTAATTCCTCTGCATAATCCATCTTTTTAGGCACGTCCTACCCATTTTTTAATTATTTTTATACCTTCAATAACATCATTAACCCAAGCATCAGCACCAACATAGTTACATACTTCTTCATCAGTTCTTTCTCCACCAATGATAACTTTCACCTTATCTCTTAGATTGGCAGCAGCAATAGTTTCAATACTCTTTTTCATAGGTTTAATTGATAAAGTAAGTAATCCACTCATTCCTACTACAAGAGGATTATGCTCATTAATCGCATCAACAAATTTTTGGGGGGGAACATTAACACCTAAATCAATGACCTCAAAACCTTCAGCTTTTAAAAATTTAACTGTAATATCTTTCCCTATGTTATGTATATCCCCTTCAACAGTTCCAATTACGACTTTTCCTATACTTTTAGTTGCGCTATTTGCTAATTTTGGTATTAAAATTTCCATAGCTTCGTTAAAAATTTCCCCCGCCATAATGAGATCAGTTAAAAAAACTGTATCACCAGAATTCTTGCCAATTTCAGCTATACCTTTTCGGCACGATTCTAAAATCTTTATGGGATCTTCACCCCTATCGAGCTGTTCTTTTACTAATTTTAAAACCTCATCTTCTTCCAATTCTATAATTGCTTCAGATATTTCATTCATTTTAATTTTACCTCAATTTGTTTGATACAAAATAACCATTTTTGAACAATTTCATGTTGTATTTAAAAAATGTGATAATTTTTTATAAGTTGGATCAGCAACCTTAATTTTTTGTAAAAAAATATACCCAAATCGGATAAAAATTTATTATTTTTTTATTAACAACTTCATATAATACATCTTTCCTTCATGTTTATGCATATCTATTTTGTAAGAGAAAGCAAGCCTATTTAATACGCCCTCAGTGTATTTTTTTAAATACTCCTATACATCAGGATTTTGTATCTCATTCTTCATTCTTTTCAATAAACTTTCTGGAGTAAAAGCATTTCCTTCATTTAAAGTTAGAAAATTAATGACAATCTCATCTAATTCTCTTCTCATTTCCATAGAATCAACCAAAGCTACTTTCGCAACCTCTTAATTTTTTCTGGAATTTTTATACTGAGATTATTAGTTTATAAATTATAAATTAATTATTGAATAAATATAAGACACGTACCATAGCATTATTTACAAAACTTTGTATTTGTAAATTATATTGTATACATCCTTTGCAAATTTAGGTTGAAAATTAAAGATCTTTTGGGAATCAAATGTTAACAACCGAAATTTAACAATTATACTCAAATTATAATCTACAACATCAAATTGAGGTGAAATCCGGAATATGTTCTTTTGATTGTATAAATCACAAAGTTCTGCCACGTTGTTAATTATTCTTCGAAATCCTTTATAAGGAAAAGCCATTCTAAATGTATAGTTGTATAACTTTGGATAGTACTTTGTCGAAAAAGAATTAAATGCTTTTTTCAAATTATTTTCAAATTCCATTTTAGAATCCGATATATCATTATAAACATCCTTAAATCCTGAATCTTGAGGAGCTAAGATCTTACTTTTAAAATCCTCAAAAGACTTCTTTTTCCCTAGTTTTATTGTATAATTTACAATTTTTGAAGAAATAACCTGAGCATTAGATTTTTCAATAATTATATTATCAAAAGTCTCTAATTTCACCTTAGTTAAATTAATTGCTATTATTATTCCTTTATCTCCGTCAATTTTGACCAAATCGTTTACTTCAAATGGTCTTAATAACATTAAAACTATTCCTGATATAAAATTCGCAAATATACCGCTGGAAGCAAAAGCTATAGCCGTACTAATTGCTCCAGTAAGTATTGCGATGTAAGTAGGGTCAATTTCAGAAATGATGGGAAAACCACCAAGAACAAAAAACAATATAGTAAGAACCGTAACAATTTTTAGGGTAAAATTAATGATAATTTTTTGCTTTAAAGGCAATTTTTTACTTTTCCCAAGTATAGAAGAGACGAGCTTATTTAATAGATAAAAACCAGCTCCAATAATTAACACATATATTAATGCTTCTAAATTTGAACCAAAAATCGCTATTTTTGAGTCACCTCTAGAGTTATTTTACAAGTTATTTTTATCATTAGCGCTCCACCCATAATTTATTTCTTTTTCATAAATTTTAAAAAGAATATCTTTCATTAAAGGGTCCAAATAGGTTAAGATTAATTTTGGATCCTCTGTAAT
>Ga0307378_10010201_pt1 | contig 12218 bp, 19 predicted proteins | sample UN1MG_FD_202238 | JGI IMG/M metagenome (GOLD analysis project Ga0307378, IMG submission 202238) | Soil microbial communities from Risofladan, Vaasa, Finland - UN-1 | ecosystem: Environmental > Terrestrial > Soil > Coastal area > Acid sulfate soil | place: Finland: Risofladan, Vaasa | collected...
TCTCTTTGAAATGATATGAGGCGAGCAATTCAAGAAAATATTATAGTTATAAAAAATGTTTAATGATTATGATATGGAATTGAGGGTCGCCTCAAGGGAAAGGAGATATGCACTAATAAGGGCTAGGCGTTGGAGGAAAAAAATATGTAGGGTATGCTCCCTTTATAGGTGTATATGTCAAACAAGCCTTAAAGACTGGGAATAATTGGAGGAATAAAAAAATGACACAATATAGACCGAGAGGAGTATATAACAAAACAAGATGAAAATAACAACTATTAAAGGAGAAGTAATTGATTTAGGAGATAAACCTATATATTCCCTTACTAAACCTTATTCTAAGGGTGCTTATAATGTTGTCGGTGAAGAAGAACAGCATATAAGAATTACTGAGGGATGCCCCAATAAGTGCGTATATTGTGCTGAATCTTGGGAGAATGGGACTATTCCAATATATTATGAAATTCCTGAGATAGTAAGAAATAAAGTACTTATTTTAGATATGAATTTAATATATAAGTCTAATTGTGTAGATGTACTTAATGATCTTGGCAGAAGGAAAGTAAATGGGAAGGTTATTTATTATGGGCTTCAATGCGGTATAGATTGGCGATATATGACACAAGAGAAGGCTTCAGCATTAAAAAGAAATAGATTTGTCAATATAAGATGGGCTTGGGATTATGCTTATACAGATGCTTATAAAATATGGGATTGCTTTAGTTATTTAAGAAATGCTGGTTATAATCCAAAACAGCTTCAAGTATTTATGATCTGTAATTGGCTTGTTCCAAAATATGAAGTTATGCAGAAATTAAAGACTCTTGCCAAGTGGAATGTTCAGGTATCAGATTGTTGGTTTGATAATCAATTACCTCCTAATATAACACCTATTCATTGGACAAAGGAAGAAATAGAATCATTTAGGCATGAGTGCCGAGATCATGGGATAGAAGTAAGGCATAATGGAATGCAGATAGAATTGATTAAAAAAAGATTGAAAAAGGTGAGATGAAGGATGAAAACAATAACTAAAAGTTTAGATGGAACGGAATACGAATCTAACTAATCAACATGAACCCAACAAAGGAGGAATGAATTAAAATGTGCAATGTATTTAGTGGTTTAATCGTAACCAAAAAAGGAAAAGATTGGGGTAAAGTATTATTCCTTTCTGGTGTACATCATGAGAAAGACAGAGAGAAAGTCAAGAAGAAATATGGAGATAATATTTTAGCTTGGGAAAGCATAACCCCATATAGCTTAGATAAATTCAAGTTTACTCATGAGTTGAATATATTAGCAAAAGAACAAAAAGAACTTATGAGCTTAGTGAATAAATGGGCAAAGAAACGAGATAAAGAAAAGCTGTTAAGGAGTATGATAACAGTAACTAAAGACAATAAACCAACAGAAGATTATAAAATAATGGATAATATGATTAAGATTGGGGATTCTATGTCTTTGGTATGTGATTTTTCTGTTAATGTAGAAGCAGGAAGGGGTAGCACTCAGAAAGCAGGAGAGGTTAGCACTCAGACAGCAGGAAGGTATAGCACTCAGACAGCAGGATGGGGTAGCACTCAGACAGCAGGAAGGGGTAGCACTCAGACAGCAGGAAGGTATAGCACTCAGACAGCAGAAAGTAATAGCACTCAGACAGCAGGAGATGATAGCACTCAGACAGCAGGAGAGGATAGCACTCAGAGAGCAGGAAGGTATAGCACTCAGAGAGCAGGAGGGGATAGCACTCAGACAGCAGGAGGGGATAGTAATTGCATAATTTATGGAGATACCTCTTTTATTGTCTTAGATGGAAAGAATGTCTTATTAACACAGATATTCTATGAAGGAAATAAATACATTAGAAAGAATCTTGAACTTGATACACTATTTAAGAAGTATAAGAAAGGAGATAAGATAAAGGTAGTCAAAGGGGAAGCTGTTGAGAAAGTGAAGATCAATAAACCCAACAAATAAATGAGGAGATGTGAGAACAATGGAAACTAAATGGAAAATAAAAGTTGTATTAATTAAAGATGGAGAAGAAGTTTCATCTATGACAGTACCTAAAGCAGTCTACTCTAGAAAAGAGATAAATGATGTACTGGCTGGATATGAAGACGAGATGCTAGGTAAACAAGAGTCAAGTACTCAAAATTGATAGAATGAACCTAACAAATAAATGAGAATTAGAAATCGATTTAAAATATATGTAACCTTCATAGGCTTAATATTCCTTATAGCAAATGCTACCTATTGGGTATTTCATTTCTTTAGGACTTATCTAGCACCAAATCATAAGATTATTCATAGCGTTAATGTAGTAGGAGAGGCAAATATCGAAGCTGTTTTTATATTAATACAGCTTTTCTTTATGATGCCTGCTATTTACTTTCTTATAAAACAACAGACAGATTCTTTAAAAAGACAAAGTAAGGAGCCTAAAAAATGTTAATAGAAGGGGTTAATTGATGGTATTGACTAAAAAACCTTTTACTAATTACACCACAGACGAAGATAAGAAAGACCCCTTAGAATCCGGCAAGGTCTTTACTATCCGGCTCAACGCAGAAGAGTATAAGCAACTTAGGGAAGATATGAAAGACTTTAACATAGCCAGGGAATCAACGATGTTTAAGTTTTTAGCAGATACCGGACGGAATGTATTACATGGCACTTTCGGAAGGGATAAATTACGTTGGATTTTTGGCAAACGCAGAGTAAAAGAAGAATTTGATTAATGCAGGGAATTAGAAATTCTAGGAAAATGTAACACAAATTATGGGGGTTTTGTAACACATATCACCGAATACCCCTGATTATTGAAAAAGGGGTTTTAATTTGATTCAATATTAAAATCTTTGATCAATGCTTAGAGGTTTCTATCATCTAATCTTTTTCTTATTATATTCAGGCTTTCCCTTATCTCCTTAAATGCCTCTAGGTTGAGCAGTTGCATTTTATAGGCCTCACTAGGTAGCGGTACAGTATTATTCTTTAAATCATTAAAGAAGGGCTCTATAATCCCTCTCATGTCTGCTTTACTGCTTTGTGGGTGGGTAGTCTCTAGTTCTTTGAGATTAAAGGAGTTATCTACTACTAGCCAAGTTTTACCATCTAGTGCCTTTAGTCTTATTTTTATTTCTTCTTTAAGGCATTTTTTAGCTAGTGGGTTATTAGTATGGCTATAGTGGGCGTTGACTAGAGTAAGGTTTAGGCGGTTCTCCTTTAGTAAAGGGGTCCTTAGCCTATGCTCTAGGCTGGTTAGGAATCTTAGCCAGTACTCTAAGCTATTCTTATCTGATTCGCTTGCGTCCTTACCATAAAATGATCTGTTGCTATAGACTTCGATATTTTTTTGATTTACCTTTATTGTGTTGCTGTCTATTACTAGGGTCTTGCCTATATTCTTTCTGTAATATATAGTTTTGACAAGCGGAGTTATAAGCCAATGTTGAGCGTGTAATCTTATTTGTTGGGGATAGGGGTCGCTTTTTACAACCCCCCCAATCCATTGAGAATCCGCAAGGTTTATTATGCCTTTTTTCTTTAATTTTTGAATGATTTTGTTTACTGCTTGATAGGTTACTTTCCGACGCTGTGCTATCTGTTTTATAGTTAATCTGTCTTTAATAAAATAGTTAAGAATTTCTCGGCCTTCTTTACTGATTTGCATATCCATACCCTCCCATTAAACAACCCTTTACAACCCCTTTACAACCCCTTTATAAACCCCCCCTCTACTTTTTACAACCCCTATATAAATCCCTACTATATTTTATGCAACCCCTATATTATTATTTGTAGGGTAGAGTTATATACCTCTATTTCCGATGGAACTTTTTATATACATATATCCTATATAGAAAAAGTATTCTCCATGAGAAATAAAGGGGGGTGTGCCTAGTCTAATCCTTCTAAATGATCTGATAACCTATTTAAATCCTCTTCATTAAAGTACTTAGCCCGGTTTATTATTTGTCTAGGTTTAATCTTTAGCTTATTTATATGAACTCTAACCCATACTATGGACCGGCTCAGCTTTGCTGATAGTTCTGGATAACCAAGTAACCCTTTAATCTTAATTTCGCTTTTAACCAATACTTTAAGCTTTCCTGTAGTGCTTACCTTATCTAGTTCCTTTGCTCTAGTTTTTGGTAAGTCGTGAAAGTGGCCATAAAAGTTGGGTTGCACTTGAGTATAAGCGAAGTTAGGCACTATTAGTTTACCTATCTTGTGTTTAATATATCTCATTCTATAAAGGCTATATCCGTAAAAATTTCCCTGTGCCATTGTCCGGTCTTTAACATGAAGTAGCACTCTAGGGATTTGCTTATCAAATAACTCGTTATCTAGTACATGAAAAGAAGGCAAGCATAATATTACCAGTATCTTAAAGGCCCTAAATGTCTCGAAGGTTCTATTTATCATGGCATTAAATCTCGTTAAGGCTCCCCTTCTATTGAAATCTCCCGCTTCGTCGTAAATTATTACTGGTAATTCATTCCGATAACATATCCTTAAGCGTTCTAGAAACTCTTCTCCCCCCATAGCTAGGGATTCTTTAAAGTTTATCTTTCCCAATCCCTTTTTCTTATGTATGTAGTCCGCTATATGAACTGCGAGAGTGGTCTTTCCTTCTCCAATACCTCCATCCAAGATTAATAAAGAGGCTTTATTCATATCTATTCTTTGTAGTAAGTCATCAATATTAATAGATAATATGTCGCTGAATTCTAGGCCGCTATTATATGACATTACATACTTTTTACTTTATTTTCTTTTTCTGCCCTGTGCGATTCATATACTTGGCGTTCGTCTATTTTCGTAAGCTTGATAAAATCCAACTGGGCGTTTATAGTATTAATAGCTAGAATTATATTTGCTTCTTTGTCGCTTATAACATTCTGATATAGTGTTTCGTATTCTTCTGCCTTGAGCCTACGCTTTAACATTGCCTCTAGTTCTAGCCAAAAAGTATAGAGCCTGGCACTTACGCCCCCTATATTTGGGTCCGTTCCCTGGCCCCTTTGCTTGTTGTAGGCCTCTAGGCTCTCAAATAAATCGTAGCGGCGTTGAAGAATGAGAATCTTGATCACATCCCCGGCCGGTGTTGATATTGTTGTTTCGTTGTTGAAATCTACCATTTTCCTTTAGATTTTCCCCATTATGGCCAAACTCTAGGTATTATTATATACTTATTTATAGAGATAGTCTATATAATATCTTGTATTATTCTTATATCACTATTGTATGTAATTTAATTAACCTAGTCAATAACTCGTCAGTTTTAACCTTCTTTAGCTTGGTTCTTATATGCTTCTTACGAAGGCCCATTTTTAACATTAAGTATATGAAAGTATTTGACCAAAAGAAAGCCATAGATAGTATTAGAAGCCCCCCTATTATTATCCATTCTATATTTAGCACTAGGCCCAGGAGAAGGGGCAAAACTCCTGTAATATAGAATCTTGGCCATAGGGGTGACATCACAATAATGTATAGGGCCTTTCTTTCTTTAATCTTAAATAAACACCCATTAAAGGGGTTTCTAGCTACGTCATTACTTTTTAATCTCTCTTTTACTTCCATGAAGTATTTATCTATGGCCTCTGTTTCTTCCACTTCTAAGCCTAGATATGCCATTAAATACCGCCGGCTACTATTGTGGCTGTATTGGACCTTATCCCATTTACTATACCATGAATGGAGGCTAGACTATCTCCATTCATAATCATTAAATATACTAGAAAGCCAATTCCTATTAATACCAGTATTATTCCCCCCAATATTAACCTATCCATACTTAGGGCCTCTTTAGGTTTATAGAGTGCCCTTAAATATAGATTATTATACTTAACACTATCAAACCCTTGGACTACTGAATAATCTACGGAACATAAATTACTAGTAGAATCTTCTAAATCCATCCAAGTGGTACCCATTACCCTATAGAATACTGATTTATTTTTAATGTCTATACGCTTATATCCTTCGTTAGATTTGAATATTAAAAACCCCTCTTCTATCTTTCCAACCTTAAAGAAATCTCTATTAATGGCTCTAACCTTTACAACTATCAACCGGCCAAAGGATAGCTTAACCCTCATATAGGCCCAAAAAAAGCCGGGTTGAATCATGCTTATAGCAAATATTGAAAGAAACATAACAACAGCATAGTAAATAGTTTGTATTAATATCGGATTCATTTTTCCCCCCATGTTTTAAGAAAGTTACCACAAGAAGGACATTTAACTTGTGAACTTGGGTTATGCCTTTCTCCTTCTTTAGAAAAGAATTTGCTTACATATTGTTTAAATTCTAAACCACAATAACCGCATTTATATTTCAAAAGTTTTTTTATTGGTTTTCCGTTAATCTCCTTTTGTTTTCCTAGTATTTGCATAATTATAGCCTCTCCTTGTTTTTTCCTACCCCGAAAAGATTCTTTTTGGGTGGTTCCATTTCTTGGTGACTGCTCTCTTGTGTGAAGGTTCCCATTCTACGCCGTAAGAATCCCCCTTTACTTTGGGATAGTTCTAGTATTGTGGCAACCCTTGAAAGACATATAATAAATGGCTCTATCATTTCCGCATGGAGAAAATCGCCGGCTAAGTCTAGATAATATTTAGCCTCTTCATAGTCCCCTTGTATTACGCTTAGATTACTAAGCCTCATGTCTCTAGTATAATACCCTAGTAACCCCCATAAGCTTTGGACATCAAAGCCCTCTACCCCATCTTTATCTTTTGTCTTGTAGTAGCGGTTAAGCTTGTCTCTAATCTCTTGGCTTACGTCAGACTTACCCCATACGCTGTCCGTAGTCATTAATACTAAATCTAGTTCGCTCTGCGGTACTGATCTCCTTTGGGGCTTTGCTTCTGTCATTATATAATAAACTCTTTATGGCATTTTAAACACCATACAACATCAGGTTTATTCGTTGTAGCAATTTTCTTACTACTACAATTAGGGCATTTTCCATCTTGCTTTTTTGGTTTTATTGTTTTCGTTGGTTTTTCTTGGTCTTGTGGTTCCGGCACTTCTAATTCCTTGATGTAATCTAATTGGTACCGGTTAACTAATTCTATTATCTTTTCCGCTAGTAATTCTTTTTTTTCCATTTTTACCTTATCTTCGTTATCTTTATAGTCTCTCCTTTTTTAAGCCAATTTAATATACGTTGTGCTTCTATATGGGTAACTACTTCTATATTTCCCTCGTCCTCGATTTTATATTGAGTCATTGTCATATACCTGTATTTTATAGTCTTGGTTTTTTATTGCCCCATTCTGTTTTATTGCTTTTTCTATCTCTAAAATTAGGTGCTCTAGATGTACCCATCTAGTAAGATGATTTTTTTTTATTGATAGTGTGATGATGTATGGTTCTAAATTAGTCACTTCTTGTTTATAGCCCATCAATCTAAACATTCTTTTAGTTTTTGTTTTTGCTAGAGTCTCACATACGTGCTGCTCTAGGGCTTTCTTTCCGTTATCAGAAATACTTATTATATCAATCTTCGTTAAAATTTTCTGTCACCTTTTTTATTATTCTTTTTTGCTTTTCTGAAAGTAAAAAGTCATAGTGAAACTTCTTTCCTTTGTTGTGGGCTAAATGGTTTAGGCAGAAACTAAGTAGAATTATGCTTAAAATAAAAACATTAAAGCCCAATATTATATTATTTGGCGGCTTTGTGCCATACTCCCCTGTTGCTAAAATCTCTTGAGTACACCACTCTTGATCGCATTTAATTAAACAATCTTTGCCGTATAACCACTCTCTATCGCAGTTTATTTTATTTGCAAAGTAAGGATTTAAGCAACCATTAGGAGAGATACATTTATAATAAATAGAATTTGAGAAGTCAAAATTATATAATGACATTATACCTATAGCGAATAAAACAATAAGAAACATACCTGCCCAAAAAATACGTTTATCGTATATATAGCCTTTACTAGTTTTTTTTAGAAATTCCATCTAATTTCCTCTTTTTTAACATTCCTTTAACGCCTCTTTTTACTTTGAGATAGTACTCTAATGCTTCGCATATATACGCTGATCTGTTTGCACCATGACCTAGAATTTTAACTTCGTCGTCTATACGAGTTAATAAGCTTTGGTTGATAACGATTAAAACTTTCTCCATGTATATAATTAGATATACCTGTATATAAACCTTTCTATTAGCGAAATATTTATATAGATAAGTATTAAAGTGTCTTTAAACCGAGGTGAATATTAAAAATGGCTAACTTTATCGCTGGTATAATTTCTTTAACTGTTGGTGCTGTAATTATGGCTAATGTTTTTATTAGTACAATAAAAAGTCAGAACACATCAACTTGGGAAACTTCCGAAATTGCTATGTGGGGTCTTTTGACGCTAGTAGGAATAGTAGGGCTTGTGTTTGGAGTACTAAACGTTTTCGGCTTGGTTTAATTGATACTGACACTTTACGGGGTGTTAGTATTTATTAGCCTAGTCCTTATAGTTTTAGGACTCGTAAGACCAAACGAAAGTGCTCAGGCATTAGTGGGTTTTTTTCTTTTATTTTTATTAGGAGTTATTATAATAAACGGCAACTTAGAATACGAAACCGGAGCCGTAATAAATACAACTTATACATATAGCGGTGACTCAGTCTCCGAGACTTCTCAGAGTGTAATTAATACTTATAATTATTTTGATGATACTACCAGTCACCAAGTAGGCTATTATTTGTCTATAGGTTCGGCAATAGGTTTTATAGGTGTACTTTACGGATTAAGAACCGGAGGTATGAACAAGTGAGACAAAAAAAATTTAATATAAAAATAGATTTTGAAGGTAAGCACGTCTATAAAAATAATATTGATAACCTTGCGGATTTTGACGAAACTTTTAATTTTTTAAAAAAGAAATTTAAATAAAATGGCTAATGAACCCCCACTATCAGACGCAGAAAGAAGGAGGAATATAGATGAGGCTCTTAAAAGAGTACGGGAGTCTAGCCCTTCTGGAACTACAGGCCCTGCTAGTGGCCAGGCTGGTGCTAAAGGTAGTAAACAGGCCACAGGTGGTGGCGGTGGTGGTTCTCCTGGTTCAGTAGGTGAAACAGTTATAGTAGTAGATCAGAGAACCGGAAAGACTTCTCAGGTTAAAGTAACAGAACAAAATAAAGCCTTGATAGAAGAAGGTAGAAAGAAAGCCGTAGAGTTAAGAGAAGAACAAAAAAGGGCGAAGGCTAGAGAAGTAAGGATTATTAGAACACTACAGGCCCAAGCTAGAGCAACCGGGGGAAGTGCTGGCAAGACTGAAAGTGGAAATATAACAATAGACAATCAAAAAGAAAGGCAAATAATAACACCTGAAGGTAGAATAACAAAAGAAAAGCTAGGGGGGACCTTGCCTGGTGGAACCCAAGAATTATCCTCACAGGCACCCCGGGGGGACTTTCATAGTATGAGGAGGCCGCCAGTAGAATATACTTTAAGCGATTTGCCGGAAAAGATAAAAGTAAAAAAAGAGAAAATTTCTACTCAGAGACTTACAGGACAAGAAATTTATAATATTAAACAGAATAAACTAGAAGCTGAGTATTTAGTAAAGGCCGAAGCACAACAGAAAAGACAGGAAGATTTTTTTACCGGTGAGGTATTTAAATATATTGAGGGTGTTTCTAGTTCTATTACTTTTGGTGGTGGTAAGGATATAGAAGAGAGGGGGGAAATTGGTTTTCAAGTACAGACACTTACTCAAACTCTTTTAAGTTGGCCTTATGCTTTAGGTGGGACTATTGCCTTAGCTGGTGAAAAAGCTTTTCTAAGTGGACAGGCTATAAAAATTGCTGGTGCTGATGGTTTAAGTCAAGAATTAAAAGGGGGGGTTGGTAAAGTTGCCCCGATTTATGATATAAGAACTAGGGAAGGTAGGAGTACATATATAGCCGGCGGCGTATTTGGTTATGTTGGTGCGGTTGCTAGTTTAAAGGCAGAACCTACTCATTTTTCTACTGGTAAGGCCAGGGTCCCTGGTAAGGGAAGGGTTGGTGCGGTTGCTAGTTTAAAGGCAGAACCTACTCCTTTTTCTACTGGTAAGGGCGGGGTCCCTGGAAATCCTACTCCTTTTTCTACTGGTAAGGGCGGGGTCCCTGGAAATCCTACTCCTTTTTCTACTGGTAAGGGCGGGGTCCCTGGTAATCCTACTATTATTTTGACTTCTTCTCCTCCTTTTTCTACTGGTAAGGGCGGGGTCCCTGGTAAGGGAAGGGTTGGTGCGGTTGCTAGTTTAAAGGCAGAACCTACTCCTTTTTCTACTGGTAAGGGCGGGGTCCCTGGAAATCCTACTCCTTTTTCTACTGGTAAGGGCGGGGTCCCTGGTAAGGGAAGGACTACTCAAGTAACTTATGGCCCTACAAGGGTAAGAACTGAACAAACTAAAGTCATAGGCAAAAAATCAACAGTTAGAACAGTAAAGGGACCTAAAGGAGAAGAAGTCAAAATAATAAAAGAAGGCGTATTTAAAGTAACTAAACCAAGACAAAAGGTTTTAGTAGGAGAGACAGGGGGTCAAGCCCCGGCAGTAACCATAACTAAGGGTACTATAAAAGGTACTAATGAGATCTATCAGGTAAATGTAATTAAAGTAGGAAAACAAACTTACGGTGCAATAGGAACTACTGGAGGAAAGACTACATTAATAAGAAGTACTACGAAGGGTTTAAGATATAAAGTTTTAGAAAGGTTAGACGTAAGGCTCGAGAATGAAATAATAATAAAAACTGGTAAGATTCCCAGGGGTGAACAACCCCCTATTTCTGTATCCAAGACACAAAGGACAAGTATCTCTAATGTTGAGAGTGTAGCCTTAGGAAAAAAGCAAGGTAGGGCAGAATTTTATAGTGTAAGAAGTAGGACAGATATAAAGAAAGCTACTTTAAGGGGAGAGAAAGAAGGTTTCTATACTCGTACGTACCAAGCGGAAAGGATACAAATAAAGGGCGAGACTTTAAGCAAGACTAGACAATTTGATATTGCAAGCGAACAGACCAAAATAGTAAGATTAAATAATAAATTGGCTAGGATAACCAAAAAAGCCCCTGATATTGAATATGCTATCCAACCAACTTATAAGCCAGATGTGAAAGTATTTTTTATTTCTGATAGTGGGGGAACTGTAAAAGCCGGGACGTTAATAGTAAAAAGACCTACTTTAATTACTGAAAGGATAACAAGTTCTAGGACTGCAATAACTGTAGCTTTTGAACTTACAACCCCCCGGCCAGTAAGATTATTTATTCAAGATTTAAAACAAGGAACTAGGGAATTATTTAGAGATAAAAGGGCTCAAGTTGGTTTAACTAAAGGCAAAGAAAAGATAGAGACAGGAATACCCGAAGCCCCTAAGATCACAGGGGCCCCGAAATTAAGTATAACCCCAGGGGAATTAGGCACAATAATAAAAGCTACTCAGATAAGGGCTGGCAAAATAAGGTCAGTTGTAGTAATTACCCCAGTTTTAAGGTCTGATACTCCTACTAAGACTGAGACCCCTACTAAGACTGAGACTTTTACTAAGACTGAGACTCCTACGAAAACCTTAACCTTTACAAGGACTGAGACTCCTACGAAAACCTTAACCTTTACTAAGACTGAGACTCCTACTAAAACCTTAACCTTTACTAAGACTGAGACTCCTACGAAAACCTTAACCTTTACTAAGACTGATACAAAAACACAAACCGAGACAGTAACCAAGACAGTAACCGATACACCCCGTATCGTAACCCCTCCTACTTTTATTACTGGACCGGAGCCTCCAACACCTCCCCCAACTTTAGGCGGCTTTCTATTCAAGGGAGATGATAAAGACAAACTATTTACTACAGAAGTAAGAAGGCGGGGGAGGTTTATAGATATTGGAGAATTTGACACTATAGAGGGTGCTGTTACTAGGGGGTTGCTTGAGGCTAGAAGTACGGCTGTAGCTAGCTTTAGAATTAAAGGAGAGACAGACAGAACCCCTTCTTTTTCTAACCTTATACCAAGAAATGAGTTTTTCGCAAGTAAAAGAGAGCCTGGCGTATTTATTCAAAGAAGAGAAAAAAGAATAAGTTCTGCTGGGGAATTAGGGGAAATAACATTTAAGGGCTTGGCTACTCTACGGAGTAAACGAAAAGCCTTTAGTATATTTTAATGGAGGTATATAAAATGGGTTTATTCAGCGGAATT
>Ga0307378_10010203_pt1 | contig 12217 bp, 24 predicted proteins | sample UN1MG_FD_202238 | JGI IMG/M metagenome (GOLD analysis project Ga0307378, IMG submission 202238) | Soil microbial communities from Risofladan, Vaasa, Finland - UN-1 | ecosystem: Environmental > Terrestrial > Soil > Coastal area > Acid sulfate soil | place: Finland: Risofladan, Vaasa | collected...
CTACTACGCAGAGGGGTTCTGGATTACCAGTTATACTCCTCTACGTAGTTTTGCCGTAGATGGCCTATTTCTTCCCGCAACATTTCTTATACTTCTTCCCAGAGCCGCATAGACATATTGAATTACGGTTTAACTTCTTCTGTTTCTCTGCCATTCTCAGGACACTCTCATCACCAATAATGTCTATGTATCGTATTAAATCTTCTTTACTTACAGGCTCGGTTTTGAAAATACGAAGGACAATTTTATACAGGGTTTTATCCATTTTCTTTTTATAAGGTTTTAATAATTTCTCCTTATCAGGTTCATAAAAGAATATGGTCATGGCATTTAAAACCAATGCTCGATCAGTGGTGTCCAACTTCACTATGTTTTCTTTTGATAATACAAGGTCCTCTACCAAATAGCCATAAATTTGAAGGACATCATACTCCGCTCTATAACCCATAGCTGCTTCATGTATATCAGGATGAACCATAGTTGCAAGAACGAAATTGAAATACTTGTCTGGGTCAATATTGGGAAAGATTAACCCTTCAGGATTAGGGTCTCCGCTTTTCTCTACCCTTTCAAATTGTCTTTTCAAGGCAGCAGCCGATTCTTTATCCAGCTTAATAGATTTACAGACCTCACCTTTATCATTTGTTATCCATTTGAAACCTCTTCTATCAAGGCAACAATCGATATGTTTCAGACCACTACCACATGGGCAAATTTCTTGTGCTCCTATTTGAGTCATAATTAAAATCTCCTTACCAGTTATATTCTTCAGGTATAGTTAACCCCAATTCATTCACCAGTTCAGTTCGATTCCAGTTAGGTTTCCGGTCCAGTGACTTCAATAACATCTCAGCAGTAAAGACAGGCTTAACCTCATGATTCTCATCACCCAATTTCTCGGCAATCAATTTGTCGAGATCTTCATGGATACCTATGAAGGTTGCCACATCATCTCTTTTAAGAATGGCATCGACAATTTTTCCATGACCTTGAAAATCATACTCAACATAATGACGCTCACAGGTATGCCCATTAAATCTCCATTGCCATATCGAACCACCATCATGTTCACCATGTATCTGAATGTATGATTGGGGAAGGACGTAAGGAGCTATGGCCTGGAAAAGCAAATCATCTGATTCATTAATCATATCACCAAGATGTTGAAGAAATTCTATATCACCTTCTTCACCAAACTCAGGTTGCCATCCAGCTTTTGAAAATGTGCTCTCAATACGTGTTGCCCATTTTGTATCTTTGTACACATTTTCACAAGAAATATTCAGTGTATCTTGATTAGCTATGATGGTTTCTACCACATTCTGAAAGTTCTCTTTTTTAATATCGAACGACATATCATCAACAGTTATATATTCACCATTACTCATATTTATTATCCTACAACCTCTCCGCAATCACCACAGGTATCAGAGCCGTCAACATTGTCATACCGACCATCAGATAAATTAACATACCCATCAGGTTCATAGTCTCCTTCCACATCATAGTGACCGGAACCAAATCGACTAGGGCCTTCATCCTTATCAATATATTCCCGGCTTATAGAATTTCGTTTCGTGAGGTCTGAGTAACATCTTTTACATTTAAATGAAGGTTTTGAAGGGTCGGCTGTTTTCATAAACCCTTTATTAAGACGTGAAAAGACCCGTTGGAAAGTTTCATGATTACCAGAATCTTTCTCAACCATGAAGTCTTTCTGGATATCCATATCTACTATACTTGCTTGAGCATGGTCAGGCCACACACTTTCAATAGGGGTACCATCTCGGACTTCAAAACTTGTCCATTCATTACCGAGACTGTCTTTCCATGTACCATTGTGAGAGTAGGAAAGAAGCAATTTATGTCGCCCTTTGTCATCTATCTCAGCTATGGTAGAGCCTTCTATGGAAAGCATGCCAAGTATTAAAATGCTGTTTTTGATATCGTTCTTACGATTGAATAATTTTAGATGCATATTAGTCTCCGATCTTAAATTCAATATTCCGAGGTACTTATACTTAAGTACAATGTTCCGTAGGACTTATGAAAGCCCTCATATAATGATACAAGTTGGATCAGGAATCTTAAAGGTGTTTTTTTATTCTCCTGTAATTTCTAAGCCAACTTCTTCGGCAGCTTTCGATACGTCCCAGGTAATATCTTTAAACATTGCAGCAAATTGATGTACGTCCATCTCAGTGAGAGTTGGTTCATCCTGGGTTAAAGTGATGTCACTCTCATTCAGTTCATGCCACACATGATCATCCTCATTGGGGAAGTTGATCATTCGAGACTGTAGATCATCCAGACCAACTTGGGAAGGGATGAAGAATTCTTTTCCATCAAGGTTGTCCATGATCATTTTCTTCTCGGCATTGGTTATCTTACCCTGTAGGATAACCTCCTCATGCTCCTTGTAATTGGACCCGTCACGATACATATATTCTATTTTTGTATTCATTGTTTTAATAATCGCTTTCTCTTAAAATTTCAGCCACTATCCCAGTAACATTAATGGGCATGCCATTCTCATCATGCAGAGCCACTGTCACTGTATTACCTATGACCGGAACCGTGCTACTATCCATACTACCAACTGTGTTGTCGTGTAGTCTAATTGTATATTTCATGGTATCTCCTTATAGTATTTCAAATTCAATAAAATGCTTCAGGTCTATCCGTACTGATGTGAACTCAGTGGTAGAATGAGGCCACAAATTATCCATTTCATATTCAGCAATCACCGGATTAGATATAGGAAGATCATCATCAATCCACATAAGATGTCGAAATATTTTCCTGCCCTCTATTTTATGATGTTGGTCAGTCAGAATTTTACATTTAGTGAAGAAGGTAAGATAACCATCCTTGTTTTTCATTCCCCATGATAAAGGATATATAAGCTCGTATGAATCAGCCTTTATTTTAATAATAAACTTACTTCTCTTCATGGATTCCATCATTGCCGGAATGTCTTTAGGTTTCATAATAATTTCTTTTCTTTTAATACATCTTTCATCAGGTCATAGATGCTCTGACCATGATTCTCAATGTCCTTATTAAGAGTACGTTCAAACCATTCTGACTTACTTATTGTGTTAACCAGTAATGGTATATCTTCGTGAGGAATAACTGAGTCTTCATAATCTTTCGATTCGAAATAAGGATATGGAAATTCATCCTTGTGGAAGTCCTGTAGAGTTAATGATACATTACATACATTCCCCATAATAATGGTAATAATGCCTTCAGATTTCCCTATGTAACGACCTTGTAAATTGAAGACAACATTTGAAGGGGCAGATGTACCTATTTGAATAGCTTCTATATCGGTTATCACATAATAGACTTGTCCTGAATTATTAAGATGGTTCAGGACAAGAATATCTCCAATATGTGTATTAGATAGTTTCATACGATTAATCCTTAACGGCTCTTTCAATTTTGTAATGCAGCATATGATTGTTTGAAATAAACACTCTACGTCTGGCTTTCTCTCTAATCTCAATGCACTTCATCTTATTGAAAAGAGAACTGCTTTTCATTCCGTGGTTAGTTCCGAGTTTCTTTGCCTTCTTAAACAATTCAGAATTCTTCTTCATTATTCGACGTAATTCTGTAGCCATTTTCAGAAACTTTTTATAGGTATCTATCTCATCATTGTAATTTTCGATACCTTTATTGATTTCCTGTAAAGGGCCATTTTTTACAAACTGCTCGAACTCAAGCCTGTATGTGATATCTTCATGGCTTTTCTGAGCTTTATCGGTAATTCGTTCCTCAAATCCTTCCACAGATTCGGAGCCATCAAATTCACCATTGAGGATAGCTTCTTTTAAATAACTACCATGGCCGTGCTGTGTAAATATTTCCTCATGAATGAGGTACACTGTTTCAAAGTCACCATCAGATATAGACAGAGAAGTTTTAAGTCCTCCGAATTTAGTATTTTTAGGCCAACCTTTTTTGTGGATACTCCCATACCCTTCTATCTTTACGTTGTAGGGCTTTTTGTTTAACCACAAGGCTCTTTGAAGAGCCGAACTCAATTGGTTTATTTTCAAATGATCTCTTGAGAAGTAGTTAAATATTAAAGGCTTTTTGTTATCATTAATCGGAAACTTTCTGATGCCATCTTCATATTGAAATAACGGGTCATCATGAGATACTTGAAACAGATTACCATTTATTTGACACCTGCCCATTCCGCCATAAAAATGAACTGCTAAGTAGGTACTGGCCTCGGGGAAGTAATACTGTGTAGTATTCTTATCGTGAATCCTTACACATGGCACAGTAGCGGCAAGGTATTTAATTTGTGTCTCAGTAAGTTTGAGGGTAGCTCCGGGTTGCCCCGGAAACTCCCCCTCCAATAATTTTTTCTTTATGGATACAACGTTCATATGTTATCTCCTTTACCAATCGAAAGTTTCCAGACCGTCGTAAGTCTCACCATCCCGGTCAAGTTTCAGGTAATCACAGTCGAGACTTCGGGCAAGTTGTATCAGCTTTTTAAGAGCGTCAGAATAAGGCCAGTTGGGTCCATCTTCAACCTTCGGCTCATCCTTATCAAGGTCGATATGAATATTGAATCCATACCGGAAAGAGTCCACTATTAGAATAGGAACGTCCCATTTCTTCGAGACTCCCTCTACAGAAAGTGCAGTGTTATCTGTACTGGAGATGTGTGCCGTCGATACAACAAGTGTCTTTTGAATTTCATATTTCGGTGACATAAATTTATATCTCCTTATTGAGTCTTTTCAACTCAGCTTCGGTTAAATTTTCTTTACCGTACACTTCTAAAGTCTCACCACAATTGTATCGTTCTTTGGTTTGAGCATTCCAACAGATGAGACAGTTATCTTTATCTATACCTAAAACTTCTCCGTCAAGCCATTTAGGTTTCATAATTATTTGTTACCTTTCTTTGAAGTTTTCTTACATGGCTTCAGAATGTAGATATGCTCATAATCCTTTTTGGTTTTCTTTCGGGATAGATCGATACCCTTTTCTTTCAGTTCCTTTTTCAGTTCCGTGTATACCGGATGCTCTTTACTTCTGTGACCTACATTGTATCTGAATAAGGTTTCCCAGATATCATTGAGCCGTTTATGATGTGTCTTCACAATGATACCCGGTTCTTTACTTCTGTTGAAATGATGCTTGCAATAAGATACAATAAGAGGCTTTACTCTCTCCTTGAGAATCTTATCCTGAATTAATTCATACTTCGTACAGGTATCCATATGATCAATAAGAACATTGAATAGATCATTGAGTTCATTTCTATAAGTCTCTTGCATTTCAGGATCGTCTTTCTTCCATTCTATTTGACTTATGCAATGTTCAATGGAATGTAACCTGTAATGAGTATCAGACCTATTACTGACTTCTTCATACCGCATGCCATATCTCATACCATAGGCAAAGACAGCACCAAGTAATGTCTCCAGAGGTTCGCGTCCCTGACATTTATCGTCATAGGCAACTTGAGGTAAACTGGTCCGTATCGGGAAAGAAAAAGACCCGGCAGTTGAATCATCGAAACCTTCAAAGGCATTTATGATAGTCTGTTGATCTTCTTCCTCCATACCTTTAAAGTCTGTGTAATTTTCACAGAACTCTTTATATCCTTTAGGCCGGGCGCTTACATTCCAATGTTCCTTTATGTAAGCAATCAGGATACCCATTTGCTTACTGTAATTAAAGTCACTGTTGTTCAGGTCTTTTATAGGTTTAGCCATAATTATTTTTGCCTCTTAATTGTGAAAGACTATATCCCCGACTTCACCCTCAATACCATCAACGACAGTCTGCATAAATTCAACAAGCTGTGTAGGATATTCATCGGTAAGTTCGAGATTTTCTTTTGCTTCTTCAAGCCATTCAACCATATCTTCATGGCAGATACAAAAATTTCCATCACCTTCTGCCCAACTATTAAGACTGTCTTCCATCAGGTCTAACATCTCCTGTGAAGTTTCCACATATGCGGAACGGTTGTAACGAATTTTTGGTTTTTTCATAATTATTTCTCCTTTAAATGAGGTTTTCTTCTTTCAATCGTCTCTCAAGTTCAGCTTTACCTATATCAGATTTCATCTGACCCACAAGTAAAGCTGTATCTTCATAGGCCGTGTCTAATAGAAGGAGGACATCTTTGTACATGTCGGTAGTCGTCCCATGTGAATAGTGTTTCTCATAATAATACTTCTGATGTAACCAGTAAGCTCGTTGCCATCTTCTTTCTTTCCATAAGGACTTGATTTTTTCATGCTCCTGTTCTATACGGGCATGAGCTTCAAGATAATCTTTTAAGGTGTAGTAATGGCTACCCCATTTCCATTTAAAATCTTTATTTTGATTTTTATTATCCTCATACCAAGTTTGAAGTTCTTTTAGAGTAGGCAGTTCTTTTAATAAACCATTATCACCAGACACCTCTGTAAATTTATCATATCTACTGAAGATGCTGTGTCTCTTTATGAAGAGAGAGTATTTATTTTTGGGGTTATTATTTTTGGTTATATAAGCGTACACTTTTTTATAGTTATCATCTGCAATGACATCAATAATAATGGGATCTTCATCTATGTAACGGGAGCTTGTTTCCTTAATAGGTTCCGGTTCATCGTTAGAAATCATTATATTGATGTGTTTAAATACCTTCTCAGTGTATTTGATGACCTCATAATGAGGAGTCCTCTGAGTATCAATTTTATTCTTGTAATCTTCCTTTTCTTTTTCTATAACTCCCCGTTCATTAGAGCTTTTATATTCAAGTTCACGTATCAAATCACGATATTTCCACTCAATCTTGTTAGCTCTACTATCACAATCTTTAATATGCTCATTTCTAAGGGCAGATAATCTCTCTACCTCTTTCTTTGACTCAGCACATTTACGTAAAAGATCATATGTTATTTCCATTGTTATCTCACCTCTATGGTTGCACTTTTATAAGTGTCAAGTTTGAAAAAGGAGTCGGGGTCTTCTTCCGGTACTTCTGACTTCCCAGACTCCTTAATCTCAGCGTTACTTATCAACTCACTTAATAAATTATACTGACGATCAAAACCCATCAGTAAGGGAAGGTCTTCTGATTTTAATTCCTCCCACTTCAGAATGTCTGTATATTTTATAGGTAATTTATTATCTATTTCCCTATTAGAGTTGAAAGGATGCCTATCATTTCTTTCAGCAGCAATCATCTCACATCGTAAGGAACCTTCATTGTAAGCAATACCCCTTACTGCAATTTTCATTTCAACTGTTTCTCTACGATTTTTCTGTGGTACCCATGTAAATAATCTGTAGGTAATCATCAGAACCACGTTAAGGGGTATGGAGTTAACTATTTCTATTGCCCTGTCAATATCTGCTTTCTGAGATTCAAGACGCTTTATAATACGCTTTGTGGCTTTATTGATCATATCTATAGGTTCCTTTATAAAATATTCTCCCCCCGGTCTTTTTCAAGAAATAAAGGATCATCCTTACTAAGTGAGTAAAGATGATCCTTTATTGATTAGAGTATCTTCCACCAACCGGAATGCACAGTCTCACAATCGTCTTCAAGAGTGTGAAGCTCACCCTGATTGTATCCTTCTTTAATCAGACCTTCAAGGTACTCAATGTCTGTTTCAGTAGGCTTACCATCCCAATCATCATGATATGTATATGATACTTCGTGCTGAAGAACGTCTATAGTGTCGCAAGATAATTCTGCTTCTAATTCTTTGTCAATATCTTCATCAATGGTATGAATAATCTGCTCAGGATGTATCGGAAAATACCAATTAACATCTTCATCAGGTAATGAGGAATGGAGGTCTCTACCGAGAACCAGACCACAATGCTTCTCAGCATACTCATTGGCCTGTCCCTGACTCTCGGCTTTAATAAAGAACTTACCCTTGAATACAAACGATACTTCAACTTCAAATTCTTTGTTTTTCATAATTAAATTTCCTTTCTCATTCCCATATCTTTACCTGTGACATCTTCCAGAAAATCCTGAAAGAAATCAAGACAGTGATTAGCATTGAAGTAATGAAAGTTATGTTTCCCTGAATAGGGGTTACAATCACACACTTCTTTTGCTTTATCGACATCATCAAACCTGCCGAAAATAGAATAAACCTTTACCCGCTTTTCATCCCGATTATGATGTAAACCAAACATATAAGGGCCAACTTTTGTATCGACTTTAAATTTATAAGAGAGAACAGAATTCTCGATAGGTTCAGCTCCGATTTTCTTTGCCATCTTCTCAACAGCTTTAATAAATCTTTGTATTTTTGTCATTTCTTCTCCGGTCTGTGTATCTATTCAATAATAAATACCTTTATCCATTCCAATCCTGGACATAGCTTTCAATATTCTGATACAATATTTCTGTATCATTAAGAGCCTCAAGTTCATCATAAAAATCTGTCGTGAACTCCTCACAATCTGAAATACTGAACCATATATTCCCTGCTATTTCAGAATGTTCTTGGCACCATTTATCCAATAAGTTCTTTTGATCAATTGTTAATTCTCTCATAATAACCTTTCTGTTGTTCATAATAATATCAATTCCTATAGGATACAGAAATCTGATTTTACATTCTTATGGTCAACCACTCTTATAAGTAGCAACCTTCCCCGTGCATTGCGTCTCCGGTAATCTTTGGATAAGTATATCCGACCATTACTAGGCATCTCCAACCCTACATCTATACAATCCTGCATGATGTTGTGAGTAGCATCCTTGTAATTCCTGCTATAATAATCCATGTCCCCTGTAGGACTTGTTACCATCTGACAGTAGTATTGATCAAAAGATAGAAGATCACACCGACCATTAGTTTTATCTGTAACATTGTCCTTTATCAATTCCAATTTACCTTTGGAAAAATGTTCAACTGCTTTTTTTGTTGTTAGACGTCTCATTGATTGTAAGCTCCTTCATAGATGGGCTATTTTTCGTAATAGGGTTTTCCATAGTTCGGGTCGGATTTGGGTATGTCCCATGCATATTTTACCGGGTAATCTTCTTCATCCTCTTCGACCCAGACTTTAAGATCCGCATCTACCAAAGAAGATATTTTATAATCTTTCCCGGTATATTTCAGAGTGATCACATTCGCTTCTATGAGATCGCCAGGTTCGAGGAAATATTTATCGTTGATTAGTTTTGCCATTGTCTTGCTCCTTAGCATCTTTATAGGTCTCTCTGAGTTCAGTTAAATCCATTATTTCCCATTGATGTCCTGGATTTTTTTCTTTCAGATGTTCAAGCCATTCTTCAAAAGTATCATACATATTGAACCACACCTTATGAGTAGGTAATGAAATATTCGATAGCTGAATGTACCAGTACAAGATGCTTCTCAGTACGGTAATAGTTATAGGGATTGTGAAAATCCAGTACTAGATTATCATACAGGTCAGGAAGTAATCGTTTCACCAGACGATTGATTTTCCTCTTATCTGCACGTACTGCTCCCTTCATTAACTCTTTCCATTGATCAATGCCTCCGCAGGTCACACAGGTACATTGAAGATCGAGTGAGGTTATAGAATCATAGTTCATATTAAAAACTCCAGTTCCAACATCTGTGACACTCAAGACACCCCTTCTTCTTTTTACGGACGGCAGGACAGTCTTTATAATGTTTTGGGATATTACCTATAATCCTTCCCCCTGCATGGTAAGGAAAAACGGTAATGATTCTTTTGTCTCTTGGAACTTCGTTACCTTCTAAACGGGGGCCGAAGCACATTGCTCCAGAGTAATCCCATACAGGTTTCGGTGAGGAGGCATCTACAGTAAGTAGGATTGAAAGATTAGGTAGGCCGGCACCATTAATTTCTTCGGCGATTTCAGGTTTCCTTGTCATTCCCCATAGAATAGTTTCAGGTACGGCCTCGGCCATATGAATTACATTGGCTACATGCTTCGGGAGAAGATCACCGGAACCCGATAGTCTTACTGCTGACTTTCCTTTGAGTTCATAGATCATTTGGTTCAGGTCATTACCTTTGAGGTAAGCAGAGATGTACTTTTGTTTCCTTTTTGGGAATGGGAATGCCTGAGTACCTCTTTTAGCATAGCAGGTAGCCAGACATATCTTCGTGGGCTTACAATGACCTTTAAGAGGCAGGTCAATTGAGCTTCCCGTTTTTCGATTAACTGTAAGTAATTGTTGAGGGCTATAGGTCTTATCCATAGTATAGTTTCCTTTCAAAAAATCTTCTGGTATTGTATTGGTATTAGTGGCTGGATTAAATAAGTAATGCCCGATAAAGAGTGTCGGCCTTATCGGGCATTGTCACAAATAAGTGAAAATAAGAGTGTAGATTGATTCTATTAAGTGTCTGATTATAATATACCACAATTAGACAAAAAAGTCAAGTTCAATATTTGGAGGTACTTACGCTTAAGTTCAATTTTCCGTGGTACTTACGTTTTCATCACATAGCCTACTACGCAAAAGGGAGGATAAAAAAGCCCCGGACAGAGGTCTGGGGCTTTTCATATACGAGTAAGCTACCGTCCTGCGGCTTGCTTACATTTAATCCTCAGTTAATTTTTCTGCTATCTTTGCATTAAGTAACGGGTGATTATTAAGGAATGTGGGCAGGTTTTCTTTCGGTTTATTGAGTATGGCATCTACCACCTCATTGCCAGACTCCATTTCCAGTATCTTAAAACAGTCTATTAACATCTCGCTAGTCCATCGAACATCAATAGCACCGTATTCAGATTTCAGGAAGTCTGCTACCCCGTCCAGGTTAAGGAAGTCTGATTGTTCACTCGACCATTTGAGTATTGTACTATTTATTTCTATTTCATCTTCCAGACCATCTTCCTCACCCCATATTAAATAAGCTGATAAGGTGTTTGAATTATTGGGCTTCGGGAGATTCAGAGTATTGATATATTTAGCAATGTTAGGAAAGTCTGTTGAGAGTTCTATCCAGAACTCTTCTTTATCAGCCCTGTTCCTGTTCTTATTCCAGAACTTATCAGCGGCAAACATCTCTTTAAAGAAGAGATATACTTTTATGTTCTCTCCCCTTATTTCTTCAGGAGGAAAAACTGCTCTCAGATAATAATGTGCTTCACTCATTCTGTAATCTCCATTCGAGAACTTCTTTACCCTTTTTAGATTCAACTTTTTCAACCCATAGAGGGAGGTCTTCTTTAGGCGTGTTCAAAAGTTCTTTAACTTCAAGTAACTCCTGTACACTGATAGAATTAGTTTCAAAAGTAGCTCCAGAGTTATTGAGATAACCTGTCCATAGGAAACTCTCTTTACGGACGACCAGTTCTATGGTATTTACTCTCCCGGTAAATAAGTTCTTTGAAAGTTCTTCTGGAATGGTCTTATCTAGGTCTTCAGCTTCATCATAATTCTCCTCAAGCCATTGAGGGGCCTCATTGAAGGCACAGATTTTATTTGCATCTATAATGCTTAGAGTGGTGACATAAAGTAATATCTTATCCATAAGTTCAGGAGTTATAATTACTTCAGCAGCATTAGGTGTATCACTACTCTCAAGGTTAAAGGTTTCGACATCGAGATGATATTTTATCTGCATACAATCTCTCCCTCATCATTATATATTAAATTAGAATTCCAATCATCTGGTGAAGGTTTAAATGTCCCGTTAAGTTTCTGCTCAAATATTTTTTGAGCTTCTTTAGACTCCCATTCATGACTTACCAGAAGAGGAAGTTCATCTTCAGGAGTAAGATGTACCAAGGCACGATCCCTGAGATAAGGTATCACATCATTAAGGTTAATCCACATATTATCTGCACTTTCATTTTCCCAGTCTGTGTTAGATTCTTCCGCAGCCATATTAAATTGATACTGGAAGTCATAAGGCTCTTCGATTTCTTCCAGAGTGGGATGGGATTTTTGGAGGGCTTTAAAAGCATCAACGTGTACCCAGCCTTCCCATGATTCCTCTTCTTTCTCCCCTGTTAATTTAGAATGGTCACCTTCATCAATGAGTGGGTAGTCCTCTAAAGAATCGATCATCTCTCTGATCTCATCATTTGACAGATAAACATCGAGCCTTATAGCTATTGCATAAGTTCCAAACCCTCCGCTTACATCATGTACGCCGGAAACTTCTTTGAACTGCTCCAGAAAGACACGGTGATTTGATACTTCAACGAGACAGGAGTTGCTATAATCGCTACCTGTCATGT
>Ga0307378_10010208_pt1 | contig 12214 bp, 7 predicted proteins | sample UN1MG_FD_202238 | JGI IMG/M metagenome (GOLD analysis project Ga0307378, IMG submission 202238) | Soil microbial communities from Risofladan, Vaasa, Finland - UN-1 | ecosystem: Environmental > Terrestrial > Soil > Coastal area > Acid sulfate soil | place: Finland: Risofladan, Vaasa | collected...
GAACGTCGATAAGCGGCTCGAACGACCACGGCTGCATCGCGTAGTGATCTTCGTGAATCTCCGACTCGAGGGCCTGGAGCACGTCGTCTTCGGCGGCCTCGCCAATGGCGGTCAGGGCCTCGCGTGCCTTGCCGGCCAGCGACTCGGGCAGGTCCGAATCGAGAAGTGCTTCGCACAACTTCGGCGCCAGCGCCGGATCGGCCGCAAGCTCTTCAGCAGGTGCCTTCAGGAAACGATACTGCTCGCTTACGGCTTCAACGTCCTCCGCCTCCGCGTCCCTGCTGTAGCCGAATTCGCTGCGCAGCAGGTTGACGGCGACTTCGGCGTAGTCCTTGTGGACCAGCAGCGCCCACGTCTGCACCGACATGATGGTCAATTCGAAATCGGCCAGGTCGATGAACCTGACCTTGCTCACAACGCCGTGGGCCTCCAGCCTTGCGGCAATGGCTTCAACATTTTCGCGGAAGTTCTCGTGGTACGCGATCATCCAATCGTCCGGTTCGAAAACCTCCTCGATCTCGAGCTTACTGCCGCAGTCTACACAGGCCTCATCTTCAAGTCCATATTCCCGGCCGCAGTCCGGGCAAACTTTTCTGTCCATTCGTGCCGCTCCTTGGACGCTGGGGGAAACCGGTCACTTCGATTGCAATTGTAGCATCGGCCTGATGGTTTTGCAAGGCAGTTGTTCGGATCGTGACTACTCGGTCGCAGCCGGGCGAAACAAGCGAGGCGCAAGCCCACGTGAGCGGGCCTGCGCCTTGCGGATTGTCAGGCGGTCGACTGGCAGCCGCCGGCCGGCGTTTCCGGCCGAATCCCCGCCACTCGGGGCACGTGGTGGTGAGGAGGTTGCGGACGTAGAGCAAGTCAAGGATATTGATCTTGTCGTCAGCGTTCACGTCAGCCTGCCAGGTGTCGCCGGTTACGAACTGCCCTTGCGTGACTACATCTCCCCAGTCGCCGGATTCAGTGGAACTGGAATCCCTGACGTAGCGGCTGGCCGCCAATAAGATTATGTCATGTCGTCAACTGCATCTTCCGTCGGCGAGAAATCTGGCGACACCGGCGCACAGGCCGTCAGGCGGTTCTGCGGAACTGCCGGATCTTCAGCCAGAACCGGCAAAATACAGGTGCTATCCGGCACAAGCCTGCACGGCGGCCTCTTATGCCCGCTCGATTGAGGGCGGCGCGACAGATGCATCTGAAAACCGAACAGCATGAAAAAACCGGCGCCGGTTCAATCAGAACCGGCGCCGGTCAGTCTTTCGTCGCGCGAATGCCTCGTTTTGTGCCGTCAGCTCAGCTTACGTGCGATCTCCTCGATCACGAATGCTTCGATCACGTCGCCTTCCTTGGCATCGTGGAAATTGGCCAGACGCAAGCCGCATTCGAAGCCGGTCTGCACTTCGCGCACATCTTCCTTTTCGCGCCGTAGCGACAGGAGTTTTCCTTCGAATACCACACGGCTGTCGCGGATCAGGCGGATGTTGTCGTTGCGGTTGATGCGACCGTCGGTAACGCGGCCGCCCAGGATGACGCCGAACTTCGACGAGCGGAACAGGGCCGTCACGTTCATATGGCCGACTACCACCTCCTTCTTCTCCGGCTCGAGAAGGCCTTCAAGCGCCTTGCGCACGTCACTGACGACTTCATAGATGACGTGATAGCTCCTGATTTCAACGCCCTTCTCATCCGCCAGATACTTCGCGCGGTCCTCAGGCACCACGTGAAACGCGATGATCACGGCGTCCGAAGCGTCCGCCAGCAGCACGTCGGATTCCGTCACGCCGCCCACCGCGCTGTGGAGTATGTTCACGCGCACCTCATTGGTGCTCAGGTTGTTCAGCGAGTCGGCGAGAACCTCGATGCTGCCCATCACGTCGGCCTTGATGATTACTCGCGCCTCTTTCACGCGCGCCTCGGCCAGATGCGAAAACAGCGTTTCGAGCGTCACGTGCTTGCGCTTCACAAGGGCTTCTTCGCGGCGGCGGTCGTAGCGCTGGTGCGCCAATTCTTTGGCGCGGTGCGCGTCCGAGGTCGCCTGCAACACGTCGCCCGCCTGCGGCACCGAATCAAGCCCCGATATTTCGACCGGCGTGGCCGGCCCGGCCTCCCGCAGCGGCCGGCTCTGATCGTCGTAGATCGCACGCACCTTGCCCACCGCGCTCCCGCACACAACGAAGTCGCCACGATGCAGCGTGCCGTCGCGCACCAGCACTGTCGCCACCACGCCCCGCCCTTCGCTCAGGTGCGCCTCGATGACCGTGCCATACGCAGATTTGCTCGGGTTTGCTTTCAGCTCCAGCAGATCGGCCTCGAGCGTGAGCACCTCGAGCAGGTCTTCTATCCCCTGCCCGGTTATCGCCGACACCTCGACGAGTTCCGTGTTGCCGCCCCAGTCATGCGGAACAAGATTCTGCTCCGACAACTGCTGCCGCACTCGGTCGGGGTTCGCGTTGGGTTTGTCGACCTTATTCAGTGCCACCACAATGGGCACGTTTGCGGCGCGGGCGTGGTTTATCGCCTCGGCGGTCTGCGGCATCACGCCGTCGTCGGCCGCCACCACCAGCACCACCACGTCGGTCACGTTGGCGCCGCGTGCGCGCATGGCCGTAAATGCCTCGTGGCCGGGAGTATCCAGAAACACCACTCGTTTATCGGCCACATCCACAGAATATGCGCCGATGTGCTGAGTGATGCCGCCGTATTCCTCCTCCGTCACGTGCGTGCGCCGGATGCGGTCCAGCAGCGAAGTTTTGCCGTGGTCGACGTGCCCCAGAAACGTGACAACCGCAGGGCGCGCAAGAAGGTCTTCCGGCCGGTCCGGCAAATGGATTTCCTCCAGCGCCTCCTCCTCGAGCGTCTTCTGCCTCGTAGTGTTGATCTCGACCGAAAATTCCTCGGAAACCGATAAAAGCATCTCCTCGGAAACCGTGTCGTTGATAGTCGCCATCACGCCCTGGAGCATCAGGTTTCGGATGATCTCCTCGACCTTGATGCCCGTGGCGACGGACAGGTCGCGCACGGTGATCGGCAGCTCGATGTTGACGGAGCTGGGGCGTTCGACGACGGCCGCGCCGCCGCCCGCGCCGCCTTTGCGGCGGCGTGGCCTGCCGCGCCCGCGTGCGCCGCCTATTTCGCGCTTCGGCGGCCGCCACACGCGTTCTTCAACGTTCACCGCCGGCTTTGTTTCGCGGCCCTTCTTTGCCGGGCGCGCGGCCTTGTCGCGATCCACCTCCGCCCGATCGCGCTCCTTATGTTTTTCCTTCACCCGGCCGCGGCGGCCTTCATCTTTTTCAACTGCCGCCGAGCCTGGTTCTTCTGCCACGACCCTAGGCGGAGCCGGCGGACGCGGCTGGTAGCGCGTCCTGTCGCCGATCGGCCTGGGCGCAGGCCGGCCGCCCTGCGGACGCGGCGGCCTGCCCGGCTCGCGTTGCGGGGGGCGGCCCGGCTCGCGTTGCGGCGGGCGGCCTCCGGACGGCGCCGGACGGCTCGGGCGAGGCGGCGCTGCCGGGCGCGAAGCTGCTTCGCGGCGCTCGCGCTCGCGGCGCTCGGCCTCCTGGGCAGCGGCTATCCTCTCCCGCTCCTTACGCCACACAATCTCTTTGCGCAGTACCTCTGCTATCGGCTCCGGAACCGAGCTGAGGTGGCTCTTTACCTTGATGCCGCGTTCACGGCACCGCGCAACGAGATCCTTGCTCGGCGTGTCCAATTCTTTTGCCAAAGTATGCAGTCTTATGCCCAAATTATAAACCTCCGGAGCTGTAACTCCCTAACTCGTTCTGGTCGTTGCCGCCTCTGTGCGGAGCCTGCCAACGATCTAACCTTGCAATTCGACACTGTAACCGCGATTGTGTCAGACCCGCTTCTCCTCCTCCGGCTCCTGAACCTGAACGCCCGGTTCTTCAGTTTGAGCCTCTTCAGTTTCACGGCTGTCGTCGTCGGCCTCGCTGTGTTCTTCATCCGCCGGCTCAAGCTCCGCCGAAATTTCGTGCGGCTCGTCCTTCTCATCTGTCTCCGCCGCCTGGGCGGCTTCTTCCGTCTCGCCTGGCTCCCCGGCTTCGGCTTCTTCGGCCGTCTCTGCCCCGGCTGCCGGCTGGTCGTCGCCGGCTTCGGCAACGGCTTCCTCCTCAGTTTCTTCCTCAGCAGCGGCGGGCAGGCCCTCAACGAGCAGCCGCCGGGCGCCTTCCACGATGATCCTGGCTTCTTCCTCTTCGATGTCCTTGATCTGCATCAGGTCTTCGGCGCTCGACCGCGCGAGGTCCGAAACAGTATAGCCCAGCCGCACGAGCCTGCCGGTCGTGTGTTCGGTGGCGTTTTCGATCGTAGCCAGCGCCCGGCCGGTCTCGGCCGCGATATGATCGGACTCCTCCTTGCTCATCACGTCGATGTCCCAGTGCGTCAGCTTTGCAGCCAGGCGGACGTTCTGCCCTTTCTTGCCGATTGCCAGTGACAACTGGTCCTCCGGCACCACGACCTTCGCGCGGTTCAGGGCGGCGTTCAGCGTTATGCTGTAGACCTCGGCGGGGCTGAGGGCTTTGGCTATGAACATCTCGGGCTGCTCGCTGTACGGGACGATGTCGATCTTTTCGCCGCCAAGCTCGGCCACGATGTTCTTGATCCGGCTGCCTCGCACGCCCACGCAGGCGCCCACGCAGTCGACTCGCGAATCGGCCGAGAGCACCGCGATCTTGGTCCTGCTTCCCGGTTCGCGGGCAAGGCCCTTGATCTCGATGATCCTGTCGGCCACCTCGGGCACTTCAATTTCAAACAGCCGCCGGACAATGTCCGGATGCGTTCGTGAAAGGATGATCTTAACGCGCTGCCCCTCCTTGCGGACATCCAGGACGAAGCACTTGACCCGTTCGCCCGGGCGGGGCGTGTCATCCAGAATCTGCTCCTTGCGCGGCAGGATGCCCTCGACCTTGCCGAGGTTGACGATCACGGTGGAGCCTTCGATCCGCTGCACCGTGCCGTTGATGATGTCGTGGACCTTTGTCTCGTATTCCTGGAGGATGACCTCGCTCTCGGCCTCCTTGATCTTCTGGATTATGACCTGCTTAGCCGTCTGCGCCGCGATTCTTCCCAATTCCGCGGGCGCTATCTGATCGTCTCCGTCAAACGCGAGCACCTCTCCGCTCTCGCGGTCGATGGTAACCATCAGGCTGTCGCGCTGGCCGAATCGCTTGCGCGCAGCCGAAAGGAGAGCTTCTTCGATGCCGCGGAAGATGATCTCCTTGTCGATATCTTTATCGCGATGTATGCTGTCTACCAGCCGTAACAATTCGCCACTCATTTAGTCGCTGCTCCTGTGAAATAGGTCGTGCCGTCGTCAGCCGGCTTCCCCGCCTCCGCCGTCATGCCGCGGGCTTTTCGCATCCTGGCGATTCTGCCCCGGCCGAATTGTTTTTTCCAAAGAAAAGAGTGGGAATGTTCCCACTCTGAAAAGGCCCGACGCGCGGCTCGAGCTGAACTGCGGGGCTGGCGCGCCCGGGAGGCCGGGCGGGGCGCTAGTTCATCGCACCGTTCAGCGAAATGTTCTTCCCGCTGTCCGCTTCGAAGATGTGCACCTTGTTCAGATCGACCGCAAAATCCAAATGCTGGCCTACTTCTATCTGATGATGGGAATCAACCTTACAGATCACATCGTTCTTCCCGGTCGAGATATACACTATCATCTCGTCGCCAAGCGGCTCGACAACGTTCACCATCGCGCTGAATGTGTTGCCTTCCGGCGCCTGGCTTCCGGCGGCAACGTCTTCAACCGACTCGGGCCTGATGCCGAGGAATACGTTGTTTCCCGCGAGCTGCTTGATGTTCTTCTGGAGTCGTTCGGGCAGCCTTATCCTCACGTTTTCGTTCTTGAGGAAGAAGGCGGTGTCGCTTTCGATTCCGATTTCACCTCCGATGAAGTTCATCGGCGGCGTGCCGATGAAACCGGCCACGAACTTGTTGACCGGATAGTCGTAAACCCTCAGCGGCTTGTCGACCTGCTGCACGATGCCGTCGGACATCACAACGATCCTGTCGCCGAGGGTCATTGCCTCGATCTGGTCGTGTGTCACATAGATCATCGTCGTTTCGAGGCGTCGGTGCAGTTTCTGAAGCTCGGCGCGCATATCGTTTCGAAGCTTGGCGTCGAGGTTGCTCAGCGGCTCGTCCAGCAGGAAGACCTTCGGCTTGCGCACGATGGCCCGGCCGAGGGCCACGCGCTGGCGCTGCCCGCCCGAGAGCGCCTTCGGCTTGCGTTCGAGAAGATCGCCGATCCCCAGCACACGGGCCGCCTCGTTCACACGCTCCCCTATTTCTTTCTTCGAGTAGCCGCGAAGCATCAGTCCGAACGCCATATTCTTGTAAACCGACATGTGCGGATACAAGGCGTAGTTCTGGAAGACCATCGCGATGTCGCGGTTGCGCGGCGGCACGTCGTTCACCACGTCTTCGCCGATCGAGATCGTGCCTTCCGTAACCTCTTCAAGGCCGGCAACCATACGCAAGGTGGTCGATTTTCCACAGCCGGAAGGGCCTACCAGCACAACCAGCTCCTGGTCTTCGATCTTGAGGTCCAGGTTTCTCACGGCGGCAACGCCGCCGGGATATACCTTGCTGACGCCTTGCAGAACGACTTCGGCCATAGGGCGTTTCCTTCTTACCCGCTACCAAACTCTAGCGTTTGTGTGCTGGGTGCTTGAGAAAGCGGCGGGTTCGGAGCAGGCGATTCGGAGACGGCGGTTTCGCCTTCGTGCATACGGGGATATGATACGCCGAAACGGCCTGCCTGTTGGGCCAATCTTACTTCATTATAACACATGGCGCCCGCAAGTCAAGTAGAATTATTGCATTTCGCACGGGCGTACGCCCCTGGCCGGCGTCTGCCGCAACCGGACGCGCAATCGTATGGGAAGGCGGTCACGAGCCTTGGGTCTCGTGCCTGACAAGCGATCGAATCACCCCCTCAACTATGATGCGGGCCTTGCAGGCGAATATGACCGCCGCAGGAGCAACCACCAGCCCCACAAGCCACAGCATCTCCCGGCGCGGGATGAATTGGGCCGTATCGTGCGCCTGGGCGAGGCGCAGGGCGAGCGTATAGTTGCCGGGGCTTTGCACCACGGCGAACGGCACGGCGAGCGCCCCCCACACGATCAGGAATTGCAGGCCGAACAGCGCCGCGAGGTGGCTGCGCGTGAGCGGCGCCGCTATTCTTGTGAAAATGGCGGCCTCGCTTAGTCCGTCCATTTTCGCGGCATCCAGAACGTCGCGGGGAAGCCGGTCGAAGGCGACTTTCATATACACCACGGCAAACGCCGTGGCGGAAAACGGCAGGATCAGCGCCGCGAGCGAATCGTAGATGCCCAGCGCCGCGGTTATCCGAAACAGCGGCACGATGAAGGCTACCGGCGGGAAGAACATTGCTCCCACGAGCGCACCATACAGGGCACTTCGCCCGAAGAAGCGTTTCTGCGAAATCGAATAGCCGGCCGCTGCACCCGTCAGCGTCGATAATGCCGCAGCCGCGCCGCTCACGAGCAGGCTGACCAGCAGTGTGTTGATGAGCGGCCTGTCGATTTCATGCGATTCAGAGGCGCCGGCGGCGCGATACAGGCAGCCGTACAGCGGCACGAACCACGCAGCCGCGAGAAATATCAGCAGCAGCGCCGAAAGGCAGCGCCTGAGCCGGCAGGGGCGGGCGATCCGGCAAGGTGTCGGGCTGGGCTTCATTGCTCGCCCTCCTTGCCAGGCGCCAACGGGAACCTGCGCAGGAGCACCACGAAAATGGCCACGGTGAAACAGAGAATCGCGGAAAGCGCCGATGCCGCGCTGAATGTCTGCACGCCGTTGCCCGGCCGATAGGCAAACTCCAGCCCGTCGCGGAAGATCAGCATCGGCAGGTTGGTCGAATAGTTGGCGGGGCCGCCGTCGCGCGTCAGCATGTAGATGGGGCCGAACACGCGGTGCGTGTTGATCAGAAGCAGCAGCAGCGACACACGGCCCGCGTTCTGAATCGAAGGCATCGTCACGTGGCGGAAACGCCGCCACCGGCCCGCGCCGTCCAACTCGGCCATCTCCTCGTATTCGCGCGGCACCGCACGCATCGCCGCAAGGAAGATGACGGCAATCAACCCCGCGCCCTGCCAGATGCAGATCGCGGCCACGCACGGCATGACCAGCCATCCCGTGTGCAGCCAACCGACCGCGCCTGCCCCCGCGGCGCCCAGCAGTGCGTTGATCGCCCCGTTATCGGCGAGCATCCAGCGCCAGGCCGTGCCCGAGGCGACCGCCGGTATCAGCGCCGGCAGGAAAAACAGCAGCAGCAAGTATCGGCTGCGCCGCACGCTGCCCAGCAGCAGGCGCGCGATCAGATACCCCGCAGCGAGCGTGCCCGGCACGTATATTCCGGCGAAGTAGATGGTGTTGAGCGTGGCGCGCCAGAACAGGGGCGTGCCGATCTCGCCGTATGGCGCCAGGCTCAACGCCCGCCCGCCTTCCGCAGGGCTTGTAAGGCTGTCGATCACCGCCCAGCCCGCCGGCACGAACAGGAACACGGCCAGCAACACCAACGCCGGTGCGACAAACAGGTACGCCCACCAGTCGACCTCCCGCTTGGCCGGCGGAATGAAGATCATGTCATCCTGCATGGGCAATCACCTCGAGCCGTCTTGCGGGGTTTCCTTCGACCGGTGCCCCACGGCGAACAATACCAGGAAAAACACTCCCACGGCCAGAAACGCCATGGCGAGCTGCTCGGTTTTTTCCACGTGGCCCAGCGACCTATAATGCGTCACCAGCGCAAGATCGCCCACCCGGCGGATTTTCTCGGCGGCGCTCTCCGGCGTAACGTCGCCGCGAGCCAGCAGCCGCAGCTCCGGGATCACCACGCGCCGCTCGACCTCGGCCCAGCCGGCTATCGGCGGCCATTGGCGGCCCTGCCCTATTCCGTTCGGGCTTGCCGCGGCCGCGCTGTTCAGGCCCTCCACGAACTTCCGATACCGCGGGTGGCGCGTGTTCCAGTCGGAATCCAGCAGGTCGCGGCGGATCGACACGAAGGCCGGGCAGCCCGTCTGCCCGCCGGTCATGACGATCTCCTGCGCGCGGCGGCCGGTCAGGAAGGCGAGCAGCCTTTCGCACGCCTCGCGCCGCCGTGCCCGCGCGGGGATGATCGCGCCATATGTTGTAACGTATGAAGCGAAGAAGCCGCCGACGGGCGCCTTGACTACGCCCGCTTCCATATCCGGCTCGGCCGCCAGAATTTCGCTCAGGAGGGCGGTGTCGCCGTAGCACATTCCGACGCGGCCGGCCGCAAACTCGCGCACCAGGTCGCGGCGTGTCCAGCTCAGAACATCCTTCGGCATGTAGTCCATGAGCCTTGCGAACATCTCGAGCGCACGAATGCCCGCTTCGCCGTCGACTGCAAGGCACCACGGCAGAGCATTCTCCGCCGGCTGATCGTCGGCATGCACGATCCACCCGCCGGTCTGCCTCACAAGCATCGCAAACAATGCCGCCAGCGGCTTGCCCTCGCCACCGGCAATAGCCAGCGGCCGGCAACCGTCGTCGGCGAGGTAATATTCTATCGATTCGCACGTCCGCAGCAGTTCGGTCCAGTTGCCGAGCAGCGGATCGTTCGGCCGGTAGCCTGCATCGCGAAGAACATCGCAGTTGTAGATGAGCTGCACGCTGGACGCTCTGATCGGTGCTGCGACCAGCCTGCCTTCGTATTCGGCTGCGGCCAGCTCGGAGCTGATAATACGCCCCGTGTTGGCCTCGAGGGCTTCGCTCAGCTCGAGCAGGGCAGTCTGAGAAGCCACGGCCTGCAACGAATGCAGCGGCAGCTCGATGACGTCGGCCGCCGTGCCCGCCACGATGCCCCGAAGCACGAAATCGGGCCTGGCCGAGCCTTCAGGCAGCAGCGTCACTTCTACGTCCGGATTCTCCCGGCAAAACAGCTTCACCATCTCGTCGAGCTGTGCGAATTCGCGCGATTCGCGCGGAAATGGCGTCTGGAAGGTGATCGGGGCCTCAGGCTCGCGGCTTGAACACCCGGCCGGCAGAATCGCGCATGCGGCGGCCGCAGCAAACAGCATCAGTTGCCCGAGGTGGTGTTTCTTCACTGTTGCAGTCTCGGTCAGCGGGGCAGTCCCCTGGTGTCTTTCAGGCTGTCAGGTGGCGGCGGCTTCGCCTGACGACACGTCGAGCGCGTCGAGGCACAGGTGCGGCGCCAGCAGGCTCCCCTTCAGGAGCTGCCGGTCGCCGATGGCCGCGATATTGTTGAATGCTTCGAAGATATTGCCGGCGAGCATGGTGTCTTTCACCCGGCCCACGATCTCGCCGTCGGCAATCAGGTAGCCGAGGTTCACGTTTGCGGAAAATTCGCCGGCGAGCGTGTTGCTTTGCCCGGCGCCCAGAAGCTCGTCCACGAGCAATCCGCGCCTCGTTTCAGCCAGCATCCGTTCGAAGGGCGTGTCGCCCGATTCGATCACAAGGTTAGTTATCGAGGGCGACGGCTGCGAGGCGAAGTTGCGCATCCCGCTGGCCGTCGGTTCGGCGTCCATCATGCCCGCAGTCTGCAGGTCGAACAGGAACCGCTTGAGCACGCCGTTCTCGATCAGCACGTTCTTCTGCACGGCAAGCCCTTCATCGTCTATGGGGCAGCTTCCCATCGCATAGTCGATCGTGCCGTCGTCTGTCAGTGTAATTCTATTATCGACTATCTGCCGGCCCAATTTATCGGTGAGAGGTGAAATCTGTTTCTGAACGAGTTTGCCGTTAACGCCCTGCTCGAAGCTCGTCAGCAGCGAGTCGATGGCGTTGGGCGTGAAAATCACGCGATACGTGCCGGAAGCAGGCACGATCTCCTTTTCGGCGGCGCGGGTATCGGCGATTATTTTGTCCGCGTGCTGCTGCCACACGTCAAGCAGTGCGCACGATGAATCGCTGTCGCCCGCCCACAGTAGGCTGCCGTCGCGCACGAGCAGGCTCGCCAGATCGCACTCGAAACTGGTGTGATCGAATGCGGCGTCCAGCCCCGCGCTGTTGATGATCCGTTCCCGGCCGATCAGCCTGGATACCCGCCCCTCGCAGTTGGCACGCGGGAAGGCAGACAGCACCATGGCGATGGCGTCGGCCGTCCGCCGCACGCCCTCCTCGATGGCGAAGTCCGCTGCACGATCGTCGAACACCTTAACGGATGCGGGCGTTACCGATGCGGGAAACGAAAACCTAGCGACGCGGCCGTAGCCGGCGCTTTCCAGCGCGTTGGCTACCAGCAGTTCCGGGCGCGACAGGTCGGTCGTCGACGAAAATCCAAGGCGGCCGTCCCTGATCACCCGCAAGCCCACGCCCCGCACCGAATTGGCCGTTATGCACTTGAGGCGGTTGCCCTCAAATTCCGCACTGCGCGTCTCGCTTTCGCACAGAATGACTTCCGCCGCCTCGGCCGACCGGCACGCCATCTCGAGTATTCGCTCGATCATTGCCGCCCCCCTATCACGACGTTCCTGATCCTGATGTGCGGGCCGCCCGTCGACACGCGCAGCGGGCTTTGTCCGCCCTTCCCGCAACCGCCGGGGGTGAACTCGAGGTCGCTGCCGATCGCGTCGATGTTCATCAGCGTCTCCTTAACATTGCCCGTGAGCACCACGTCGCGAAGCTTGCCCGCAAGTTTTCCGTCGCGAATGGCATACGCCTCGCCCGCCGAGAACGTAAACATTTCGGCGTCCGTCATCCCGCCCAGCGCGCCCACCGCATAGATGCCGTTGTCAATATCTGCAATCATCTCCTCGAGCGACGATTCGCGCGGCTCGAGATAGGTGTTGGACATCCGCACGATAGGCGCGTTGCTGTAGCCGAGCGCGCGGGCGTTGCCCGTCGGCGCCTCGCCCATCTGCGCCGCAGTCTCACGCGAATGCAGATGGCCGCACAGCAGCCCGTTTCGTATCAGCCACGTCTTGCTCGCCGGCGTGCCCTCGTCGTCATATTCGTATGAGCCTGCCTCGTCCGGGAGTGTCGGATCGTCAACAATGCTCAGGTCGTCGACTCCAAACCGTTTGCCTGCCGCCATCATCTCGAGCATGTCGGGATTCTCATACAGGAAATCCGATTCGCTCAGGTGGCCGAACGCCTCGTGCACGAACACGCCCGTCAGCTTCGGATCGCAAATGACGGTATACCGGCCGCCTTCCACCGGTTGGGCGCTCAGCAGATCGGCCGCGCGCTT
>Ga0307378_10010210_pt1 | contig 12213 bp, 7 predicted proteins | sample UN1MG_FD_202238 | JGI IMG/M metagenome (GOLD analysis project Ga0307378, IMG submission 202238) | Soil microbial communities from Risofladan, Vaasa, Finland - UN-1 | ecosystem: Environmental > Terrestrial > Soil > Coastal area > Acid sulfate soil | place: Finland: Risofladan, Vaasa | collected...
CTTTAAGTTCTCAAGGAGTATCCATTATTATGATCAGTCATCAGATGCATGATGTATTTTCAGTTGCGACGAGGCTGTTAATTATGCGTAGAGGGAAAAAAGTAGCCGAGAGGATTACAAAAAAGACCAATGCCGATGAAGTAGTTGGTTTAATTGTGGGTTCCTTACCCGGGGATTATAATTAAAAGATAAGGGAAGGAAATAGAGGTGCATTAAGGAATGGAAAGAACACTGGTGTTAATAAAGCCCGATGCATTTAAAAGAGGCTTGGTTGGGGAAATTATTTCGAGATTTGAAAGAGTGGGACTAAGTCTGGAAGAAATGAAAATAGTAAATGCTTCTACTGAAATTGTTAGACAACACTATCCTGATGATAAAAATTGGATTAGTTCTGTTGGTAAAAAGACCGTAGATACCTATAAAAAATATAATTTAAATATCGCAGAGGATTTAGGGACTGATGATGCCCTGGAAGTTGGTAAACTGGTTAGAAAATGGTTGATTCAGCAAATAATTTCAGGACCAATAATTGCAATTGTCTTAAGCGGAAACCATGCTATTGAAGTTGTAAGAAAAATAGTGGGGAATACGGTTCCTCTTTTTGCGGAATTGGGTACAATAAGGGGTGATTTTTCGATTGATTCACCCGACCTTTCTACTAAGGAAAAGCGAGCTTTACAGAATTTGGTTCATGCCTCGTCAACCATTGAGGAAGCGAGACGAGAAATTTCTCTTTGGTTTGAAATTTGAAATTTTACAGCAAGTGAGCTTGAGACAGATGACTTTACAAATGGGTATTGGCAGAGCATTAAAAAAAGAAGTTCCTGAAGTAAAAGAAATTGTAACTGTATAATTATAATCTAATAAAATAATTACAGGAAAAATAAATATAATCTTAGGGGCACAATACATCCCGACTCCTTGTTTTTTGAAGTTTAAAGTCTTAGGAAATTATGAAGAATATTTTGAAATAGTCTAATGAAAGTTTTTTTTAAAGATTATTTTTTTAGTTATTTATGTTGGGAATATTGATTTTAAATCTAGATAAATGTATTATTATATAAAAGCAATAAAGTAATTATTTTAAAAGAAAAATAGCAGAAGAATTAAGATGAAAAATACATTTTAGCTTTCAGTGAAAAAGTTCTTTATAAAAAATTATAAAATATTTTTATTTAAATACAATGATAAGGGGTTATTTTCTTGTTTATTAAAAAATTATCTCATAAAAGACAGAGTGGGGAAAATTTTTAGAATATTTCTTACCCTGTTTTTTTATTGCATAAATGTTTATTGTATTAGCCAATTTAAATAGAAACAAAGAATTATTTGTGGTAATCATATAAGATTTAAGGAAATGAATAGATATTCGGATATCAACATTGAGAGGTGATGCCATGGTTAAAATAGAGTAGAAATGATTTTATGTTAAAAGGGGGTGTAAGGAAGAGAATTTATTTTATTGTTCAGTTGTGATTGATATGAATACATTGTTATTCAAATTAATTCACTTATAAATGAAATAAAAATTATATAAGGAGGATAAAATGAAAAAATTAACATCTATTATTGTTATTTTGCTTTTAGTTTTAGGATTGATTATGACCACTCTTATCAGTGGAGTTGCTGCAGTAAAAGATAGTATAAACGTTGCAGTGGGTTCACCTCCACAAACCATGAATCCTCATGGATCAGATTCCGATTGTAACCTGTCTGTGATGGCCAACATATTTGAAGGTCTTCTCTACAGAGATGTTGCAGGTGAACTTGGGCCCGGATTAGCAACTTCTTGGGAGAGAGTAGATGATCTAACCTGGCGATTTATCTTGAGAAAAGGAGTGAAGTTTCACAATGGTAATGACTTCACTTGGGAGGATGTCAAATTTAGTTTTGAGAGACTTAAGGAACCCTTTCCGGTATCAGAAATGTTAGACTTTGGAGGAATAACAAAATCTGTAGAAACAGTTAATGGCGATCCATGGACTATAGATATAAAGACAACAATATCGGTTCCTTACTTTGCGCAAAACCTGCATCAAATCTTTATTATGGATAAGGAATCTACTGAGACCCGTTCTACTGGAGAGATAGGACAAAATCCAATAGGAACTGGACCTTATAAATTTGTTGAATGGGTAAAGGGCTCCTATCTTAAATTAACTGCAAATGAAAATTATTGGGGTGGAGTGCCTTCGATTAAGAATGCCGAAATTACTCCGATCACGGAACCATCTACCCGTTTGGCCGCTATTACCACCGGTCAAGTAGATATTCTCCAGGATATACCTGTCGAACTTTTCGAAGCCGTTGCGAATAATAGTAATATAGAAGTAATTACTCGTCCTGGAAGAAGAGCCATATTTTTAGGGCTCAGAAATGAACCGGGCTTTCCAGCCAGTGATATTAGAGTAAGAAAAGCAATGTACCTGGCAATTAATGAAGAGGAGATAATTGAAAAGATAATGTTTGGACATGCATTTCCAGCTGCTCAGATACCAGATCCCCCAACTGTTGGTTATGATTCTTCACTTAAGCGTCTCTCTTACAATCTTGAAGGAGCGAAATTATTACTTGCTGAGGCAGGATATCCAGATGGCTTTAAGATAAAACTTACTGGTCCTAATGACAGATATGTTCGGGATGCACAAATTTGTGAAGCTATAGCTAAACAACTTGCAAAGGTCGGAATTGAAGTTGAGCTTGATACAAAACCAAAAGCTATATTCTTCCCTGAAGTAAATGAACATAAATTGGATTTCTACATGTTAGGATGGTTTGATGGATCTTATGATTTTGGCCGTTCTGTTATCCAATTACTACTTAGCGTTAATGAAGAAAAGGGTTGGGGAGGGTTGAATGGTGCTAATTATAGTGATCCAACTATGGATAAGCTTTTTGAAGAATCATCTGAAATAGTCGATCCAGCATTAAGAGCAGAAAAACTAAAGCTACTAAATAGAACTGCTATGGAAGAAAAGATAGCAGCTATTCCTCTTCACTATCAGGAAGATTCGTATGCTGTTTATAAAGGGCGAGGTATAGAGTTTACACCTCGCGCAGACACCTGGATACTTTTCAGAGAAATTTCACTTAAGAAATAGGGAGGCAAAGTAGTGGTTGAGGCTAATAACTTTTAATTATATTAGTTAGTTTTAGCCTCAACCATCTTTTATTTTATTATGTACAAATGCGTTATTACAAGATTAATGCAAGGAGTTGTGGTCCTTCTTGTTGTTTCGTTTGTGTGTTTTAGCATCTTCCAATTTTTTGGAGACCCTGTGATTACATTAGCAGGTCGATATGCTACACAGGCGCAGCAAGAAGAAGTTAGGAGTAAAATGGGTTTGGACAAACCTTTTTATGTCCAATATTTTGTTTTTTTAAAAAATGCTCTTCGTGGGGATTTCGGATTATCTTATGTTGCTCAAACTCCTGTTCTTGGACTTATCTTGGAAAGGTTACCAGCAAGTATTGAACTGGCTATTAGTGCCATGCTCATAGCTCTTACATTCGGAATTGGTCTCGGAGTATTAGTATCATTAAATCCTCGATACTTTATAAATAGGCTTATTATGGCCGGATCACTTTTTGGAATTTCACTTCCTACCTTTTTAATTGGAATATTACTTATTATGATTTTTGCAGTTAAATTGGGGTTCTTACCTACCTTTGGGCGGGGTGAAGTAATAAAAATAGCAGGAAATTGGAGGACAGGCTTTTTTACAATAGGGGGTCTTCGGCATTTAATTCTCCCTGCCTTTACCCTAGGCTTGTATCAACTTGCAGTACTTCTCCGCTTAACAAGAGGGGGAATGTTAGAAGTATTAAGAGAGGATTATATAAGAACAGCTTGGGCGAAGGGTTTACCGGCAAAAATGGTAATATTTAAACACGCGTTGAGAAATGCGCTTATACCAGTAGTCACAATAGCGGGTCTACAATTTGGGGAATTAATAGCCTTTTCGATAGTAACAGAGAGTATATTCCAATGGCCTGGGACAGGAAATTTATTACTAACAGCAGTATACGAAACAGATCATCCGGTTATAGTTGCCTACGTAATGATTACTTCTATTCTTATTCTCTGTGTAAACCTTGTTGTGGACATTCTATATGGGTATATTAATCCTAAAATAAGATATGAATAGGATATAAAATATGTTCAGGATTTTCAAATCAAAAAGATTTTTTCATTATATTAAAGATTTATCAGCAGTAACAGGTTCTTTAATCCTTATAATTATGTTAGCTGGGGCTATTTTTGCTCCTATAATTGCTCCGCAAAATCCATATGATATGGAAGGTCTTTATTTAGAGGATTCTCTAAAACCGCCTATTTGGATGGAAGGAGGAAAAGCTCCTTTTATTTTAGGCACCGATGATCAAGGAAGAGATATATTAAGTACCATACTTTACGGTTGTCGAACATCATTTACTGTTGGTTTTTGCGTGATTATTATCGCTGGAACAATAGGCGTGACTGTTGGCCTTTTGGCAGGGTTTTATAGAGGTTTATTAGATGCTGTAACAATGAGATTAGCAGATGCTATATTTTCGTTTTCTACTACGTTGATAGCTATGTTATTTTTAGGAATTCTAAAAAACCATGGTGTTGGCACAGTGATCTTAGCTATAATTATTACTGATTGGGTAAGATATGCGAGAACAATGAGAGGATCCGTTCTTGGTGTAAAAGGAGAGGATTACATTAGTGCCGCAAGGGCAATTGGAGCTAATGATTTAAGGATTATGTTTAAACATATTCTTTCTAATGCAATACCGCCCATATTGGTAGTTGCTGCTGTCGATTTTGGAGCTGCAGTTATGCTGGAGGCTACATTAAGTTTTCTTGGTGTAGGGGTTCCGATAAATAAGCCATCTCTTGGAATGATGATATCTATAGGGAAAAATTATATCTATGCTGGAAAGTGGTGGCTTGTTGTTTTTCCTGGGGTAGCATTGGTATTAATAGTATTTGGTATCAATTTATTAGCAGATTGGTTAAGGGAAGAAATTAATCCTAAAATTATGAAAGGCAAAGTTAGTTAATTAAATATAGAATTTTTTCATGTTCATTTAGATAAATACAAAATAAATTTTGGAAAAGAATTGAAAAGTTTGTGGAGGGTAAAATGAGCTTTATATTAATAAAAAGAGGAGAAATATATTCACCTGAAAATAATGGAAACAAAGATATACTTATCGTAAATGATAAAATACTTTTAATTGACCTAAATATTCTAGAGTCAACTATACATGTATTAGATAGAAATGTAAAAATAGTTGATGCTTCAAAATGTATAATTATTCCTGGTTTTATAGATCAACATGTGCATATTAATGGTGCTGGGGGGGAAGGTGGTCCCCAATACCGTACACCACCAATTCAATTAAGTGAACTTATTAAAGCGGGGATAACTTCGGTAATAGGATTGCTTGGAACAGACGGGGTCGCGAGATCATTAAATGCTCTGTTAATGAAGGCGAGAGGATTAGAAAATGAAGGAATAAGTACATGGATATATACTGGAGCTTACCAATATCCTTCGCCAACAATTACTGGAGATATATTATCTGACCTAATGTTAATAGATAAAGTAATTGGAGTGAAAATTGCCCTATCAGATCATAGATCTTCTCACCCTACAATAGATGAATTAAGAAAGGTAACATCTAAGGCAAGAGTTGGTGGAATGTTAGCGGGAAAAGCAGGCATTGTTCACGTTCATATGGGGAGCGAAAAATTAGGTCTAATACCATTGTTTGAGATTATAAAAAATACCGAAATACCAATAGAACAATTCGCACCAAGCCATTTAAATAGAAATGAAGAGCTGTTTAAAAATGCTATAGAATTTGGGAAAATGGGTGGATATATAGATTTAACTACTGGAGTTCCAGAGGAAGATAAGTTAAGCAGAAGATTTATGAAATCAAGTAAAGCGATTAAAAGACTTATTGAAGATGGGATTTCAATAGAAAGAATTACTATGAGTACAGATGGGAATGGCAGCATGCCTAAATTTGATAAAAAGAAGGAGATTGTTGGTATGCTTGTTGCCTCAGTCTCTTCTTTGTACAAGGAATTTATAGATATAATAAAGGAAGAAAAAATGCCTATAGAAGATGCAATTAGAGTAACTTCTACAAATATTGCTAAACATCTAAAATTAGAGCAAAAAGGAGAAATAAAAGAAGGTAAAGATGCAGATATAATAATATTGGATAAGAACACACTTCGAATAAAGCATGTTATTGCTAAAGGTAAAATAATGATGGAAAATGAAAAAATCATGAAATTTGGAACATTCGAAAATAGTTAAAACAAAAGAATAAAAAATCATTTTAGAATAAGAAATAGTAAATTGCACTAAGAATTATGTTTCCCCTATGATCTCCCGATCTAATAAATCCTCCTCTGGAATGCAGGAGCCATACAAGATATTTTTTAATATCCTCGCATAAGTAAATATTTTATTTAATTGTAAAATACGGTAATTTTCAGTTATAATAAATAATGTAAGAAATTATTATAAACCTATATTTACTATTTTTGTAATGTACACATTATCGTACAAGTACATAGTTAAGAAAGAGAAAGAAAAGATAGAAAAAAGCAACATTCTTCTTTTTCTCTTAGTACCCCACTAAAGTGTACACTAACAAAGAAAAGGATTATTCCTTTTTAATTGATATCTTGATTTAATAAGCCTAAGATAGGATATAACAATTAATCTATAAAATATTTTGGGATGGTAATTAATGAATAAAACTACGGTCAGAGAATTATATAATAAAATATCTAAAAAGATTTTACACACACAAATATTAGATGATATCTCTTTAGATAAAGAGTTTATTATAAAATATATTGAAGATCCCCTATTTTTGAAACAATTGTCATCTATGGTAAAAAAGAAAGATTATAGCTGTCAGGCAGTATATTTTTTATGTCAGTATATCCTTGTCGATATAGACAAAAAACATAATTCTACTCATTGGCTTTATCAGGTATTTCAGTTTGCCCTCTCTAAATCTTTCCCTGAAGCAGCAGATCTATCTGTTAAAGATACTTCCGATAATTGCCGAAAAGCTTTCTTGCTTTATTTAGAATTTTTAAGAGTGATTTCGAAGTTCCAAAAGTCGTCTGATGACCCTACTTTTTACGGCAAGTATCCCCTTAATTTTTTAACTTCTAAAGAAAGCAACAAACTGGAGAATCCTGCTGAATATAAAAGATTTTTAAAAGCATTTAATGATGAGTATATTTATGAGATGATGAAATTAAGCCAGGAAGTTTTAAAGTACAATACTCTTGACCATATATGCGGGGTAAATTGGATTGCTTTGTTTATCGGCAGGCAGTTGTATAATCTGGGTCTTCCTGTTGATTTGGGGAGGATTTCCGGAGCAGCAGCAGGACATGATATCGGAAAATATGGATGCAAGGATATCGAGGTAGAGAGGACTCCCTATTTACATTATTACTATACTGATAGGTGGTTTGAAAAACATAATATCCCTTATGTCGGACATATTGCAGTTAACCATTCTGTTTGGGATTTAGAATTAGAAAATTTACCCTTAGAATCACTTATATTAATTTATTCTGATTTTCGGGTTAAAAATACGAATAACCGTCTCAAAGAGGAGATGAGGATCTTTAGTTTAAAAGATTCTTTTCAAGTAATTTTAGGGAAACTGGATAATACTGATAAGAAAAAAAGAAAAAGATATTGCCGGGTTTATGAGAAATTAAAAGACTTTGAAGATTATATGATAAGTTTAGGGGTAAATGTAGATATAGAGAATAAAGAGATAAGTTCTTGTAAAAAAGATAGAAAACCATATTATCCTCTCATGCATGGTCAGGAAGTTATCCAAAATATAAAGTTTCTTTCTATAGAGCATAATATAGATTTAATGCACGAACTTCGAGATGAATCTTCGCTTAATTCACTTTTAGAATTAGCCCGAAGCGAAAAAGATTGGAATAATCTACGGGAATATCTACAAATATTTAATGAATATTCCACCTATTTGACTCAAAAACAGAAGATGGTTACTTTGAGATATTTATACGAACAATTAACTCATCCGGAAGATGAAATAAGAAGGAGAAGTGCAAAACTTATCGGTTTATTGATTACCAGCTTTGATGAAGATTACCGCAAAGAGATTCCTCAGAATGTTACCCTAAAACCTCCCGTGATTACCAGTGTTAATTTATTGGAAAGATATTTAAAATATTTTTTACAGTCAGACCATAAAAAGATTGCTCTTCATCAATCTCGAATTATTAATAGCACTGAGGATATGATTTCTTCTCTTTTTTCTAACTGTCGCACTAATCATCAGGTAAGCAATTATAGAAAAAGTATTTTAAATCACTATAAAAAAGAACAGTATACCGAAGAAGAAATTCAACTGTGTTTGATAAAAACCGCCAAACATATATCAATCTGTTCAGAGGAAAGTTCCGTAAAGGTATTATTTGATTATATTATAAAAATGTTACAGAAAGATAATCACAATCTTAGACTTACTGCTTTAGAGGTAGTCTATGATTTAATACCCCAAATTGATAAAAAATTTATATTTATAAATAACTTAAGAAAATTATTTGCTCGTAATATTTCTGCCTCGGTGCTCCCTGCTGAAAATTATTTAAATATGAAGATAGTTGAATTATTAGGTTTGGATGAAAGCATTGTGAAAAGGTACATCGAATTTTATCGAAGAGATATAGAAAAGATACAGTATATATTTCTAAGCAACCTTAAAACTTCGACCAGTGGAATAATCAAAAAAATTCAGATAGGACTTTTATTAGAACATACCTTAAAGAGCAAGCAGGAAGAAATCTATACCGCTTTGCATTTTTGCAATATTTTAAAAGTTAGCGGCATAGAAGATATTAGAAATTTGGCTGGTAAAGCCTTGGTAAATTTAATGCCTTCCTTATCTTTTCAACAGAGGAACGATATAGCCATTGAATTGCTACGGGCTTTAGAAATGGAAGATTATCAATTTACTAAATATATTCCTTACTATTTGGGTCAATTGATACTCTATCTTACACCTAATGAGTTAGAGGAACTTGTTGATGATTTAATAGAAAAAATCAAACAGTCAGATCCCAAATTAAGCTCATTACTGCTTAGAACCGTGGGTATCGCCATCGCTAATTACCCTGAATACCAAGAAAGATTTTCAGAAAAAGAGAAATCATTCGAAAACAGACTTAGCAAGATGATAGGTATTCTTTTGAATGGTTTTGTGCACTATAATTTAAAGGTTAAACAGGCTGCATTTAGAGTAATCGGTAAGGAAATATTTGGCTCAAGACATCTTAACTTGGAAGAGAAAAACCACATATTTCAACTTATTGTTAAAAAAATTATTACTCTGTTAACTCCTGTAACTAAAGAAGGTCTGATGTTTTTAATAAATTGTATCGGGCTTAATTATATGTATAAATTTATCTCTGATTATAATTTTTTCAAAGGGAGCATCAATCTTGAAACCCCAGGCAAAATAGCTTTCTTTCCAGGAGCTTTTGACCCATTTTCTTTAAGCCACAAAGAGATTGTAAAAGCAATAGAATCACTCGGATTTGAAATATATTTAGCAGTTGATGAATTTTCCTGGTCTAAAAGGACTCAGCCACACCTCTTCAGAAAGAATATAATAAATATTTCTATTGCCGATGAACTTAATGTATATTTATATCCTGAAGATTTGCCGGTTAATATTGCCAATCCAGATGATTTAAAGGTTTTGAGGGAAAATTTTCCCTTTTCCGAGGTTTACATTGTAGTAGGCAATGATGTTATATTAAATGCTTCTGCTTACCAAAAAAATAAGAGAAAAAATTCCATACATACTTTTTCTCATATTATTTTTGATAGAAAGATCCCACATATTACAGATGAGAAAGAAGAAGAGATTCAAGAAGCTATTAAAGAAATAAAGAGAAAGACGATAAGACTTAACCTTACACCTTGTTATGAAGAAATAAGTTCAACTCAGATAAGAAATAATATAGATGAAAATAGAGGCATTTCCAGACTTATCGACCCTTTAGCCCAGAAATATATTTACGAAAACAGTTTATACCAAAGAGAACCACAATACAAGAATGTAATACAGACTATCTCTATCGATGTGCAGGTAATTGAAGATATTGCCCCGGATTTAATAAAAGAACTTTGCCAGAAAGTACTTTCTAAATATACTCGAAACAAAGCATCTAAAAAATTGCTTGATTTTACTCGTAAATTAAACCCGAGAATTCTACTATTACGTGATATTCGCCATAATGGAATGATATTGGGTTTTTCAGCCTTTCATTGGGTTCGTTCAAACATTCTTTTCCAGGAGTTTAAGGACAACTTGATATCTGAGTACATCCGGGAGAATGCAGTTGGCCGCACAATAGTTATTGATGGTATTTTTACCATAAGTGATATGGAAAATAGATCAGGACTTGAAAACCTTGAGCAGGTTATTCTTACCGAAACTCTTTCTTTTTGCATAGAGAAAGATTACAGTTACACGATATTTAGGAATATATTAAATGATTATCCTTTAACTTCTTTAAACGAGCATTTAGAACTTATGGGGTTTTATCGCTTACCTTTTAGCGATAAAGATAATCCGGTATTTGTAGTGGATATGAGTAAACCCTGTATAGTCAATCTGGATACCGAGACAATTATAAAGGAACCATTCTGCCAAAATTTATACATTAAAAAATCAGTTATAATATCCCGTAAACGATTATTAAAATCGTTTACTACTTTTTATCCCGGGAATGTTGTTTTACCATTTAATATAGATTTAATCAATCAAACTATTGTGAAGAAAATTTGCAATATAAATGATGTTTCGACAACGCCGTTAATCCCTCGAGCTTTAGGAAGGTCAATGTGTGTACCCTTTGGAAAGATACTACATAAGATGGTAGTACCTAACACGGTAACTAAATCTCTCCATACGGAAAAAATATTTGTTTCTGATATGAAAGGTTTTGAAATTGATGCCTTCCCTCATTATATGAGTTTGGAAAATCAGGTTAAAATAATTCATTCATTTGATATGCCCGTAATTCTTATTGATGACTATTTGCATAAAGGTTATAGAATAAAGACCCTTGAGCCCCTATTTAAAAAATATGATGTTAAAGTTAAAAAAATAATTGTGGGAGCACTATCTGGTAGCGGAAAAGAGATAGCAACAATATTAAATAGAGATGTTGATTGTGCCCATTTTATTCCCAATCTTAGATTATGGTTTAATGAGAGTGAATTGTATCCCTTTATTGGCGGAGACGCATTAAGGAGAAAAATAAGGACTCAGGGAAATTTAGTTAGATCTATTAATCAGATACTACCCTATACTTTCCCTTCATTTATTAAAAATATTTCTACAAAAACCATCTATAATTTTTCCGAAATTTGTATTGAAAATGCCTTAACTATATTAGAAGCTCTGGAAAATGAATACCAGGTAATTCAACAAAGAAAATTGACTCTTGACCATTTAGGAGAAGTAATTATTTATCCCCGATATCCTGACCAAGGAGAAGATATGGAGTATAAATTAAATCTTAGTCCTTCTCATTATTTAGGAAATAGCCTTGAACTTTTACGACGAACCAAAGGAATGGCAGATAGGGGAATGTGAAAATAGTCGTTAGTGGTAGGGGCAGATAAATTCGCTCCGTAAACTAAAAAATATAATTATAAGAGGGGATTTTAATGTATTTTTATAAATTAAAAGATAAAATACTAATTTCCCAATCGGAATACAGTGAATTAAATAAAATATCCGAAAACGAAGCTAAAGAGAGCAAAGAAATAATTTATGTACTTAACCGGATAAACCCCTTAAAATCCAGAAGATATTTTAGTATTACTGATCCATCCCTAATCTTTTTAAAAGAAGAGGGTATCCACCTACTGCAAAAATCCAAGAAGATTGATTATGATTTGCCTCTATGGCTTAATGAAAGAATAAAAGAAAAAAAGGTGAGTTCACTTAATACCGAATATCCTAACTGGCAAGATATGTTAACTTATAAATTTCCTTCCCGGTGGAAAGTTAATATTGTAGGATTGGGTGATGTAGGAGGAGTTCTCCTTACCGGTTTGAGATTATTGGCAGGAAATTGTGTTGAATCTATCGGAATATATGATAAAAATATAAACG
>Ga0307378_10010212_pt1 | contig 12212 bp, 9 predicted proteins | sample UN1MG_FD_202238 | JGI IMG/M metagenome (GOLD analysis project Ga0307378, IMG submission 202238) | Soil microbial communities from Risofladan, Vaasa, Finland - UN-1 | ecosystem: Environmental > Terrestrial > Soil > Coastal area > Acid sulfate soil | place: Finland: Risofladan, Vaasa | collected...
CCTTCGGGGCCGAGCGCTGCTATCTGCCTCCGGACGCCATCGACCAAGAGTGGACCCGGCCGCTTGCCGATCTCAGCTACAGAGGTTTCCTCACACCGGGCCCGGGCGTCTGGGCCCTCGTCTTCGATGACGCGACGGACGGCTCGAAGATAGCCGTCTGGAGCGCGGCCGAGAGGGAACTGCCGGCCGAGGCAATCTGCCCTGTCCTTGCGGACGATGATGATGCCGATGAGACACCCCCCATCCCGCCTGAGGGCGAGAATGCTCCGAATGGGGCTGTCCCCGAGACCCCGGCGGCGATTCGAGTCGGTCCTCGCCCGGTGTGGATGAGCGGCGTGGACTCCGCCGACCGGCTTCGTCCGGGCTCCCCGACTCGGGCCGACGTCCTGGCTTCCCGGGAAGGGCTCGATCTCGGCGCGGTGCCCGTCGTCTACATGGACCTCGCTCTGCCGGAGCTGCCTGAGTTCGGCCTCTACAACCGAAAGCTGCGGAACCTGCGCGGGGGCGCAAACCTCGAGGAAGCGCGCTCCGGTCGAGCCTGTCTGCGCACCAGCATGACCTATCGCAGAGGCGAGGAGGAGCAGGACAACCCGTGGATGTACTTCGACGTGGACGACCGATGGCTCTACTTCGACCGCGGCGCGACCCGCCTGGCGATAACGGTGGAGTGTGAGGGTTCGTTCCGGGGCACGAAGAAGCTCGGCCTCAACATCATCTACGACTCGACGACGGGCTATCGCTTCACGCCGTGGCAGTGGGTCGATTCAGGCTATGGCTGGCGGCGATATCGTTTCGAGATCAGCGACGCCAGCTTCGCCAACCGCAACGGATACGACTTCCGCATCAACGCCAAGGGAAGCAAGCAGGATCTCTACGTGTGCTCGGTCACGGTGGAGAAGCTCCCTGCCGAAGCATCCGTTTCCGACTCGGACTCGCCTGAGTCGGAGAGCGGGGACGCCGGCGCATCCGCAGGAGAGCACCAGACGACGTCGACCGCGCCTTAGCCCGGGTTAGTGCGTCCCGTGCTCGGCTCCCGCCGCGGCCGCCTTGTGCATCATGGCTGTCAGGTTGATCCCCATGGCGACCGGGTCGACCACCTCGATCTCGTCGGAGCGCGGCTCGACCTCCCGCAGCGGGATTTCCTCGTCCAGAACTCTGCCGGCCGAGGTGTCTATGATCCGGGTCAGGGGGTTATCCGGGGCAATGGGGTTCGGTCGGGTAACGACCGCCAGCCTGTGGCCGCCCAACAGCAGCAGCGTCCCCCAAGGATAGGGGCCGAGCATCTCCAGGAATCGCGCCAGCAGCCGTGGCTCCAGGCGGGTGGCGAGTTGCTCCCTCATCACCTGCACGGCGGTCTGCGGCGGGAGCGGAGGCCGGTAGGGCCGCATCGTCGTGAGGGCGTCGTAGACGTCCACGATGCTGGTCATCAGGCTGAACATGTGGAGCGGCCGCGCCTGCCGCATCTGGGGATAGCCGCTGTGATCGAGATGCATGTGGTGCTCGAAGGCGACGACCGCCGCCACCGGCGGAAGCTCCGGGGCCCTCGTGAGCACGAGCGCCCCGTCCACGGGATGGCGGCTGATGATGGCGAACTCCTCCGCGTCGAGCTTCGCCGGCTTGCGCAGAATCTCCAGTGGAACGAAGATCTTGCCGACGTCGTGCAGCAGCGTGGCCGTGCCGAGGTCCTCCAATTGGGCGCGCGCGAGTCCGACCTCTCGCCCGAGCTCGATAGAGAGGATGCAGATATGCAGAGCGTGGACGAACGTGTACTCGTCCATGCCCTTCATCCAGTTGAGGCTATAGACGATCGAGCGGTCTCCCACGATGTCATCCACGATCTCGCGAACGCTCGACCGAACGCTGCCGATGTCGATGGCGCGGCCCGTTCTGACCTCTGCCGCGGCATTGCGGATCACGTCGATGGCGGTCGTGTACACCCAGCTCCATTCCGACAGCTCACCGACCCCCTCGCTCTGTTCGGATCGCGAAACCAGCCTCTGTATGGCGACGCGCCGCACGCCGCGCGCGGCCAATGCTTGCTGCGCACCACCTATCGCCTCCACATCGGCCGGATCCATCGCCAGGACCTCAACGAGGTGAGACAGCTCTTCTTCCGTTGTCCCGCGTCTCAAGACGATGGTATCGACGCCCCGACGGTGACAGGCGCCCACGAGGTTTCCAATGGAGACGTTTTGGCTGAGCAGTGGTGCGTCCTGAAGCACGACATAGCCGTTGCTGAACCTGATCACGAACTCGCGCTCGTCGTCGAGGAGGGAATCGAGATCGGCTACGATCTCGTTTAAGAGGCCGCCCACGACCGGGTGGGTGACATCGTAGAAGCTGACGTTCTTCATGGCGCGCGCCAGCGCAGCGACCGTGTGCTCGCCAGTCTTCCGTCCCGCCTCCGCAGCAGCGGTCATCACCTCAGCGGCCACCAGTCACCCCCAGACTCGATCGCTCGCCAGCCATGAGTCGCACCAAGGCACGCCGGCAGGCATCTCGAACGCCGGGATGCCTGCTCCGGCACCCCCGTTCCAGCGCCTCGCGCGAGTCCGGCCCGCCGAGCGCAGCCAGGGCTTCCGCCGCGGCCATACGCGGTCGGTGACTTCCCAACTTCGAAAGAAACGCTCGCGCCTGCAGGACCGAGCACAGAGCGGGCACGGCGTTGCCCACACCAAGGCTGCCCAGTGCCCGAACGGCAGCCTCCTTGAGTCGCGCCCCTTCACCAAAGGTCGCCTCTCGCTTCACCATCCCACAGAGGTCCGGAACGGCTTCCTCCACGCCGAGTTCGGCAATCGCCTCGATCGCCGCCAAGCGCACCGCGCCCGACGAGTCGGATAGCAAGGGAACGAGCACTCGCCCGAGATCCTTCCGCCCACCCTCCGTCATCAGATTCACAATCTTCAGCCGGGCCTCCTCACCCGCTTCAGATGCCGCCATAGCGATCCGCTCGACGGCCTCGTCGTCGCGGCTCTCTACCAGCGCCCGCAGCGTCCGCTCCAGCGTTATTCCCCCGGCCTGGGAGACCAAGTCGCGAAGATGGGACATATCACTTCCGTCCCTCTCTAGGAGCGTGGCCATGGCGAGCTTCGCCTGCGACTCTTTGCCCGTTCGCACGATCTGCATCAGGGCCTGCATGCCCGGCTCGCCGAGCAATCCCATCGCCTCGATGATCCTCTCGACGCCGTCCTCAGGCGCCTCCTCGAGGCCTTCCGCCAGGACGGACACCACTTGATCGGTGCTCGCCCGTGCAACAGCGCTGCTCGCCACCGCGCGCCTCGATGGATCCCGCCCCGCTTCGCTGCCGACCTCTCGCCCGAGCGCCGAGATGACTGAAATGAGTCCATTCAGGTCCGACTTGGCGGCGCACTCCTCTGTCGCCTTCGTCAGCAAGCTGATGACGGTTCCGTACTGGCTTATGGTGAGGTGGGCGTCCAGTGACTCCTGGAGCATGCACAGCCTGGAGCGCCGCACCGCCTCGGCATCCGTCGTTCTCAGGAGGTCCTCAATGTCGTCGTCGCCGCCCGTTGGCATACTGCTCACCGGCCCGATCTTCGAGTGAAACGAAGCCGCCTGCGGCTCCGGCCCCTGCTTTCCCTCGATCCTCGAGACGAGCAGACCGACGACGTTCTGATAGACGGCCTCGGGCACTCCCTGCTCGAGCGCTCTCTCGTGGAGCACCGCCTCGATGCTCCTCCGCCGGCTTGGGTCGGCGAGGATTCGCTCCAGGGCCAGTGCCAGCATATCGGAGCGCTCGGCGCGTATCGAGTCCGGGCGGTCGAGCACGAGCGAGACGCAGTCCGACTCCTCCATCTGGGCGGCGAGAAGTGAGAGCATGTCCGGGTACTCGGAGGAGACTCCGGCCGGCGCCCGAAACACAACCGATCGCCATCTGGGACTCAGTTCCGCCAGCTGCCGCGCCGTCGCGTCGCGCCACTCCTCCCACTTCCTCTTGTCGGTGAAGTAGCACGCTTCGCCCGCCCTCTGAATGAGCCGAGCGATCCCCGCCGCCACCACCTCCTGGGCCGATTCATCCTCCCGCTCTGTCTCTTCCGCCGCCGCCACACCCGCACCCTTCGCTGTGGCGCCGGCATCTTCGGCGGAAAGGTTGTGCGCGCACGACGCAATCAGCTGCCTCAGGCTTCCCGTTTCCTCCGGGTCGACTCCCGCTGTCAGCTGCCTCCAGATGCCTTCCGTCACGAGCACATCGCCCGTGAAGTCGACCTCATTGATGCGAATGCTCGCTCCCCCGTCCAGGCCGAAAACCTCGAGCGCTCCCCCGCTGGCGGCCACCTCCTCGGCATCGGAGGCCATGACGAGCAGGAGACGAGCCAGGTCGCCCGCACGGACCCGAGGGATGATCTCGATCGAGGCGATGAGCCGATCCCGCATGGAGGCGTGGAATCGAGCGACGTTTGGGTCGCGACTCGGCAGTGGGGTGCCGTTCCAGATGAGCCCATCCGCCTGGGCGCGCACCTCTAACCTGTCGCCCCCAGCCCCGCCTTCGAGATCGCGGCAGGCCTGCTCCAACGAGTCGGCCGCAATGGGGTGGTTCGGGCCATAGAGCGCAACCTGGCGCGCCGTGCGCGCCAGACTCTCTAAGGTCGCGGTCCCAGTCTGGTTAGAGGACTCGGAATCCGGATCCCTGGCTCTGGTGGAACAGCTCATATGCCTCTGAGCGTCTGCGGAGGTTGTGCGCTTCTTCTACCAAAGAGCTTTGTTCCACAAGACGCCCTGACAAAGGCATTGGAATCCGGCCCCGAAAGTAACACGAGCGCGCCAATCGGCGCGCTCGTGTGGCGTTCCGAAACCGTGCCGTTCTGCGGACCGCTCAGCGCCCTCCGCCGGGCCGGGCGCGTCCGTAAGCCTCTCCCATCCCGCCCTCCGGGTCCCCTTTCACCCGCACCACGATGTCCGCAATCCGCTCCCCGCCCGGCCCAACGAGCGTGCTCTTCGCCCGGTACTCCGCACTCACGATCCTCTCTTCCCCCTGATAGCCGTCGATGTACAGGTCGCGGTCAGGCCGTTCCTCTATCAGGGCGCCCATCACGTCCTGTGCCGCTCGCCGCACGATACTCCGACCCTCCTCCCCGGCCACCGAGAGACTCGGCGCGAATTCGAGGCGAAGCTTGTTGCCCGCCGCGTATCCAGCCTCCAGGACAACTCCCCGCTGCCAGACCGGCAAGGAGGAGAGCCTCTGGCGGAGCCGCTCCTCCGCTTCCTGGCCCGGTGCGGCGTTGCCGATCAGGCGGGCGCCAAGAACGATCAGAGCCGCGGCCACGAGCACGCCAATAACGATAAGCCCCACGCCAGCGTTGCGCCTGGGCCCCTCAGCCTGTTCCGCTGTCGCAGACGCAGGCACCTCATTCATCGAGAGGTCGCTGAAGTCCAGCCCGGGCTTCGTGCCCTCAGATTTGCTGCCTCGAGGTTGCTGTTCGGCCATCTGCCTCTCCTGTTCCCCCAAATCGCAGTAGCTTTCGACACCACACCTCGCTGCACCTCCGTTCCCCCTCTCACACAGTCGCTCAAAAACGGCCCCGGCGTCGCCCCGGGGGTTGTGTCGCGGGCGCCTGCTTCCGGCAACCCCCACCACAGTCTCTGCCGGCTGCGATCGGGATCGGCGGGAGGCAGGGCGAGGTCTCACTCGCTTTCATTGACCCGGGGCCCGCGTTCATGCTAGATTATCGTGTGAGTACGCGCGGCACGGGGGGCGCATGGGTTTCCGCTTGAAGTGGGTTGTACTGGCGCTGCTGGCCTTCGTAGCGGGGCAGCCGGAGCGGTGTCTCGGGGAGCTTCCGAAAGTCCGCATCGGGCTGCTGAGGGGCTGCGAAGGCGTCTGCTTCTCAGGCCCTGCCGGAGTCACGATCCAAGGCCTCGGGGGAGACGTGGTGGCCTGGGCGGCGCCCCGCGAGCAGTGGACGCTCGCCGCCGAAGGCAGCGGGCTGCGCCTCGTCGACGCCGAGCGCTCCCAGGAATGGAAGATCGCCGCGGGTGCGGTTCTTCTTCCGCCCGAGGGGGGCGTGGTCACTCTCCACGGGGTCACGGGCCATTGGGATCGCGTCACGGATCGGGACTACCGGGGCGTCGTCGAGGTGCGAGGGGAAGCAGGCGGCGGCCTCGCCGCCATCAACGTCCTCGACATCGAGACCTACCTCCGGGGGGTAGTGCCGTCGGAGATGCCGGCGAAGTACCCGCTGGAGGCGCTGAAGGCGCAGGCGGTGGCTGCGCGGGGACAGTCGCTGATCAAGGCCGGGCGGCACCGGCGGGACGGCTTCGACCTGTGCGCGACCGAGCACTGCCAGATGTACGGCGGGGCGACGAGCGAGGACGCCCGGAGCGATCAGGCGGTCGCGCTGACATGGGGCGAGGTGCTGGAGTACGAGGGGAGGCTTGTGGACACGCTCTACTCGTCAACGTGCGGGGGACACACGGCGGCGAACGAGGACTACTGGCCGGATCAGAGGCCGGTGCCGTACCTGCGGGGAAGAGCGGACTACGATGAGGAGGCAGTCCAGCTTCGGTTCCCGCTGTCTGAGGAGGCCGTGAAGGAGTACCTCAAGTACGGGCCGCCGGTGAACTGCAACCAGCCCGAGTTCGGGAAGTCGAGCAAGTTCCGCTGGTGGTCGGTCGTGCGCCGAGAGGAGCTGGGGCCGTCGCTGGAGGGCATGGTGGGCGACTTCGGGGAGCTGCTCGACGTGCGAGTCACAGAGCGGGCCGATTCGGGAGTCGTGCAGGAGATCGCCGTCATAGGGACGGATGCGCTCCACAAGATCCGCGGCGGATCGGCGGTGAGGCGCGCCCTCGGCGGCCTGAACTCGGCCTCGTTCGCCATCCAGGCGATTCGGGAGAATGACGAGCTGCCCGTTGCCTTCGCCATATGGGGAGCAGGCTGGGGGCACCAGGTGGGGATGTGCCAGGTGGGAGCGGCCGGACTCGCCGACAGGGGATGGGACTATCAGGGCATCCTGTCGAACTACTATCAGGGATGCAGGACCGTGAGGCGTTACTGAGGGGGAGAGGCATGTCATCTATGCGGATAACCGATCTCGAGCCGGGCAAGGGATTCGACTGCGTGCTTCTCGTGGCGCGCAAGGAGCTGCGGCAAGGCGGCCGCTCGGGGTCCTTCCTCGACTTGACGCTGTGCGACGCAACCGGGCGCGTTCCGGCGAAGGTCTGGGAGAACGCTCCCGCCATCGCCGAGCGGTTCGAGGCCGGGGATGTCGTGCGCGTCGCCGGCATGGCCGAAACCTACCGGAACGAGCTTCAGCTTCGACTCGACCGCATTGAGGCGCTCCCGCCGGAGGAGGCCGATCCGAGCGATTTCCTCCCCCGGAGCAAGAAGGACCTGGATGCTCTGGAGAACCGCCTCGCCGAGGTGGTGAAGTCGATCGTCGATCTCCACCTGCGGGAGCTCCTGCTCGGGCTCTTCCGCGACCAGGACTTCAGGAAGCGCTTCCGCACCGCGCCGGGCGCCAAAGTGCTTCATCACGCCTACGTCGGCGGGCTTCTCGAGCACACGGCCGAGGTCGTGGAGCTGTGCGAGAAGGTGGCGGAGGTCTTCCCGGAACTCGATCGCGACATGCTGATGGCGACGGCCATCCTGCACGATATAGGGAAAATGGAGGAGCTGAGCTGGGAGACCGCGTTCGACTATACCGATGAGGGACAGCTCCTCGGACATCTCGTCCTGGGGGAACGCATGGTCCGGGAGCGAGCAGACCAGGTGGAGGGGTTCCCCGAGGATCTCAAGCTGCGGTTGAGTCACACCATCCTGAGCCACCACGGCACGCCCGAGTTCGGGTCGCCGAAACCGCCGATGACGGCGGAGGCAATCGCCCTCCATCACGCCGAAGACCTGGACGCGAAGATCAACATGTTCCTGGGGCAGATCGAGGCCGCGCGGGACAAGGGCCGGCGGTGGACGGAGCGCCATTTCCTGCTGGGACGCTCGCTCTACGTGGGCGACACGGAGGCGGAGGAGGTGGAGGATGCGGATTAGCTACTCGCAGTTCGCCGCCTATCGCCGGTGCCCCCAGCTCTACCGGCTTCGGCACGTCGACAAGATCGTCGTGCCGGTCGGCCCGGAGCTGCACTTCGGCGCCGCCGTCCACGACGCGCTCAACCGCATGTACGATCCGGGCCGGCTCCAGATGCCGGACCTGGATGAGGTCGTCGAGGCATTCCTGCGCTCCTGGCGCGGTCGCGAGGCACAGGTGCCGGAAGACAAGCGCCAGGCCTACTTCGAGCAGGGAGTCGAGCTGCTGAGGCGACACTACGAGAAGTACGCCGGGGCTGACGATGACCGGCGCACGGCTGCCGCCGAGCTGCGGTTCAACCTCCGGCTGCCGGGAGAGCATTCCCTCACCGGGCGGATCGATCGCGTCGACGTGCTGCCGGAGAAGCGGCTGGAGATCATCGACTACAAGACGAGTCGTCGAATGCCGCCCCAGGAGACGGTGGAGAAGAACGCGCAGCTCGCCATCTACCGCATGGCCGCGGACGAGCTCTATCCCGGCTTCGAGGTCACGACGACGCTCTTCTACCTGCTGCACGACCACCAAATGCAGACGGTTCAGACCCGGGAGTTCCTCGACGAAACGAAACAGGATATACTCGACGCGCTCGTGAGCATCGAGCTGGAGGAGTTCGACCCGAATCCGGGCACCCACTGCGAGTGGTGCGCCTACCAGCAGCAGTGCTCTCTCTTCCGCTCGCCGGAGGAGCCCGAGGACCTGGAGATCGACATCGAGGCGGCGTTGAGGGATTACGCGGAGGCGAACTCGACGGAGCGTGAAGCACGGGCGAGGAAGGAGCGGGCGCAGGAGCTTATCCACGCCTATCTGGATCAATGCCAGGCGGAGCGGGTGAAGCGGGGCGGCTATCTCGCCGAGCGGCGGCACTACAAGCGGATAACGAGCTGGGATGTCGCTCGCCTGCGGGAGATGCTGGCGCCGCTGGGGAAGTGGGAAGACGTCACGCAGATCAGCACGTCGTCCGTCAGGAACCTGCTGCGCTCGGGCGAGCTGTCGCGCGAGATCAAGCGCGATATCGAGGAAGCAGCCGAGTACAGCGAGACGCAGGTGCTGCGGGTGAAGCCGCTTCTGGAAGATGAGGACACCGAGGAGACGCTTGAATGACCGAAACGAGACTGACGCGCCCGTGCGTGGAGCATCTCACGCCGTACACGCCCGGAAAGCCCATTGAGGAGGTGCAGCGCGAGTTCGGGCTGACCGATATCGTGAAGCTCGCCTCAAACGAGAATCCATTGGGACCCTCCCCGAAGGCCGTCGAGGCGATCCGACAGGCGGCCGGAGACGTGTGGCTCTATCCGGACAACGATTGCTATCATCTCAGGGCGGCCCTCTCGGAGAGACTGGGGCTTCCCGGCGGTCAGATTCTGCTGGGCCACGGCAGCGATGAGCTGATACACAACATCGGGCTCGCCTTCCTGTCTCCCGGCGATGAAGTGATGATGTGCTCGGGCCCCTTCAGCCAGTATGAGTTTACGGCCAAGCTGATGGACGGGACCCCGGTCTACATACCGATGAAGAAGTTCCGGTACGACACCGCGGCGATGGCGCGGCGGATGTCCCCTCGGACTAAAGTCGTGTTCATCGGCAATCCGAATAACCCAACAGGGACGATCGTGACCCGGCAAGAGCTGGCCGAGCTTCTGAAAGCGCTCCCCGACAGCACGATCCTGGTCATGGATGAAGCCTACCACGAGTACGTGGACGATCCGGACTATCCGGACGCCCTGGCGCTGGTGAGAGACGGAAGGCGCGCCATCGTGCTGCGCACGTTCTCGAAGATCTACGGGCTGGCGGGTCTGCGCATCGGCTATGGAGCGGCGACGCCCGAGCTCGCCGACGCGCTGGAACGCGTGCGAGAGCCGTTCAACGTCAGCAGCGTCGCACAGGCGGCCGCACTTGCGAGCCTGCAGGACGGCGACCAGGTTGAGCGAACGCGCGCGCTGAACCAGGAAACCAAAGACTACTTCTACGGGGAGTTCGAGAGACTCGGGCTCGAGTACACGCCCAGCTATGCCAATTTCGTCTGGATCGATCTCGGGCGGGAATGTCGCCCGGTGTTCACCGAGCTGCTGAAGAGGGGCGTCATCGTCCGCGCCGGAGATGCCTTCGGCGCGCCGACGCATATCCGAGTGACTACGGGCACGCCGCAGCAGAACCAGCGGTTTGTTGCTGCGCTCGATGAAGTGCTCGGGCTCGGCTGAGACTGCTCGAGGCAGCCTTGAGCGTGCTTTGTGGGCAGACCCGTCTCACCCGGCCAGGCGCATGGACCAGGAGTCCCGGCCGGACTGGACAACAGCGCGGCTGGGTAGCATAATGGTTGGGGGGGAATCGCACCTGCATCGACCCGGTTGCACCTGGGCCGCTGGGCGGAGTGCGGAAGACGTCGATCGAGAGGAGTGACCTGTCTGATGCTGTGCCGAAGATGCGGCATGGAAAGCAGTACTACCGATGTATGCGAATGGTGCAACCGGCCGATGCTGCCGCCGGGAGCAGCCGTTTCCGGGAAGGCGGCACAAGAGCTTCGGGAAAGCGGACAGCCGCTGCCGGGGATGGGTCCCGCAGCGCCGCAGAAGGAGCCCGGCCTTCTCCTGAGCCAACAGGAATCGGAGGAGGTGCACTCAGCCCAGGAAGGCGACGCGGCGGAAGAGTCGCAGCAAGCAACATCGGAAGTGCATCTTCGACCGCTCGGCAGCGGCCAAACGCAAGAGGCAGCACCGCCTCCCCCTCCGCCTCCCAAGGCGACCCAAGGACCGAGCTCCGGGCTCGCCGATGAAGCGACCCGCACGTCGGTGGACATCTCGCAATACATGGGGACAGACGAGTCCATCTTCAGACCGATAAAGCGGGAAGAGGAGCAGAGCAGCGGCGCGGACCTCATGGCTCGGAGGAGGAAGAAGGCGGGAGCCCTCGGCGAGGACAAAGCTCCCGAGATCCCCGAGAACACGAGGCTGGGCCGCTGCCTCATCGCCGGCATCGCCGTCGGCGTCTTCTTTGCCCTGGCGCAGTTCCTCATCACGAAGGACACCGTGGAAGTGATGTTCACGAGCTTGCCTGTGGGGAGAGGTTCGAGCTTCCTCACGGCGCTGAAGTACGGAGTCGCCTCCGGGATCGTGTTCGGCTTCGGGTTGGGGGCGCTGCTGGTTAGGTTCAAGAAGGGATCCTTCTTCGGTATGCTGATGGGAATCATGGTGGGATTGGGCATTGGGAACCAGCCCTGGTACTGGGCTGTGATCCCCGGCGCCATCACCGGGATCATCGCGGGGCGATTCGCGACCATAGGCGTGCGCCGGGTGATAAACGTTTAGCGGCTGACTAGAGCGCATTTCATGACCCTCACCGGCCTGGCTGTCCGCTAGAGACGCTGGCATGAAATGCGCCTGCTGGAGCCTGGCGGCTTGTGCTGCTGTTTCATGACCCGCCGAGGCGGGTTATGAGACAGCTTCTCGGCAACCTGGAGATCGTCCTCAACGCTCTATCGAGGGGGCGTTTCGGATATTCGCCGCCCGCCGGATGGGAAATGCTCACCCGGGTATCAGTGGCGGCGAGGCGTTTTGGGACGACTTCGACGTTGGGAGGCGAAGCGAAGATGAGCTTAGATCCTGCGCTCCTGGAAATTCTGGCCTGCCCCGAGTGCACGGTGCGCGTCGAGCTGGACGGCGAGCGTCTCGTCTGTGTCCGCTGCGGCCGTCGGTACCGCATCGAGAATGGAATCCCCATCATGCTGGTCGACGAGGCCGAGCCGCCGGCGACCGGATGGCAGCCGAAGGAAGAGTGAGAGGAGCGTCACCGACGAGCTAATGCCCCAGCCCGAGCTGTCCGTCTGCATCGTCAACTGGAATACGCGAGAGGACCTCGAGCAAGCGATAGCGTCTGTTCTCCAATCTGATCCCGGTCTGAATCCAGAGGTGATCGTCCTGGACAATGCCTCACAGGACGGCAGCGCCGACATGGTGCGAGAACGCTTCCCGGATGTCGTGCTGATCGAGAGCGAGAGAAATCTGGGCTTCGCAAAGGGGTACAACTGCGCCGCTCGGCATGCCTCCGGGCGGTATATTCTGATCCTAAACCCCGACACGCTGGTCCAGTCTGGCTCCTTCAGGCGACTGATCGACTTCCTGGACTCGCACGAGGATGCCGCCGCCGTGGGACCGCGCCTGCTGAACAGCGATGGGACAATCC
>Ga0307378_10010213_pt1 | contig 12212 bp, 9 predicted proteins | sample UN1MG_FD_202238 | JGI IMG/M metagenome (GOLD analysis project Ga0307378, IMG submission 202238) | Soil microbial communities from Risofladan, Vaasa, Finland - UN-1 | ecosystem: Environmental > Terrestrial > Soil > Coastal area > Acid sulfate soil | place: Finland: Risofladan, Vaasa | collected...
GTTCGAAAACCGGCTCAAGAGCGTCATCAGCGAGGTGAAAGGATCGCCCAAGCCGATCATCCTGTTTATCGACGAAGCGCACACGATGATCGGTGCCGGCGGTTCGGCGGGGGGCAGCGATGCCGCCAACCTGCTCAAGCCCGCCCTGGCGCGCGGTGAATTGCGCACGATCGCCGCGACCACTTGGTCGGAATACAAGAAGTACTTCGAGAAAGACCCGGCGCTGGCCCGACGGTTTCAGCTCGTGAAACTCGACGAACCGTCGGTGGACGATACCATCGTCATGCTCCGCGGACTCCGAGCCAAATACGAGCAGGCGCATCACGTTCATATCCCTGATGACGCCCTGGTCGCCGCCGCGGAACTCTCGGGTCGTTACATCTCCGGACGGCTTCTGCCGGACAAGGCGGTCGACCTGGTCGATACCGCCGCGGCGCGCGTGAAGATCGGTATCACCGGCCGTCCCGATTCACTCGAAGATCTCGATCGTCAGATTCAGACGCTGGCCCGGGAGCGCGACGCTCACCGTCGCGATCTGGCCGGCCGGGCCGAGGATGATGACGAGCGGGTCGCCGATTTGAACGCCACCATCGACGCGAAGGAAACAGAACTCAAGGCCATGACCGTGTGCTGGTTGGCGGAAAAGGAGGCGGTGGATAAGTTCCTTGCGTTGCGGCAGAGTGTCACCGGTGGAGACGGCGACGGGAAAGGCCCGGCGACGACGGGAGCGACACCGGCTCCGGAAGACGTGAAGCCCGATGCGCAACCGTCGGGCGCCCAGCCTGCGGACAAAGATCCCGCGACGGCGGCCAAACCGGTCGACAGAGAGTCGCTGAAGCGGGCGATGGCCGAACTGGCCGAGGCGCAGGGGCCGTCGCCGTTGATTCCACTCGAAGTCACTCCCGAGGTGGTCGGCAAGGTCGTTTCCGACTGGACGGGGATACCGGTCGGCAAGATGGTCAAGGATGAAGCGGCGACCATTCTCACGTTCGAGGATAAGCTGAAGGAACGGATCAAAGGTCAGGATTCTGCGGTGGCCGCGGTCGCCACCGGCATTCGCGCTGCCAAGGCCGGCATTCAGGATCCGCGCAAGCCGATCGGGGTGTTCCTCTTTGTCGGACCGTCGGGAGTCGGCAAGACCGAGACCGGCCTCGGTGTCGCCGACCTGCTGTTCGGCGGTGAGCGGTTTATTACCACGATCAACATGTCCGAGTTTCAGGAGAAGCACACGGTGTCGCGTCTGATCGGCTCGCCGCCCGGTTATGTCGGCTACGGCGAGGGCGGTGTCCTGACCGAAGGGGTGCGCCAGCGTCCGTACTCGGTGGTGCTCCTCGACGAAGTCGAGAAGGCCGATCCCGAGGTGATGAACCTCTTCTATCAGGTGTTCGACAAGGGCGATCTCTCCGACGGGGAGGGGCGCCGCATCAACTTCAAGAACACCGTCATCTTCCTGACCTCGAACCTCGGCACCGACATCATCACCGAAATGGGCATGCGCGAGACGCCGCCGTCCTCCGACGAGGTCGTGGCGGCGATCCGGCCGATTCTCAACAAGCACTTCAAACCGGCATTGGTGGGGCGCATGACGATTGTGCCGTTCTTCCTGCTCAAGTCGGACGCGATCCGGCGCATCGTCGTGCTCAAGCTCGGACGGGTGGCGGACCAAATGATGGAAAGCCACCGGATGGAACTCGCCTACGATGACGCCGTGCTCGACCAGATCACCGAGCGCTGCACCGAAGTGGAAACGGGTGCGCGGAATATCGATCACATTCTCCAGAGTTCGCTTTTGCCGCGCATTTCGACTGAGATTCTCGAACGGATGACCGTCGGGCCCCTGCCGGAGAAGCTGACGCTGGGGATCGACGGCGACGGGAACTTCACATTCGCATTCAGCGAATGAGTACGTGAACCGCGGGCATCAAACCCGAGCGGTGTCCCGAACGCGCGGGGCATGCACCGGTCGCCGGCAGTAACCGACCGATCGCAGCGGGCGGAATGCGGCTTATGATGGGACGTATGCAAAGAGGACGGTCGTGAGTCGCGAGTCATTTCTGGCCGCCGTGCGCGATGCCCTCGGCCGCGATGTGCGGTGGGAAAGCGGGCAGCCGGGCCGGACTGACCTGACGGTGCGGCGCCGAGGCCTGAGGCGACGATGATTCGGTAACGAGACTGGATGGTTTGAGAGGCGAGTTATGGTGGAAGAAGCGGCCGCACAGGAATCGGTCCTGACGTTTGAGACCGACGGTTACCCCGGCGAACTACGCGTCCTGCAGCTGTCGGGACATGAAGGAATATCCGACCTGTTCTCGTTTCGTGTCGATCTGGCGACGCAGGACGCGGAGGTCGATCTCGACGCCGTGGTGGGATCGCGGGGACAGCTCGGTATCCATCATGCCGACGGGACCCGTTTTGTCTACGGGATCGTCAGCCGCATCGAGCAGGGAACGGTCGGCGAGACTTTCACCTCGTACTACGCCGAGCTGGTGCCCAGCGTCTGGCTCCTGACGCAGCGCTACCAGAGCCGCATTTTTCAGACCATGACCGTCCGCGATATCATCGAGAAGGTCCTCGCCGAAGCCGGCGTTGCGAGCGATGAGTTCCGATTTGCGCTGCAACGGAGTAATTACGCGCGACGCGACTACTGCGTCCAGTACCGCGAAACTCACTGGAATTTCATCGCGCGTCTCATGGAAGAGGAGGGGATCTTCTTCTTCTTCGAACACGCCGACGGCAAGGATGTGCTGGTGATGGCGGACGCAGCCGACGTGCATGTCCCGATCGACGGGACGGCCGATGTCCTCTTCCGTGAACCCACGGGCCTGGTGGAGACCGAGGAATTCATCTTTGACTTCCGTTTTTCGCAGCAGATTCGTCCCGGCGCCGCGGCACTGCGTGACTTCAATTTCGAGAAACCCAAGGTCGATCTGACCAAAGACGATTCCGCCTCACGCGACACCGAACTCGAGGTCTACGATTTTCCCGGCATCTACACCGAGGATGCGGTCGGCACCGATCTCGCCCGGTTGCGGCTCGAGGCGCTGCAGGCGCGCCGTCAGGAAGCGCAGGGACAGAGCGTCTGCCGCCGCATGATCCCGGGGTACATGTTCACGATGCAGGAGCACCCGCGTGAATCGTTCAATATCGAGCACTTGATCACCTGGGTGCAGCATGAAGGGACCCAGCCGTTGGGCCAGGACGAGGCGGGCGGACGGTTCCATTACGGCAACACCTTCCGGGCCATTCCCGCCGATGTCCCGTTCCGGCCGACGCGTACCACACCCAAGCCGGTGGTCGAGGGTGTGCAGACCGCGATCGTCGTCGGCCCGTCCGGCGAGGAGATTTACACCGACAAGTACGGTCGCGTAAAGGTGCAATTCCACTGGGACCGGGAAGGCGTCAACGACGAAAACTCCTCCTGCTGGATTCGCGTCTCACAGCTCTGGGCCGGTGCGTCATGGGGAGCGATGTTCATCCCCCGCCTCGGTCACGAGGTGATCGTCGATTTCATCGAGGGCGATCCCGACCGTCCGATCATTACCGGTCGCGTCTACAACGCCGACAACATGCCCCCGTACGGACTGGACGGGGAGAAGACGAAGAGCACGGTCAAGTCCGACAGCACCAAGGGCGGCGGCGGATCCAACGAGTACCGCTTCGAGGACAAGAAGGGGTCGGAGGAAATCTACCAGCACGCACAGAAGGACCTGACGATCGCCACGGAGAACGACAAGAATCAGACCACCGGCCACGATGAGACGCTGTCGATCGGCAACGACCGCACCAAGACGGTCGGGAACGACGAGAAGAGCGATATCGGCAACAATCGCACCGAGACGGTCGGCACCGATGAGACGATCACGATCGGCTCTAATCGCACCGAGAAGGTCGGCAGCAATGAGACGATCACGATCGGCGCCGACCGCACCGAGAACGTCGGCAGCAACGAGTCGATCACAATCGGCGCCGACCGCACCGAGAACGTCGGCGGCAACGAGACGATTACGATCGGTGGCAAGGAGACCGAGTCGATCGGTGGGGACCACTCACTCACCGTTGGCGCCTCGCAGTCCGTGAATATCGGGGCGGGTCAGTCAATTGCGGTTGGCAAGAACATCAGCGTTACGGCAGGGAGCAGCATGTCCCTGAACGTGGGGAAGAACTACAGTGTCCTCGCCGGTGCTTCGATAGTTCTCAAGGCGGGCAAGGACATCACCATCGTGTGCGGCGGCGCCAGTATGAAGCTGAAAAGTGACGGGACCATACAGATCTCCGGGAAGGACATCAAGCTCAAGGCTTCCGGCAAGATTCTGGCGAAGGCGTCGGGTGCCGTGACGCTCAAGGGAAGCAAGATCCTCGAAAACTAAGAGGTGACCGATATGTCGGACGTTATCTGGAAAGATGGGACCACAGTCGGTGCGGGTGTCGTCGTCGCGCGTGTGGAGCACGTCGATCCCTCGGGCGACGTGTTGATCCGACTGCCCGGTGACGGTGTTGCGCGGGCGCGCCGGCTGGAGTCGGTCCCGCAGAAGGCACTGGAGACCGCCGCGGGGAGTCAGGCCCAGGTTGTCTGCATGCTGGAAGACGGTGACCCCGCGCGGCCGATCGTCGTCGGCATCCTCGCCGAACCCGGCACCGCGGAATCTGCGGAGCCGACCACGGCCGTCGTAGACGGGAAACGCGTGGTGCTGACGGGCGAAGAGGAAGTGACACTGCGTTGCGGCAAGGCGAGCATCACGCTGACGAAGGCGGGGAAGATATTGCTCCGCGGGACATACGTCCTATCCCGTTCCTCGGGAGTGAACCGTATCAAAGGCGGGTCGGTACAGATCAATTGATGCAATCCGGTCCCAACGTCGGATCGATCGGCGAGGGGTGACGGCGGGCACTGCCTGATCGTGCTCGCGACGCGATCTTGCGACGAGTCTCATGAATCTACTCAACGCCACCGGCATGGCTGCCGGTTACACGCTGGGGTGCAAGCCCGATGGGCGTGAATCGGTCGTCGTAGTCGTAAAGGGAACTTTTGCAATCCCGGAGCCCGGCGGTGAGCCCCACCTGCATGACCAACAGGTTCCTCTCGTCGACGCGGATACATTCACCGGCGAGCCGGGTTTCTCGGCGCCCGTTTACGAGAGTGACTACGCGCTGTTCAAGCCGCGCTGCGACGTGCTGCTCAACGGCAGCGCCTACGCGCCTGGGGGGCGGCCGGGCCAGTCCGTTATGGTTGCGCTGAAGATCGGGCCCATTACCAAGTCATTCAGGGTGGTGGGGGATCGCGTCTGGCAGCAGGGCATGGCCGGTTTTGCCGCCTCGACGCCGGAGTTCTTCAGAGTCAAACGAATCTCGTACGACAATGCGTTTGGCGGCGTCGATGGTACGAATTCCGATCCGAACAAACACCGGTGGTATCCGACCAACCACGCGGGTGTCGGGTACCATCACAGCCTCAGCCTCGATGCGGTTGTCGGGAAACCGCTGCCCAATACCGAGGAAGCGGACAATCCGGTCACCAGTCCGCGCGGGAATTACCGGCCGATGGCGTTCGGCCCGATCGGCCGCAGTTGGAGCCCGCGGCCAAAGTACGCGGGAACGTACGACCAGAATTGGATCGACAACGTCTTTCCGTTTCTGCCCGCGGACTTCAAAGAAGATTACTACCAGGCGGCACCCCCGGATCAGCAGATGCCTCATCTGCTGGGCGGCGAAGAGGTTACGCTCATCAACCTTACACCAGAAGGGGAGACGACGTTCGCACTGCCGACAATCGCTGTTCCGATCGAATTCACTGATGCTTCTCACGAGCAAGTCGAGAAGATCGCGGTGATCGACACGATTATCATTGAGCCGGACGAACGGCGCTTCGGGCTCGTTTGGCGGGCGTCCCTGCCTCTGAAGAGGAATATCCTTGAGATGCGGCAGGTAGTCGCGGGCCGCATGTCGCGTGCGTGATACAGGGCTCGGGACGTTGGCAAGACGTACTATCCGTCCGTCGACTGCCCAGGAGCCGAAGGAGGTCTGACAGTATGGCTGTCGCCGTTCTCGCATCGGGTATGGTGACGGGAGTGGGTTTGAGTGCGCCTGCGGCTTGCGCCGCGATGCGCGCCGGTATTTCCAGCTTCACTGAGACGGAGTTCGTGTTCGGCGGAGAGTTGCTTGTGGGGTGCCCGGCTCCGCTCGAATCATCATGGCAGGGCCGGGAAAGGCTGATCGAAATGGTCGCCCGGGCTCTTGACGAGTGCTTGTCCGGGATCAGCAGCGCGTCGCCGCCGGAGATTCCCCTGCTGTTGTGTGTCGCCGAACGCGAGCGACCCGGCCGGTTAGAGGGATTGGACGATTCCCTCTTGGGCGACCTGGAAGCGCGCCTCGACCGGCGGTTTCATCCGCAATCTGCTGTGATCGCTAACGGTCGAGTGGCGGGTGTACAAGCGGTCGAACGGGGACGGGCGCTGATCGCCGCGGCTCGACCCCACTGTATTGTCGCGGGGGTTGACACATTCCTCCTCTCCTCGACATTGGAGGCATATCACGCTCGGCGACGCCTACTGACCGACGGCAACCTGGACGGCTTCATTCCAGGTGAAGGCGCGGCCGCGATTCTATTGGGTCTGGCCCACGATCGACAGGTGGAATCTCTATGCTGCCTTGGCTTGGGGTACGGCCGTGAGGGAGCGACAGTGGAATCTGAGGAGCCCCTTCGCGCTGACGGCTTGGTTGGAGCTTTTCAGGGTGCTCTTCAAGAGGCCGCTATCGAGTGGCCTCAACTCGATTACAGGATCACCGACCTGAACGGTGAGCAGTACGGTTTCAAGGAGGCGGCGCTGGCTCTCACACGTTGCCTGCGCGTCCGCAAAGAGGAGTTCGATCTGTGGCATCCGGCGGATTGTATCGGCGAGGTGGGTGCGGCCATCGTACCCTGTGCCCTTGGCGTCGCGCTGGAGGCAGCCCGCAAGAGATATGCTCCCGGTCCGGGTGTGCTCTGTCACTTCGGCAACGACACGGGTGAACGGGCGGCCGTGGTTCTGCGATATGGTAACGGGCGGAGGAACTGATGGGGACCGAGGTGTACGCCAACAAGCGTGGGATTTCCTGCAAGGCTGGCGCAGGCATGTCGATCTGCGCCTTTCCGGATGTGTGTCTGAGCCCGCCGTCGCCCCCGGCAGGTCCTGTTCCCGTTCCCTATCCGAACACAGGCCTCGCCTCAGACACAACCTCCGGCAGCAAGAAGGTTAAGATCTCCAACAAGGAAGTGACACTCAAGAACAAGTCGTATTTCAAGAAGAGCACCGGGGATGAGGCGGCAACCAAATCTTTTGGGATGGGTGTCATTACACACCAGATTCAGGGGAAGGTGTACTTCAATAGCTGGTCGATGGATGTCAAGGTCGAAGGCAAGAACGTTGACCGTCATCTGGACTTGACGACGCACAACCATATGTCTCCTCCGGGGAATACACCGCCCTGGCCGTTCATTGACATGATGGCGGCGTCCATTTAGGGGTTTTTCGGAAGTTCCGACGTCGTGGATAGGATGTGATTCGTGAGTCTAATGGGAACGACGACGGGCACGGTTCCATGCGTGATCGTGGGGGTCGTTACGCAGCACGCCGAGGAAGCCGCCTTCCTCTGGATCCTCAGAGACGCTGCTGTCAGCGAGCCGCATTTCTCGCTTAAGGATCTGGCCGATCTCGATGAACGTATCGAGGCGCATCTCGATGGACTGCGGATCGCAGGAGATGCGGGCTGGCAAATCTGTGTGGAACAGCTCGATTTCGAGGAAGCGGGTGAGGTGTTCGCCGCCGGTTACGTCGCGTTTGCGTCTGACGACATGGAACGCATCCAAAAGGTGATCGAGGCGGCGCGCGCGTCGACCGAGTGCGCGCGCGGTCTGGTCTCGGCGCTCGGTTGGTTGCCGTATGAGACCGTCGCACACCGTGTCGAGCAACTGCTGACGGCGCGCGACCCGGTGCTCCGACGCATCGGCGTCGCGGCTGCGGCGATCCACCGGCACGATCCCGGGGTCGCACTGGCCGAGGCGGCCGCGAACAGCGATCCTGCGGCGCGGGCCCGCGCGCTACGCGCCGCGGGTGAATTGGGGCGTACCGATCTGCTGCCCGCTCTCCGAGAACAACTCACCGGCGACGATGCGGCATGCCGTCTGTGGGCGGCATGGTCGGCCGCGCTCCTGGGGGAGACGGGCGCGGTCGACGTGTTGCGGGAACGCGCCGACCTCGAGACATCGCCGGGCGCTGCCGCATTCGATATGGCGCTGCGGCGTATGGATCTCCAGGCCGCCCACGCGTGGCGCGAAGATCTGGCGGGGAAGCCCGAGACAATCCGCAATGCCATCGTGGCCGCCGGCGTGATCGGCGATCCGGCGACGATCCCGTGGCTCATCGAACAGATGATCGCCCCTGATATCGCTCGTGTGGCCGGCGAGGCGTTTACGATGATCACCGGTGTGGACCTCGCCTACCAGGATCTGGAGACCGATGAACCCGAGGGTTTCGCAGCCGGACCCACCGAAGAGCCGGAGGACGAAGACGTGGCGCCCGACCCCGATGAAGATCTCCCCTGGCCGGACTCCGCTCTCATTGGTGACTGGTGGGGAAATCACCGCAACGAGTTCGCTCAGGGAGTTCGTCATCTGGTCGGCAAGCCGATGACCGACGAATGGCTTTCCCAAGTCTTGCGTACCGGGCTCCAGCGGCAACGGGCGGCGGCGGCCCTGGAGCTGGTGATCCGTCAACCGGGGACACCGCTGTTCGAGATCCGGGCTCCCGGATTTCGCCAGCAGAAACTCCTTGCTGTGCGTTGAACAACAACACCCGCTATTTGATGTTTGCTCCCGGCGAAAATCCCGAACGACGCATGGTGATGCGCGCGGTGGAATTGCGCACTGCCGATGGGGTGTTGCGGGGTCAGGTGACAATTGACACCGGACCGATGCGTCTATCCGAACTCGTGCCCACTGCCTGCGAACTGACCAATGTCCTCGTGACCCGGGCGGGGCATCGGGAGAAACGGGAGGGCCGATCGGTGTCATGCCGCGCTGGCTGCGGCGCCTGCTGCCGTCAGATGGTTCCCCTCTCGCCGCCGGAGGTGTTCTATGTCGCTGATCTCGTCGCCACCCTGAAACCGGACCTTCGCCGCCTTATTTCTCACCGCTTCACGAAGGTCGTCGATGTCCTGGAGAAAGAAGACCTGATCGGTCAGCTTCTGGACCCGGAGTACACCGATGAGCCGGTGTTGGCCATCGCCCGCACCTACTTCGGGCTGGGATTGCCCTGTCCCTTCCTGCTCGCCGAATCATGCAGCATCCATCAGCACCGTCCGGTCGCCTGCCGGGAATACAACGTGACTTCACCCGCCGATTGGTGTGGCGATCCCTACAATCACGAAATCGCCAAGATCCCCATGCCGCTGCCGTTTTCAGCGCCTCTGGCGCGCCTGACCGGTGAGCTAACCGGGACAAAGCCGCGGCTGATTCCCCTGACACTTGCCCTCAGCTGGGCGGCCGAGAACGCCGATCTGCGTCGCCGGACTTGGCCGGGACTGGAGCTCTTTGAGCAGTTCATGGGGCTACTGGGTACTGCACCCGGCCCGGTGGATCTCCCCCTCGATAGGCCCGGTTCGGACGCCTGAGGGCAAGTCCTGCATAGGGGTAGGTTTGCCCCTTCCCGCTCCCCTCCCGGATTCAGGTCCCCCCGCTTCCTGACGACAATTCAAGTGAGAGCGTAGTATTACATCTTCAGAGAGGGGACGTCGGACTTGCTTGCGCTGGCCGGAATCGGAGTGGTGATCGCGGCGGTCATCGGCGGGTTTACGATGGCCGGCGGGAAACTCCTCGTCCTGATGCAGCCTGCAGAATTCGTCGTCATCTGCGGGGCTGCGCTGGGGGCGATACTAATCGCCAACGGCCCCGGTGTCCTTAAGCAGTTGATCTCGCAGATAACCGCCCTGCCAAAACCCGGGGTGACCAAGAAGGAGTATCTCGACATGCTGGTGATGATGTACGAGCTCCTGAACGTCGCCCGTAAGGACGGCGTCATGGCGCTCGAGTCGCACATCGAGCATCCCGGGGACAGCAAGATCATCAGCAAGTACGCGTCCTTCGCCAAGAACGAGGGGGCAGTCACTTTCCTGTCGGACACCATGCGTCTGATCATCTCGGGTGCCGGCGTCGAGGCACATGACCTTGACGACCTGATGGATGTCGATCTGGAAACCCACCACCACGACCAGTCGAAACCATCGAAGCTCCTGCAGACGTGCGCCGACGGGCTGCCCGGGCTGGGGATTGTGGCGGCGGTGTTGGGGATTGTGGTGACGATGCGGGCGATCGACGGTCCCGCCGAGCAGATTGGCCAGCATGTGGCCGCAGCGCTGGTGGGTACATTCCTGGGCGTTCTGCTGGCCTACGGTTTTGTGGCGCCGTTGTCGGCCAATCTGGCGGGCAAGGCCGAGGAATACCAAAGGTACTTCCTCGCGCTCAAACAGGTGCTGTTGGCTTTTCACAAGGGTTCGGTGCCGGCGATCGCCGTCGAGTTTGCGCGTCGATCACTCCCTCATGAAGTGCGTCCCGGGTTTGTCGAACTCGAGGAGGCCTGCCGGGCTTCCAAACAGCCCGCGATGACGGCCTGATCGGATATGGAAATGGGAAGTGAAAACGGCCGGCCGATCCTGATCGTCAAGAAACGCGGCGGCCACGGGGAACATCACGGGGGGGCATGGAAGGTTGCGCTCGCCGACTTCATGACAGCGATGATGGCCTTCTTCCTCGTGATGTGGATTATGGCGCAGAGTAAAGAGATCAAAGAGGGCGTGGGCGGCTACTTCCGCGATCCGGTCGGGTTCAGCGAAAAGATCGGGATGGGGATCATGAACGGCACACCCAGTGCGTTGACGTTTTCGCGTCCCGGTTCGAACCTCACGGAGGTCGAGCGGCGGACCCAGGAACAGGTTGTGCGCACGCGCCTCAAGGAGACCGGCCGCGAGATTGTGGATGCCCTCTTGGCGTTGCCCGGACTTTCCGATATGGGTGACCAGATCGAAGTCGATCTCGTTGATGAAGGGTTGCGCATCCGTCTGATGGAATCGGACGATTCCACATTTTTTGCTCTGAGTAGCGCCGATCTGGGACCGCGGGGGATGGAGGTCTTCTCCACCATCGGCCGGATCCTGGGTACGCTGGACTATGATGTCATCCTCGAGGGGCACACAGACAGCCGCCAGTTCCCCGACCGCCGGTATACTAACTGGGAGTTGTCATCCGATCGGGCCAATACCGCCCGTCGCGTCCTGGAGGCCAGCGGTCTTGAGCCCGAACGGATCCTGATGGTTCGGGCATATGGCGACCGGAGACTCCGCTACGCCGATCGGCCCGATGACCCCGCCAACCGCCGGGTCGCGATTCTGGTGCCGAATCGGTTCTCGTCGGAAAATCTCATCGACATGAGCGAGCGCTATTTTCTGGTCGGTCGCGACACCCTTTGATCGTCAGCCCTGCGGAACGCCCGAAATATCCCCCGAATCCCCGGTTGCGCCGGCCTCCGCCGAAGAGTATTTTGGGCTGGTGGTACGCGAACGGACATCGACAGAGAAGCGAGGCGGAGGGGGAAGTGCGGACGCCAACGTGGCGGAGCAGGAGAATTCCCCCTACCGGTATTTCGTTCAGGGAGAACGACCCCGAGCCGACGCAGCGTACTTTGAGCTGCTTGTGGCCCAGGTGATCCAGACGAACGGCGGGATCGGCAACTTCGATGAGGTTTGGCCGCGAGTGGTCCAGGCACTCGCCGGCTTCAACATCTTCCGTCTGGCGTATCTGACCGGCGCGGAGATGAATGATGCAATCGGGTCGGTCGGTGGCGGGTTCAGTACCCGTCTCGCCGGCAAGGCCGACGCCGTGATCGCCTGGGCCGAGGCGTTCTGGCGTATTCGCCAGGTCTACGGGTCATTCCGGCAGTATGTCCGTTCCTTCGACGTCGACGGCTTCGATGCCCTCCTCAACGACATGAAGGTGCGTCTCCCCGGGCTCACGCCCGATTTCCTTATCAGTTTCCTGCGCGAGGCAGGCGAGACGACTCCGACGCGCAACGGGCCGGCCCGTTCAGCGGGATCCCGGGGGCGCCGCTCCCGCGGGGGTGGAGACGAGTCGACAGGCGGCAACGCCCGGCGACGGGGCGCGCGCGGCGGCAATGCCAAGCCCGGCC